>Ga0190275_10002704_pt1 | contig 12655 bp, 11 predicted proteins | sample Popmic550T_FD_133745 | JGI IMG/M metagenome (GOLD analysis project Ga0190275, IMG submission 133745) | Populus adjacent soil microbial communities from riparian zone of Yellowstone River, Montana, USA - 550 T | ecosystem: Environmental > Terrestrial > Soil > Riparian zone > Trees stand | place... | reverse complement strand
CAGGCTTCCACCCCTCGGGCAGGTGCGAGGGGCGGTGCTTCTCCCAGAGCAGGCGCACGGCGAACACCCCCACCTCCCGGTCCGCGCTCTCCATGAGCCACGCCAGCCGCTCGGCCCCGCCCAGCCGCGTAGTGCCGGCTGCGTAGCACAGCTCGTTGCCCGGGAGGCCCAGGAGGACCTTCCTCTGTCTGAGGTCACATGATGCCCCGTCAGCGGCCCGCGAGCCGCCGCTGCCAGTCAGACTTCCTCGTCGGGCAACAGCGTGCGGAGCAACTCGTCGTCGGGACCGAGGGGGCGCCAGCCGGGCGGCGGCGGTGTGGCGCGGAGCGCTGCCATGACCTGATCGGCGCGCTCCTGATACGTTTCGGGTATGTAGGCGGACCACGAGCCGAGCGCCTTGGCGACCTCGAAACAAGCCTCGTCGTCCATCACGGCCGGCCAGCCGTTCGGGAGACTCTGGGACAAGAGGCGCACGAGCACATCCCGCACAAAGCGGGTGACCTGCTTGCGCTGCTCCGCCTCGGCCAGCAACCCGCTCAACACCTGCACCGCAGCAACGTCATCCTCGCCTAGCTCATCGGCCAGCACATAGAGCGGGATGGCAGGGCGCGCCTCGGCAAAGGCGGTGAGTGAATCGTAACCGCGCTCACGGACCCGCTCATACAGGCGGAGCTTCCAGTGACCCTGCCAGGAGCGATCCTCGTTCATCGCCCTCTCCCAGGGGTGAAGTTCATCGGAATCTTATAGTCCTTCATACGCTCCGCGAGGAGCTTCAGGATTTCGTTCCGCGTCAACATCCGGCCCGCCGCTCTCTCGGCGTTACTCAGCGCGCGCATGATCATCTGGTTCCATTCGCCGGGCCACAGGCGCCCCAGGCGCCAGTTGCCACCGCCGTGAATTGCCTGATGGTTCGCAGTCTCCAACTTGACACAGAACTGGTCGATGTCCATGGCGCCAGTGAAGCCGCGCTTCTCGAACCACTCGCGGAACTCATCCGGCAGGACGTGGTGCCGTGGTGGCTCAGCCATGCCGGCCCCAGTTCTCCCAGTCTCGTGCATGCCGCGAACCTCAGGCCCGTCGCCCAGCAAGTCGCGTACGCCCCGCGGCAACTCCTGGTGCGTTTGTGACATCATCACCTGACCGGCGTGGATCCGGACAGCGGCGCTGACGGCTGGAGCGGAGAGTACGCCCGCCTGCACAAGCCGGCGCATCATCTCTACCCACTCGGTGGTGACGATGAGCTGCGAGCCCATCATCACGCCGTTGGAGCCCATCACGAGGTCCGCGCCGACCAGGGCGGGAGCGGCCGGCGGCAGCCGTGGCAGAGACAACTTCATCATCGATAGGAGGGTGAGCATCTCGACGAACTGCGCCGCCGCCATGAGCTGACCGCCGCGTACTGTGGCCACGCGCGCGGCCTCACGAATGGAATGGAACTCGCTGGTGAGCGCCCATCAAGCTGGGCATCGCAACCGCCGCTGCCTCGACCTGCCCTGGCTCCAGAGACGAGAGCGCCCTCATGGAGGGCTCGATCCTCTTCTGCACGCGGCGCATGTCCGCGTAGAGCCTCTCAACGCTGTAGAGGGGGCACTGTTGGAGCACGGCATCGGCGAGGTTCAGGAAATCGAGTCATGCGGCGAGCAGGGTGGCGCCGGACATGGCGGCCTGGAGCCGTGGGCCAGTGATGCGAAGGATGCCAAGCTCCATATCTGGATCACTGACCTCCGAGGCCGCGTCGGCCAGCGTGGTGGCGCCACGGAGCGCGCCGTGGATCCATGGAAGTTGGTTGGAGCCATAGACTACGTAGCGGTCAAACACGCCGTTGGCCCTGCCGAGGCCCGCCTGACGGGCCGCGAGTTTGGTGAGCGAGCTGGCAATGTCACCCGTGGAACCTGACACTTCGTCAACGGCAACAAGGAGCGCTTGACGGGTCAGTCTGGCGCTCGGCCGCCCAAGGTCTGCAGAGGCCAGGGCGCGTGGACGCTCATCGCTCGGTTGTTCCTCTAACGCGGGCCCTGTGGCACCGTGCGGCGTGTAGCGAAGGCTCGTCCCCTGGCCGGGAGGTAGCATCAGCGGCGTGCAGCCGGTCGTCAGCAGGGTGGTAGTCAGGAGCAGGCCCGTCCACTGGGGCCACAGCGAGTCAGCGCGCAGGACCCGCCCCCAGGCGGACAGAGGCCAGGAGCCTGGGCGCAGCATCCCGTCCGCCTTAGGGAACGGCCGAGTGCCGCCCGGGCCTGGCGCGTACAGCAACAGGAGCAGCACCACGTCAATGCAGGTCATCCACATGTACGCCTCCCGGGAAGACTTCCGGGTGGGGAACTGCCCAAAGCAGTACCCATCCGGTCCGACAAAGGCGCCGGGCCAGTCATCAATCCGCAGCATTGAAGGGAATGGGTGCAGTTCGGCGTCAGACCGTCGATTGCCTCTTCACCGAGTGGTGTGGACTGGGCGACTGGGCTTTCGAGGATGGAGGCGGCGGGAATCGAACCCGCAGCAAGGCGGGAGCAAAACCCTAAGCAGGACGCGCCGTTACCGGCTAACGCCTTGATCTCACGTCGGCTCATCCTTCCGCCCCGTCCCGTGTCGTCCCGTCTGGTTCCACCTGATTCCCCGCTGGAGGGTCACACTGGGGGCACATGCGATTCCGCTCCTCTTTCACCGACTGTCCCGAGACGGCCCGCTCGGGACGGTGAAGCGCGCCAAGCCGCCTGCCACCCGCGAGGCGCCCAGCCCAGGCCCAAAAGTCCCCTTGTCGGACATGGCTCGCTCGGGACAGTGGAGAGCGCCCGCACTTCAGTTGCTAGCGAGGCTCATAGCTAGAAGCGTACCGAGTTACACTCATAGCTAGGAGCGTACCGAGTTACACTTCTGTGGAACCAGCGAAGTAAAGAGGGAGAGTCACCATGTCGCCGAGGGAGGAGTGGGCCAATTTGTGGGACCGCGCCAAAGAGCTTGAACGACAGGTTGCCGAGCGAAAGAGATCGGCCCGCGCTGCCATTGCGGCACGCTTCCCTGCTGAAGTCGGCAAGCAGCAGTTCGGACACCTCGTCCGTGCGCTCGATGCAGGAAAACTCCCGGCGGAGGTCGCAGCATTGGTCAGCGAGAACCAGAAAGAGATCGTGGCCCTCGAACATGAGGCGCGATCTTGTCGGCAGAAGAGCGAGCAACTGCTTGAAGAACTTCGCCGCGCGGATAAGCGGAGGGTGCTCGATCCGCGCGTCGACGTCATCCCAAGCGGGCCCTACAAAAAACTCCGGCAGTGTCTCGCCTACCCCCTACGCCAAAGCTGCAACTACGGGGAGAATGAAACCGCACGCTGGGAACGATGCGAGTTCATGAAGTACGACGAGTCCAAATCCCCCTTTGATCCTGCGAGGTGGCAGTGCACCTCCAAGGAGTAGTTGAAACGCTTGGTAGCACCCGTCGCAGGTATCTGGGAACAGGTTCAGAGGCAGAGAGGCAGTCTTACTGTTGCGGTAGCGATGAAGAACATACTGAACCCCACGCCGACCGGGCCCAGGCTGCTCTCAAACTGCCGATGCACTTGTTCAAGCAGCGACTACGATTTCTTCGTCAACCTCCAAGCTGCTGCAGACCCCTTAAGCTCAGGAACCATTTCCAAGAGGCCTTCGTCGCGCAGTTTGTAAAACTCGTTCTTCATTTGGTTCTCGGACTTGATTCCCGTGATTTCTCTTGCTTGCTTATTGGTGATTTGCGGATTTTTTCCAAGGAATTCGAGAATCGCCTCTGAAGGCTTTGCCAAGGGAATGTGAGAGATCGTCACAATTACGGTGTTCTGCTGTTCCACAATATCTGGAGCTTTAAGCTTCCATTGCTTCATTTTTTGGAACGCAGTCTTGAGCCCTTCCCCCAAGTCCTTATTGGGCGGCTCCTTGTATCGGCTCAAGGTTCTTACAATTTTAGGATTTCGCGAGTAACGCGCTTCGAAAATATTCTCGGGTGTCACGTAACCAGGTAATCTGCCAGGGCTTACGATTTCGATTCGGTTGTTGAAGATCCTGATCTGGATATCGTCTGAGATCGAGTAGTCACGATGAATTATGGCATTGACAATGATTTCCCAGACTGCTTCCGGGGGGTATTTTATAGCTTGAAGCCCATCCACGGTCCAAATCTTGATATCCGACATGATTCCTACGACAGTGTTCACAGTGTCGTGAATCAACGGATACAGTGGCCCCTCAACAGTCTGAGCATGCTTCAAATGCTCTCTCTCTGGCTCATCCTCTTTGGTTTCGTATCGAGAGATGCGAACCGCGCATTTCTTTGGCATTAACCCTGACGGGGTGTTTGCAAAAAGAAGAACCCCGCTAGCTTTTGGTTTCCAATCGGTCCGGCGAACCAAATTTTGATTAACGGCGTACTCAAGAGGATCACTCTTGGGAGAGAATCCCGACAGAAACCGCTTTATCTCATTTGACTCCACTAGATCTTCAGCGAGAGCATCCTCGATGGGCTGATCCTCATAACTGGTCGCGCCTTTGGCGAAACTCAGTTCAATGATCTTTTGTGGGTCTTTGAGAGGTATGGACTGGGCACCTTTGCGCACGTACACCGTGCTGTCCGCAGTTTTGTGAACGTGGGAACTCTTTTCTATATCAATCTGCAGGACAAGTCCGGGCGCTGATGGGCATGATAAAACAGTGTACACGGCATCTAGGGTTGGCGAGATTTCCGATAGGGCCTGAATGTGACCATTGAATGCTTCGACATTCGGTGCTCCCTTCCAACGTTTCCCGGCATCTGGTTCTTCTTTGCTGTCGGCAACGCCAATCACGAAGGCTCCCCCGTCAGCATTTGCGAGAGCGACAGCGATTTTTTGGACCTTACGCCCGTCTACTGCGAGCGCTTTCTTGTCGAAGAAGTGATCTTCCTCTCTTTCGCCAAGTGCAAGGACGTCTCCTGCCTCTATTTGCTTGATATTCAAGCGGCTTTCCTAGTGTCTTGGTAGCGGTGGATTATCGGAGCGGTGGGACCTTCAATAGACAATTCTGATCGTGTGAGGGAACTTAACGCCGTAGTCGTCTTGCGTTCTAAGAGAGTACTGCTATGCCCCTAAACTATCCTTCCCATTTCAAAAAAGTCCAGTGACTTCAATGAGTTGTGGCCCAGGCTCCGGACTGGTAGCGGGCACCACAGCGGTTATCGGTGAGCCCGCCTGCCAGCAGACGTGGCGCATGCCAGGACGGCAAACTCGCAGTCTCCACGCTTCCACTAGCCCTACAGAAGGAAGGCGATCAAGCGCAACACGAGTCTAATCCTCGGACGGTCGAGGCGAACTAGGAAGCGTAGCAGGCGCCGTGTTTCCGGCGTCTCGAACAGATGGGGGGGCACCGAACTTGCCCAGGGGGTCTCCTCTTGGGAACGCGCGATTGAGGGGGTGAAACCCATCAGTTCATGCGGCCCGCTCGCGAGCGCCAGACACATCCGCATCAGCGTCGGCACGCTCGGTAGCATGACACCTCGTTCAATGCGCCCATAAATGTCAACGGCCGTCCCGATGGCTTCTGCTACTTCTGCCTGAGTCAACCCAGCCCGTGCGCGTGCCAGCCTAGCCCCTTGGCCGATGGTGGCGGGCAACCGACGCTCGCGGATCTGGATGTGCCGTGGAAGAGGAGGACGCTTGCGGTGACGCGTCGTAGAGGCCCCTGGACGTGCAGCGGCGGGAGTTTTCGCTGGCGCTTTCGCCATAAGGAACCTGCGGTTGTCGTCCCGCCGGACAGGGCGAAGCCCCAAGACGCCAGCAGCGGACGGCTACGGTCAGAGAGAGGGACGCCTGGACGAGACGCCACTGTCACGGCGCATGGGCAACGTACGCGGACGGTTACCGACTCCCGTCTACCTCGGAGGCAAGCCGATCCACCCTCGACACTAGGCCGAACAGGGACGGCGGGCGGGCGTAAGTGTGGAGTACGGCAGGGGATTACTTGGCCCCGCCCCGCTCGGTGGTGATGTCCTCTTCCGCCACGATGACGGGGGGTAACTCGTCCTCGCTCGTGGGCCCCACAACGCGCCGATTCATGCTGGCCCCCATCAGCGAGCCATAGACCTCTTCTAGCGCCTCCGTGGCTCCATAGGGGACAGCGAGGGATGCGAGGCCCTCCCGCAGATCCGCTTCCAATGCAGCCGCCGACTGATAGCGATCGTCCGGGTTCCGCTGGATCAACCTGCGGATGATGGCACGGAGCGGATGCGCGAGCGGTTCGGTGATCTCGTCCACGTCCTGTGGGGTGAACGTGGCAGCGCGCATGATGCAGTCTTCCGCATGGTCCGGTAGGTTTGCCTCCATGGCCGTATACGCGGCGTCTAGGACCTGCTTCTTCACCTCGGGCGTTAGGGCTTTCTTCAAGTCGCGGGGCCGCACGTCGGCCATGCTGTAGAGGTGGCACCAGGTGGCCAATTCCAGCAGTACCAGCCCAAGCGAGAACAGATCCGAGCGTGGATCCTCCTCTTGGCCGAGCAGCGCCTCGGGTGAGCAATAGAACACGTCACCTTGAGGGCGAGGGAGAGTCGTTGCCACGCGGCCTGGGAGCTGTGAGCGCGCGCGGGCGAAGTCCGTCAGCATCACCCCTCCCTTGGGCCCCAGGTAGATACGCGCCGGGTTCATGTCCCGGTGGACGATGCCCAACGGGGCGCCGCTCTCGTCCTTGCATGTGTGCGCGTAATGCAGGGCGTCGGCAACTTCGGCGCCTACGTAGAGGCAGAACGCAGGGGACAGGAACGCCTCGCGCATCTGCGAGTAGCTGATCAGGGTGTTGAGAGAGGTGCCCTCGACAGGCTCGGACACGACGTAGAGAACGCCCGCGACTTCATGGCACGCGATAATGCGGGCGATCTTCGAGTGTTGGAGGTGTGCAGCGAGGCGTGCCTCTTCCGCGAGCCTCACTCGCATCCTGGCGAGTGTCTCCGGATCGCCTGAAGAGGTTGGCGGCAAACTGCGGACGATGACGGGACGGAGGCGCTTCGCGGTCGTGCGCTCCCAGGCCCGAACGGTCCTTTCCCCGAGCCGTGATTGAGCCCACTCCTCAACCAACGGACGCGACACGTCCACCTCGTACGAAAGCTCGCCGTGAGAGAAGAGAATCACCCCCGGGACGCTCCAGGGTTGCCGAGAAGTTGCCATGCGGGATCGACTCCTCGCAGCGCGCACAAGGGCGCCGCGCCACAGAGCGAAACACTACCCGGCATGTACTAGGAAAATGAACGATGCAGGGGGTTGGGAGTGGCGCGTGGCTGCGCTACAGCGTCAGCGGAACGCCCAAGTAGGCCCGCCGGGATGGGAGCGGGCACGACAGCGCCCCTGGCATCAGCTATCCGACGCGGGAGCGCTCCACAGGCCCGCACGCCGCCTTGACGCGGGAGCGTTTCAGCGGGCCCGGTTCTCCTGTCCGACGCGCGAGGGCTCGAACATGCCCAGCAGGCGGGCTGCGGCGCGCACCCACCGGACCTTGGCTCAGTGCCAGCGCTCGACCGCCATGCCACTGGCTACCTTGGAGCCCACGGGGGCACCGGGCTTCGAGCCGTCCTGCTTGTCCATGCCCAAGGCAGCTCCGCTTATCAGTTCAACGCAGATCGGCACGGTGCGCCCGCCCGCAAGGTGGGCGCGGAGGTAGCGGCCGTAGATGCGATCTCCCGTCGTCCACAAGTGCCCATCCAGCCGCGTCCCCGCAGGTGCCGTTCCTTCTGGCCTGATCAGCGCACCCGTAACGGGCCCATCCTTCCAGACGGTATCGGGCTGCTCGCGCGCCTCCTCAACGCTCCCCTTGGTTACGTCAACGAGGATGAAGGGCTGTGTTCCCTCTTGTGTGCTCCACCCAAGCTCTTGCTTCATGGCCTTGACGGCTTCCTCGGGGCAATCCTCGGGGGGAGGGCGCGTCTGCACGCCGGGGCAGCCCGCCTGGAACCACGCGACGGAGGCCACCAGTAGCGCGCACCTTTCAGCCTTGGAGAGCACGCGCCGGGGGCTGGCCTTCGGCGGATTCTGTACGCCGTTGGTGAGCGCAGGAGTGTTGTCGGGTTGTTTCACGGAAGGGCTCGCCTCCTCTTGGGTAGGGAGAGGCGAGGCTAACCGAGCGGGGCGGCTTGTCGGCTTTTCGGCCAGTCTGCTGGAGGGTGGGGGCTGATCCGCTGGTGCGCCCCTGGCCACGGGGAACGGCTCTGGTGACGCTGGCCTATACAGCACGAGAGGGGCGACGGCTGCCGCGACCCCTACGAGTACCAGCGGCGCGGCGAATGCCGGGCGGAGCCACGCACGGCGCGGACTGTTCAGCACAGCCCCCCGAGCAGACGGCGCGGGAGCTTCCTGCACTGGCGCGGGCGGCACCTGCACTGCGGGCGGGTGGAAGGGGCTCGGCACCTGTGGGGCTTCGACTGGCACGGGCACCACCTTGGCGGGCTCTGGCGGGAGCTGCGCGGCGACCGGGTGAACGCGGGTGTTACGCCACTCCGGGCCCTCGAATTGCGAGAACTCCTCCAGCGGGCCCCGTGCGTCCTTCGCGGTCGCGTACCGGTCCTCGGGATTGGGGCTGATCAGCTTCATGGCGTAGGCGCTCAACTCGTGCGGAACACGCCCCTGGGTTTCACTGAAAGGGGAAGGCGGCGGCATCACCTCGCTACCGAGAGGGGGCCTCTTCCCGCCACGCGTCGGCGTGGGGTCCGTCAACACGTCGTAAAGGTCCGCCCCGAGTGCGAAGATATCGTCTGTCGCTCTGAACGTGTACCGGGCCTCCGGGTTGTTGAGGTTCGCATTCCAGAAGTGCTGAGCCTCAGGGCTGCGATTGCGCGGCGTCCCCGGGGGGAGCGGCCCATCCGTCAACTCTTCGGCTCCCGCGTAGTCCGCCGCGCCAAAGTCGATGATCACCGGCTCGCCTTCCTTGGTGACCATGATGTTTCGGAGGCTCAGATCCCGATGGAACACGTCCCGCCCGTGCATGTGCTCGAGGGCGTCAAACAGCTTGAAGAACAGGACGACGACTTGGTGCGGGGTGGGGTGGGTCTGCTCCACCCATCGCGCGAGCGTGTAGCCGTCCACGAGTTCGAGAACGATGTAGAGGAAGCCCGAGCGCGCATTCGGCCACCGGCCTTGCGCGACCATCTTGATGATGTGGCGGTGGTTGAGTTTCTGGAGGCAAACCGCCTCGCGCCGGGCGCGTGCGTCCACTTGCTTGGGGTCGGTGCTCCGCTCCGTCTGACAGGCTACTTTGAGCGCGAAGCGCTGCCCGTCCTTCTCCACCTCGTAGACGGCGGCGTAGCCGCCTCTCCCGATGAGTCGGACGATGCGCCAGCCGTCTACCAACTGGCCGGGCTCAAGGTTCAAGGGATCCACATGCGCCACCATGCTGGGCACCTCTCGCCTGTAGCTACAGCCTTACCTGGGGAACGAACAGACAGCGGCTCCCGTCAGCGTCGCACACCCGCAGCGCATGCAGTGCCTGCAGCCATTCCTCCTTCTCCGCATGGGCATCTCCACCTCGACGGCCACGCTCACTACGCCCCCTGGGGGGATGGTTGCTTGCCCAGAGAGCACCGCGCGAGCGCGGCGCGGCTCCGCTCCCGCTGCGGACGTCACCTCTGCCCACGCGGGCGCCCACGGCTCCGCCCCGGTGTTGCTCACTTCGAGCACCACCACGCTCCACGTTGTCCCCCCGAGCCCCCTGCACGCTACGGGGCGAAGCTCGCCGAGCACTCGGAAGCACGCAGGCCCGTAGTCCCGAGCCGTCATGCCCTTCAAGTCCACGAACCCCGCGAGCGCCACAGCGGCCGGGTTCACCGCTGGGAGGCGTGCTTTCAACTCCTCCAGTTCCTTGGCTTGCGCCTCGCACCGCTCGCGCGTGGCGGCCAGCTCCACGCGGCACGCCTCGATGGTCTGCTGCGGGCGGCTCACGTTGACCAAGCCATCCGCCGAGCCCGGCTGTCCGGTCAGCAGGAACACGACGCTTGAGGGCGAACCCTCGCGGTAGGTGATTCGCAGCGCGAGCCGTTCGCCAGTCCCGAGCGCCACCGCAGGCGAGAGCGTCACGCCTTGATCACTCACCTCGAAAACGGCGAAGCGGGCGCGGCCCTCGACCTGGACAGACTCACGCAGGATCTGAGCGCCCAGCAGGATCGCCGTGACGGTGCCAGGCGCCAGGTAGATCAACGGGGACTCGCCAGCCTTGCCCGTGAGAACGATGGAGCGCCCTGCGGGAGCAGCCTGTGCTGATGCTGCGGCAAGGCCCACCAGCAGCGAGGCGAGCGCAAAGGGCGGGGTGAAAGGTCGGAGCAAGACGGGGGAACCTCCCGGGTAGGGCCCCAGAGTAGCAGACGCTGAGAGCGCATCGACGCTCACCACGCGGTAGGCGTCGACGTGGCTCCCACGTCTGGCCCGGACGTCCACCACGCGGCCCGCGTTGACGTGTCTGGACGCTCACCACGGAGCCCGTGTTGACGTACCTGGACGCCTACCGCGAGGCCCGCGTCGACGTACCTGGACGCTCACCACGCGGCCCGTGTTGAGGTACCTGGACGCTCACCACGCGGCCCCGTGTCAACGTGCCCCACGTCCAGCCTGGACGTTCACCGTAGGGGCCTGCGTCGACGTGTCCTACGTTCGGCCTGGACGCATGCCACGGGACTCGCGTCGACGTTCCCCACGTCGGTCCTGGTCGCTCACCACTGGGACCTGCGTCGACGTGCCCCACGTCCAGTCTGGACGCTCACCACGCGGCCCGTGTTGACGTACCTGGACGCTCACGGCGCGTCCCGGGGTGATGTGCCACACGTCTGGCCTGGGCGCCCACCACGCGGCCCGCGTTGACGTACCTGGGTGCGCACTACGCGTCCTGGGGGGACGTCCCCCACGTCCGGCCTGGGCGCCCACCACACAGCTCGCGTCGCCATACCTGGAGGTTCACCATGTGGCCGCGTTGACGTGCCCCGCGTCCAGCCTGAACGCTCACCACGACGCTCACGTCGTCGTATCGAGACGCTCGCCACGGGGCCTGCATCGACGCAACCCACGTCCAGCCTGGACGCTCACCACGAGGCCCACGCCTACGCTGCCTGCAAACCGGCATGGACCTACGCCACGTTGCGAGCGATGCGTACAACGCGCAGAGCGAACATAACGCCCATTTCGTGCAAGGCGTGCAGACTCGCTCACAACAGGCGTGAACGGACAAGACGGATGTAGCGCGCTCTAGCAGGCATAACGGGCAGCGTCGGAAGTGCCGTCTCCTCCGAGCGTTAGACTCGGCAACGATGAAGGACACACCGAACACACCGCGCGGAGCTCCACTGCACGCGGCAGGCGCTCCCGCTTCCGATGCCCCGAGCAGTGCGCCCGCGTTTATCACTGTGGAGGAGGCCGCCGAACTGCTCCGCGTGAACCGGAAGACGCTCTACGAGGCGATCCGCCTGGGGCAGGTTCCCGGCGTTGCTCGCCTGGGGCGAATCCTGCGCATCCACCGGGACACGCTGCTAACGTGGCGCCCCGGTAACGGCAGTCCTGCGCTCGGAGACACGAAGTCATGAGCGTCAGACTGCGGCAGTGGAAGACCAAGGAGGGCAAGGTGCAAGAGGCGTGGTGGGTGGACGTCAAGTACCAGCACCCCAGCGGCAGGGTGGAGCGCATCCGAAAGGCTTCGCCCATCAACACCCGCAGGGGGGCTGAGGAGTACGAGCGTCAGATCCGCCATGCACTCCTGACCGGCTCCTTCGGAAAGGAGAACAGCGCGGGCCGCGTCCCAACCCTCGGGGAGTTCGTCCCGCGCTTCCTGACGTACAGCGAGAACAACAACAAGCACTCCAGCGTCGTCACCAAGCGGCAGATCCTGGATGACCACCTGATCCCCGCGTTCGGCAACACGCCCCTTGATGCCATCGGTCCAGCGGAGATCGAAGACTTCAAGGCGGCCATGCGGAAGAAACCCTCGGGCGCGAGAGTACGGAAGGAAGCCCCCACGCGGGCGGCCCTCCTCAAGCGCAAAGGCTCCGGTGGGGTGAAGTTGCTCTCCCTCAAGTCGATCAACAACGTTCTGACGGTCCTGCACAAGTTGCTGGCACTGGCTCAAGAACAGGGCGTGCTCCAACACGTCCCACGCGTCAAGCTGTTCAAGACGGACAAGCCCGCCTTTGACTTCCTCTCCTTCGAGGAAGCCGAGCGCATGAGCAATGCCGCTGAGCCGGAGTGGCGGACGTTGATCCTCGTGTCGCTCAAGACGGGGCTGCGGCTTGGAGAGTTGATCGGGCTCCAGTGGGCAGACCTGGACTTGCAGCGCGGCAAACTCAACGTGCGCCGGACGATCTGGCGCGGCGTGGTGGGACTGCCCAAGGGTGGACGGGAAAGGACCGTGGACCTGCCCACGTCGGCGGTGGAAGCACTCAAGGCACACCGCCACCTGTGCGGCCCTTACGTGTTCTGCCAGACGGACGGTCGCCCGCTCACCGCTGGGATGACCAAGCACCCGCTCCTGCGAGCGCTGCGTAGGGCAGGCGTCAGCCGCCCGGAGGGTTCCATCGGCTGGCACGACCTCCGCCATTATGCCGACCTCCGGATAATGCCGCGTTGCGGCCGCATCATCGGCATCGCCGAGAGCATGGTGGCAACGCACGCGGCATAATCCGAGGTCGTGATGTCGGCGTCGCAGGAACGCCT
>Ga0190275_10002703_pt1 | contig 12656 bp, 11 predicted proteins | sample Popmic550T_FD_133745 | JGI IMG/M metagenome (GOLD analysis project Ga0190275, IMG submission 133745) | Populus adjacent soil microbial communities from riparian zone of Yellowstone River, Montana, USA - 550 T | ecosystem: Environmental > Terrestrial > Soil > Riparian zone > Trees stand | place... | reverse complement strand
TGATCTCGATAGAGCTGAAGCACCCGCATGACACAATTCTGTCGTGTCGACGAGCCTTCCCAATTTCTTGATCATCGGGGCGATGAAATCGGGGACCACCAGTCTCTATCACTACGTACGGGCGCATCCCCAGGTCTTCATGCCGAATGAGAAGGAGCTCGCTTTCTTCTGCGACGAGCCCATCTGGGCGCGCGGTATCGAGTGGTACAGGGCGCAGTTCGAGGGAGCCCGCCCTGAGCATCTCGCGCGCGGGGAGGCGACGCCCGATTACACGAAGTACCCGGGCAAACCTGGGGTTCCGGCCCGGATAGCGGCCGAGCTCGGTCGCGTGAAACTCATCTACATAGTCCGGCATCCCATAGAACGCATGGTGAGTCAGTACTTTCATTTCTTTGCCAAAGGTGAGCAGACTCGTCCACTGGACGAGGCGCTTCTGAGCAGTTGGCAATCGCTCGCCATCAGTTCTTACGCGATGCAGTTGGAACAGTATCTAGAGCACTTTGATCGCGACGACATCCTGATCATCACCTCGGAGGATCTGAAGGAGAAACGTCAAGCGACTTTGGCCCGGGTCTTTCGGCATATCGGGGTCACCGCCGAGTGGACGAGCGCTGAAATACACATGGAGCATCTCCGACGCAAGCGCCTTACCCGTCCCACCATGAAACGACTGCATTCGATCCCTGCATACCGGAGATTGATCGGCGCGATCCCGAGTTCGTTCAAGCTCGCTGCGAAAAGACGTTTCGACATCGTGGACAAGCCGATCGGTCGAGGGGTTCAGCTGCGCCCGACCACGCGGAAGGAACTCGAAGAAAGGCTCCGGCCCGACATCGTGCGGCTCCAGAAGTACATGGATCCCTCCTTCGACGGGTGGGGACTTATCTGAAGTTGCCGCGAGGAGTTGCGTGACACAATTCCGTTGTGCCTGCGGTGACCGTCGTGATCCCTACCTATAACCGCCGAGCGATGCTCGAAGAGGCGGTGGCAAGCGTCTCTGCCCAGTCGTTCCCCGATTGGGAGCTGATCGTTGTGGACGATGCATCGACGGATGGCACGCCGGAATGGCTCGAGAGCGTCGGGACGGATCGGATCCGGTGGTTGAAGCAGGAGACCAATGCTGGTGAGTCGGCGGCTCGCAACCGCGGAGTGCGTGAGTCCACGTCACCATTGATCCTGTTTCTTGACGACGACGATCTCTTGAAGCCGGGGGCATTGGAGCGTTTGGTGGGTCACGCGCACAAACACGATGATGTGATCGGAGTGATCGGCGGAGCGAAGGTGTTCGACCCCGAGGGCAACGAACGGAAGATCACTCATGTGTGGTTCCCTCGCCGTAGGGAGATCTGGCCTGACGTGCTCCTCGGTTGGGTTCCTGTGATCTGCTGCACCGTTCTCCGCAAAGAAGCGGTGACGGCGATAGGAGGCTTCGACGAGGGCATTCGCGCGGGGGAGGACGTCGAGATGTTCTTGCGCCTGGGGACTCAAGGGCCGTTCTTGGTTACGCCTGAGGTAGTGGTGTCCAAACGGACGCATCCCGGCCAGGTTCGCTTCGAGGGCGGAGCCGAGGTGCACGCTGAGTTCAAGCGACGTTTCGCAGCGTCGTTGGGCGGCCATCGGCAGGAGCGCGCCGAGCGACTCCTGAAATCGTATGAGACTTGGCGGCGTGCCGAATGGAAGTACGAGAAGGGGGACCCGCGGGCGGCGCTTAAGGGTTTCGTGGAGACGCTGAGGATGAAGGAAGCGCTACGTTCCCCGATCCGCAGGGCATACCTTGCGAAGGACCTTCTCAAGGCATCGGGCTTCAGGCTGGTGACGGGCGTTTTGGGAGATAGACGGGGATCGGTCTTGCGATCCACGTTCCGACAAGCATCCAAGAGGTTGTTCAAGCGGCATCCCAGTGCCGAGCGAAAGGTGAGGGCGCCGTGAAAACTGAACTTGGTCCGCCCCCGGAGCTTCTCTTCAAGAGAAAGATCCAGACGCGGACTGCTCTGCGCGATCTTTGGAAGCGTCGCGAGCTGATCATGACGTTGACCGAGCGGGAGCTGCGCGTTCGGTACAAGCAAACTCGCCTTGGGTTCGCGTGGTCGATCATCATGCCCATCCTGCTGGTGATCGTCTTCACCGTCTTCTTGCAGAGGGTCGTCGATATCGACACGGGGGGCGCCCCATACGCCGTGTTCGTCTACCTGGGGTTGATCCCGTGGACCTTCTTTTCGGTCTCGGTTAACCACGGCGGGCAAAGCCTCGTCAACAACAGCTCTTTGCTGAACAAGGTCTCTTTCCCGAGAGAGGTGTTCCCTATCGCGGCCGTCGTGACTTCGGCAGTGGACGCACTTATCTCTACCGTCATCCTCATCGGGCTTCTCGTAATCACGGGATATGCGCCGAAGGTGCAGGTCCTATGGGTCCCGGTCCTACTTATCGTGCAGGTCATGTTCACGATCGCGATCGGGCTAATGGCCTCCTCACTCGTTGTCTACGTCCGTGACATCAGGCAAGCCCTGCCCCTGATCCTGCAGCTGGGCCTGTTCGCGACGCCGGTCGCATACCCGATCCCGTTCTCGCCGACTTTCGAAAAGGTCTACGCGGTGATCAATCCACTCGCCCCCCTGATCAATGGCTACCGGCGCACCGCTCTCTTCGGGCAATCTCCCGAGTGGGATCTCATCGGCATCTCAGCTTTGTCGTCCTTCGTGCTTCTGATATTGGGATACCGGCTTTTCAAGAGACTCGAAACCGGATTTGCCGATGTTGCCTGAGGGATCAGTCCAAGCCGAGCGCGTCTGGAAACAGTTCAGGGCGGGTCGGGCCCGCCGGCTTTTGGAGATTCCTCAAAAGAATCAGGCTTCTCGAAAACGAAAAGGCGAATGGCTGTGGGCCTTGAAGGATGTGAACGTCAACATTGAACCAGGGCATTCACTCGGCGTGATCGGTCCAAACGGCTCGGGCAAATCGACGTTGTTCAAGATCCTTGCTGGGGTGATGTATCCGTATGCAGGACGAGCAGAGACCGTCGGCAGAGTTGGAGCGTTGATCGAGATCTCGGCGGGCATCCATCCAGAACTGACGGGCCGCGAGAACATCTTCCTCTACGGGTCGCTCCTCGGGCTGCCTCGTCGAGAGGTCGCGACACGGTTCGACCACATCGTTGACTTCGCCGAGCTCGGTGATGCCATCGACAGACAAGCGAAGTTCTTCTCCAGCGGGATGCGGATGCGATTGGGGTTCGCAGTTGCAGCGTTCCTCGAGCCGAACGTGCTGCTGGTAGACGAGGCTCTGGCGGTGGGCGACGCCGCGTTCCAACAGAAATGTCTCGAACGGATGAGAGAAGTGCTGGCCCAAGGCACCACGCTTCTCTATGTCTCCCACGATCTGACTTCTGTCGAAGCCACCTGTGCGCGAGGGATGTGGCTTGACCACGGAACCGTGGTTGAGGAAGGGGATGTGAGAGAGGTGGTGGCGGCTTATCGCCGTTCGGTCGAAGAAGTGGTGGAGGGAAGAGACCTGCCGCGGGGGCCCATCAATGTCATGAGTGCGGATGTGGGTTCCGGTGGACCGATCCCGTCTCACGAAGATGTGGAAGTCACGCTGTCGGTGGAATCGGACGCCTCTCGGCGGGCGATCCTTCACATCGGGATGAGTGAAGGAACTGCAGCTCCGATCTTCAGTGTTTCGCGGGAGCTTCATTTCGTGCAAGGTTCCACGAAGATCACATGTGCGCTCCACGATCTGCCCTTGCCCCGCGGCCGATACGTGCTGTGGGTTGCGGTTACGAATCGCATGCGCCACCACCTTCAGTCGTGGCACCCCACCACGACATTCGATGTCACGGGCCCGGGGCTCGATCCGGTGCCGGCAGCCGTCGCTCGACTGTCACCGGTCCACGTGAAGGCCACTTGGAGCGAAGGGGCTGACGAGGAGCCGAGTAGTTAGAGAAAGATCACTCGCGACTTAAGGCTCCCGACCAGGTATCCGGAGGCAACGGCCGCGCGGTAAACCCATTCGGCCCGCCACCGCGGGGAGAAGAGCGCCCAAGGCAGCCGGTAGACGAGTGAAGCCCACCTTCTTCCTGCCACCTTCAGGCTCGGACGCTGCATCCCTTTGTCACGGAACTGAGCGAACAGCTTCGGATTGGCGCGTGCCCACTTGTATCGCTGCGACGCGAACGATCTCAGTGATGTCCGATGACGGTAGTGAACAAGCGCGTTCTCGGCTATGACCAGCTCGAAAGATTGCAACTGCGCTCGCCAGCAGATCTCGAGGTCGTCGCCGGCGTACACGTAACTCTCGTCCCATCCACCCAGCTGTTCGAGCACGTTCTTCCAGATGCCGAAGTTCGACCCGGGCGCGAATGGCAGAAACACCTCCGTGCCCGCCCCGGGGATCCATGTTCTCGGAGCAGGTTGCCACGGCATAGCGACCGAGTCGTTGAGTAGCTCGGTGTTCTGGGATCCGGCGATCAGGTCTCCTCCGACAGCCGTCTTGGTCATCTCTTCGACCCATACTGGAGAAACGACGTCGTCGGAATCGCAATAAAGGATGAGTTCGCCTTCGGCTGATGCGGCACCGAAGTTGCGTGCGTAACCCGATCCTTGGCGGGCCGAAGCGTCGACCACCCGTAGGACCGGTATCCGGGAAGCCCAACCTCGTGCGACATCTCCGGTTCCATCCGTGGAGCCGTTGTCCGCGATCACCACTTCCCACTTGCCGGCGAATGTCTGTAGGGAGAGCGCCTCGAGTTGAGAGCCCAGGGTTGAGGCCGCGTTCCAAGCCGGGATAACCACGCTTACGAGGCTGGGCGGTTCATGCGTTGCCATTTGTCAGTCCTTGTAGCGTCAACGGTGTCATGACCCTCGGAACCTCGATCGTAATCGCCACTCGAAATCGACTTGATTATCTCAAGGAAGCGGTCGCCGCCGTCCTGTCGCAATCGTTCGGCGACCTTCAGTTGATCGTTGTGGACGACGCGTCGACCGACGACACGATGGATTGGTTGAACGCCCACACAGATGAGCGGCTCGAATCCATCAGTCTTCCCGAGCATTCGGAACGGGCGGTGGCGCTCAACACCGGCCTCGAGCGCGCCCGCGGGGACTTCATTTTGTTCATCGACGACGACGACCGCATGGCACCGGGGGCCTTGGAGATCTTGAGTGGAGCGTTGGAAAGTCGGCCCGGCGCAGTCGGGGCGATCGGCGGGATGAGGTGGTTCAACGTCGATGGACAGTTCCGGAAGTCGCCCGCCTTCGGGGACTTGGTGGTGGGGGAGGTGTGGAGTCAGATCCTCGCCGGAGGAAACGTGGAGCGAGGACAGTTGTTGATCCGTCGAGAGGTTGCGATCGCAACAGGTGGTTGGGTACCCGAGATCATCATCTCCGACGACACCTATATGGCATTGCGAGTGGCGCGGCTCGGGCCTTGCGTGATCGTTCCGGACGTCGTGATGGAGAAACGCGTGCACGCGGAGAACAAGCAAGCTGAGGACTATGCCGACCTTGATCGGCGTACGCGACAGGTCTTCCTCGAGTCACTCGGCCCCGACCAGCGAGAGTTAGGTGAGCACGCTCTCTCCTTCTTCAACCAGTGGATGACCGCTCACACCCTCTACCACCGCGATCACAGATATCGAAGTGCATTCAGGATCTATCGCTCCCTACTGAAGTCGGCCCCCGAGCTCGCCAGAGGCCCATTGATCTGGCCACGCCTGAAGCTTGCGTTGATCAAGTCTGGCGCCGGCAGTCTCCCCGGGAGCGGGGTAGCGATGACCATCGCCAGACGCGTCTATTCCCGGGCGAGGCGTGTAGTCGGCCGGTACCCGGCGATGGGAAACTTTCCGAACGTGCACAGAGACGACAGGAATTACTCATGAGCAGAGTCGCCGCGATCGGTTTGGACGGGGCGGAGTGGACGTTTGTCGAGACTTTGCTGGCGGACGGTGAATTGCCCAACCTGGCGGCGATCCGGGAGCGATCGACGCACGTCGACCTTACAAATGAGGACGTAGGCACGGCCCTCGTGTGGGAGGCCTTCGTTACGGGTCACCGGCCTCCATCGAGCGCCGTCAGATTCGACGAAGCGGATTACACGGTCGTTCAAGCCCTAGCGCCGGACGAAGCGCCCTTCTGGACGAAGGCAGGCGTCCGCACGATCGCGTTCGATGTGCCGCTCTTGTCGCTAGCCGAGGTTGGTCCCGGGCTGCACGTGACTTCGTGGGGTGCGCACGGCGCCGCATACCCACGGGCCTCGAAACCGAATGACCTGTTGGCCGAGATCGATGCGCGCTTCGGAGTCCATCCCGCCTATCACGATGACAAGGTCGAGTGGAATGACCCAGACTCGGTTAGAGATCTCGAGGAGCGATTGGTCGCGGGGGCCGCGATCCGTCGCGATGTCGCGCAGTTCCTGCTCGAGCGTGAGCCGGACTGGCAGCTGTTCCTGACCATGTACTCGGAAACGCACTCGGCCGGCGAGGCCTTCTGGCATGCAGCCGATCCCCAACATCTATTGAGCACTCTTCCGGCGACGAAGGATGCTCGTCGCGCTTTGGTGAACGTATACAAAGCGGTCGATGCGTCGATCGGCGAGCTCGTTTCTGCCTTACCCGGCGACGTGACCGTCGTTCTTTTCTCGGTCCACGGAATGAAGCAGAACACCGGCGACGTGCCGTCGGGGATGTTGCTACCGGAGCTTCTGTACCGGCTCCGCTTCGACGAGCCCTTCCTCGAGCAACCCAACGGCGAGTGGTGGGGCTCCAAAGACAAACCCGCTGTCGTCCCGCCGCGCGGAACGTGGCCGGTGCCGGTGGAGCGACGCCTCGCGTCCGAAAGTCCCACGCGCTTGGTCAAGAGAGCGGTTCGTCGCCTGCTCCCCAGGTCGGTCGAGAACTTCCTGATACTCCAGGTCGAGAAGCGACGGGAACAAGCAGAAGGCCCCGCCGAAAGTGTGCCGAAGAGTCTTTCGCTCCGTGCACACGTTCCTTCCTGGTACCGCAGTGCCTGGCCGAAGATGGATGCCTTCGCACTGCCGACATTCGCCGACGGGCGGGTTCGAATAAATCTCCAGGGACGGGAGAGCACCGGCACTGTGCCACCGGATGACTACGAAGAAACACGTTCGCGCATCGCCCGAGAGCTCTTGGCGTGTCGAGACCCGCGAACGGGTGAGCCGGTGGTGGAGGAATTGGTCATGTTAGAGGGCGACCCGCGAGCGGCGCATCCCACCGAATGTGACATCAGGATCGTGTGGAAAGAGAACGTCGATTCACTAGAGCATCCAACCGCCGGCGCGATCGGGCCGTTCCGGTTGGGGCGGACCGGAGGACACACGGAACGAGGATTCGCTTTCATCGCTACGCCTGGTGGACGAGGGGCGGAATTGGGCACCAGGCCTGCTCGCGATCTCGTTCCAACGCTTTTGACCCTTGTGGGTCAAGAGGTGCCCGAGCCCATCGAGGGTTCTGCGATCGATCCGATCCATGCCCGAACCGGCTAACAGCACACCGCTCGCAGCAGTGGTGATCCCCACCCACAACCGCTGCCCACTCCTGCAGCAGTCGGTTGCCAGCGTTCTGGCCCAAACGATCGCCGATTGGGAGCTCGTCGTCGTGGATGACGCGTCCACAGACTCCACGTGGGAGTGGTTGCAACAGCTTGAACATCCGCGGGTCGCGGTCCAACACCTGGAGGAAAGTACGGGGGGGCAAGGAGCGCGGAACCTTGGGTTGGCTGCAGTAACCGCTCCTTACGTTCTCTTCCTGGACGACGACGATCTGTTGATGCGAACCGCTCTGGAAGAGATGACGTCCTGGCTGGACAAGGCGCGTGGGGCGGTTGCGGCCGTGGGCGGCCAGCGCGACATCGATGATGCCGGTAATTCCAAACGATTCCCGCAGCCCTGGATCCCGCTGAGGTTGTCGCCCTGGCGGGAGTTGCTGTTCGCGTGGAACGCGACCCCGGGACGAGTGCTCGTCAAAACGGACACGCTCCGATCCGTCGGAGGTTGGCGGGAGGGTTTGACGTCGGGACAAGACCGGGAGCTGTGGCTACGGCTTGCTCTCGAGGGTGACTTCCTGTTCCGCCCGACCATCGTGATGTCCAAGCGCGCGCACGGACAGGGCCAGCGTCCCGGCTGGCGCGAGATCCGAGACGGGGTCCTGGACGAGGCAGTCGCGGCGCTGCCTCCCTCTGCGAGGCCGGCGGGGGAGCGCGCCCTCCGAAGCCGCCGCTTCAACGAGGAGGCCGACGAGCTCTATCTCGCAGGACGTTCGTTGGCCGCCGCTCGTGGATACGCCGCGGCGATCAAGGCGCTTCCGCGCGTTGCCTGGTCACCTTTGACGGCTCCGTTCGTTACGAAAGCATTGCTCAAGTCGCTCGTCGGGGCCGTCGTTGGACGACGGGTCTTCCTGGCTGTACGAGCCGTGCGATGGCGGCTGAGAGAAGCCTTATCGCGCGCCCCAACGAAGCGCCCCACGCCGGAAAGCGATCAAGACAACACGGCACGATAGATCGCTGCCGTCGCGCGCGACATCGCCTCGACGGTCATTGTTTGTGCAGCAGCACGCAGGAGGCGACCTCTATCCGATCGTTCGGCCTCGTCGTTCAGGAGATTTCCCACCGCATCGACCACCGATTTCGGGTTGTGCACATCCACGACGGTGGCGCCGTCGAGGAACTCGCATACGCCGACCGCATCCCCACAGACGACGGGGATCCCACAAGCTGCTGCTTCGAGTGCGGGAAGGCCGAAACCCTCTACGAACGACGGCATCACCAACGCATCCGCTCCAACGTAGAACAGCCTCAGATCACTGTCCGACAGTTGAGGAAGGAAGCTAACGTCGGTTACGGGTCGCGCTGTGTGGCCGCGGCACAACAAGCGGACGCCGGAAGGCAGATCGCTCGCGATCGCCGACAGAAGGTCGATGTTCTTGTGAGGCTTGTCATCGGCAACGGCCGCCACGTACCGCTCTCCCTCGGCGAAACGGTTCCGTGCTTCCTGCACGAGTGATCCATCACCGGGGGTGAATATCGGGCCCACTCCCAGCGGAACGATCTTGACCTTGGCAAGGGGCACGCCGTGTTGCGCCAGAGAGTCCGCGCTCAGCTTGCTCACGGTGACGATCGCGTTCGCCCTGGCGGCTGATCGCACAACGATCGACTTGAAGTAGGCGCGCCGGTTGGGGCTCGGCATCGCGGCTGGATGGTCGAGCGGGATCGCGTCCGGCATGGTGACAACACCGGGGATAGCGCCTGACTCCGGCAACTCGAAATGGAGGCCGTGGATGAGGTCGACGTTCTCCCTATGTGCGCGCCGCGCTAACGCGGAGCGACCCCACGGGGTGAATGTCCGGCCCCATGTGCCCCGCACGACGTGGAGGACCAGATCCGTACCTGTGGTCTCGAATCCGGCGACAAGATCTTCTGCGTAACGACCAACGCCGCCTTCGCGCATCCGAGCATCGAGGAGGACCTTCACGGCTTGCCTACGGAAGACTCGATCGCGTTCTTCAATGCAAGTCCTGCTCGATCCCACGTGAACTCCGCTGCCACGCGGCCCCCCTGCTCCCTGAGGTTCTGAACCAGGTTCGTATCGTCAAGCAAGCGCGTGATCCCGTCGGCGATGTCGCGCGAGCTCAATGGGTCGACGAGAAGGGCGGCGCCACCGGAAACCTCCGCCTGTGCACCACGGTTGGAGGTAATGACAGGGGTGCCGGCCGCCATGGCTTCGATGATCGGGAGCCCGAAGCCTTCGTAGAGCGAAGGGAAGACGAGCATCCGCGCCTGACGGTAGAGCGTTCCCAGGTGCTCGTCATCGATGTATCCCAACGTGCGCACTCCGGGTGTTCCGGCGGCGTCTTGTTGCAACTCTTCTGCACCTCGCCAACCCGGCCCCCCCACCACTACGAGCTCGGGAACATCGGGACGCTCGGCTCGTACGAGGCGATAGGCCTCGAGGACGCGTTCGAGGTTCTTGCGTGGTTCGAACGTGCCAACGAAGAGAAGCTGTTCGCGTTGCTCGGGGGGGAGAGGAGGCGGTTGGGGAGCGCACCCGTTGGGCACGACGAATATCCGAGCCGGGTCGAACTCGAATCGCTCTGCTATCTCGTCTCGCACCGAATCCGACACTGTGACAATCCCGGCGGCGCTCCTCACGACGCGGGGGATCATGAGCCGCAGGTAGGCAAGGTTCCGAGGCTGGACCGACTCGGGGTGGGTGAGCCATGCCAGATCGTGGATCACCGGGATCCGTGCGTAGCGTCCGGGCCAAGTAACGAACCCGGGGCCGAGCATCACGTCGCTCGGCCCTGCGAACCGGTCAATCCGCGGCGCCAGGCCGAGCACGAGTGCTCGCCGGAAACCACGCTCCGGGAATCGCACGTTGTTGACAGTGACATTCGGGCCGAACTTGGAAGGGTCGATCGTTACTGGCTCCCGCGTCACGATCGTGAGCACGATCTCCCATGTCGGGGCGTGGTGGCTGAGCCCGCCGATCACTCCGGCCGTCCAGCGGCCCACGCCGGTGGGTCCCAATCCCGGCCCTATCGGAAGAAGAGAACGAGCGTCGGCGAGGATCCTCATCCGCGTATCCTGACCCAACGCTTCGAGTTCGGAGGGCATGTGGAACCACTTCTAGCGGCGGCGATCGGCTTTCTCGCGTCTATCGGGATCACTCCCTTGGCGGGCAAGCTGGCGCACCGCTTCGGTGTGCTCGACCACCCGGACTCCGGCCCGGAGCAGAGGAAGATGCATTCCGTCGCCACGCCGTATCTAGGCGGGGTGGCGATCTTCACCGGCCTTGCTGCCGGCGCGGTTTTTCTGCTGCTCGTCGGCCCCACCGAAACGGTGTTGACCAGCCGCCGCTTGCTGTTGGGGATCGGACTCGCGATCGCCGTTGGGATCGTGGGGTTGGTCGACGACATCAAACCTCTTCCGTCGGGGGTTCGACTCGCGGTTCAGATCGGAGCTGCACTGGGTGCATGGGCCGTGGGTTTCCGAGCTCAACCCACGGATGTGCTGGCTGTGAATTTCATATTGACGACCTTGTGGATCGTCGGGATCACGAACTCCTTCAACCTGCTCGACAACATGGATGGCCTTTCCTCAGGGTTGGCGGCCATTGCAGCGGGTTCGTTCGCGATCATGGGCGTGCTCGAAGGTCTGACGTTGATCCCGATAGTGGCGGGCGCGCTCGCCGGTGCGGCCTTCGGTTTCCTGGTGCATAACCGGCCACCCGCTCGTATCTTTATGGGCGATGCGGGGTCCTTGTTCCTCGGGTTCCTTCTTGCCGTCATTGGCATCGAACTGCGGTTCGACAATCTGGTCCAAGTCACGTTCCTGGTTCCGGTTGTCGTGCTTGGGCTGCCGATCTTCGACACCACCCTCGTGGTTCTCAGCAGGCTCCGCAGTCACCGGCCGATCGGCAAGGCGGCACGTGATCACGTTTCGCACAGGTTGATCGCCATCGGACTCCCGGTGAAGGAAGCGGTCCTACTCCTGTACTGGACGGCGATCTGCTTAGGGTGGCTCGGAATGATCATCTCCCGCGCAAACACTCAGGTTGGCTGGATGCTTCTCGTATTCGTCTTTGCTCTGGGCATCTTCTTCGGACGGTTGTTGTGGCAGGTCCCGACCGTTGCACCCGGAACCCTGGCAAAGAACCAGGCACGGCTGGACGCGCCGGTGTCGGTGGAGGCCCGACAGAAGGTGGCAGAGTAGGCGAGATGCGAAACCTGATCACCGGAGGAGCCGGATTCATCGGTTCCCACATCGCGCAACGCCTCCTCGACCGAGGTGATGAGGTCGTCGTGCTCGACAACCTCTCGACGGGAGCAGCCCAGAACATCGCAGGCTTTCGCTCGGACGAACGATTCGAGTTCGTTCACGGTTCGGTCCTCGACCAGATGTTGGTCGAGGAGCTCGTTTCCAGGGTCGACACTGTGGTGCACCTTGCCGCCGCCGTCGGAGTAAGGCTGATCGTCGAACAACCGCTCAAATCCTTGATCACGAACATCCGAGGATCCGAGAACGTCCTCGAAGCTGCATGGAAGCGCGGCGTGAGAACCCTCGTGACGTCCACGTCGGAGATCTACGGGAAGAACTCCTCGGTTCCGTTGTCCGAGACCCACGACCGCATCCTCGGCTCGCCTTCGATCGCCCGCTGGGCATACTCCACATCCAAGGCTGTGGACGAGATCCTCGGGCTCGCCTACCACCGCGAGAAGGGCCTGCCAACGGTCATCGTGCGTCTGTTCAACACCGTCGGACCGCGTCAGACGGGCCGTTACGGGATGGTGATCCCAACCCTTATCTCGCAGGCTCTGGACGGGGAGGACCTGACGGTGTTTGGCGACGGGAAACAGTCGCGGTGTTTCTGCTACGTGGATGACACAGTCGACGCTCTGATCTCCTTGCTAGACACGGCAGGCACCGAAGGCGAGATCTTCAACGTTGGCAATTCTGAGGAGGTAACGATCTCGGAGCTTGCGGAGAGGATCATCGACAGAACCGGATCGAGCTCGAAGGTTCGCTTCATCCCCTACGAGGAGGCCTACGAGCAGGGGTTCGAGGACATGGTTCGAAGGGTGCCCGATACCTCGAAGATCCAGAAGTGGATCGGATGGGAGCCACGTTTCAACCTCGACCAGATCTTGGATC
>Ga0190275_10002702_pt1 | contig 12657 bp, 22 predicted proteins | sample Popmic550T_FD_133745 | JGI IMG/M metagenome (GOLD analysis project Ga0190275, IMG submission 133745) | Populus adjacent soil microbial communities from riparian zone of Yellowstone River, Montana, USA - 550 T | ecosystem: Environmental > Terrestrial > Soil > Riparian zone > Trees stand | place... | reverse complement strand
GATGCGGAAGGTGATCGGTGTCCGAACATGCCGCACTGTTCGAGGCTTAAACCGCGATTTCCGAAACGCTTTCAAAGCGGCCTGATCGAGGTCGCGGTGGCCCGTGCTCGCGATCACTCGAACCGCGGTCACTTTGCCGGTGGCGAAATCTACATCAATGCCGACGAGACCGCTGCCATGTCCGTACACGCGACCGTGCGAGGGCGGCGGAGTGGGCACTCGCTCCGGAGAAGCGTGCGCGTCTGCGGAACTGAACAACAGAGTCGCCCCTAAGGCGCCCGCGATCGGTAGAAACGTGATGCGAAGACGGGTCACCATTTAACAAGACGCAAGATCAGCGACCGCTGGCGCGACACAACCTCAACCTCCCCACACTTCGCGCATCACGCGGGCGAAATTTCTGCCCAACAGTTTTTGGATCCGCTCATCGGAATGACCACGTTTTGAAAGTCGCGCCGCCACCAACTCGAAACGGTTGGCGACATTGAGGTCGGGAATAAACGGGTAGAGATCGTCTGGCCGCTTTGCCGCGAAGATGCCCTCTTGCTTCGATGCGCGCACCCATTCGCGATTTTCGCGCTCCCATTCCGGCGAACGTTTCACGGGGGCAACTCCACCATCGGTGCCAATGCCAACATGATCTTCACCGCAGACATTAATGGCGTGTTCGAGGTGACGAATCACATCGATCGCCATCGGTTGCCTATCAACCCGCAGATACGGCCAGAAAATAATGCCCGCCACGCCACCTTTATCAGCCAGGGCACGCAACTCGGCATCGTCCACGTTGCGCGGCAAATCCGCCAAGGCCCGGCATCCGGTATGACCAATCAACACCGGCGCGGCGGAAGCCTGGATCGCCTCCCTGGTGGTGCGCGGCGATGCATGGGACAGGTCAATCACCAGCTTTTCCGCATTCAAACGTTCCACTACCTGGCGACCGTAGTTGCTCAGCCCGGCGTTGCCCGGTTCCATGCAACCGTCGCCCACCAGGTTGCGGCGATTGTGCGTCAATTGCATGACCCGCAAACCCATTTCCCGGAACATGGAAATGCGGCCGATCTCCTCGCCCAGTGGCTCGGTGCCCTGGAAGGCAAAGATGAGGCCAAGCCGGTCTTCGGTGCGCGCGCGCTCCAGGTCCGCCGCCGTTTGGACGTGCAGAAGGAGATCGCCATGCGCCTCTATGCGGGACTTCCACGCCGCCATCGCCTGCCTGCTGCGCTCGAAAGCGGCATCATTCAGCCAGAAGCGACCCTGCGGCGCGGGACTCACAATCAGTCCCGTCAGACCTGAATCTCGAATTGCTTGTAACTCCGCGGGTAGAGCCGGGTCGTTCTCTTGCAGAAAAAAAACCGCGCTGCCGCCTTGACCGTCGACCGCGAGGGTCCGGCGATACGGCGGCCAATGTTCCGCGGAGGTTTCACCAAAGACTCGTGGCAAAATCTGCGTGCCCGCCGCGATGAGGCCGCTCTTGATTAGAAACTCGCGCCGAGTGAGCATGAAAGTCTTCTGGTCACCGGGAGAGGGCCAAAAGAAAGCTCGCACGCAGCGCATAGACGGCACACGTGCTCGCCGTCCGGCGTCGTCTGGTTAGATGATTGCTCACCATGAAATGAGCGCGAAGTACGTGCCGGACGCAAGCGCCGCGATCCCAAAAGCGGTCGCAAACCAACCCAAGACTGAAGACCGATTTGCAGTAATCCGATTACGGGCAAAACCAACCAATTCCGCTGCGGCCCGACCAGCAACGAGACGAACACGAGGGCCGGCAACACAAGCAACGTGAGCAGGTCCGCCGGAAAATGCACCAGGCGTGCTCTAAGATCGCTCACGGCATCACCGTCTGAGGAGACACGACGTCAGCGACTCCGAATGCTTTCGGGGTTTGCTGCATCGCCTGGTTAGGCGTTGCCGTGACAGACAGGTAACCCGTCATACATGCCACTGTGTATGACCCATACGCTCGTCGAGGACATGCGCAATGCCCTGCATCGCTGTGCGAAGCATCTCTTGCTCGTCCGGCGGCAGCTCGGCCTTGCAGAAGACGTGCACGTCCTTCAGGCCGCGATACAAATCGAACCACCCGTCTGTGTGCGGGGTGCGTAATGGGTAAACGGGAAGAATCTGGCGCAATGGCTTAAGAGCGTGGCGATCGCACCAACGTTCAACCAACTGTTGAATGGTGCCGAAGGCGTCAGTTGCCTGCGCGCTTTCGCTGGTGTCGTCGCTCGGTGGATTCATGCGCCTAACGAGACATAAGATCAGCGACCGTGCCCGGGAGCGCGCGCCGCCGCAAGCTGCAAGACATAATTTTCATGAAGATTACACATCCGAGCGGGCCACCGGCGGCTGCGTGGGGTAAACATCCAGTATCGTCTGGAGCGACTCATACTCAGAGTTGTGGATTTCTTGCGACATTCGCTCACGAACACTCTCTGCCACCTCGGGCCATTGTAGGGCCGTCATGCAGAATCGAACAAGGTCATCTGTGATACCGCGATGCCCGAAGATGATACGCCGAAAAGCCTCGACGTAAACGGAACGGTGGCCCGGATTGGCGAGTATGTGATCGAGGAGGGGCTGGAATACACGGGCGCATTCCTCCAGATAGATCCGCGTCTTCACGTCTGAATTCGCGTGTGCACAGCGTTCGAGGAACTCCTGAAGCTCGCGTTCGTCAATCGCCATGTGTGGACGCGCGCATTGCCTAACGAGAGCAAGATGAGCGACGGCGGATGAGACCGCGCATCGCTCGCAGTGAAGTTGTGGAAGTCATCTTAAATGTGGACACGGAGCGGTCGGGCGTTCGCTCCGTCGCATGGTTAGGTTTTTCGCGATTCGACTAATATCCATACGGACGCGCTGAAGTTGCGACTTCACGAATGCGGACAAGTCTCGCGGCTAACATCTCTGGGACGCGCGTCTTCTTTTCGATCTTCTTTGCGGCGTGAGCGAGCTCGCCAAGCCACTCCCAGCCGCTACCGGTTACGAAAGTAGCCGCATCGTGCATCATATCGGCAGCCGCTGGGTGTCCGGCCGACCGTAGCTCCGACGCTGTCTCAAGAGCGAACTCTCTGAGCGCGTCTGGAGATATGAATCGCTCAGCCATCGGGTAGACGCAGCAAATCTAACGAGACCAAGATGAGCGACGGCGGACGAGAGCGCGCTCCGCTCGGGGTGAAGGTGTCGAAGTCATCTCAAATGTAAACGCAGAGCGGTCCGCCGTTCGCTCCATCGCTTGGTTAGGTTGCGGTGGGCCACTGTATCGCGTCGTCCGCAGAGAAGATTACACCCGCGGTCAATGCCGATAAAATCTCGCCCTCGAAGTAGAAGTCCAGCCCCAGCGAGCGAAGCTGAAATAGAGTCTCGCCTCCACCGAAGTCTTGCTCCGGGCCGAATAACAAACCGCGCGCAGCTACGGCTTGGGAAATCACCGACCGAGGAACGCGAAACACCCGAAGTCCCCAGAGCTCTGCATTTGAATTCCGGTCGAGCTCGTAGGTGGTGAGTCGCATGTCCTCTTCGTGGTCGAACGAAAAAACAGAAATGCCCACTTCTGGATACGCCAAGAGTTGGTCGCCGTCTTCGTCGATGCGGTTCTCTGCCGGAGTGCCCAAGGCGGCAACCACATCTCTTGCGAAAACGCCAAAGCGAACGGGACCGATTCCAATCGCTGGGTGCACAATCGCAGCGAAGGCAGTGCGGCGCGTGTCGACGGGCATGGCGTAGCACCCTAACGAGAATAAGATGAGCGACGGCGGACGGGAGCGCGCGTCGCTCGGAGTGGGAGTATGGAAGTCATCTCGGAATGGAGCGCACGGCGGTCCGCCGTTCGCTCCATCGCATGGTTAGGCGTTTTTGGGTGACATTTTAAAGCGTGCAATCGCTCCAGATTTTCGTCGGAGGATGAGAAAGGAACCCTCGCGGCGAACGAAGGTAAGCGTCTCTTCGACATCGTGAGGATGGGGGTAGTAGATTACGACGCGCTCGCCGATGAACTTCCAGTAAAAAAGGGGCTGTGACGTGATCTGCTCCTCACCGCCATTTATCCTCCGCCGTTTGACCCGAGTAACCCCCACGAATCCGTTCGGAGTGAATATGAGCCGCTCATACCGAGTGGGATCATTTACGAGATCGAGGGTGAGATTGGAGACCCTCTGGCGCGTCCAGAAACCATGAGCAGCCTGTCCGCTCTCTGCGAAGGCGAGTAACAGAAGTGCGAGCAAAAGATGGCGTCGCAGCATAAGGTCTAACGAGAATAAGATGAGCGACGGCCACCGGGAGCGAGCGTTGGCTGCAGTGAGGATGTCCGAGCCACTGGAAATGGGAACGCGCGGCGGGTGGCCGTTCGCTCCATCGCTGGTCAGATGCGTTTCTGCGCGCGCGCATACCAAATGTAAGCAACTGGAAAAGCGATACAACAAACCAGGATGACCGACTGTACGACGGCCTGCACAGGCGAGCGACGAGTGAGCTTATAGAGTGGTCCGTCTGGGCCGAGATATCTCGCTATCTCGTCCACAATCGCGAGAATAAACGTCACAGAACACGCGATGAGCTGAATCAGCGCAGCAACGTGTCTGGTCTTCGTCCACAGCACGGCGGCACCGACAAGAAGCGCCAAGATAAAAATTGGCAGGGATATGTGAAAGAGGACGAAAGGCATGTCCAACATCACCGGAACACCCATGATGTATGTCATGTGGAACCACACGTAACTTGCGATGGCCACCACACTGACCGCAATAATGAGGAAGCCACGTGTGAGCATCTAACGAGAAAAAGATGAGCGACGGCCACCGGGACCGCGCGTCGCTCGGAGTGGAGAGGTACTAGCCACCGGAAAGGTGAACGAGCGGCGGGTGGCTGTTCGCTCCATCGCCTGGTTAGATGCATCCATTTAGCGCACTCTTGTGATGCGGACTCCAAAATCGGCAAGTGGTCCATGCTGCTCCTGGCCGGAGAGGCTACCCTGGCCGGGATCATACACGTATCTGAACTCAGTCCCTTCGATCTTCCAGCGACCACGGATGACAGATCGTGCGTCAGGGTGGTCTTCGTCGCGCTTCGATTCGATGAACCACATATCAAGTCGGTGGTCCGGACGTATCTTCATGCGTCCAACGGCGTCAATGCTCGTCCATGTCCACACGCCGATGACCTTCTTCTCTGTGTCCGACAGGCGGGCAAAAAGCACGGCCTCTCGGACTCGAAATGCTGCAAAAGCGACGACGGCGCTGCCTGCTAGAATCACAAGCGCTATAAGAAGTCTCTTCTGGCGCGTAGTCTTCACCATCTAACGAGAAAAAGATGAGCGACGGCGGACGAGAGCGCGCGTCGCTCGAGGTGAAGGGGTGGAAGTCATCTCAAAGTTAATCGCAGAGCGTCCGCCGTTCGCTCCATCGCATGGTTAGGCCTTTCGTGGGACAGGCGCAGCTTCAAGCCTCGCGCCGGCTTCCGCCGCAGCGGCCCGAAGCGAGGCAGCGTACTGGGTGCCTACGATGCAAATGACTCTCATATTGCGCAGGCTCCTTCGGGGGCAATCGGATAGCGCGATGCGGGCAACGGCGACCGCTGTAGGTGGATCTGTAGAGTATATGATGAAAGGATCATCCTTCTGGCGATATTTCTCCGCAGCGCTGAAGTCCAATAGTGCCTGCTTCAGACTGCGGGCAAGGCCGCGATAATCCCGCCGCGGACTCGCGGGGACCTCGTGAATATAGGCGCTGCCCTCGCCGCTGAGCTGCACTGCGCGATCGATGAATCTACGGCCGAGCGCTCTGTCGTCAGCTCGGCCTGCATGTGCCGGCAACAGCGGTAGAAGTACCGCGACCGTGATGTAGACAGCGCGCCGCATAGGCCTAACGAGAATAAGATGAGCGACGGCCACCGGGAGCGAGCGTTGGCCGCGTGAAAGGGTCCAAGCCAAGGGGCGGGTGAACGCACGGCGGATGGCCGTTCGCTCCATCGCATGGTTAGATGGTGGGTGGATCACGACGAGAAACTATCGCCTCCGGCTCAGCTCGTCGACGCGCCGCTGCCAGCGTTCAGCCGCGGCAGTATCCCCAGAGATCATCATGTGATACTCCCGTAACTTCATAGCCGCTGTTCGGTCGCCGCTCGCGGCGCGGGACTCCAGATGCGCCCGCTGTGCCGGAGAAAGGTCGAAATCGCTCTCGGCCGGTGATGTATCCACTAGTTGGAGCATGGCACGCAGCCAATGCGACGAGAATCGTCACGACTCCCGTGCGATATGCGAACTTCAGCGTCGCTCGGAATGCTCGGATCGCGCTAACCATCTAACGAGAACAAGATGAGCGACGGCGGACGAGGGCGCGCATTGCTCGGAGTGAGGGGATCGAAGTCATCTCAAAATGTGAACGCGGAGCGGTCCGCCGTTCGCTCCATCGCATGGTTAGGTGTTTCGTGGTGCATCGACCCAAGCTGCTTCGACATCGGGAAAAGCGAGTATCTGCAATAAATCGTTGAGCGCCACCAGCGCGAAATGGCACCGGCCCGCGGCCAGAGGAGTCTCGCGGGCCTCATGAGCCGCCAGCCAAACCGAGTGCTCAACACGCAAAAGTGGAAACGTCCACGTCGGGTGGGAACCGGAGCCGATCTGGGGCAGAGGATCCGGCAACGGGTTCAGGCCGAACGACTCCTCCTCCCAGCGCATCGAAATGGCGCCCGAGAAGATCAGGCGCAGATCGCGCGGTGGCTGGTCTGTCATATGCGAGAAATGCATTGTGACCGAGAGCCGATCAGACGCGTCGCAATCGAAAGCAATATCGCCACATGGGGATTCGATGCCGGAAACCGGCTCCCACCGTACGCAACGCTCAACCGGCATACACCTAACGAGAATAAGATGAGCGACGGCTGGCGGCGTGGCGCGTCGCTGCGGGTTGCGGGTGGAATTTCATGGAAGGTGCGGGACCAAAGCTACCAGCCGTTCGCTCCATCGCCTGGTTAGATGTTTGGCGTGATTTCATCGAGCGCTATTCTTCACCAGCAAAAGAGGCCAGAAATATTATTGCCCCCGCGACAATAAGAATGACTGCAATCCAGATGAGGGAACCCGTATCCGAAAGGATCGCGAAACCGCTGCCGTAACTGCGAGGACTCCTTCCAATGCTCGGCAAGCACAGGAGGCCGAATACTGCGAGCGCTGCTCCGACGACTCTGATCCAGTGTCGAAATGTCATGATCCTCGAAGAGGGCAACTACATCTAACGAGAAAAAGATGAGCGACGGCGGACGAGAGCGTGCGTGGCTCGGAGTGAAAGTGTGGAAGTCATCTCAAAAGGTAATCGCGAAGCGGTCCGCCGTTCGCTCCATCGCTTGGTTAGATGTTGGCGGGCCACGCTAGTAATCGTTTCCGCAGTGTACGCAGCAACGGCCGCCGTCCCACAATATCTTTCCGGGATGGGAGATGCGTTCTTGGCAGTGCGGGCATCGAAGCCAGAACATCGTGATAACGCCGCAAGAGATGAACCAGCCGATGAACAGAAATGCGCCGGTGGAGCCGTGCATCCACGGGAGTATGCCCCACACTAGCGCGACCCCCGAAGCGACGCACCACACGGTGTAGATCATCACTCTGTCATGCATCTTCACGCGCGAGAACATCTAACGAGAACAAGATGAGCGACGGCGGACGAGAAGGCGTGTCGAGCGGAGTGAAAGTGTGGAATTCATCTCAAAAATGGTTCGCAGAGCGGTCCGCCGTTCGCTCCATCGCATGGTTAGATGCGCGCGTGGTGACAGAGTCAATACGGTGAAATACATGAGTCCCACCATCATGCCAGTATCTCATCCGAAGCTCCTGTGGCGAAATATCCTCGATGTGCCAAAACTCGAGCACTCTGCCATCCGGGCGAAAGTCCGGGGGATATCGCAAGTAGAGGAACCTTCCACCGGCATGCCATCGTCCTTTGGTGACGAATTCGGGGTTTTTGTCCGCATCCTCGAACCAGGCCCGATCCCAGAGTGAAAACGTATGATCGGCGCTAAACTGGAAGTAGGCGTCGCTTCCGTGCCAGTCGAGGGTCCCGTGCCATGTGCCGTAAAGCATCTCCTGACCCGGCCCACGATAATAGCGCTCGTAGCCGTAAATGCAGGCACCGCAAATTGCAAACGCCGATACGACACCGCCGATGATGAGCCACTTTTGCTGGCGCGTCCAAGAACGTGTGAATGGGAAGAGCATCTAACGAGAACAAGATGAGCGGCGGCCACCGGGAGCGAGCGTGGCCTGAAGCGAAAGTGGATTGATCATCGAAAACGTGAACGCGCGGCGGGTGGCCGTTCGCTCCATCGCCTGGTTAGATGGTTTGCGTCGTGTGCGGGAGCCGTGGATCATGGGATCTCTTCAATGACGATACTACCACGGCTCTCTTCTTGCCTCAGCGCGCAGAGAATCTCGTCCGTCTTTGCTAGCTTCTGGCTGACGATCTCAAAATTACCGCCTGGCAGCTCTCGAAACCTCGCCGGGTAGTACTCGATCAACTCCGCGAGAAAATTCGTGCGATACACCGGCGGAAGGTGGACCGCGAAACGAATAAGGAATCGGCCCGTCTTCACCATCTAACGAGAAAAGATGAGCGACGGCCACCGGGAGCGTGCGTGGGCCGCAGTGAACGCGTCCGAGCCACTGGAAGCGTAAACGCAAGGCGGGTGGCCGTTCGCTCCATCGCTTGGTTAGATGACTTTGCGTGGCTTTGACTGAGGGGCGTCAAACTCATCGAGTATGTCATAGCAGGCTTCGAACACTCTGTCCCGGAACTCTTGATTAATGTTTTCGAGGAGCAAATCTTTGTCGCGAAGCGCCTCGCGACTCCACTGCAAACGCTCGCTGCCCGTGGGCAGGGCCCGCGTGGCCTCGGAATACTCCTCGAATACGGGGAAGTCGAGCTTCTCGAATGGGCTGAGCCAATAAAGAATCTTTGAGATGCGGGTGCAACCAAGCGGTAAAGCAACTTGATAGGTAATGACGGATCGAGCGGCGCTAACAAGCTTGGCAATGTATGAAGTGCGTTTATCGGGGTTTGCCATGCGATCTTCAACGCGTGGGCGTTGTCATCTAACGAGACGGAGATAAGCTGCGGCGAGCCCGGTACGATGAGCCATGAAACCAAAAACGTGGACGGCAGACACGCAGAGCGTAGATCGCAGGCTTGCTCGCCGTCAGCTTCATCGATTGGTTAGATGGTTGGTGTGAATGCGCCATCTGCAAACTCCAAAGACTCGCAGATAATGTCGAGCAGCTCGTCATAGAACAGAAGCTGAAAATGATGGCAGCGACCGAGGTGCTGCTGTTGGAAGCTCTGCAACCATGGCGAGCGCCCAAGATCAAAGGCGCCACCCGGCTGGGGGTCGCTCACGACCTCTTCCGCCGTGAACATGACCACCTGCGGCGAGTGGAAGCGCACATGCCGCAGTGTGCCATCTGCGTCTGCGTAATCGACGGCGAGCAGAATCGTGCCACGAGAATCCCAAACAGCGCGTTGCAACTCGGGGCCGCGACCATCGAAGTGAAACTTATCAGCCGCAACGCGATCGCTCACGGGACGTTGCACCATCTAACGAGAACAAGATGAGCGACGGCAGACAAGAGCGCGCGTCGCTCGGGGTGGGAATGTGGAAGTCATCTCAAGAGTGAGCGTACAGCGGTCCGCCGTTCGCTCCATCGCATGGTTAGACCCGCTCAATTTGGGGAGACGCATCACGCTCGCCTCGGAGAAGCAAAAGACAGAGATGCTCAGTGGCTGCGTCCGAAACAAGAATATGACCGACGGTGAGCAGAAAGACAAAAACAGCCCACGGGACCAGCGGGAGATATCCCAAGAGCAAAAGGAGGAAAACGGGTGCGAGAAAGAGGACCGCGCCGACAATATGTTGTGTCGTGCGCCGATACTTCCGCTGCTCGCGCATATGAATTTCACGTGCCGCATAATATTCTTCGAGGGTGCCAGGGAAGACTCGAACGATGAAGGCCTGCCAGAGTGTTTTGGTCATGGTGAGCGAAGAGGTCTAACGAGACACAAGATCAGCTGCGGCGGTGAGGGAGCGCATTGGCCGCACTGAAAACGTTCGGGTCATCTCAGAGGTTAATCGGAAGGCTTACCGCCGTCAGCTGCATCGCCTGGTTAGGCCGTTGGAATATGGGGCAACGCGTTGATAATCGCCTTCGAAAAATTGCTGAGGAAGTTGAGGTTGATTGCGGCTCGTGCCGTCTCGAACACGTAGCGCCACTCAACGAACGCGTGTGCGACGCTGGCGAGCTCACGATCGAACGCAGCCGCCGGTAACGCAGTAGCAGCCGTGATAGAATCGCGGACCTCCTCAGACTGTTGTCGGAACAATGCATGCAAATCGTGGCCGCGTGGCGTGCCACCGGCGTGAAGGAGTAGTGCCTTGAGGCCAACCTCAGCCGCAAAGGCGCGGCATACGATCGCTGGCACAGCGAGCATCTCAAACTGGTTCTCAGACACCGGTCTGGGCTCAGAGCATCGGTCTCCTGCGAGATCAAACGCCTTCGCGGTGTTGATAGCGTGGATGACGTTCACGGCCTAACGAGAATAAGATGAGCGACGGCGGACGAGGCCGCGCGTCGCTCGGAGCGAAGGGGTTGAAGTCATCTCAAACTTAATCGTACGGCGGTCCGACGTTCGCTCCATCGCCTGGTTAGATGGTCGCATCAGCGGAGGCGTGACCAAGCACAATAAGTTAGAAACGCAGGCACGATAGCAAGTAGCGCGAAAAACACGTTGAACCACGCCCATGGAAAGGGGACACGCGAAAGTGTGACCAGGAGCATGAAAAGCCCGAAAGCAGACGAGGCGATCGCGAAGAGAAGTGTGAACCAACGGAGCTGCAAGAACGCAGCTGTACCCAAGAGGGCGAAGACCACGTTGACGGGCCAACCGCGAGACCAATCCGCGATATCATGTGTTCCCGGCTGGATGGTGAACGCGAGCCAGAGCGACGCGATGCTAAAGAGGGCTGCGAGACCGCCATAAGCGCGCAGAAGCGCTGTAGCTATGATCACTTTCACCATCTAACGAGAACAAGATGAGCGACAGCGGGCGGGATGGCGCATGGAGCGCATGGAAAGTGTTGTAGCCATCTCAAGCCTGAATCGCAAGGCTGCCCGCTGTTCGCTCCATCGCATGGTTAGGCCTCGGCACCGCCAAACAACGTGGCGAACATGTCCGTGTCCAGAATACTCCCGAACGCTCCTGACGCTCGGAGATGTCTGCTAAAACCTCGCTGATATCCAGCCGGTATGAAGCCCAAGAGCTCTCCACTGGCAAACGCGGCCACGGACTCGCCATCCGCAGACCAGCGCAGCCGGAGTGAATCTTCGCTCGGAGACATCGCTGCGTCCGGCGCGGCCGCAAAGCGCGGCACCACTGGTGCGTCGCCCTCGTGCATCGCATCGATATCACATCGTTCGGGAGCCGGGCCACGATTGTAGAGCCAGCAGTCACCAATAGGCTTTACGGAATCCGGCGCGGTGAGATACAGCCAGCCGGCACGGCCATCATCCTCGAGAATTGCCCAGCGACGCGAAATCGCATGCTGCTCAGAAATGTAGGGTCCTTCGTGCACGAGACGATCTGAAAGGCCTAACGAGAAAAAGATGAGCGACAGCGGGCGGGGTTGCGCGTGACCCGGAGTGAAAGGGTTGTAGTCATCTCAAGCGTAGACGCAAGGCTGCCCGCTGTTCGCTCCATCGCTTGGTTAGGCCCCTTTTGCGTCATCCAGAAATGTAATCGCCCGTGACTTTGACACGCTCTATGGTTGGAGGAGGATCGGACCGCTTGTGAAGATGCCACCCTCGGCGGCGGCGGCGCGCCTCCAAAGTACGGTCAGTCGTCGTGCTGCCGCGAATTTGTATAGTGCCGATTTCTACGGTGTTACGGGCATAGGCTGTGATCCCGATGAACTCGTAGCGTCCTCCTTCAAAGCCGGCAATGAGTTGCTTGATCTCTTCGACATCGGTCTGCGAAATGGTTGCGGCATACCGGCCATCCACAGCAACGCGAGTCGCGCAGCCGGTGAACAGCAGCGCTACAAGAATGAGGAGTCGCGGCATGGGCCTAACGAGAACAAGATGAGCGACGGCCACCGGGAGCGCGCGTGGGCCGCAGTGAAGGCGTCCAAGCCACTGGAAATGGGAAGGCGCGGCGGGTGGCCGTTCGCTCCATCGCCTGGTTAGGCGTTTCGTTCATGCGGAGAGACGCTGTAGCGGTGACATACGACCCCACTCTTCCGCCCTGCGCGCAGCCTCCTGACAGATGCGCTCGAATTGGGCAGCGTCGCCGCGCAAAAAGGCATCGAAGTCGGTCTGGATGTCCTCTGCGCCACGCGCCACGGACATAGTCGCCGCATGCGAAATGGCCGCCGCTACTCTGTCCAGCGTCGGCGAGGCGGAAAGCGAATCCGTGAGGAGCGAGCACGGGCCTGAGTATCTCGGCGCCTTCGAGGAGGATGTCTTTGCGTGGCTTCACAGGATGCGCGGAGAAACGCCTAACGAGAAAAAGATGAGCGACGGCCACCGGGAGCGCGGGTGGGCCGCAGCGAAGGTGTCCAAGCCACTCGAAATGGGAGCGCGCGGCGGGTGGCCGTTCGCTCCATCGCCTGGTTAGGGGG
>Ga0190275_10002701_pt1 | contig 12659 bp, 9 predicted proteins | sample Popmic550T_FD_133745 | JGI IMG/M metagenome (GOLD analysis project Ga0190275, IMG submission 133745) | Populus adjacent soil microbial communities from riparian zone of Yellowstone River, Montana, USA - 550 T | ecosystem: Environmental > Terrestrial > Soil > Riparian zone > Trees stand | place... | reverse complement strand
GTGGCGAAGGCGGCGGCTATGGCGCCCTTGAAGGCCGGAAGCATCCTCCAGGGGCGGTTGGCAAGTACCATCCCCGACCAGAGTCCTATGCGCCCGAGCAGCCCCGTGGCGGCGAAGCGGGCGTCGACGTCCATCGCCTTCATGTCCTCGTCTGGGGGATCGACCCTCCGGAAAGGCCCCACGAAACCGGTGGAGTGCAGACTTCGCTTGAGGGTGGCATCCGCTTCGGGCTCATGCACCTTCTCGTAGAGCTCTTGGGCGAGCCTGAGGGTGGCTTCTCGGGACCTCTGAGGCAGCCGCAGCGCGCCCATCGCAGGCAGCGAGAGACTGGCCACACCGCGCCTGGCGCTCACGTCCGCTGCGACGAGAGTGCCGTTCCTGTAGACGGGCAGGTCGGTGAGGCAGAGAGCCAGATCCCAGCCCTCGCCCAGCAACTTCTCCTGACACTCGTCCAGTATCTCCGGCGCTTCCCGATCGGTGCCGGTGAGGGGGTCGACCATTACCGCCACGTCCCACGAAACCCCCCCGTCAACCCGGCTGCTTAGGAAATCGGGCAGTTCGGAAGCAAGCTCGTGGGCGATCTTCTCGGGGATGTCTGGGGCTGGTATCAGTCCCAGCGTCACAGCGCGGGCCACGAGCACCTCCTGGCAGTGCCTGTCGTAACGAGTACTACCCTAGTACTACCACTCGCGTAGCGGGGTTAAACCGAGGGCTCGGTCGTGGTCCACGGTTGGCGTAATCGCCTATTCAGCGGAGTACGGGAAGGGCATTTCTGCGAAGTTGAACTTCCGCTTTACGGCGTTCTAAGTAGTTCGGCGAAGGCCTCTCCCTAGAGCAGCCTGTTCGTAGTTAGGTGCTCCCTAACAGTTTCAACCGGCTGCCTAAAAAGTGGGTCTCGAGAACTCCGATAAACCCAAAGCTGTCCCCACGCGGTTCCTTCGTCCGCCACTTTTCGAAACCATAAGTGGTAGTAACAGCTTGATCGCCGGCCACAACGCGTTCGTAAAGATAGTAAAAGCCCTGCGTTTGCAGGACTTTTACTAGCGCGCTCGGCAGGACTCGAACCTGCGACCTTCTGCTTCGTAGTCAACTCACGTGGGTGTGTCTAGGTTCCTAGAGATACCCATAAACTCCTTTAGAAGGCTGATTTCCGCCCTCGGTCGAGTCGGTCGATCCTCACGAAACCCCGAGGTCACTCACGGATAAGTGGTCAACCGCTCTCGTTTTTCACCGTGGCGAAAACCTCCATGAGGGGCTCTCCTGTGAACGTCATATTAGCCCTCGGCGCAAGCGGCTTGAGCTTCCGTCACACCCGCCCCTTTTGCACTCGGCGATCTGCGGGTCGTAGCGGGTACTGGTCTTCGGCTCCTCTGAAGTGGTCTTCTTGGCCCGATATCCTGGTATCCATCCGAAACGACAAAACACTCGACCGGAGATCCCGCGCGAAGCTGGGCGAGGGCATCATAGATCGATGCTTCGAGCTAATATAAGCGGCTAGTGTCGGAGGACACAACATCGTGAGGTGGCAGCCTCCGGCCTCACCAGAACGAGAGCACCCCGGTGAGACGTTCACCGGGTCAGCCGGGCGCCTCCTCCTTCGCGTCAGCGCTGTGGGGGCATAGCCATAAGGAGGCGTGCTCGGGCTGAACAGTCTCCCGAACGACTCCGAGCACCTCTCCGGTCAACGAGTCGAGGTCGGTCTTCTCGCGCAACCTGGAGTTGAAGGTGGCGAGCGTCTTCCTGGCGTCGTACTTGCTGCGGTAGAAGCGGCGATCCACAAACGACTGGATGCGGCCTCTCAGCGGGCTGAACATGGCCGCGATGACGAGGGTGGAGGCCACGACCGCGAGGGTAGATTGCTGGCCGGTGAGGGCGACGAACACCCTCTGCAACACCACGATGCCGCCGAAGTAGAGGGCAACCAGCATGACCGTCAGAGAGCCGTAGACGAGCGTGCGGTTGATGATGATGTCTATCTCGTAGAGGCGGTACTTCAGCACCGCGATGCCCACGGCGATCGGTACTATCGTGAAGCTAGCAAGTACCGCGTACGTCAAAAAGTTCCACCACCACACCGATCCCGCGGTAGTCCACGACTCTTCAGGGGAAACGAACGAGACGATCATGGCTATTGCGTACAACACGACCACCACCGAGGCGGCGAAGGCTATCCACTTGACCTGCTGTCGCTCCTCCCCGCCCGAACGCCGGTAGCGGAGCACCAGACTCAGGGCAGAGGCGAGCATGCACAAGGGCAGCAGCGGTAATATGGCGTACGCCGCCGCAGTCAGCCATTCGGCCCCCTCTATCCCGAACGGTTTGCGCTCCCCCCCGAGGTTCGACAGCCGCCCGGGAGCCAGCATGACGCCGAGACTGAGTAGCAAGATCACCGCGCCGGAGAGCCACGCCAGGGGGCGCCATCTCCTCGAGGGAAGCCTACCGTCTGGGAACAGCAGGAGGATGTAGGTCCCCAGGAGTCCTATCGCCGGCACCCATATCCAGTCGCTCATCCCGGCCACCGCGACCGGGAAGGGGACAGAGCCCGGAGTGGCCGCTCCGTAGTAGCCATAGTAGTCGAACACGCCGCTGAGCGTAAACATCATACCCACCGCGAGGCATAGCCAGCCCACAGCGTTCTCGGGACGCCTAGAGGCGATCAGGGCGCCGACCAGCGGGAAGGCCAGGAAGAGGACTCCTCCCGCCAGACCTCCGACGCTGACGTCGGCGTTCCAGCCGCTGGGAAGGTCGGCGCCTCGAGCCAAGAACCACAGCGGAATGGCGGCCAAGAACATGGCCAGAGTGAGGCCGGCGAGAGACCAAGCGAGCCATGGCGGGGCGCCAGAGGACACCTCTGCGCCTCCTCGACCTCGTTCGTTTGTGCCTTCCACCACAACCACTACTCTACAGCACGGCCGTTCCTTGATCGTTACGGAGACCGTTACGAGGCGCAGCGCCGGGGAATATCCTGGGAGCCTTGTTTGCCTGCATCACCTTAAGATAGCGTTGGTACTTCACCGCTAGACTTACGCGACTTCGACCTTCGGTTCCTAGCCCGCCGTGGCCGAAACGCGCAGCCTGGGCTGCGTTGCAAACGGAACGTAAATGGTTATGGGCGGGCCACCCGGTTCGGGCAACCTCGCTGGTCACCTGCTCCAGCGAAACTTGCGCTCCGACACTTCTATCCGGTAGTCGTTGATGGAGTCATCCCGCCGCCTCATCAGGCCGCTCTCAGCGAATTCCCACAACTCGTTCCCGTGACTTCTCCACCAACGCCCCTCCGCGTCGTGGCTCTCGTATTCGAATCTGACCGCGATGCGGTTCTCCGTGAAGCACCAGAGGTCCTTCTCGAGACGAGAAGTCCAACTCGCGCGCCCACTTGCGCCTCAAGAAGTCCCTGATCTCGTCTCGCCCTTCGAAGAACTCGTCGTGGTTGCGCCTACACCGAGGACTCTGTGTAGGGGAAGGACACCCTCTCCGGGTCGCGGCTGTTCCCGGCGTCCTGGGTCGCTTTCACCTTCTGCTTCGCCGTCTCCTCGTCGAACGGCGGCAGGGGGGATCTGATGTCCCGATTCTCTCCGCTTTGCTGCATCCATTCCTACCTTCCATCCTTATGCTAGCAATACGCCAAAGCTACGCGCCCAGTGGCGTAGCCTTTCGGGGTTATGTTCTGCCGAGGTGTACCCTGTAGTCGATCAATCTATCCTCTTGCGCACCACTGTCAGGATCTACTGGGGCTCTCTTGAGCTGTCACCAACAACCTCAAACTTTGGGCTATCTACGACATCCATTCGTACCCCTTCGCCATCCCATACACCAATCTCGACGAAGTAGACACCATCCGTTTCGGGGAGAGGAACAAAAGCGTCCCCACTCACCACGTTGATCCTACGATTAGCTTCGAATTCGTTAGATGGCCATCCGAATTGGTCGTTTAGATCGACATCTTGGACTCTCTGTCCGTTCTCCTGGTACACGGACCAGAACACCCGCACCGTTCTTCGTGCTAAACCTTCCATCTCCAATCTATAGCTCACCACATTGCCGACTTGATCAGGCTCGTATGGTGGCTTTTCGCTTACTTCAAGATCTTCGGACTCCTGCGTTCGCCCTGGACTCAGATATGCTCGCTGGGAAAAATCTCTTACCACCGCGTTGTGTTCTATGCTTGTTTCGCTAATGTCGACTCGCAACGAAGTCCAGGGCGCGAGGTTTGGAAGGAATGTGAACACCAAGGTTAATATAGCGGTGGGCACACCAATAACGGCGGTAATCACACCGACTATCTTCCCAATATCTGCCGCTGAGGTTGACACGGGTCCCTACTCTCTATTGAGCGAACCTACGAGTACCTGGATCGACTTTCCGCTTTCTAACGAAAACATGGAGCGATGAAATCGGAATGAATTGGTCGGATCTCCATCCCGATATTGAAGCTTCCGCTGATCTACCAATTGCACCAGCAGGGGACCCGGAAGCTGTGCCTGGAAGGCGCATCCCCAACGCGGGAGAACCTTGGCGAAGCCCGATGCTTTGCGGAGGCATCGGAAGATTCCGCCGGGGCGGTAATTAGGAATCGGACGCGGGCATTCGGACAGGCTGTGCAAAGTCCGGGAGCCTCCCGAGTCGCATCCACGAGTACGCTCACCTCCTGTCAACCGAGGCCTATGCTCTCCCAGGTTCGTACGATTGAGCATTCTGCACCAGCACAGCTTGTACTAGAACGCTCCGGAGAGCGTCTACGGTGCCTTCGGTGGGAACAGAAGAAAGGTTCGGGAAGGTCCTGGGTCGGCTGCACCCTTCGTGGCGCATAAATCCACGTCTGTCCATCGAACCTAGCTTCTCAGGACGGTCACCTATTCGCCGTTCCGTAACACAGCTGCGTGTAGTGGCACGAAATCGAAGAGCATCCGAAGGACGTCGTTGGTGTCGCGTCTGGAGCGCACCTCGATCTAGTGGCCCAGGAGAACGAAGGTAACTACCATGGCGACGGCTTCGTAGCATGTCTCGCCGTTCAAGATACGGAGGTTACTGAGATGGCTTGCAGTCGCTTGGTGAGCTCTTTGTCTTGCCTTGTCGATCAGCCACAAACGATTCAGCAGGCAGACTTATCACCGATACCTTCCATCAACATCCAAACTTCATTGAGGATTCATCGCCATTCTGACAATGAACAAATGAGATAAGACGAATGAGTGACCACGCCGCGATAGCCAGGAACACGAAAGGAGGCAACAACACCTCGAATCCTTATACGAGGCGGCAAAGGTTGATACGGCGCGCAGGATCGCGGGCGAGCTCGGGGCGGACTTCGAGGACAACCCCACCTGGTACCTTGGTCGGGTCATCACCGTACACCCTCTGGGCGGTTGCCCGATGGGGCGTGATGAGAGGGAGGGCGTTGTAGATGAGTACGGCGAGGTCTTCAATTATCCTGGCCTGTACGTCGCCGATGGCTCCGTCATGCTGGGACCGGTCGGTCCGTATCCAAGCCTGACCATTGCCGCGCTGGCGAACCGCTTCGCCGACCGGCTTCTCTCGGAAGCCAGGAGCGCGGCCGGATCAGCGCCGGTAATAAAAAGAAGGACCAAGTCGGACATGCCAGAGGCTAATCGGAGGTTGCCGTGAAGAGATCTCTCGTTCTTGCGGGGGGCGGGGCCAAGATCGGATGGGCCTCGGGCGCGCTTCAGGTAATTATGGACGAAGCGAAAATCGGGTTCGACCACATCGACGCCACCAGCGGATCCGTGTTCAACCTCGGCATGCTGCTATCGGGAAAGTCCGCCACGCAGGTCGCCGACGCCTGGGCGAACCTCTCCCCGAGGGAGTTCGTCTCGTTCCACCCGCTGCGGAAGTACCTCACCTTCTGGCGGCTGCCGTCCCTGCTCACGCAGGAAGCGGCCGTAGAGCGGATCCTGCCCAAGTGGGGGATCGAGCTCGAGAAGATCCGGGCTTGCGAGGCGGTCAACGGCCGTCCTGTGAGAGCAACATTCAACGTGCTCGATTTCGGGACCAAGCGGGTGAAGACGATCCCCCACACGCGGATGGACCTCGACTACTTCCTAGCCGTCGACGCCGTGCCCGGCGTCGTCCCGCCCATCGCCAAAGACGGAACCCTCTACACCGACGCCATGCTCCTGAAAGATGCGAACCTCGGCGAGGCTATCCGTCAGGGGGCGGAGGAGATCTGGGTCATCTGGACCGTCGAGGACAGGCTCGAATGGCGCGGCGGGTTCTGGAACCACTTCGGCCACATCTTTGAGACCTGCGCCGTAGGAAACCTGAAGCGAGAACTCGACCAGATCGAGGAGATAAACCGCCGCGTTGAGGCCGGATCCGCAGCCCCCGACGAGCACCACATCACCGTTCACCTCGTTCGACCCGACGAACGGGTTTCGGTCGACTACCTCTACTTCAGGACCAGAAAGCAGATGCGGCCGACGATCGAGGCTGGGAAGGCTTACGCACGGCGTTACCTTATGAAAGAGGGCTATCTCGATTCCTCGGGGAGACCGGCAGCGGCACGCGTCTGAATAGAGAAGGGAGGGCAGTGAGATGAATGACCGTAAGAGCGACCGCTTCATTGAGGAGATGAAGGGATACATCACGCTCGGAGAGAACGACTACGAGCGTGGCGCCAGCGAAGGCCGTAAGAGTGGCACCCACCTGATGTTCCACCTCACCATCGAGGTTGACGACCTCGTCCAGTTCGCGGCCGACTCGAAGCGCGAGGCGACGGCTGAGGGTTGGGTCGGCTGCGACGCTCTGGGTGGCAGGCTGCCGGTCGAGAAAGGCGTGTTCAACCTCTTCGTCGACGACGAGAACCCGGCGATCAAACGCATGCTATACCGGCTCTTCTTCCGGGACGGTGCCGGGCACCCGGTCACGCTGTCCGGCCACAAGATCATAAGTAACGACCCGGGCGCCGACGTCTGGCCCGACACGACGACCCTTTACACCCGCGTGCTGCAAGGACACGTGCATGAAGCAGAGGAGTCCGCTGCGCAGATCGTTGCCACGGGGATCGTCCGGATCCTCCTGCTCGACTTTCTCAGGCAGCTCACCACGTTCCGCGCCGATGGGCCATCCCTGATCTCCCGCACTGTGGCGCTAGGAAGGTTCGGCAACCTCTTCGCAGGGCAGCTGTGGCAGGTCTACGCGCGGCGCGCGGTGCGTCGCGCCCGAGGGGGCATGGGCACCCGCACCCGTCACCTGAGGGACGCCGGACGCCGCCTAGAAGTGTCCAGGGCGCAGGCACCGAGGAGAACCATCTTGAGTCCACGAGATACCGGCCTGGAGGAGGAAGTGGTCCGCTTCCGGAGTGCGGACGGGATGGAGTGCAACCTGGTCCATGTGCAGGGTAGTGCGGCTCCTACCAGGGGGCCCGTCCTGCTCGTCCACGGCGCCGGCGTGCGCGCCAACATCTTTCACTCGCCCGTGCGGAGCACGCTCGTCGACACTCTCTTGAGGGAGGGCTACGACGTGTGGCTCGAGAACTGGCGTGCCAGTATAGACCTGCCGCCAAACTCGTGGACGCTGGACCAGGCGGCCGTCTACGACCACCCCAAGGCCGTCAAGACGGTCGTCGAGCAGACCGGAGCCGACGAGATTCAGGCCATCATCCATTGCCAGGGCTCGACAAGCTTCATAATGTCGGCGGTCGCAGGGCTGGTACCCGAGGTCAAGACGGTGGTAGCCAACGCCGTCACGTTGCACCCCGTCATCCCTGAGTGGTCCCAGTTCAAGATCAACTACCTCACCCCGACGGTGGGAAGCTTTGTCGACTACCTGAACCCGCAGTGGGGACTCTACTCGCCGACAACGATGGCCAGGCTCATTACGCTGTCCGCGCTGCTCGTCCACCACGAGTGCGACAACCCGGTCTGCAAAATGGTGAGCTTCACCTACGGCTCGGGCTTCCCGGCGCTCTGGCGGCACGAGAACCTCAACGAGGAGACGCACGAGTGGCTCAAGGGGGAGTTCGCCCACGTGCCTATCACCTTCTTCAGGCAGATGGCGCGGTGCGTCGAGGAGGGCCACCTCGTGTCGGTTGAGGGCATGAGCGAGTTGCCAGAGAGCTTCGTGGCCGAACCGCCCCGGACAGACGCCCGCTTCGCCTTCTTGGCGGGTGAGAAGAACCAGTGCTTTTTGCCGGAGAGCCAGAAGAGGACCTTCGAGTTCTTTGACTCCATCGACAAGAACTACCACTCCTTCCATTTGCTGCGCAACTACGGGCACCTCGATGTGTTCATGGGCAAGAACGCGCACAGGGACGTCTTCCCGCTGATCCTGAACGAACTAGAGCGATGAGTAGCGAGGTGAACTAGAGATGAGGATACCCAGACGGCTTAGCCGTCAGTCGGGGCGCCACGCGCTGGTGGACGGGATACCCTACCGAATGCCCGTAGACTCTCGGAATTCCTCTGCCATCGTGGCCGCCTTCCCGATCAATGCCGAGAAGGCGAAGAAGCTGCTGCCGGGCAACGAGCTCCATCCGGTCCGCGTCTTCGGCAAGGGCGTTCTGCTCCTCACCGTCGTCGACTACCAGTCCACCGATATAAGCAGGTACGTCGAGTACATAACCGCCATCGCCTGCACCCGCGGTCCGAAGCCAGCGCCAGGCCTTTTGCCCTTCTTGTTCAGGCGGTTCTTCGGGTTCGGCACCTACGTCTACGACATGCCCGTGAGCACGGAGATCTCGGTGAAGGGAGGAAAGGGCATCTGGGGCACGCCCAAGGTTCAGGCCAACCTCGACTTCCACGTGACCGAGGACACCATCACCAGCCAGTACGATCTCGATGGCATGCTCGCGATGAGGGTCGAGATGCGACGCCCGGACAGCGTGTGGCTGCCCGTAAACTTATCGGCAAGCGCCTACTCCCAATTCCGCGGCATGCTAATGAAGGCCTACAGCTACGTCGGAGGCCGGGCCGGGTTCTCCGTGCTCAACAGGCAAGCATGCCGCCTCTACATCGGCGACCATCCCAGGGTGCGCCGGCTCAAGGAGTTGGAGATCGGAGCGCGACCCTTCTTCACTGCGTTTCTGCCCGACGCCAGCGGCGTTCTCGACGACCACATCGAGTGCTGGTTCCTGAGCCACGACGAGCCTCCCTCCACGCATCCCGAGGGCCTCGAGAGCGTCGTCAATCTGGGTCTCAGCCAGGAGTGGCTCGATCCACCCACGGCGCCCTACCGGGAGCGACCGAGATTCGGGAACGATCACTACCCTCGGGTTGAGGAGGCGGCTGCATATGTCTCTTCTCGTGGTTCCGCATCAGGTGAGCGACACAGCGGCCACGATCTGGGTCGGTGCGCTGGACGAGGAAAACGTGAGACAGAGATCCGTCAGGCTCGCGGTCGAGGGCGGCAACGAGGTGCTTACTATAGAGCTGGATGCCTCTGCGTGGGAGTCGTGGGAGTCGTTCCGACCTGAAGACTCGAAGTTCTATCCTCTAGTGGATCGCTTGTTGCACCTGGCCTCTGTGCTCAAGGCCCCGCCGGTCAGACGAACCCTCGACTACCAGCGCGTGGAGGTGAGACCTCTAGGAGCACGGACTACCTATTCTCTGAAGCTGCGTGTCGACGAAGAGAGGATTATCGGGTCGGAACGACTCCTGAGGGAAGGACGCGTCACCACGTTGCCAGCGACAATTCCTGCGAGAGACGAAAAACCGTTCACGCTGTTGGTGGGATCTTGTTTTTACGGCCCCGAGGATCGAGAGGGCCTGGTAGGCGGGACCTACCATTACATGCCCGAAGACCAGCGCCCGGACGTCAAGGTTCTGTGCGGCGATCAGGTCTATCTGGACAACCCGTGGCGAGAGACCACCCTCAAATGGTATCGCGCCAACCAGAAACCGGGCCTCTTCAGGGCGATGCTCTTTGACAAATACGTGGCCAACTGGACACAGGTCAGCGGCGAAGACGCGGGCTTCCGGCAGCTGCTGGCAGACGGCGCGAACTACTTTTGCTCCGACGACCACGAATTTTGGAACAACGCACCCAACTTCGGAGGAGTCGGTTTGCTCAACAACCTTACTCCGGGTCAACGAAAGTGGTGGTTTGAAGAGGCCGTCCGCCTCTTTCGTGCGTTCCAATCACCCTCATCCTTGCTACAGTTCGACGTTCCTCCCGTCTCCGTTTGCATCGCTGACACCCGCATCAACCGCGACACCAAGGGCGTACGGTTCATGCGGGACGAAGATCTAAGGGCGGTGGGACGCTGGATAGAGGGGCTGCAGGGGCCAGGTGTCTTGGTGGTCGGCCAACCGATATTGGTCGAGGGAGACAGCGTCGCCAACTCCTTACTCAAGAAGGGCTTGATCAAGGCGGCCTTGTCATACATCGATAGAGACTTGTCCCACTACGCCCGATTTGAAGACTTGGTCGGTCACATTCAATCTTCCGATCACTCGGTGGTGGTCCTCACGGGAGACGTGCATTTCGGTCGCGTCGCATGCGGCCAGCTGAAGCGGGGCTCCGAGGCCACGTTCGTCGAGGTTATCTCCTCCCCGATTCACGCCGTATTGAGCGACAAGGACGAGCCTCTGTTCGGCACCTACAAGAACGCTCCCGTAAACCATTTCCCGATCAGCGAAGACCGTGAGGTCCTGCGTAGGAGAAACCAGTTCGTTACTATACGGTTCTCTTTGAGCGAGGATAGACGGGTGAACATGGAGGTGCGAGCCTGGCCTATCCCGCGACCAGGAGAGGAGGTTTCGCCGAACTGCGATGTGGTCTTCGAGAGAACCTTAACCTAAGGTTGCCGCGCGTTCGACTAAGAGCTTCCGTCAATTGCCGCTGGTTGTCGCCCTCACTCATCTTCGGGTCCTTTTCGCTCGATGATCGGATCGGCGAAGCGGTCGGCGAGGGCCGCGATCGTCAGGCTCGGGTTCGGCCCGACCGGACCGGGCATCACGGAACCATCTACGACGTAGAGGCCAGGAGGACAACCGAAGACGGCCCCGTGCGAGTTCACCACCCCTTCTGCAGGATTTCGCCCCATCGGGCAGCCGCCGAGCGGGTGCACAGTGACCACGCGATTGAGATGCTCCATGGGATCGGAGAAACGCGCTCCCAGCTCTTCGGCGACCTCTCTCATCTTCTCCCTGATGCCATCGAAGTACGGTTCGGATCTATCCATGCGCCAGTCGAGGTCCAGGCGTTCTCCGCCCAGGGACATCTTCCCGTCGGGAACGTCGCGTCCCATGCCGAGCAAGGGGAGCAGGTCCGCGGTGAACTCGGTCGAGCCTAGCAGGTGCGCCACCTCCGCCCCGATGTCGGTCTCCGGCTCGCGACTCAAGAGCTTGTCGAGGAAGCGACCGGCGAGACCGCCCCAGAATTGCCGTATCGCGTCGCCCGGGACCTCCACAGTCTCCAGTATCCAGTTGACGAAGTTCGGGTATCCGGCGTCCTGTATGTAGAAGCCCCGTCCTTCGCCGCCGTCCTCCCGGTCCCCAAAGCGGATGGCGCCCGTTATTACAGGTCCGTATCCGGCGTCTATCAGACGCGGTACCCGTTCGCCATCCTTTCTCTTGGTGGTCTTGAGGGCGAAGGTGGCCAGGTCGCCGTTGCCGCAAAAGCGACTGCCGAGCAGGTTGCTAATACGGGGGAATGCGCCCCGGTTCTTCATCTTCAGCAGCAAGAAGGTCGATCCCAGACTCCCGGCGGAGAGGACAAGTCGCTCGGCGGTTAGCGTCTCTCTGGGTAAGCGGGAGGTGTCCGTCCTCTGGCCCTCCCGCTCGTGTCGCACGTAGCGGACCGTGTATCCTCCGCCGTCTCTGGGCTCGAACTCCTTCACCTCGCACCGTGTCAGGATCTGGGCACCCAGCCGCTTGGCCTCGGGGAGGTAGTTGTAGTCGAGGGAGTTCTTGCTGCCGTAGTTGCAGCCGATGTCGCACTCTCCGACCAGGCGGCAAGTGTAGCGTGCACGCTTGCGGCCCTCCATCTCCCAGAACCCTCCGCGAATGGGCTCGCCCGGAGCCGGTCTCTCGCCTTCGTTGCCGAAGGTGACCGCCAGCTTGGGCAGTTGGTGGTCGAGTCCCAGCCGCTCGGCGGCATCCCTGAACTCTCTTGCCTTGGGTACCTCGTTGTACGGTGCCTCGTCAATCGGGTACTGTTGGGCGCCCAACATCTTCTCGACCTGGTCGTAGTGGGGGTCGAGATCGGCGCGGGTCACCGGCCAGTACTCGAAACCACCATGATCGAGATCCTCTTTGACGAACCACTCCTCGGGCTTACGGATCAGGACGTTCGCGTAGATCAGGGATCCCCCGCCAAGGCCGCTGCAGACCACCGCCCCCAGCTCGCTGAACGACCAGATGTTGTACATCCCGTGCAGCCCTTCACTTGGGTCCCAGAAGTTATTCTGCATCCGGTGAGGGGCGCGGGGAAACTCGCCGGGTGGGTAGGCCTTCCCGCGCTCCAGGACGCAGACGCTTAGCCCCGCCTCGGCGAGCCGGTAGGCAGTCACCGAGCCACCAAACCCGGAACCGATGATGACCGCGTCGAAGTGAGTGTCGCTCACAGTAGCCTCCGTTTCTCTAGTCTTCCCTATTGGGTCAGGCTCTTGGCCCTACCCACCGCTTCAGCTTGAGGAGAGATGAGGCCGGCGTGCACCTGGGCCGCGTCGCGGTCGGCGAAGCGGATGAGGTCAGCCATAT
>Ga0190275_10002700_pt1 | contig 12667 bp, 13 predicted proteins | sample Popmic550T_FD_133745 | JGI IMG/M metagenome (GOLD analysis project Ga0190275, IMG submission 133745) | Populus adjacent soil microbial communities from riparian zone of Yellowstone River, Montana, USA - 550 T | ecosystem: Environmental > Terrestrial > Soil > Riparian zone > Trees stand | place... | reverse complement strand
GTGATAGTCGCGATACCGGAACGTGACGCGTTCGCCGTCGAAGGCGCTGATGCGCTGGTTCGAGATCGCAACCCGGTGGGTGTAGGCAGCCAGATACCCGAGCACCTGCTCGGGCCCGCCGAAGGGTCGTTTGATGTAAGTGTGCCAATCGGTCTTTGAAGCGCAAGCCAGCAGTAGATCGAGTGCGGTCCGATCGCGAGCGATATGCGGCGGGATCTCGAGCGATCGGTCGTTATACGCCTCGGTGATCGCGTTCTTCACAAGAGTGCGAAAACGCCGGGAGAGAACCTTGACCGCCAGGAGGAAGGTGCCGGTGGGCACGTGCACCCAGCGGCGGCCATCGAACGAGAAGCCGCCGCCGGGAACGACACAATGAACGTGAGGGTAAAAGACGAGGGTCTGGCCCCACGTGTGAAGTACGGTGAGGACGCCGATGTGTGCGCGAAGCTTCGAGGCCGCGACATCGGTCAAAGCCTGGCCAGCGGCGCGAAGAAGGATGGCATAGAGGATCTCAGAGGCATGAAGGACCAGCGCGTTGAGACGTTCCGGGATGGTGAAGACGACATGGAAGTAGGGAACGTCGAGAACCTCTTCGCGCCGCTTCTCGAGCCAGCTCTCCCGCGCCTCGGCGCCACACCCGGGACAATGGCGGTCGCGGCATGAGTTCCAGAAGGTGTGCTCGTAGTCGCACTGATCACAATGATCGCGATGTCCGCCCATGGCTTCGGTGCGACAGTCGGCGATCGCGCGCAGCACCTTGATCTGCGCAGGCGTGAGGGTGCGAGTGGCCAAGAGGTCGGCTCCGCTGGCGCGCGCGATCGCGCCAAGGGAGAGCGGCTGATCCATCGGCGGCGACTACTTGTTGCCGTCGGATGGCGTGGCCGGCAGGATCGCGTCGAGCGGGCTGCGTGCGTGAGCCGGCGAAACGTGCGTGTAGATCTCGGTGGTGCGGGTGTGGGCGTGCCCCAGCAGGACCTGGATCACGCGCATGTTCGTTCCCTGCTCCATCAGATGAGTGGCGAACGAGTGACGGAGCGTGCGGGGAGACACGCGTTTGGTGATCCCGGCGCGGCTGACCGCGCGCTTGAGCGCGCGTTGAATGGTGGTGGGATGGATGGACCGCAGAGGATCCGTCGCACACGGGAAGAGCAAGCCCGAGGGGCGGGTCTTGCGGCACCACTCGCGGAGTAGCTCGAGGGCGATGGGAGACAACGGGACATAGCGGTCCTTGTGTCCCTTGCCCTGACGGATGTGAAGGAGCATGCGAGCCGAATCGATGTCGGTGACGGCGAGGCGGCACACCTCACCAAGACGGAGCCCGGCGGAGTAGAGGACGGTGAGAATCACGCGGTCGCGCAGCGACTCGAGCGCGGCAAGGATGGCCAGCGTCTCGCCGGCGGCGAGAACGACGGGATAGTGCTTCTCGCGGCGGCCGTGGGGGATGCGGACCACCCAATCGGGACGATCCATCACGTGAAGGTAGAAGAAGCGCAGCGCGCAGACGGTCTGATTGAACAGGCTGTACGAGACCTTCTTGACGTCGCGAAGGAAGAACAGGTACTGCTCGATCTCGAGAAGACTCACGCGATCGGGCGAGCGGCGGAAGAACAGAGCGAACCGGGAAACGAGCGAGACGTACGTGCGTACAGTGCGTTCGGAGAGATTGCGGATGCGCATGGCCTGCTGCATCCGTTGACGCAAGGGAGTGGTGACCATGATCGATCTCCTTTCAGTGAGATCCGATCAGTGGACTCCCGCGAGACCTCAGAGGCGAGCGGTCATCGCTTCAAACTCCCACGTACGATCACCATTCAAGAACGCGGAGCGCGCCGCGTAGCGGCTTCGTCCAACTCTGCGCTTAACCGGACGTGGACCCGCGCCGCGAGAGTCGCAGGTTGATACTTCACGGCGTGCGGGTCCACGCCGGTTAGCTTGGAGCCGTTAGGCCTCGCGGGAACGATATACTTCCGCGATGCCTGAGCCGATGAATGCCGGTAACCGTCTGAAACGCGGCCCCTACCGCATCGGGATAGCCGGAGAGTGGGCACTTCAGGATCTGTACGTTTATCCGCGGGCATTCGGGCAGCTGTACTCGTTCATGTACGCGATCACGACTGGGCGTGTCGTGCCGCCTCTTGACGAGGAGGTCGGCGACGAAACAGAGAATCCGCTGTTCAGTCACCCATGGATTGGCGGCTATAGCACGGTGAACTTCTTCGGCTACGTCACCAGCAGTGTGTCGCGTTCGCACCGCCCACGGCTGCTATCCATGCAGTACGCCTCGCCTGGCTGGATCGAGTTCGCGGTTGTGCTGTCCGCGGCCTCGGCGGTGAGCCTTCTCGTGGCGCGATTCACCAAGGTTGGCCATCAGCTGAATGATCTCTATAACGCCATTTACAAGGGCCTTCATGATCGCAAAATGATGCAGATGGACGTCCGCGAGCGTGCCCTCAGCCTCGAGAGAGAGGAGCTCAAATTCCTCGAAGAGTCAACGAACAAGATGGCGGAGATGATGGGTTTCGAGAACGTTGCAGAACTCAACCGCTTGACTGGCAATCCGATAGCGACCTTGAAGGCGCTTCTTGCGGTCTACAGGCGCGTGAAGGCGCTTGGAAAGTACGAGCTGTCGGGTAAGGCGAAGCTGCCATGACGAGGCCTAACTCGCGCGTGCAGCCGACGTGGACCGCTGCGTTTACGTCCTCCAAGTTCCGACTGTCTCGCGTCGCGGCCCACGCGGCTGACGCGTGATACGTTGGGCGTCATGTCGCGATGATCAACCATAGAAACGTTAAGATCCTTGTTGGAGTGTGTTGGTTGTGCTGATTGGGGTCGCGATAGCAGTCGGAAGCCCGCGACGTTCGATCGTGCTCTCGATCCTCGGAATGTGGTGTGTCGCATGCGTCGCTTACATTCTCGCCGTCCCTTCCAGGAAAACAGCTGGTCATCTTCTCAAGAACGCATTTCTGGGGTGCGCTTTCGCGGCTGCCGTTACCTACTCCAACCACGGCGAACCGGAAAGCGACGAAGATGGGTTCATAGTCGAAGAAGGATTCGACGCTATTGAAGCAGAGAAAGGTGCGGCGGCGGCCAATGCGTTCGCGCGATTTGGCTTGGGTGCGTTCAGTGGAGTTGGCGTGGCGCTCTTGGTGCGCCGGCGTGCGCGGTACAGAGGCGCGAATGCGTCGAGCAACGAGCCGCTGCAGCAACCCGAGGATAGCTTTGAAGACGGAGTCCTGCGTGATCGATGCTTCACGCCGTTGTCGCGAGTCAGTCCGATGTTCGCGCTAACGGCGAGCTTTACCGTCAGCGCACTGATCCACGCTTATGCAATTGGAGCCGCACTCGGCATGTCTGCGGCAGCTTCGTGGGCACTATTCTTTCTCGCTCAACCGCTCGCGATCGCGGTCGAACGTAGGATCCGTGTCAGGAGGTGGCCGGAACCGGCAGCGCGTGCCTGGACAGTCGGCACCGTAATCGTTCTGTCACCGCTCTTCGCTGGGCCACTCGTGCGTCTGACCGAGTAGCGATTTCAAAGGTACTGTCCTTCTCGCCGGGTGCCGCTTCCGGTTCAAACCTCATCTGCCATTTCTAAGCGATGTCTCCATCTTCCCGGCGATCTCTCGAAGCGGCGGCATCCCGCTGCTCGCAGTTTGCGAGATCGGCTCGATGTTGTAGTAGCCGGAGGTGACCAGGAACGCCGTTCCATTGTTCGGGAGCGTAGCTTCGAGATCGAGACGCTCGCCGACTTTGCGGAGCTCGTAGTAGTGGCCATCCACATGCCGCAGGGCTGCGGCGCGATCGCCACAGGAAAGGCAAGCCGGTTCGATGAACGTCATCGCCGGGGTTCGGTCGACGACCCGCATGAGACGGACGCTGTCGAACCGCCAATAGTGCGCGGCGGATCGCATGCGGAACGTGACTGTTCCTGCTGTCTCGACGATGACGTCCGCGACTGCGCTCGTTCGAAAGCCTGCGGTGCCGAAGGGCGTCACCGCGTCGATGTTGCCATTGCTCTCGACCTGCAGGTCGATGCCCGCGGCATCGCGCCACTGCTGCAACACCGTCTGGGAGGCCGTGGTCCGGCTGGAGACGAGCGCGGCATAGTGAGAACCACCTTCGCCGATCGCTTGTCCCAATGCAGCCTCGTACCAGTGCGTGTTCTCCGCCGTCACGATGAAGACGTAGTCTCCGGGATCGGTAACGTTGAACGAGACGTTCAGCCGGTCATCATTGGAAGTTGCACTGCGCTCTGCCGCAGAAGCGTTCCCCGGTACGGATTGCCAGGCGTTCCCATCCGTGCGTCCGAGGGCCGTCAGCACATCGTGGCCGTTCGCCGTAACGACAGCAGGTGGAACCGTCTGACTGACGAGAACGACGCCGTCCACCGACGCCACTGCGCGCTCGTCGGCGCCGTGCCGTACGATACCGACACGCGCATAGTCGACCCACTGCCGCTCGCGATGATCGTTCCGGATCGAGATCAGCGTTGGACTGCCGGGCATCGATGGAGGTAGCAGAAGGTAATCGGTGCGTTGCATTCCCTTGAACATCGCTCCGGGGTAAGCCTCACCAATGAGCTGCGTGGCCGAGGCACTGGTGCCGTATGCGCTGGTCACGTAAACGTGCGGACAGGAGTATGCGAGGAACACCAGTCCGACCAGCAGGGCCAATCCGCCGATCGTGATCCCACTGGCCATCGCCGTCGTACGTCCGAGGTTCAGGCGCATGATCTCGACCTTCAATGCGTCCTCGATGTTGAAGCGCCGCAGCTTCGTTCCTGCGACCTCCTCGCTCGGAACGTTGCCGTCGACCTCGTCGATCTCTCCCTCGACGAACGGGTAGGTGACGATCCAGTTTTCGAGCAGCATCACGACGCCGTCCGGATAGGTCAGCTGCAGCTGGTCGCCGGGACGAATCTGCCGCTGCGTGATCTCTTCACTGCGGATCTCATCGCTCGTCATCGCGTGACGCGTAAAACACGCAGGAAGCACAAGCAACAGCGGAAGAAGCAAGAGAGTTGAGGCGATGATCCGAACAGTGCGCGAGTATGCCTGCATGGTTGACTCTCCTGGTGCGTCGCGCGGTTGAAGATCGCGGTGTCATCAAGCATGGCACAACGCCGGATTCGCAGGTACCACTGATTCTGGAAGCCACGCAGGTGGTGAAGGAAGATGACATCTCCGCGTTCTATGTCGCGAGGTGACAGACGCCCAACTCGGCCGCTGCACCGGACGCCAACCGCGCCGCAAGGTCCCAAGTGCGCTAGTCTTCGCGTGCGGTTGGCGCCGGTGAGCGGCAAACCGTTGGTCGCCGAGACCAAGATCGATGCGCGAGCAAGACCTTCCAGAACGTTGGCGCAGTCGTGTGGTCGAGCACGCACTCAAGACGAGTGACGGCAAGTACCGAAGCCTTGGCATCGGCGCATTCGGGCGCCAGCATATTGAGCTCGTGTTTCCCGACGGGTCGAGAGTCTTCTTCCGGTACGCATTCACGCTCGAGGACCCGGGTGCTGGGGAACTCGGAGTGTTCACCGAGCACTGCGGCTATCACGTCTTCCCACTCACGGATACCGAAGTATCCGTGTATCACGATTGACCGAGTCGCTCGCGAACCGGCGGCTAATTCCGGGTTGCAGCCGACGTGGCCCGCTGGCTTCCTGCCCTCCAAGTTGTGCCATCATGGCGTCGCGGGGCCACGCGGCTGAACCCTGGTCCGTTGGGCGCTTTATGACCTGCCCGCCCCAGGCCTTGGTGATCGGCTCGCCGCCGAAGTCAGGGCAGCGGTCGGATTTCTGGAGACATATCCGCTTGGCGCACGACACCTGACTGTCGATATTCACGGCAAGGCGCTTGTTCGGTTCCCTCACACTCTCTTGTACATCATCGAACAGAATGAAGTAGTAATACTGGCGGTCGCACACCAACGGCAGGACATCGGTAGCTGGTTCGAGATCGTACGTGGTCGGCGCGGGGTCGGCTAACTTCGGGTTGCAGCCGGCGTGGCCCGCTGCGTTCCTGCCTTCCAAGTTGTGCCATCATGGCGTCGCGGGCCACGCGGCTGAACCCTGAACCATTGGGCGTCGACAAGCATGAGCATCACGAAGGGACCGACCGAAGGCGGCGGCAAGCGAGGCCACTCGAACACGGAGCGCTGGGGCACTCATCAAGAGATCAAGGCAGCGACGAAACCGCTCCGGCGTCTTGAAGAAAAAAGCACGATCCGCGAAGCCATGAATGAAACAGACGAACAGCTCGAAGGCGAAGCGGAACAGTTGACCAAGCTACTCGCGAGCAAGCGAGTCAAGGTTATCTGGCGCCACAGATCGAGCGAACTCGGAATCGAGTTCACGGACGGGACGAGACTGTTCGTGAACGCTACGGCGGCGCTCGAATTCAGCGTCGAGTAACCGACGCCCAACTTGGCGGTTGCAGCGGACACGAACCGCTGCTCTACTGTGCTCCGAGTTTTTGCGGTCTCGGCGCGCGGTTCGTGCCGCTGAACCGCAAGACGTTGGGCGGCCGTGGCACGGGCTCGCGAGCGCGTGCACAGATCTGGACCAGCTCAGGAGCCCGAGCGTCTTGGTAGCAAGAACGTCGCGTACATCCAGCATCCGACACAGAAATCGAACACGCCATCAAGCACATTGAAAACAGCAGCGCGACCGCCAGGACAACTGCCGTCGTGGGCGCTAGCGGCAAGAGCACGACCGTGCCGAGTGCGAAGAAGAAGCCGATCCTACAGGCGAATCGCTTCGGTGCCGCATCGCTCGGCTTTTCGGCAATACCAAGCGCGCGGGCGAAGGCGCGCGCGAGGCGTTGCATTGGGCTAGGCCACTTCGTCCAGGCACGGATCGCGTAGTCAAGTGCAAGGGCGGTTGCGAGAAGCAGGGCAATTCCACCGAACCTCGCCGAAGCCACGGCCAAGCCTGAAATCAGCGCCAGAACGACAATCGTAAGAATGCAGGTCACCCGGCTTGCGTTGTGATCGACTCTCTCGTAGGAGATAGGACAGGCGGATGGTGTGGTCATGAAGAAACTACCTCGTATCGGTGGCGCCGCAAACAAACCACGGAGCTCGCACGTTTGTCATCATAGCGGAACCACCGCAACCACGCCGTTCCTGTACGACGGTGCCACGCGCACATTCAGCGCATCCGCCGGTTTAGCCGCCATCGCGCCCGGGGACACACCCGACGATGTGAAGCGCCGTGCGGACGAAGCGTTGTACCGCGCGAAGCGGGAAGGGCGGGGGCGGTGGGTGGTGGCGTGAGGAGGTACGAGGTACGAGGCGCCGACCTCGATCTCGCGCAGCAGAAACAACACTGTCATCCTGAGAGTTTGTGCAGAAATCAACTTCGAATTTGCGAGTGGTCCACCAAGCTCCAAAAGCGCCCTAGAGTACCTGCCAACTGAAGGGTAAAGTGGAGCAAAGGCCACCAGATTGGCGCTCTTTGGATGGTTGAGTGGAGCGCGAAAAAGCCCTTATCGATTTCTGCACAACCTCTGAGCCGCAGAGATCTCCCCACGAGCCGGAAGCATGGCGCCGAAGGACCCCCTTCGGTTGAGCGCGTCGCGTGCTGACGGAGGGGGTCCTTCGCCGCCATGTTCTTGCTCCATCGGGAAGTCCTGCGGCTCAGGATGACAGTGTTGTTTCTGCTTCGCGTGAAGTCGGGGCCCGATTCACTTTACGCACACACCGCCACCAGCTCCTCCGCCGTCACCGGTTCCGCAAAGTGGAAGCCTTGCATGAGCGTCACGCCCAGCTCCTGCATGCATTGCGCGTCTTCGTGGCTGGTCACCCCTTCGGCAATCAGCTCGGCGCCGAAGTTGGTGGCGAGTTGCTCGAGGGCGGCGATGACGGCGCGGCGGCGGGGGTCGTCGGCGCAGTTTTCGATGAAGTAGCGGTCGACTTTCAGGTAATCAGGCTGGGCGTCGAGGAGCATCTTGAAGTTCGACTGGCCGAGGCCGACGTCGTCGAGGGCGATGTGCATGCCGAGCTGGCGCAGTTGCGAGAGAGAGGAGAGAAAGCTCACCCCGTCCCACGGCGGCGCGTGCTCGACGATCTCGATGGTGATGCGGGGGAGGTCGATCCCGGTCGCCGCGGCAGTCGCTTTGAGAAAGTCGATGAAGCCGTGGTCGCGGCCGAGGGTCGAGGCGTGGACGTTGACGCCGAGATGCAGCGCCTTCGGCAGCATCGAGGCGCCGCGGAAGGCGGCGGCGATGCAGGCGCGGTCGACGAGCGATTCTTCGCGCTTGAGCCGCACGTACTCGAACATCACCGTGGCCGACTCGAAGTTCGTCCCTTTCGGGCCGCGGGAGAGGCACTCCACGCCGTGCATCTCGATCGACTCGCCCCGGACCCGGAAGAGTGGCTGGTAGACGGGCGTGATGCCGCCGGGCTGAAGGATCCGGTTCAGCGCGGTCTCGATCATCGGTCTCCTGTCACCGCTGTTCGAGGAGGTTCATGGCCACGCTGGCGATCTCCATCATCGCCTTCGGCTTGTGCAGGAACGCGTCGGCGCCGCGGTTGTACGACTCCCGCTCGATCTCCGGCGTCCCGAAGGCGCTCAGCAGGATGACCCGGGTATTCGGGCAGCGCTGGTGGACGTCGGCCACGATCTGCAGCCCCTCCACGCCGCCGATGCCGGTGAGGCGGAGGTCGGCGATGACGAGGTCGTAGTTGCGGTGGGTGAGGAGGGCCTGCGCCTCTTCGAGCTCGTGGGCCGCGTCGACGACGTAGCCCATGCCGGCGAAATACTTCCGCATGGCGATGACGATCAGCTCCTCGTCGTCAACGATGAGAATCCGCGCCTGCCCCGGTTGCACTGCTTCGGACAACATGTGGATGGCTCCCTGAACCCTGGTAAGCGGGGAATCGGATGGTCACGACCGCCCCGCCGTTGTCTGCATTCCCTGCAGCGATGGTGCCACCGTGCTCATCTACGATGCGCTGGACGATCGAGAGCCCCAGCCCGGTGCCTCCGCGGCGCCTGGTGAAGAACGGCTGGAAGACGCGCGGCAGGTCGAGGGGATTGAAGCCAGGCCCCTCGTCGCGGACCACGCACTCGATCATCTCCCGGCCGCCGTCGGCCACCTTCCGGGCGGCGACGTGCACCCGCTGCTGCGGCTTGGAGTGCTGGATGGCATTGGTGATGAGGTTCTCGAAGGCATGGCCGAGGCGGCCGGCGTCCATCAGCATCCGGAGGCTCGGCTCGACGGTGGCGTCCACCGCCACGGTCGACTGTGCGGCGAGCTGACGGCAGCCGTTGACGACCGGATCGAGCACTTCCGCGACCTCTCCCTCGCTCAGGTCGAGGGTCCAGCTCTTTCCGTATTCGAGCAGGTTCTCCATCAGCCGGTTCAGCCGGTTCAGCCACGTCCGGAGAACCCCGGCCAGCTCGGCAAAGTCCGGCTCGTCGGGCAGCATGGTCTGGAGTGCGTCGACCGTGAGGCCCATGCCGAAGATCGGATTGCGGACCTCGTGGGCCACGCCGGCGACGAGCTCCCCCAGTGCCGCGAGCTGCTCGCCGCGCCGCACTGACTCCTGCAGCTGAATGAGGTCGGTGGTGTTGCGCATGACTACGATGATCCGCTCGTCGCCGTGGCCATCGCCGTGGCTATCGGTGGAAGAGTGGGAGCAGCTCGCGCTCACGTCCCAGTGCCGGTCGCCGTCGATGATCTGGGCGGAGCACGGCGTGCGGCTGTCGCGGACGGCCGCGACCGTGTCGGCCAGCGTGGTCCACGGCTCGTGCGAGGCCAGGCCGATGCTGCGGCCGAGGATGTCGGTGAACGCGCCGCCGGCGAGGTCGCGTGCCGCGCGGTTAACGCGGGCGATCGAGCCGTCGGGATGGGTGATGAAGATCGGCAGCTCGATGGTGTCGAAGGTGAGGCTCCACTCCTGCCCCTTGCGCTCGATGAGCTGTTGCATCTGGCGGCGGACGATCAGCCGCCCGAGGGAACGGCCGGCGCGGATCATCGCCCGGCGCCGTACCTCGTTGATCGGGCGAATGGCCCGGGTCAGGATCTCCAGCACGCCGACGATGCGCTCGGAGTCGTGCAGCGGCACCGCCGCCGCGCCATGCAGGCCGGCGCGCGCGGCTGCCTCGGCGCGAATGTAGCCGGTCTCGTCGAGCAGGTCGGCCACCCAGACCACCTCGTCGCGCGCCCACGCCCGCCCCGGCACCCCGCGCCCGCGGCCGAAGTGAAGCTGCTCGATCCGGCCGCGGAACTTGGTTGCATCCAGGCCCGGGCGCGACCAGACCGCGGATGGCAGGAGCATCGTGCCGCCCGAGTCGACGAGCCAGATCACCGCGCAGTCCCAGCCGTCGCTCTCGCAGATGAAGGCCAGGACGTCGTCGAGGGTCTCATCGAGCGGTTTGTCGATGTCGAAGATATGGGTGACGGCGAGCTCGATGCTGTCCTCGCGCTCGGCCCGGCTGGTCTCGACGACCTCCCGCGCGGTGAAGACCGCCGTCCCCTCGGCCGGTGTGACCGAGACGAGGAAAGAGCGCTCCGCACCGTCGGAGACGAGCAGTCTTTCGGCGCTGACGGCGCGTCCGGAGAGCGCGCGCCGGGTGAGATCGCGCCACCAGGGGTCGTCGAGGCGCAGGTTCAGCTTCCGGAAGGCGCGGTTGGCGCGGAGCAGCTCGAAGTCCGGCCCGACGATCCAAACCGGATCGGTCATGCTGTCGAGGACGGCCCCGAGCAAGTTCGACGCGTCGGACATGCAGTGTCGTTATAATCCTCGCCGCTTTGCGCGACCTAAAAATCTTCTCTGGTCGATCCCACCCCGCTCTCGGTGAGGAGATCTGTGCGAACCTCGGCGTGACCCCCGGTCACGTCACGCTCTACAGCTTCTCGGACGGCGAGCATTACGTGCAGATCGACGAGAACGTACGCGGCGCGGACGTTTTCATCATCCAGCCGACCTGCCCTCCCTCGGTGAACGATCACCTGATGGAGCTGCTGATCATGCTGGACGCGTTCAAGCGCTCGTCCGCCGAGCGCGTGACCGCCGTCATCCCGTACTACGGCTACGCGCGGCAGGACCGGAAGGACAAGCCGCGCGTGCCGATCACCGCCAAGCTGGCCGCGGACCTGATCGGCGCCGCCGGCGCCAACCGCGTGCTCACGCTCGACCTGCACGCCGCGCAGATCCAGGGCTTCTTCAACATCCCGGTCGACCACCTCTTCGCGGCGCCGGTGATCGTCGGGCATCTCAAGCAGCTCGAGCTCGAGGACCTGACCATCGTCTCGCCGGACGCCGGCGGCGTGGAGCGCGCCCGCGCCTACGCGAAACGGCTCGGCGCCACGCTGGCCATCATCGACAAACGGCGCTTCGCGAAGAACCAGACCGAGGTGATGAACATCATCGGCGACGTCGAAGGGCGGAACGTCTACATCGTCGACGACATCATCGACACCGCCGGGACGCTCATCCACTCCGTTCAGGCCCTGCACGACAAGGGAGCCAAGTCGATCTCCGCCGCCGCCACCCACGCCGTCCTCTCCGGCCCCGCGGTCCAGCGGATCAATAACTCCCAGATCACTCAGGTCATCACCACCAACAGCATCCCGACCGAGGACAAAGAGTCGGAATGCCCCCGCCTCAAGACCCTCTCCATCGGCAGCCTCCTGGCGGAGGCGATCAAGAGGATCCACAACGAGGACTCGGTAAGCAGCCTGTTCGAGATGTGACGCCGGAGCCCCGCGCCGGGAATAACCGTTGATTCTTAACGATTTACCGCGTTCTGCAACCAAACCGAAGGAGTCAGCATCATGGCTGAGGTCACATTGGAAGTCAGTCGCCGCGAGAACACCGGCAAAGAGTTGGCGAAGAAGCTTCGCCGCGACGGGAAGGTCCCGGCAGTGGTTTACGGGGGTCACCGCGAGCCGGTGGCGATCACGGTCGATCGGAAGGCGGTCTCCGAGCTCGTCCAGAAGAGCGAGCATGGCATCCGGTCGGTTTTCCTGCTGAAGATGGCGGGAAGCGATCAGCAGCGGCACGCGATGATCAAGGAACTGACCATCGACCCGATCTCGCGCAAGATGATGCACATCGACTTCGTCCGCGTGGTCATGGACGAGAAGATCAAGGTCACGATCCCGGTGCATCACACTGGTGTTGCGTTCGGCGTCAAGGAAGGCGGCCTGCTCGACTTCCAGGTCCGCGAGCTCCACGTCGAGTGCCTGCCGAACGCGATCCCCGACTCGATCGACGTCGACGTCACTCCGCTGGGCCATCACGACTACTACCGGATCAAGGACCTCAAGCTCCCCGAGGGCGTGAAGGTTCTGGACGACCCGGAGCGCGTCGTCATCGGCGTCACCCATGCCCGTGCCGAGGTTTCGGACGCGACCGCGGAAGCGGCTGCCGTCGCCGAGCCGGAAGTCATCAAGAAGGGCAAGCCCGAGGACGAGAAGAAATAACCCTCAGCCACGCTATCTTGCGAACCCCGCGCTTGCCGCGGGGTTTTTGTTTTTGGAGAATGCCCTCGATGAAACGACTGGTCCTGCCGCTCGCCCTGATCCTCGCACTCGCCCGCTGTCAACGCGACGAGACCTCTGTTGCTGCCGGCTCCGGGAACGCGCAGCCGAAGAAGGAAGCCGCCCGCGGCCCGCGGCAGCAGCCGTCGGAAGCGCCGTCCGGCACCGACGTCGGCTCGAAG
>Ga0190275_10002699_pt1 | contig 12668 bp, 10 predicted proteins | sample Popmic550T_FD_133745 | JGI IMG/M metagenome (GOLD analysis project Ga0190275, IMG submission 133745) | Populus adjacent soil microbial communities from riparian zone of Yellowstone River, Montana, USA - 550 T | ecosystem: Environmental > Terrestrial > Soil > Riparian zone > Trees stand | place... | reverse complement strand
CGCCGCGGTCAACTGGGTCTTCCCCTACTCCGCGCTCCGAGAGCAGAACGTGCTCGGCACGCGCACACTGCTGGCGCTGGCCTCGCGACACCGGTGCAAGCCGTTCCACTTCGTCTCCTCTCAGCTCGTGTGCCACTCCACCTTGCGAGCGCCTCGGCAGGTGCTCGAGCTGGAGGACATGCTCCCGGAGCTCCCCGGCCTGCACCTGGGCTATGCCCAGACCAAGTGCGTCGCCGAGCACCTCGTCCGCGCGGCGGCCAACCGAGGGCTGCCGGTGCGCATCTACCGCCCGCCCTTCCTGTTCGGCAGCAGCATCACGGGCCACTGCGCCACCGATGACTTCCTCGCCTTGCTCATCAAGGGATGCGTGCAGATGGGCAGCGCGCCGGACATGGACTGGGAGATCGACTCCTGCCCCGTCGACTACGTGAGCCGGATGATCCTCGAGGTGGCCTCCCGGGACCCGAGCGGGTTCGCGGTGCTCCACCCCATGCCGCCGCGCGTCCGGCACTGGCGCGAGTGCGTGCTGTGGATGAGCCTCTTCGGCTACCCGGTCCGCCTCACCCCCTACAGCGAGTGGCTGCTGCAGCTCCAGCAGGAGGCCGCAAGCCCCGCGCACGCGCTCTATTCCCTGCGGTCGTTCTTCCTCCGGCGGCTGAAGGAGACGGGTGGGCTCACGCTGCCCGAGCTCTATGAGACGAGGCGGCGCAACCGCATCACCTCCCGGCTGACTCACCAGGCCCTGGTGGGGTGGGACGTGCCCTGTCCTCCGCTCGATGCCCACCTCCTGGATCGATACTTCGCCTCGTTCATCGAGCAGGGACACCTGCCCGCCGTCCATCGGAGCCGCGAGCACGAGCGGCAGGACATGCGGACACGCATCGAGCCCGAGCTGCTCGAGCGAGCGCTGCGCAAGGCCTCTCCGAAGACGCGACTCCTCGAGGCGCGGCAGGTGGAACGGCTGGGAGAGCACGGCATTACCACCGAGCTGACCGCCTGGAGGCACTCGCCTGGGCTGGGGCTCTTCCGCTATCAACTCCGGCACGAAGGCGGCACGCTCCCGGTGGTGGTCAAGGTCAAACCCTCGGACGCGGAGGTCATCGACGTGGCCACGCACGTTGCACACCAGTGTGATCCCAGGCTTGGCCAGGCGTTCGCGCGCTTCCCCGGGCTGCTCGGCTTCGCAGGCTCCCACACCCGGGAGATGGAGCTCTACACGCAGCGCGACCCGCGCTTCGTTCGCCATGTCCCCACGTGTCTCGCGGCCCACCGAGACGATGCGGCTTCGCGGTGGATGCTCGTGCTCGAGGACCTCCAGCCTCTGGAGCTGATCGACAGCTCCGACATGGAGGGCGCGTGGGGCAGGCCACAGCTCGAAGCGGCGATTCGCGGCATCGCCCGGATCCACGCCATCGGCTACGACGGAGGCGGCTGGGAGGGACTCACCCTGCCGCGGCCCGCCACCACGGAGGAGATGGTGCACGCGACAGAGCTCTGGAGCGCGCTGGAGCACACCAGCCGCGAGTGCTTCACCCTCGCCGGTGGCGCCCTCTTGCCGGCGATCCACCACCGGCTCCTCGAGGAGCTCGAGCATTGGTGGGAGCCCCTGGAGCAGCTCCCGGGGACGCTCATCCACAACGACTTCAACCCGCGCAACCTCGCCTTGCGCCGCGAGGGTGCGGATCTCCGGCTCTGCGCCTATGACTGGGAGCTGGCCACCGTGGGCGTTCCGCAGCACGATCTCGCCGAGCTGCTCTGCTTCACGCTGGGCGCGCGAGCCTCCCTGGACGAGGTGAGGCACTACCTGGAGCTGCACCGCCTCATGCTGGAGCGTGAGACCGGGCGCCGCGTGGACCCCGAGTCATGGGAGCTCGGGTTCCGGGCGTCGCTGGGAGACCTGTTGATCAACCGCTTCGCCGCCTACACCGTGCCCCACCGCTTCCGGCATCAGCGCTTCCTCGAGCGGGTGCTGAGCACCTGGCTTCGGCTGCACGCGCTGTTCCCCCTTGTCTCCGTGGACGCGAGGGAGCGGTACCCGACTGAGGCGCTCCGGGCTGCGGGCTCCTGAGCCAGGCCGCCCTCCGCTCGCATCGGGTTCAGCGCTCGGCGGCGGAGCGATCCAAGAGGCGTTGAATGGCCGAGGCCTGCCGCGCTTCATTGCCCGTGAAGCGCAGGCCCAAGCCCTGCTCTTCACCCTTCTTGCCCTGCCAGATCACCCGCGCCTCGAGCCAGGTCCCGCCCATGTCGAACAGGCCGCCGGCCACCTTCAGCCACACCGGCTCGCCCACTTTGATCTTCCCGAGCTTCCGGCCCACGACGAACGCGCCCGTCTGCGACAAGTCCCGCAGCTCCCCGGGTACTTGCTGATTCGCCAGCTTGAGCTGGCAGCTCTTGCGGATGACGAGGCGCTCACGCGAGGCCGTGCCCATGGACAGCGGACGCCGCGCGCAGAACGCAATCATCTCCGCAGCACGGCGCTTGTGGTCTCCGAGGAAGCTCGCGATAAATCCGCCCACGCCATCGCGGCCTATCGCCTGCGTTCGGGTCAGCGCGAGTCCTTGGAGTTCAAAACGATCATCGACGTCTCCGAAGGTGATCGTGATCTGCACGCTTGTGCCTTGAGAGACCACGTGTGAGGTCGGCACGAAGAGCGTCAGCGTTCCGCGCTCGGTCTTCGATGCGGACAACAAGGTGCGGCGGGAGGCGTACCGAACCTCGAGCGACGTGTGGGATTCGTCGGTCATGGCCCGATTATTGGCGTGGCTTGCGATCCGTTCAACGTCGGCTACTGGGCTAGAGCGGACACACCGTGTTCGTGGTGGGGCTGATGACGGCACCGTTGATGAAGCAGGCCTCCAAGGCCCTCAGGCGGATATGGCCCACGGCACCTCCACCTCCGCCTCCGCCTCCCTTGGAGCCGGTAAAGGAGGCACCTATCACGCCCATGACAGGTGCAACCGCTGCGGCTCCCCCCGCGCCACCGTCTCCGCCCGAGAAAGAGTCCAAGCTGCCACCCGCTGCCGGCGCCGCGGAGGAGGGGGCACCGTCCACACCGTTCCTGCCCGTACTCTGGCTGGTGGCGTCCACGTATCCCGCTCCCTCTCCACCTCCTCCCCCATTCGCGGTGAGGCGGGTGGTGGCAGCCAAGGTCAGCCTGTTGGCTTCCAGCAGAACCCTCCCCCCACTTCCGCCTCCGCCCCCACCGCCCGCATGGCCGCCATTGGCGGTGCTGCCGCGCGCCCCTCCCCCACCACCCCCGCTGGCCGTGATCCATTGGTTCACCGTGAGGGTGCGCGCCACCGAGAGCTGGACGGCGCCTCCGCCCGCGCCGGCCTTGCCAGCCTCGGCGGCCCCCCCTCCTCCGCTTCCTCCCGGACAGCCTCCCACCAGAGGAACGAAACCTTCGCCACCCGGGTTCCCCGCCCCACCGCCGGCGCCTCCCACTCCGCTGGCGCCCATCCCGCTGTTGCCCGCCGCGCCCGCGGTTCCGCCTCCCGCCCCTCCTCCTCCTCCTCCCGCACTGCTCGAGAGGCTCCCATTCACGCCTCTCCGGTAGCGCAGTCCTGATTGCCTCCTGCCCCTGGCACCGGCTCTCCCGCCACGAGGGTGCCATGGGCGAGGATGCTGTGGTTGAGCGTGGCATCGCCATACACCGCGAGGATCACCGGCCGGGTACCCCGGAGGGTGAGATCCGCGCCCAGGCTCAGGCTCGACATGGCCAGCAGCACCATCTCCGTGCCGTCCTGAGCCATCACCACCACCGGCTGCGGCGGCTGGGTGGCACATGACGGGGGCGTCCAGCTCATGTCCCCCGAGTCGAAGGTGACGACGCACGTCGTGGTCAGCGTGCCGATGTTGGCCAAGGGAACGGTGTCCGGGTTGAAGTTGCTCGGGACGTAGGGGAAGGTGCTGCACACCCCGTCCTGCGTCCGGCACACGCCCGCCCGGCTCGGATCGATCATGCACGCCATGTTCACCATGGCGGGGTCCGGCTCCTCGGTGCAGGTGCTCTGCGCCGCGCAGCCTCCCGTCACCCGCTTGCAGACGCTGGAGGCCGTGCACGGAGTCTGCGTTCCCTGGCACCCTCCCGCGCCGTTGCACACGTCATTCACCGTGCAGGCCACGGCGTCGTCACAGCTCGCGGAGGCCGCCTTGAAGGCATGGCTGCAAAGGCCGCTGACCGTGTTGCAGGTGCCCGTACTCTCGTGGCACGCGGAGGGCGGCGTGTCGCAGGCTCTGGGCGCGCCAGCGCATTGCGCCTGCGGCCCGCACTGATCGTTCAGGGTGCACGGATTGCCGTCGTCACAGGACGTCCCCGGCTCCTCCTCGAGATTGGCGCACTGGCCCGTGCCTGGATCGCACTGGGCGCCCCTGAGGCAGGCTCCGGTGGGCTGCGTGCACTGCACCTCCTGCCCTGTGCACACCGCCGAAGCCCCCGCGCCCTGGCAGCGATCGCCCGTGGTGCAGGCACTGCCATCGTCACAGTCCTTGTCCTGGCACGTCGAGTCCTGGCAGCCCTGGATCCCGTTGCAGTCGTAGTCCACGTTCACGCTGCACAGCTCGGTGGCTCCCGGGTGCACCTCGTTCCGCCCATCATCGCAGTCCGTGCCCGCCACTCCGTCCTCCTTCTTGATGAAGGTATCCCCGTCCCCGTCCTTCGCCTGGAGCGTCAGCTCGAGGCGGGCGAAGTCCCCCTCGGGGATGGGGACGGGCTCGGACGAAGCGCGCACCTCCACCGGGGGGCCCGCGCACTCCTCTCCCGAGGTGCTCTCATGGGAGGACACCTCCACCGCCAGCTCCCGCCCCCAGTCCGGCTTGCGAAACACCGCCACGAGCAGCTGCCGGGTGTCTCTCGGCTGGAAGCGGCTCCGGGGAATGTCCTTGCTGCCCTCGTGGCCCTGGCCGTCCCGGGCGATGACGCGCACGCAGCCGGGGGTATACGAGCCGTAGAGCACCGAGACCTGGAGGGCCCCTTCCGCCGGTGCCTTGTCACGACAGGCCACGAGCAGCAGCAGCAGCCACGGTACCCACAGTTGACGCATGGCCCAACTCTATCCCAGCGCCATGAAGCCCTGAAGGACGGGGGGCGTCGGATCTCCCTCAAGCGGGGGCGGAGCCGGGGCCGGAGAGCCCGTCCTTGGCCGCGACGGTGGAGGAGCCGAAGAAGGAGAGGACGCTTCACGTACGCCAATACCCGCCGCCTGCCCCCACACCTCCCGCGAGCGCGACCGCGCTACGGGTGAGAAGGGGTGCCCGGTGTCGTAGACTCCATCCGATGAAGACCCACCTCTCTTGCATTCTCATGCTGGCGTGGTTCAGTGGGTGCATCCCGGAACCGGAGGAGCCCCCAGAGGAAGAACCGCCATGCACCCCGGACTCGCTCGAGCAGAACGACGACTTCGTGGGGGCGGCACGGCTGGGGGATGTCGCGGATTCCACGCCCAGTGCTCCCTCGGATCCTCCGAAGTCACAGCGCACCGAGCTCACGGCCCACACGGAAGCCGACGTCGACTGGTTCAAGACGACCGTTCAGGACAGGGGCTCGGACGGTGACCCGAATGTCTACGTCATCGTCTCACACGGCTACGAAGCGACTGTGTGGGCGCGATGCCTGTTCGGTCCGATGACGGCGATGGTGTGCGGCGTGGGAACGGAAGTGACGGACCCAGAGCTTTCCGGGGAGGCCTGCCTGACGGCTCCCTCGGCGGGCGACATTCCGCCACAGCTCACCTTGAGCGCCAACTGTGACGACACGTCCACCGACAGTCTCGGGCTCTCCATCCGCGTGCGCCGGCTCTCTCCAGCCCAGGCGTGTGAGAAGTACTCGCTCACCGTCGGTGCGGACTGAAAGTGCCTCCGCACACTCTACTTCGACCGTGGGAGCACGATGGGCTCCAGCTGGTACACCCCCGTTATGGGTGGTGAAGCGGTCGCTGGCCAGTGTTCGCATGAGCCGCCTCCGATGGGATCGATCATACTGCCCCACACGGCCCAACGACTCGGGGGCTCGTGTGAAGGGGGTGGCGCCGCCGCACCCACTCGTCGCCACAGGTTGGCGTAGAACACCAGCCCCTGCTCATCCCGTCGTGGGCGGCGTATGCCGCGGGTCGATCTCGCAGATCGTCAACATCGTCGGAGGCGGCGGAGTGTTGCCGCTGCTGATCGCGGAAGTCTCAACATGTCGCCGAGGCAACCCCGCCCGCAGCGCGCCCGCTCAACGCGGAATCTGCGGAAGCAGCGCCGGCAACTCGTGCATCGCAATGATGAGCAGCGCCGCGAGACCGAAGTAGACCGAAGCCGCGATGACCCGCTGCGACTGCGTCACGCCATCATCGGAGATCGCCCGCTGCGCCGCGGTCAAGCTGTTGAGCTGCTCCAGCGCGGACAGCCGCTGCTTCGCCTGCCGGGCTTCCCACCACCGCGTTCCCACCTTCCACGCCGACACCCCCACGACACCGAGCGCGAAGGGGTTCACGTGCGCCGCGCGGACCGTGCCGACGCCGACCACCGCCAGCAGCAGCACCGTCCCGACGGTCGCGAGATTGATCGACACCGGCCCCATCATCCGGCTCCCATCGAGCTGCCAGAACGGGATGAGGTTGAACAGGTTCATCATCAACGCGAAGTATCCGACCGCGAGGAGCAGTCCACTCCAGTACTCCGTGAAGAAGAACGACGCGGCGACGCACGCGACTCCACCCAACGAGCCGAAGATGGGCCCACCAGCGCCGATGACAAAGTCCTGCCAGGTGGACTTCGGCTTCTCCTTGAGCGCGATGAAGGCACCGAAGAACGGGATGAACACCGGGGCGCCAACGTCCAGACCCACCCGCTTCGCCGCGTACCCGTGGCCAAGCTCGTGAATGAGGATCAGCAGCACCAGCCCGACCGCGAAGCCCGCGCCGTAGAACTGTGCGTAGACCACCGCCATCAGGATCATCGTGAAGCCGGTGGTCGCGAACTTGGCGAACTTCGCTAAGAACAGCAGCGACTTCAGCTTCCACACGATCAGTCCCGCAGCCACCAGGCCGCCGATGACCGGACCCCGATTCTTCGAAGGCGCCGCGGCGGCGTCCGCCGTCGCGCCCGAAGCCGTCGCGGCAGCCGCCGCCGCCTGGGCCTGCTTCTTCGCCTCGAGCTGACGCAGCCGTTCCAGCGCCGACATGGCTACTGCCCGACCTCAATCTTGGAAGGCGCCGGAATCCGCCACGCCGTCATCAGCGCGAACGCGATCCAGAGCAGATCAAACGCGCTCAGCGAGCTGTCAATGTTCTGCAGAAAGAGAATGAACAGGCTGGGACTGAAGTAGCCCAGGCCCAGCTCCTCTCCGCTCGGGGCGCTGACGACGAAGTGCGCGAGGATGAAGTACTTCGCTATGACAAGCCCGAACACCGCGATGCCCGCCGCCGCAATCTGCAGCGTCCGGCCACGACCCTTGCCCGCGCCGAGCTTCACCCCCAAGCCCGCCAGGTAGCCGACGAGCACCGCGACGTAGCCAATCTCGTAGTTGGTCGCGACCACGATGGCGGCCCAGATGACCGCGCCCACCAGCGCACCTACCGCACCGCCCGCGAGCGCAATGGGAAACCGTGCGCCTGTCTGTTGCTCCGCCGCGAGCTCCGCCTGGACCTGCTCAGCACAGCTGTCGCAGATGGAATTGCCATTGATGATCGTCCCCGCTCCGGCTGCCATCGGATTCTGGCAGAGCGAACAGGCGGCACCGGCGACGGCGGCTTCGGGCTGAGAAGGCGGGACGGCTTCGGGTTCGGACATGGCGCCAGACCATAGGGCAAGTCCCCGCGATCCCGGTAGCTCGCCTGCTCGCCTACTGGCTGCTCGCCTCCGTGAGCGGCTTGACCCAATGGGGCCGCATGTCCCCCCGGACCCTTGGGGAGCGTCGTTCGAGGGCCGGGCTGGAAGGGCGGCCGGAAGTGGCATCATCCCCTCGCCGCCAGCGCCGCCCCCGTCAAACTCCCCTTCGCCCCCTTGAGCGCCAGGGGCCGCCTCGGTGAAGAAGACCACCGCCTCGCTCACCGGCATCTCGTACACATCCGAGATCGATCTTCCGCGCAGCTGGTACCGCAGCACCTCCTCGGTGAAGCGCTTGCCCTCGCAGGTCTCGCAGGTGGTGACCATGCCCTGAGACTGCCCCAGTTACTCAATCGAGGCAGGCTCATCCTTCGGCGCGGCTGGCGCAGATGGCGCTCTGGCGCCGACCCTCCAGCAGGCAGCGGTAAAGTGGACTTCCGCTCCGTGCACATAGGGATCAAAAGCGGCGCGGACCGTTTCGATGACCTGGGTGCGAGTCCGCTCATCCGCCTCGTGAAGGATCTGGCCGAGAGGACCGAACCGCGTCAGGTAACGGACCAACTCCTTCTCGGGCAGGGTGCAGGCAACATCGATCGGCCGGATGTCGATCTCGGCCCAGCCGCTTTCCTCCAGAATGCGGTAGACTCGGCGCTGGTCCGCGAAGGCGAACTGCCCCGGCGCGTCCGGCCGGCGGGCAGGGATGTTCGGCAGGAGCGGTGCCGCGGCGCGCTCGGCCGTCGTCATGAACGGATTCTCCGAAGGACTCCGCCAGGCGATGAACCGCAATTCGGCGTCGTCCTCTGAGGCACGCCTCAGGTTCGCAAAGGCCCGGACGGAGTCGTCGAAGAACATGACGCCGAAGCGCGAAATGATCATGTCGAAGCTTTCAGGCTCGAAGGCGTGGGTTTGCGCGTCGGCGCGGATGAAGCCTGCCGACATGCTCTCCCGTTCGGCGCGGGCCCGGGCGGCGGTGATCATCGGATCCGAGATGTCGATGCCGATGCAGCGGCCCTGCGCGCCGAGCAGCCGCGCGACGGCGAGCGTTGTGCTGCCCGTACCGCAGCCGACGTCGAGCACCCTGTTACCGGATCCAGCGGAGACCGCTTCGACGAGCAGGTCTTCAAGCGGCTTGAACATCTGGTCGAGCAGCTCCTGCGCCTCGACCCAGGCGCGTCCGGCGAGACCATTCCAAAGCGTCGTCTGCTCGTCATCGGTCTGGTGCGCGACATTCATGTTCGTCTCCTTTGGCGTGCCTTCAAGAATCAAAGGCCGTACTGTGCCAGTTCAAGTCGACTTGAGGTCAAGCGGGTGAGAGACCTGGACATCACGGAGGTGGCGCAGCGGTCCGGCGTTCCTGCCTCGACGCTGCGGTTCTATGAGGAGAAGGGGCTGATCTCCTCCATCGGCAGGCGGGGCCTGCGCCGTCTGTTCGATCCCGGCGTGCTGGAGCGGCTGGCGCTGATCGCGCTGGGGCGCGCCGCCGGCTTCTCGCTCGATGAGATCGCGCTCATGTTCGCGCCGGACGGGCGGCTGCGCATCGACCGACAGATGCTCGCGGCCAAGGCGAAGGAGCTGGACAGGACGATCCGCAAGCTGAGCGCCATGCGCGACAGCCTACGGCACGCCGCTGCCTGCCCCGCGCCGAGCCACATGGAATGCCCCACCTTCCGCCGCATCCTGCGGGCCGCCGCCTCTGGAGCCATGGGAGCGCGAAAGAAGAGGGCTCCGCAGCCCCCGTGGAAATAGCCGCGGAGCATGAGACGGATGGGGGCTCTGTTGAGGGTGGTGGGCAGGTGCAGAGGGGCCGAGGAGAGCCGCGGACGGGTGCCGCTCACCTTGACTGGACCGGCTCGCCTGGCTTGAAACCGCCGTAGCCCAGCCCGTCGGTCAGGCCCGCCGTGTGGCTCAGGCCGCAGCCAAGTGCTTCTTTTCGTAGTGGGTCGGCGATTCGTAGTCGAGTTGCGGCTATTTAATTCCTTCTCCATGTGCTCCTCCCTCTGTGGAGCATGGAGGTCCCACAACGGGGCATTGCTCGTCACGACGGGGGACGGCGAACAGATACCCCAAGTCTCCGAGGTCGACTGCTTCGGCCTCAGGGACGGTGAACAAGGGCTTGTAGCGCGTGCCTTGATCCAGGACATGGGGGCCGGGTTCGATGGCGAGAAACTCGAAGCGGCCATCCCTGGGAGCATAGGCCTCGCGCTCTTGCGGTGTGCCAGGGTCCAGGAGCACACGTCCCTCGCGGGGAGATCCGGAGGAGAAGACCAGTCTCCCGGTCACCCGGCCGAGCGTCCCCACGGAGACCTGGACCTGCGCCGTCTGACCCGGTTCGAGTCGCACCTCCGCCTTGCCGCTGCGCCCATCGGAGGTGCGCACCTGCAGCTGGAAGGGCCCCGCAGGCAGATCGACCAGCTCAAACGTGTCGCCGGCGAACGGACGTCGTCTGCTCCTGTATTCCGGGGGGGAGTCCGGGCGCCCGATTTGCGCCTGCACCTCGAAGCCCTGCACCGGAGGCCCTCTCGTCGCGACCACCTGGCCTCGCAGGGCCGCGGCCTTCACGAGACGCACGACGGTGCCCGTGCTGCCCAGGCGCACGCCTCGGCGTTCTCCTTGTTCTCCCTCCCACTTGGCGTAAAGGGTGCCGACAAGCCCGGCCTTCTTCCTGGGTGCCATGAGGAGGAAGTGGCCTCGGGCATCGGCGTCTTCTCTCAGGGTCAGCTCCTCGCTCTCGAAGATGACGAAGGCGCCCGTCGCGGGCTCCCCTCGAGAAGTCAGGACGACGCCTCGCGTCTCCTTCACCGTCTCCGGAAGCGTGATGCGCAGCTGGGAAACCCTTCCCGCCTTGACAGTCAGGATGTGCTCCCGGAGTGGGTCGGCCAGGTCGACGTAGCTCGCCTCCAGCCGATAGGTCCCTGGCAGAAGCTTGAGGGTGAAGTGGCCCGACGCATCTGGGAAGGCCATCACGGCGTCCATGTCCTCGCTGAGCGAGGCGGTGACGATGACCGGATAGCGCGGCGCTCCCCCACCGGGGCGCTGAACGACTCCCCGCACTTCGCCGCGGGCCACCGGCAAGGAGAAGTCCGCGCGAGCAGCCTCTGCCTCCCGGAGGATGATCTCGCGAGTGAGTGGCGGCGGCCCGTAGGCGTCCCGGGCTTCGATCCGGTAGCGCCCTGGCAGCAGGCTCTTCAAGACATAATGGCCCTTCTCGTCAGTGTCCGCGGAGGTCCACTGCGGCTCCTGCTCGATGTCAAACCTGTCCAGAGACACGGCATGGACATGAGCGTCCTCCAAGGGACGGCCCAGGGCGTCCTTCAGCTGTCCCTCCAGGGTGGCCCCCCGCTGCACCGAGAACTCCACCGACAGCCGCTGGCCCGGCTCGACGAGCAGATCTCCACGAGTGAGGCGGGGCAGTCCGGGCCGGATCAAGTGGAGCGAGTACCTGCCAGGCAGCAGGTGCTCCACCAGGAAGGTGCCGTCGGCGTCCGTCAAGGCTGGGTGACGCCAGCCTGAGTCGACGTGGCGAACCTCAATGGACGCGTTGGCGACGGGCTCCTGGCTGAAATGCTGGAAGACCCTCCCTGACAGGCTGCCTGCGGGACGCAACCGGACGAGAAGCCCGGAGGACCGACCGCCTCGGACGACCGTCACCTTGCCCTCATACAGCCCCGCCTGCCCTGCACCCGCCGCGCCAAGAACGTAGGTCCCCTCACCTACTTCGACGGAGAAGCGGCCTTGGGCATCCGTCCGCGAAGGAGGAACCTCATCGACGCGGATGGGGGGACCCGTCCAGATTGCGGCATCGGGGATGGGAGCGCCCGCGGTGTTGACGACCTGTCCCTCGAGGCGGGCGGTGCCGTTGAGTTCGAGGGTCAGGTGCTCGGGTCGGGGGACCTGAACGGACGTGATCTCCGAGGAGTGGCCTGGAGCTTTGATGGTGAGCTGGTAGATGCCAGGGGCCAGATCCCCCGCGCGAAAGGCTCCCTCCGAGTCGCTCGTGACGGACGTCGTGTCGACGACCTGGTCGGCATGCTCGACGGAGAAGCCTTCCGCGGGAGTGAAGGTCAGCTCTGCTCGAGCGATCGGTTTCTGCGACTCCTTGCCCAGGACGTGTCCGCTCACGGCGAGGCCGGGCTGCAGCCGGAACCGGGCGCGTGCAGGGGGACCGCGCTCGCTCTCGACGATTTCCAGAATCGCGGGGGCGAACCCCGGCGCATGGGCCGCGAGCAGATACCTCCCCGGAGCGCACCAGGACTGGCCCCGCCCATCCGGGCCGAGCGTGAGCGGCTCCTGCCCGAAGAAGATGGGCAGGTCCTTGCGTCCTTCCCTTCGGGACGCCGTCACGCGGGCGCCTGGAACGGGAACGCCCCTGGCGGTCACCTCCACCCGGATGCACGGGCCCGAGGACTGCTCTCCAGAGGCCATGGGCCCGGGCCACCCCACCACCGGAGTGGCAAGGAGGAGAGCGACGAGAATAAGCCGGATCGGCCTGGACACGGGGTCAGCGTACAGCGTCCGAGGCATGCGCGTCGGCGGCACGAAGATCTTGAAGGCCAACGGCATGAACCGCCTGGCCATTGGCGATCCCGAGATCGTCGGCATCGACGTTCCGGACAATGGCGTGATCAAGATCACCGGGAAGCAGGCGGGAGAGACGATGCTGGTCGTCTGGGTGGGCGATTCGGAGCTCCAGGCGTACCGGCTGGTGGTGCAGGACTGATCCGCCCATGAAGCCACGAGCCGGAACCGGGGGGCTTCCCGGTCCGGCCCGAGGCTGGGAAGATGGCCCGCGCATGAGCGCCTCGCCGCATCCCACGGACGAGCGGTGTCCGGATGAGAACGCGCTCGCGAGCTTCGCGAGT
>Ga0190275_10002698_pt1 | contig 12672 bp, 9 predicted proteins | sample Popmic550T_FD_133745 | JGI IMG/M metagenome (GOLD analysis project Ga0190275, IMG submission 133745) | Populus adjacent soil microbial communities from riparian zone of Yellowstone River, Montana, USA - 550 T | ecosystem: Environmental > Terrestrial > Soil > Riparian zone > Trees stand | place... | reverse complement strand
GTCCTCGGCGCCGTCGCTCACCCCGTCTCCGTCGGAGTCCGGGTTGCTCGGATCCGTAGTCGTGGTGGGATCCTGGTCCGGCTTGAAGCTGGTGCAGTTGGTCGTGTCCGGGTTGGTGGTGACGCCCAGCTCGATCCCGTCCACGATGCCGTCACCATCGCTGTCCGCCTTGCGCGGATCGGACTCACCCGCATCCAGCACGCCGTTGGAGTTCTGGTCCTCGCCCTTCGCGGTGCCCGCGGTCGGGCCATCGATCAGCCCATCGCAGTCCGTGTCCTTGAGCAGCGGATGGGTCTCGGTGTCATCCGCCTTGCCGTTCGTGTTCACATCCTCCATGCCGTCCTTCAGGCCGTCACCGTCGCTGTCCGGCTTGAGCGGGTCCGTCTTCAGCACGGCGCTCGCGTCCTTGGGCAGGGTGCAGCTGGTCCCGGACACGACCGTGTCGATGCCCAGCTCGAGCCCGTCCGGCAGCCCGTCCAGATCCGTGTCCTTCAGGCCAGGGTTCGTCTTCTGGCCACCGCCGCGGTCCGTCTCGAACTCGACCTTGTCACTCAGGCCGTCACAGTCCGTGTCCTTGGTGGCGTTGTTCGGATCGTTCGGATCCGTGGGCAGCGGCGTCGGATCAATCGGCTCCGGGGGCTCGGGATCCGAGCCGCCGCAAGCGGCCACAGTCACCAGCATTGACGCGAGCAACGTGGCTTGAAGCAGTCTTCGTATCTTCATACTGAGGGGGCCTCCACATCAGAGAGACTCACGCGCTGGGATCCAGCCCTCCTGGCGCGGAGGCCTTCAACGATACGCCCCAAGGCTCTTGCTGCAATGTGCTCCATTGAGGGTTTCATTGACGTCAGGATTTTACGTCCGCGCCCAAGCAATGCTTCCAACGCGAGCGCGAAATTCCGTGCAGCACAGCGCACTCCACCCAGGGACTGAGCAGTCAGGCATCCCGTGGCAGGCGGCGATGATGTTCATGAGATGACACCTCCACGAGTGACGGGCTCCTCAGGTCCTCGAGGCTGCCGCTCGCCATCCGTTGCACGGGCCTGCCCTCCAAGAGCCCGCGGCTCGTCAACCGCCTCGTCGAGGAGCGGGACGGGACCCTGCTCGCTGCGCACGCGCTCCTCCTCACCGGCCAGCTGCCTCGCTGGGACGCGCGAGACTTCCTCCCGGCCCTCGTCGCGGCCTTCGACAAGCTCGACGCCGCCGAGGGTTCGATCGCCGCGTGTACCTGGCGGGCCTCTCCATCCAATGGAGGGTAGGCGCCAGCGTGCGCTCCGCGAGCGCGAGGCCTCTGCTCCCTCCAGGATCTGACGGGAAGCACCCGCACATACGCCGACTTCGACTCACTGGAGCCCCAACTAAAAACCTCAATTTCCAAGTTTCCAATTGATCCGCCACTTACAGCTGTGTCAATAAAATCTTCTTCTCCATCGTTGAGGTGATGATGAGCAATCGGCTCTTGAAGGCGGTCTGTGCGGCATGGCTCGGTGCGAGCCTGGCGGCGTGCGGTTCCATGCAGGAAGAGGCAGCGCCGGTGCTCCCGGCCAAGGACGTGGACATCCGCTCCGCGCTGGCCCGGTTCGAGCAGGCTCGGGTGGTGGCCAACACGGATGAAGGAGTGCCCTACTACATCGAGGGCCGGCTGGGAGAGGTGCCCCGGCTCTCGGCGCAGCGCGCGCGCGCCGATGGAGAGGCGGCCCGGGTGGCGCTCAACGACATCGCCCCGGCGTTCCGGCTCAACAGCAACGATCTGGTCTTCCGGAAGGGCTCGGTGGACAGCCAGGGCCACCAGCACCTGCGCTTCCAGCAGACGCTGAACGGCCTCAAGGTCGTGGGCGCCGAGCTCGTCATGCACGTGGATCCGGAGGGCCTCGTCTACGCGGCCAACGGCTCGGCGCGCGGGGGCGGGAACGTCTCGGCCCAGGCGAAGGTGGCTCCCGAGGCGGCGAGCCAGGCGGCCGTGCTCGGCTCCAGCGCGAGCGGTGCCAAGACCGAGGGCGTCCCGACCCTGGTCTACCTGCGCCCTGAAGGCAGCGAGGAGCTGAGGCTGGCCTGGCAGGTGCGGGTGAAGAGTGGCCCGCTCGCCACCGCGCCCGTGGATGATCTCATCTACGTGGATGCGCAGCGTGGCATGGTCCTGGCGACCCACCCGCAGCTCCACTCCGCGCTCAACCGCAGGGTGTACTCGGCGAACAACGGCTCCAGCACGCCGGGCACGCTCAGGCGCAGCGAGGGCCAGGCCCCGGTGGGCGATGCTCACATCGACATGAACTACGACCAGCTGGGCGTCACGTACAACTGCTACCACACGCTCTTCGGCCGCGACTCGTACGACAACGCGGGCGCCGCGCTGATCAGCACCGTGCACTACGGCAGCAACTACGTGAACGCCTACTGGGACGGCACGCAGATGGTGTACGGGGACGGCAACGGCGTGGACTCCATCGAGCTGGGCAAGGACCTGGACGTGACGGTCCACGAGCTGAGCCACGCGGTGACGGACAGCGAGTCGGACCTCATCTACTCGGGCGAGTCCGGTGGCCTGAACGAGAGCTACTCGGACATCTTCTCCGGGGTGTGCGAGAGCTGGTCGCGCGGCTGGGCGGTGGACGCGGACATCTTCAAGGTTGGCGAGGACATCTGGACGCCGGGCACGGCGGGGGACGCCCTGCGCTACATGGATGACCCGGCGCTGGACGGCGACTCGCTGGACTTCTACGGGGACTACGCCGGGCAGGACGTGCACTACAGCTCGGGCATCAGCAACCTGGTGTTCGCGATGCTCTCCAAGGGCGGCACGCACCCGCGCGGGAGGACGAGCATCAACGTGACGGCCATTGGCCCGGAGAAGGCCGGCCGCATCTTCTACAAGGCGAACACGGACCTGTTCACGGCGAGCACCACCTTCGAGCAGGCGAAGACGTACACGGTGCAGGCGGCGCAGGCGCTGGGCTACGACGCGGCCACCGTGCAGGCGGTGACGGACGCGTGGCTGGCGGTGGGCGTGCCTCCTCCGCCGCCGGTGACGACGCCGCTGACCAACGGCGTGCCGGTGAGCAGCCTCTCGGGCAGCACGGGCAACAAGAAGTACTACACGCTCGAGGTGCCGGCCGGGCAGTCCAGCCTCTCGTTCCAGACGAGCGGCGGCACGGGTGATTTGGATCTCTACGTGCGGTTCGGCTCGGTGCCGAGCGCCAGCGCCTATGACTGCCGGCCGTACACGAGCGGCAACGCGGAGACATGCTCCTTCACCAACCCGCAGGCGGGCACGTGGTACGTGATGCTGAACGCCTACTCCTCCTACTCGGGCGCGAGCCTCAAGGGCACGTACGGCGGCGGCGGTGGGGGCGGTGGCACGCCGGTGACGGACACGGCCAGCGGCACCGTGGCGAAGAACGAGAACGACCGCTTCGGACCGTACAGCGTGGTGCCCGGCACCCAGTTCAAGGTGGTCATGACAGGCACGAGGAACCCTAACCTGTATGTCCGGTTCGGCTCGGCCCCCACCACGAGCGTCTATGACTGCCGCCCGAGCCTCTCGGGCGCGTCCGAGACGTGTGACTTGACGGTGCCCGCGGGCCAGAGTGCTGCGCACATCATGGTTCGCGGCGCGGGCTCGGGCACTGCCAGCTACAGCCTGACCATCAACTACACGAGGCCATAGCCTCGGTGGACGGTGGGAGTTGAAGGACGGGCGGCTCTCGCAAGGGGGCCGCCCGTCGTGCTTCATTCCGGGTGAACTGGATCATTGCCATGGGACAGCACCGCCTGCGGTGAATCGAAGTGCGCTGACGCCAGCACGGCAACTCTCTCTCTCATTTTCCGATAACCGGAGTGGCCCGCACTTCGCGAGCGGGTTTCCCCCTATCCCCCGGAGTCTTCATGCAGCTCTCTGTCCGTGCGGCACTGGCCACTTCACTCGCCGTCACTCTCCTGGCTTCATCCCAGGCGCAGGCCACCAACTACACGCTGTGGATCCACGGAAAGAACGGCGGTGGGACGCAGGCCGGCAACTATGCCGACTTCTCCAACTGGGGCCCCAGCTCCACCGCGGCCGGCGTGAACAAGAAGGCCGTCAACTGGGACGGGCGCCAGGCGATCGGCGGCCAGAACTACCGCATCCGCGATGCCCTGGACTGCTTCTGCACCGGGAGCAACTGGTGCTACATCGCCGTGCACAGCGCGGGTGATCTGCAGATTGGCTACGCGCTGTCGCTGTACGGCGGCTCGGCGCGCTACAAGAAGAACGCTGTCCCCAACTCCAGCGGCGTGTGCGGCAACACGGACGGCACCACCCAGACGGGCTGGAACATCAAGTGGGTGGACGTGGCCTCGGGCGCGGGCGGCGGCAGCGAGCTGGCGGACAACGGGGAGTGGGCCACGAGCGATCCGATCGTCGGCAACCTGGTGACCACGACGGCGCGCGCGCTGTACAACCACAACACCACGCGCTCGGTGTGGTTCTACATGTTCGCGGGCGCCAAGGGCACGTTCTACTCGGGCATCCTCCCGGGCCAGGATGACGAGGCGGTGGCCTACCACTCCACGGGTGGCGTCGCGGGCAGCGCGGGCGGGGCCTACTGCAACCCCTCCGACTGGTTCTGCAACGACTTGACGCTGGGCTCCGGCGCGTGCGAGGGCAACCACGCCAAGTGGAGCTACCACACGGTGAGCCTGCGTGACACCGGCGAGGCCTACGGCCACGGCGCCAATGGCAACTGGCAGGGCATCGTCAGCAAGGTCCGCGAGGACGTCGTCACCTACGCGAAGTGACCGCTGCTAGGGCAGCCGTTGCTCCAGCAGGTCCCAGCGCTGGTCCACCCACTGGCGGAGGTAGTCCACCTCCTCGGACCAGGTGGTGAAGTCGGTGCGGTCGGCCCAGCGCTCGTAGGTGCGGTACTGCTCGCCCCAGCGCGCCTCGTCGCGCCGGGCCGCGGCGTCGAGCTCGCGGGCATACCCGTCGATGAGCCGGAGCACCTCCTCCTTGGACAGCGGACCTTGGAGGAGCTGCCGGTAGCGCTCGCGTATGGGTTCGGCGATGGCCGGATCCTGCAGCATCCGGGCGAACAGGAGGTTGTTGCTCGCGAAGTCCCTCAGCTCCGTGGCCGAGTGCCGCCGGGTGTCCCAGCCCTGGCCGAAGGTGGCATCCATGTCCCACGGGATGAAGCGCGTAGGCGTGCGCGGCTCGCGCGCCTGGTAGTGGTAGGCGTTCTTCGCGCTCGAGTCCGTGCCGAGGATGAGCGTGTTGAAGATCCACCAGTCCTCATAGTCCTGGGGGTTCAGGAGCTCGCCCCGCCCCTCGCGGAACGCGTCGCCGGCCGTGTCGGCGACGAAGGCCGTCACCGCGTTCATTCCGTCGAAGGCGGTAGGCCAGCCCTCTTCAGGCTTGCCCTCCTTCTTCTCATAGCCCTGGTGCAGCACCGTCTTCGGCTCGCCCTCCGCGTCGAGCCGCGAGAAGTTCGCGTCGGCGTCCACGGCCTTGAAGAGATCCCCCTTCTTGGACAGGCCGTGGCGCACCATCAGCTCGTCATCCACGTGGTCGGCCACAGTGAACACGCCCCGGTAGCGCCCGTTCAAGTAGAGCACCGCGCTGTACGTCTTGATCTGGATGTGGTCCGGCGACATGCGGTTCCATAAGTCAAAGGCGAGCCGCGGCCGCAGGTACGAGTTCTCGTTGAAGTGGGTGATGAGCACCAGGCGCCGCCGGCCCGTGAAGCCACCGGCCCGGAGAGGCTCGCTGAACAGATCATTCTCCGGGAACTTGAAGGTGAGGCCGCGGTTGGGGAGCACGCTGGAGGTGGCGCCCCGGTACTGCGCCTCCATGGAGTAGCGGTGGCCTCGGTACACGAGCTCCACCGGGCGGTAGGCCCCGGCGGTGAGCTCACCCGGGAAGAAGAGGTGGAAGACCGGGAGCCCGTACTCCTCGGTGTACACCGCAGGATCGGCGATGGGCACGTTGCCCCGCGCCTGCCAGTTGTCCACCACCCCGACCTCGAGCGTCCCGGTCTCCCCCGTGGTGCGCTCCGTGAGGGCGAGCGTCCAGACCGCTGCCTGGTCATGGGCTGGCGTCCAGCGGAGGGTGCCAGCCTCCTCGTCCACGCTCGCCCCCGCTGGCAGCGGTGACACCGTGAAGCGCAGCTCCGGTCCCGTGAGTCCCTTCGCGCAGCGCAGCGTGACGGTCAGCGTCTCGCCCTCGAGCAGCCAGTGCTTGCCACCGCCCTCTGGCTGGCAGCGAGTGGCCCGCGGTGGCTCGGGAGTCCCCGCATCCGGAGTTCCTGCATCCGGAGTCCCCGCATCCGGAGGAGCTGTCGTCCCCCCGTCACTCGGCGCTGGCGGAGGAAACGGCAGCGGAGGAATGGGGATGGGAGGCATCGGTACGGATGGCTTCTCCAAGCTGCTGCTCGAGGAAGACGGACTGCACCCCAGCACCAGCGCGCAGACGGCCAGCACCCCCACCCCACCCCAGCTCCTCGCCCGCCCGACCATGCCCCCACCCCACCCACGCCATGCGCCAGGGAGAGGGGTAATCATTGGCGGCGGGGATGGCAGCACACCCCCGGGGCAGTGTCTCCCGGAGGACGCGGAGGCACTGCTCAGAAGCGGAAGCCGCCCACCTGGCTCGAGTACTCGTGGCCGCGCTGCTCGGCGAAGTAGTCCAGCGCCAACATCACCGCGCTCTGGAAGGCGAGCCCCGCGCCCAGCCCGGTGACGAAGTCCTTGTCCAGCGCGTAGCCCGTCCCCGCCGTGGCCAGGCCGGCGCCCAGCAAGGAGATCTCCGTCCAGCGATAGATGACGAAGTTGTCGTTGACCGTCTTCATCCGCGCGGACTCCTCGGAGACGTAGCGGCCGGGATCCGTGAAGAGGAGCTCCCGGAGCTGAGCCTTCTGCGCCTCCGTGCGCCACCAGACCGTGCCTCCCACCACGAGCTGGATGAGCCCGACGCCCATCAACGGGAAGCTGGCCCCCCTCAAGAAGTCCCGATCCGAGCCGGCCAGTGCCGCCGCCCCTCCCGCAATCGAGGCGACGCCCATGGCGACGAACAGCCGGCTCTCCGTCCGCTCCGCATCCAGGTAGCCTTCCATCTGAGACGCCATGACTGGGTAGCCCCCCATGGACTTCAAGATGCACGCCGTGGGAGGGGGGCAGTCCGAAGAGACCGCGGGTTGCTCAGGAGCCAGCTCCACGGCCTGAGGAGCGCTGAGAGAAACCTCTTGAGCTGACAGCAAGGGCGCGTCCGCGGGCACGGCGCCCAGATACAACCCCAGCAAGAGCACGGCGCTCATGGGGCCTCCCCAGCGACGGGGAGCGCAGCGGCGGAGGTGAAGTAGCGGACCATCTCATCCTGCAAACCCATGGGGACCCTCCCGGCCGGACACGTGAGCTTCCGTGCCGACATCAGTGACCTTGGGTCACTTAATAAGTGACCCCGGGACATTTGTCAAATATCAACAGGCTCCTATACTCGGGGCTGGACATGTCCGACCCCTCCGCTGCTCCTTCGACTCGCCGAGGCTTCCTCGGTGCTCTCACCGTGCTGCTGGGAGGCGCCATCGCGGCGCTGGCGTCCGTGCCGGTGCTGGGCAGCCTCTTCTCGCCCTTGAGGGCCCCATCGCGCCCGGAGGCCGAGGACGCTCCCATCCCCGTGGGCAGCGTCTCCGAGTTCACCGTGGGCGTGCCTCGCCGCGTGGAGCTGATCCGCTCCGTCACGGACGCCTGGAGCCGCTCCGATGCCACCACCGTGGGCGCCGCCTGGGTGACTCGCAACGCGGACGGCACCTTCATCGCCCTGTCCACCATCTGCCCCCACCTGGGCTGCGGCGTGAACCTGGACAAGCAGCGCAACACCTTCGCGTGCCCGTGCCACACCTCCGCCTTCTCGCTCGCGGGAAGCCGTGAGGCAGGCCCCGCTCCCCGCGGCATGGATCCACTGAAGGTGGAGGTTCGCGGCGAGCAGGTGCTGATCCACTACAAGCGCTTCAAGCAGGGCATCCCCGAGCGGGAAGTGGTGTGAGGCCCGCCATGCTCAAACGCCTCGAAGCCTGGCTGGAGTCCCGTACGGGCTACCGCGCCCTGGTGCACGCCGCGCTGCACGAGCGCGTCTCCGGTGGCGCCCGCTGGCGCTACGTCTTCGGCTCGGCCGTCACCGTCCTCATCCTGGTGCAGGCCGTCACGGGCATCGCGCTCGAGCTGTACTACAGCCCGTCCACCACGGACGCGTGGGCCTCCGTCAACTACATCCAGACGCAGGTGTGGATGGGCCCGCTGCTGCGCGGCGTCCACCACTGGGGCGCCTCCGCCATTGTCGTGGTGGTGGCGATGCACCTGCTGCAGACGGCGTGGGCTGGCGCCTTCCGAGCCCCTCGCGAGATGAACTGGCTGGCGGGCTTCGTGCTGTTCCAGATCATCCTCGGGCTGGCCCTCACCGGCTACCTGCTGCCGTGGGACCAGAAGGGCTACTGGGCCACGCAGGTGGCCACCTCCATCGCCGGCACGCTGCCCGTGATTGGCCCCAAGCTGCAGGCCTTCCTCCAGGGCGGCACGTCCTACGGCAACCTCACCCTCACCCGCTTCCACACCCTCCACGTCCTGCTGCTGCCCGCGGCCCTGTTTGCCGTCATCGGCGTCCACGTCGCCCTCTTCCGCAAGCACGGCGTCACCCCGCCGGAGCTGCCCTCAGAGGAGCTGGCCCGCCGCGAGGAGCCCTTCTTCCCCCGGCAGCTGCTCTACGACACCGTCGTCTCCGCGGTGGGCGTGGGCATCATCTTCATGCTCGCGTGGCGCCTCGGCGCGCCGCTGGATGCCCCGGCCGATCCATCCTCGCAGTACCTCGCCCGTCCCGAGTGGTACTTCCTCCCGCTCTTCCAGCTCCTCAAGTACTTCGAGGGCGGCGCCGAGCTGGTGGGCACCGTCATCCTCCCGGGCCTGGCCATGGGCTTCCTGGCCGGGCTGCCCTTCATCCACACCGCGCTCTCGAGCCGCGTGCCCCGGGTTCACCGGCTGCTCGCGGGCGCCCTCACCCTCGGCCTCGTCGGCGTCGGCGGGCTCGGCGCCCTGGCAGTCCGGTCGGACCAGAACGATCCTGCCGTCGCCGCCATGGCCGCCCGAGCCCACGAGGAGGCCGTCGAGGCCCGCCGCCTGGCCTCCCTGGGAGGTGTCCCTGCCTCCGGCCCGCTGGACCTGTACCGGAACGATCCGGTCGTCTGGGGCCAACGCGCCGTCGTCATGCAGTGCCAGAAGTGCCACATGGCCTGTGACGCCGTTCCCTACAAGGGCAGCCCCTGCCTGGAGGGCTATGCCTCGCGCGCGTGGATCTCTCGCTTCCTGCTCAACCCTCGCGCGCCCCACTTCTTCGGCAACACGAAGATCGACGACATGGAGCCGTACACCGGCCCCCAGGAGTCCCTGACGGCCCTCACCGAGTTCATCTACTCGCAAGGCGGGCGGCCAGACGTGACGGCGGCGCTCGCGAAGAAGGGCGAGGCGCTCTTCGACTCCGAGGGCTGCGCCAGCTGCCACACGCTGGACGGGGTGGGCAGCGGTCTGGCACCGGACCTCAAGGGCTGGGCCTCTCGCGAGTGGACCTCCGCTTTCATCCGCGCACCTGGCAGCACCCGCTTCTTCGGCGAGCTCAACGAGATGGAGACGTTTGACCACCTCCGCCTACCCGAAGCGGACATGCAGGCTGTCACCGCCTGGCTGCATGCTCAGGCCTCTCAGCCGTTGAAGTTCCCCTAGCCGGCGGCGTCAGAGCCGGCGAGTCACTCACCCGTAGCTCTATGTGGAGGCAGTCACCATGAAAATGCGGTTTGCCCTCGTTCTGGCCTTCTCCCTCTCCAGCGCCGCGTACGCGGAGGATTCCGTGGCCGACATCTGGAAGGCCAAGTGCAAGAGCTGCCACGGCGATGACGGCAAGGCGAAGACCAAGATGGGGGAGAAGGAGAAGATCGCCGACCTGACCGACGCTGGCTGGCAGAAGCGTCACTCGGACGAGAAGATCCGGGACTACATCACCAACGGCTCCAAGGAGAACTCCAAGATGAAGCCGTTCAAGGACAAGCTCACCGCGGAGCAGATCGACTCTCTGGTGAAGCACATCCGCACCTTGAACACCGAGGCTGCGGCGCCGACTCCCCCGGCCACGGCCGCTACTCCCGCGGCCAAGTAGCCTCCGGGTGAATATACCCTGGGGACGGGCAGTCCACCGTTCACGAAGCCCGCACGGAGCCGTCCCCATGAAGACCCTGTCCGTCGTCCTGCTCTTCATCCTGTCCCTGGTCACCCTCTTCGCCGCGGCCCGGGCCGACGCCCTCAGCCAGCCGAGCATCCAGCCGAGGATGGCCCGCCCCGTGCCCCTGGCCGAAGGGGAAGGTGACAAGAAGGACGACAAGAAGGACGACGAGGAGGACGAGGAGGAGTACCGCGGCCTCAGCCAGCGCGCCTCCCTGGAGCTGGTGGATCCGAGAGGGCTGGAAGACCTGCTGCGCCTCCGTGTCGCGGCGCACCGCGCCTTCTGAGGCTCGAGACAGGCCTGTAGCATCCCGAGACAGCGGTCTCGGAAGGCTAAACTGCCAGTGAAGCGGAGAGAGGAACCGACGGCCCCGCCACTCGCTGGTACGATGGTGGCGCATGTGGCTGATCGTGAACCCAGGACTGCTGGACGAGCAGCAGCACCCGCTGCCCGAAGGGCACACAACCATCGGTCGCACGGAAGAGAACGCCATCCGCGTGCTCCACATGAGCCTGTCCCGCCGGCACGCACGGCTGGAGCGCTCGGGAGACCGGGTCGTCCTCGTCGATCTGGGGAGCAAGAACGGCACGCTCGTCAACGGCGTCCGGGTGGATCGCTTCTCGCTGCAGGACGGGGACTCGTTCCAGTGCGGGGATGTGCACTTCAAGCTCTCGTCCTCCCCCGGGGCCTTCGAGCCCACGCACGTCCAGGGTCTGAAGACGCGCTTCTCGCCGCTCTCCATGGAGGAGATGCTGGAGCTGGACCGCGCACCCGGGAGCGCCTCGGCGCTGAGGGTGCGGTCCGCGCGAGAGGCGGATGTCCGCTCCGCAGAGAAGCTGCGGGTGCTGCTCAAAGTCAGCCAGATGCTGTCCTCACCGGGCCCCATCGACGGGCTGCTGGAGCGCATCCTTAAGCTGGTGTTCCAGATCCTCGAGGTGGACCGGGTGGCCATCCTCCTGGTGGATCCCGCCACGGGGACACTCCGGCCGCGGGTGGCGCGGCTCTCCACGGGTGAGCTGCCCTCCGGCTCCTTCTACAGCCAGCACGTGGTGGACTACGTGCGCAAGCACAGCGTGGCGGCGCTCTTCGCGGACGCGCGCGAGGATCCCCGGCTGGATGGGGCCAGCTCCGTCATGCTGCAGTCCATCCGCTCGGCCATGTGCGTGCCGATCAAGCCACAGGACGAAGTGCTGGGCGTGCTGTACGTGGACAACCAGGCACAGGCCAACCGCTTCACCGAGGAGGACCTGGAGTTCCTCACGGCCTTCGGCAACCAGGCGGCCATCGCACTGGAGAACTCCCTGCTGTCGCAGCGGGTGGCGGAGGAGGCAGTGCTGCGCAACGCCTACCTGCGCTTCTTCCCGCCCACGGTCATCAAGAAGCTGCAGAGCGAGCGCCGGGCCCACCTGGACATCGTCGAGACGGAGGCGACGGTCCTCTTCTCGGACATCAGCGGCTTCACCTCGCTGTCCTCCACGCTGCACCCGCGGCAGGTGGTGGATCTGCTCAACGAGTACTTCCCGGCGATGGCGGACATCGTCTTCCGCTACGAGGGGACGTTGGAGAAGTACATCGGCGACGCGCTGATGGCGGTGTGGGGTGCGCCGTTCTCGCAGCCCGAGGACGCGGATCGGGCGATGCGCGCCGCGGTGGAGATGCAGCGCGCGCTGGCGGACCTGAACGCGCGCTGGCGGGTGCAGGGCCGCACCGAGCTGAAGATCCACGTCGGCTTGAACACGGGCCACGTGGCCGCGGGCAACATCGGCTCCGAGCAGTATCTGCAGTACGCCACCATCGGAGATGCCACCAACGTGGCCAGCCGTATCTGTGACGCCACGCCGGGAGGAGAGATCCGCATGGCGGAGGCGACGTACCAGCGTGTGCAGGAGCGCGCCTGGCCCCTGACGAAGCTGCCGCCCGTGCAGGTGAAGGGCAAGCAGGAGCCGATGACGCTGTACCGGGTGGAGTGGCGAGACGGCCCCACGCGGTGAGCCGCGCTCGCGCCTCTGCGCCTGGGGCCACCCGCGCGCCCGTCAGCTCGAGGCCGCGTTCCCCTGGCGGGCGCAGTCCGGCTCCATCCGGGCCTGCGCCTCCTCCACCGTGCCGGCTGACACCGGCACCGAGCGCGGCAGCAGGATGACGAAGCTGGTGCCTGTCTCCACCGTGGAGGACACCTCCACGCGCCCGCCATGGGCCTGGACGATCTGCGCGACGATGTAGAGCCCCAGCCCCAGGCCGCCCCGAGCCAACCGGGTCGCGCTGCTCCCGGAGGGGTGGAAGGGCTCGAAGAGGTGGGGCCGCAAGGGCTCCGGGATGGGCGCCCCCGCGTTGTGCACCTCCACGCGCTGCAGCGACTCCACGCCCTCCAGGCGCACGCTCACGGGCGTGCCGGCCGGGCTGTTCTGGAGGGCATTGGCCACCAGGTTGGAGAGCACCTGCGCCAT
>Ga0190275_10002697_pt1 | contig 12676 bp, 13 predicted proteins | sample Popmic550T_FD_133745 | JGI IMG/M metagenome (GOLD analysis project Ga0190275, IMG submission 133745) | Populus adjacent soil microbial communities from riparian zone of Yellowstone River, Montana, USA - 550 T | ecosystem: Environmental > Terrestrial > Soil > Riparian zone > Trees stand | place... | reverse complement strand
CTTGGAGGTCGGCGCCAGCACGCGTCCGCCGGCGGAGCGCTGCGCAGCCGTCGAGCCTGCCGCTGGCCCTATCCAGAGACCGCTCGACTTGTGGTCTTCCTCCACGTCGAGGTGGCGAATCAGGTAGCGAGTCGTTGCCGCAGGGCACTCGTGGCAGAAGAGCACGTCGTTCAGCACGCGCTTCGAGACGACCTCGCCATCGATCGCTATCTGCACGCGCGTGAGCTCGGTGGTCGGCAGCTCGCCGCCGATGGCGCGCACCAGCACCTCTTCGACGTTGTCTTTGGTGCCCGCGCAGAAGTAGCCGACGCTGTCTCGCGGGGCGGTGTTGATGGCGAGCATCGGCTGCTTGGCCACGAGGTGCGAGGCCCAGAGCAGGGTGCCGTCGCCACCGAGCGTGACTATCAAGTCGAAGCTCTCGGCGGTGTCGGTATCGGCGCGATAACGGAAGGTGGCGTCTACGCCGAGCGAGTCGAGCAGCGTGCGCGCCTCCTGGATGGTGCTCACGTGATCTTCGTGAGAGGCGAGCAGCCGCTCGACCGAGCGATCCTTGCGCTCCAGGAGGGCGCGCGCTCGCGCGTTCTTACGCTCGCGCACGAGCAGCTGATAGGCCGACTTCTTGTAGATGACGAGCACGCGCGGCTTGTCGCCGCTCTTCTTGCGCTTCGCCGCCTTTTGCGCGAGTACTTTGCGGCTCTTCGCGGGAGCTACTGGAGTCATCGTGGTGCCCTGGTGTCGCACGCGCGCCGTGCTTCGTCGACGACGCGCGCTCTCTGAGCCCGCTTTGCGACATGGCCCGGAGGATAGTGCCTGGCTGCAGCTCGCGCACGGATGGTCCGCCAGCGCCTCTCGGTGCGCGGACCGCGCGCTCCCGCGAAGCAGCCGCGGGTGGTAGGCTGCCCCACTCGCCGCGCGCCGCGTGCGTGAAGCGCGACAAACCTCGGAGGTTTCCATGACGGACAGCATCGAAGGCAAGGCTCTGCCCAAGCTCAGCCTGCAAGCCACCTCAGTCGGTAAGGTAGAGCTCCCGACCGACATCGCGGGCAGCTGGACGCTGCTCTATTTCTACCCGAAAGACGACACCCCCGGCTGCACCAAGCAGGCCTGCGCATATCGCGACGACAGTAAGAAGTTCAAGGAGCTCGGCGTGAAGCTGTTCGGCGTGAGCCTCGACGACCTCGCCTCGCACGATGCCTTCACCAGCAAGTACGAGCTCAACTTCCCGCTGCTGAGCGACCCCGACCATCAGCTTGCAGACTTCTTCGGCGTCTACGGCGAGCGCGAGTGGCAAGGTAAGAAGTTCAACGGCCTGTCGCGCGATACGTTCTTGATCGACCCGCAGGGGAAGGTCGCGCGCGCGTTTCGCGGCGTCAATCCCACGACCACCACGCAGGAGACCTACGAAGCGGTCGCGGCGCTCGTGAAGGGCTGAAGCGAGCTCGCGAGCGTACTCAGGCGCGGCGAGCTCGGCCGAGCAGCGCGCCGCACCAGGCGAGCGCGCAGGCTGGCGCGACCCAGTCGCCGAAGCGTGCGTACGGCGTTTGTCCGTCGAGTAGCCGCACCTCGGCGACGAATGCCGTGCGCGTGAACGGACGCGTGCGTACGAGCGGCACTCCGATCGCGCTGGTGAAGCTCGAGATGCCGGTATTGACGGTGCGTACCAGGTCGCGGCGCTGCTCGATGGCGCGCATGCGCGCGGCAAGATCGTGCAGTGCCGGCTCTCTGCCGGGACCGAACCAGCCATCGTTGGTCAGGTTCACCAGCACGCGCGCTCCGAGCTCGACCGCGCGTCGAGCCGACACCGCGAACAGATCCTCGTAGCAGATCAGCACGCCGATCTTTCCCCAGTGGGTGCGCACCACGTCGACTCGACCAGGGCTGAAGCCGCGCCTCGGGTAGCGCTTTCGCAGCCATGCAAGCTCGTGCCAGAGCGGCACGTACTCGCCGAACGCGAGCAAGCGCGCCTTGTCGACGCGATCGCCGAGCATGCCGTCTGCACCCACCAGCCAGGCCGAGTTGTACCTCGCTGCACCTTCGTCGACGTTCGCGTAAGTCTCGAGCCCAAGTAAGAGTGGACCGCGCACGCCGTCCGCGAGCGGCCCGCGCAGGTCGAGCGGCGCCGCGCGTGCATCGCGCAGCCAGGGGTAAGGGTAGGCCGTCTCGCCCCATAGCGTCAGCTCGGCGCCGCGCTGCTCGAGCTCGCGCGTGAGGGTGCGCAAGTCCGCCAAGATGGCGCGCGCCTGCCGCTCGTCGTGCTTGCGGTCGACGCCGACGTTTCCCTGTACCACGCCGAGCGCGAGCCGCGGCGCGCCGGAGCGTTGCCGAGTCACGTCCTCGATGCGCCACATGCCATAGCCGCAGGGAGCGAGCAGCGCGCCGAGCGCGACCATGGCCGTCCACGTACGGCGCTTTCGAGTATGCAAGAGGGCGTGCGTCGCCGCTGCGGAGAGCACGAGAAAGAAGCTCACCAGCGCGCTCCCGCCGAGCTCGGCGACCTGCACGAAGGGCAAGAAAGCGAGCTGGGTGGTGCCGACCTGCCACGGAAAGAGCTGAGGCACCCAAGCGAGCACGAAGGTGAGCGTCAGCGGTAGCGAAAGCCAGCGCGGTAGACCGCGCCGCACCGACAGCTCGCACGCGAGCGCCGCCAGGCCGTAAGGCAGCCCTTGTGCGGTCCAGGCGAGCAGCGCAACGAGCAGCGCGAGCGCAGCCGAGAGCTGGGCAAAGCGCATCAGCAGAGCGATGAGCGACCAGAGCGCGACCGCGTTGGCAGCCGTCCCGAAGGCCAGCCCACACAGCGCTGCCCGCCATGGTCTGCCCTCGGTCCGCGCCAGCGCCTCGCTGAGACCCAGCAGCGCAACGAAGGCACTGGCGGCGAGCAGCGGCTCCGACTCGGGCAGTAACAGCAGGGCGCCTGCAGCGAGTGCGAGCGGCAGCGCGTGGGCCTGGGTGGATCGCCGCGCCTGCCCGCTCAAACCATGCACGATCGGCGCTCCGCGATCACGAGCTGTGCGGCGCGTTGCTTGACCGCGCTCCGGCGAGCACGTGACAATGCTCGCGAACGGAGCTCAGCGGGGACGATGGAGCTCGGCACGATGCGGCGCTGGCATAGCGCGAGCGGGCTCTTTCCGCTCGGCGCCTACCTGCTCTTTCACGCCTGGGAGCACTGGCCGGTGCGCCGCGGGCGCGATGCGCTGTTCGCGCGCTTGAGCCACACCGAGAGCGCGCCGCTCGAGCTCGTGTTCGTGCTGCTGCCGCTCCTGCTCCATGCGGCGCTCGGGCTCTACCTCGCCCGGCGCGGTGGGGACGCCAGGCCAGCCTACGTCTCGCCGCCATTTCGGCGGCTGCAGCTGTTCACGGGCGTCGTGGCCGCCCTGTTCATCGGCGTGCACCTGGTTTCGGCGTGGCTGCCGCGGCTGCTCGAGCCGAGTCCGCTCGGCGCATCGTACGGCGCACTGCGCGACCAGGTGGCGAGCGTGCCCGGCCTGGTCGGCTACGTGATCGGCCTGGCCGCCGTCTGCACGCACTTCGGCCAGGGGCTCGGCGCCGCACTCATTCGGCTCGGCGGCGAGCGCGTCGCGCAGCGGAGTGCAAGGGTGCTCGGCGTCGTGCTCGGCCTGCTGCTCTGGCTCGCCTTCGTCAGCGAGCTCGCAACGTACGCGACCGGCGCCCGCTTGCTGTAGACTCGCGACTCTGCCCATGACGCGCATCTATGCGATCACGCTCAACACCTTCCGCGAGGCGGTCCGCGACCGCGTGCTCTACGGAGTGCTCGGCCTCGCCTGCGCCGTGCTGTTCTTCACCTTGGCCATCGCGGAGCTCTCCCTGCACGAGCAGATGCGCGTGGTCTCCGATGTCGGGCTCGCCTCGATCTCGCTGTTCTCGGTGGTCATCGGCGTCTTCTTGGGCTCTTCCCTGCTCTACAAAGAGATCGAGCGTAAGACTCTCTACGTGATCCTGCCCGAGCCTATCCGGCGCAGCGAGTTCTTGCTCGGCAAGTACTTCGGCATCGCGCTCACCGCCGTCGTCTTCATCGCCCTGATGGGTGCGCTGCAGCTCTGGCTCGCGGCGCTGCAGGCCGGTGCCGCGGCGCCGCTCGCTCTCGGCGTGCTTCTAGCCCTCGCGCTGCTGCTCGGGCTCGGCTTGTGGCTCTCGCCCGACCGGACGGCGGTGCTCGTGCCGTTTGCAATGGTCGCGCTCGGTGCGGCCTGCTTGCTCGGTGGCCACGTCGGCATCGAGCTGGAGCCGACGCTCGCGCAGCTCACGCTCTCGGCCGTCGAAGTCATGGTGCTGGCGGCCGTGGCGCTGCTCTTCTCCTCGTTCTCCACCCCTTTTCTGACGGGCATGTTCACGCTGGGTATCTGGCTACTCGGCCGCTCCGCCGACGACATGGCGACCATCAAGAGCAAGCAGCTCGGGGCGCTCCTGCGCAAGGTGCTCCATGTGGCCGCCGAGCTCTTGCCGAACCTCCAGCTCTACGTGCCTGGACGAACGTTGCTGGCCGGACAGAGCAAGGTCGAGCTCTGGCCCTATGTCGCCACCAGCGCGGGCTACGGGCTGCTCTATGCAGCGCTGCTGCTGAGCTTCGCGGCGCTCATTTTCCAGCGCCGCGACTTCCTATGATGCTCGGTCCGATCGCCCGCAGCGTCGCCATGGCCTTCGTGGCGCTCGCAGTCTTGTTCGCGGTGATGTCGGTGCGTGCGCTCTTCGAAGCGCGCGCCGAGTCGGCCGAGGCCAGCGTCGCGCTGCAGGCGGGTGACGTCGAGCTCGCCATCGTGCACCTACGCTCCGCCGCGCGCTGGGTCGCGCCCTTCAACGGCTACGCGAGCGACGCGCTCATGCGGCTCGAGGCGCTCGCCAAGGCCGACGAAGCGGCGGGGCTCCACGTGCGCGCGCTCCAGGGCTATCGGGCGATCCACGCAGCCATCCACGCCGGTCGCAGCTTCTACGTCCCTCATGACGCGCTCTTGCAGCGAGCCGACGTGCGCATCGCAGCGCTGATGGCAGCCGAGCCGCCCGCCAAGATCGAGCAGGGAAGGTCGAGCGAGCAGCGGCGCGCCGACTACTTGGCGCTGCTCGCGCCGAGCGGACCGCGACCGTTCGGTGTGCTGCTCGCTTTCGCGGGCTTTGCCGCGTGGGTAGGCAGCGCCGCGCTCTTCTTGCTGTGGGGCGTCGACGCGGAAGGGCGCGTCTTGAAGCACGTCGGGCGGCGTAGCGTGCTGTTTCTGCTGCTCGGGTGGATAGCGTTCGCGGTTGGGCTGCGCATCGCCTGACGGGCCGGCTGCTTGCTGCGGCCGAGGCGCTCTGATACCCCGCGGCCGTGAGCTTGAAGAGAAGTACATGACCGAGTCCATCACCATCGCGGTGCCCAAGGGGCGCGTACTCAAGTCGCTGGCCGCGCGCTTCGTCAAGGCCGGGATCGATCCCGAGGTGCTGCTCTCGGAGGATCGTCGACTCGTCCGCGCAACGGCCGACGGCAGCGTGCGCTTCCTGCTGCTCAAGCCCGACGACGTGCCCACCTACGTCGAGTACGGCGCCGCGGACCTCGGTGTGGTCGGCCGCGACGTTCTCCTCGAGCGCGACTACGACCTGTACGTGCCGCTCGACCTGCGGATCGGCGTCTGCAAGATGGCGGTTGCCGGGCTCGCCGGAAAGCCGCCGCGCAGCGACCAGTTGCGGCCGCTGCGTGTGGCCACCAAGTTCGTGAATGTCGCGGCGCGCCACTACCAGCAGCAGCGCCGGCAGGTCGAGATCATCTACGTGCAGGGCTCGGTCGAGCTCGCGCCCATCACGGGCTTGGCCGACGTCATCGTCGATCTGGTGGAGAGCGGCGAGACGCTGCGGCAGAACGGGCTCGAGGTGTTCGAGCACGTGACCGACATCTCGTCGGTGGTGATAGCCAACGTCGCCACGTTCAAGCTCGCGCGCGAGCCCATCCGCAAGCTCTTGGCGGCGCTCACGCTCTGAGCTTGCGCTCCGCAGCCGCGAGCGCCGGGTGGCGAACGGTGGGACCGTGCCGGCGCGAGCTCAGAGCCGCTTGCGAAACTTGATCTCGATCTCGATGAAGCCGGCCTTGATGTGGGCGCGCCGCGCGTGCTCGTTGAACGCCCAGGTACCCGACTCGACCACCTCGCAGCCGTCGCCGCGGAAGCTCTCGATCAAGGCGTCCATGAGCAGCTTGCCGGTACCCTGGCCGCGCTCGCTCTTCATCACGAACCAGTCCTCGACCATGCCGCGCCGGCTCAGCACGCGGCGCGGGTCGTTCTCGATGTGCCCAGTGACGTAGCCGACCGCCTTGCCCTCGCGCTCTGCGATCAGCACACGCGCGCCGCGGCCCGAGAGCAGCCCCTCGACGTCGTCGCGCAAGGTTGCTTCGATGTCGCGGTAGGCGAGCATGGGCACGACATCGGGACGCGCCAGGTCGTCCCGATGGCGGATGTACAGATCGCGATGAAAGCGCAGCACGATGGCGTGGTCGGCGCGCGTGGCGCTACGTATGGTCACTGCCTGAGTCACCGCGCAATCCTACTGCATCGGGGGGCGGTCTGCGTCGACTCGCACAGCCGTCACGTAATCAGCTGGAAGCAGCCGACAACGTGACGAGTGGACGCAGCTGCTTGAGCAGGGCGCGTCCGATGCCCTTGATCTGCAACAGCTGCGACAGGCTGCGAAAGGGCCCGTGCGCCGTGCGGAAAGCCACGATGGCGCGAGCGCGCGAAGGGCCTATCCCGGGCAGTCCGAGCAGCGCCTGCTCGTCGGCGCCGTTCAGGTCGAGCGTACTCGGCGTCGGCGCCTGGCCGCTCGGGCAGGGGGTGCTCTGCGCCGCGGGCGGGCCAGGATCGGCCGCGTAGGCGGTCGCGGCGAAAAGCAGCAGCGGCGCGAGCAGCAACGCCGAGAGCGGTACCACCCTCATACCGCGACCTCGACATCCTGCTTGCGCGTGCTGGCGCCATCGCGCGGCTGGTACTCGCGGATCTGTAGGCGGCCATTGATCGGCACCGCGTCGAGAAACACCGTCAGGCTGCCATCGCGGTTCGGAAAGGCGCTCCCGACGCGCAGCCACAAGTCCTTGCCCTCCGGCTTGGGAACCACCGTGTACACCGCGTGCATCTTCTTCGAGCTCGATTCCATGTTCGTCCTCCTGCCGAGCTCTCGTCGCAGCGCACGTGCCGGGCGTGCGCGGCCTGTTTTCGCGGACTCGACAGCAGAGCGCTGGCGCCGCCGAGCGAGCCCGCCGACGCGCGCCAAGCCGCGCCAGGTCGCGCTCCAGGCGCTCGACCCGGCCTCGCGAAGGCGGACGCGCCGGTCGCGGCAACGTGCGGGCGCGCAGACGAACTCTGGCCGCTGGCTTGAGCGCTGCCGCCGCCACATGGCACGATGCCACGACCATGAAGCTCACTTTGTCCCAAGCCGATCTGACTACTGTCGCTGTCGACCTGCTCATCGTTCCGGTGCTCGGAGGCGCGCTTGCGAGCGACCCGAACCTCAAGCTGCTCGACAAGGCCTTTGGGGGAGAGCTCCACCGCATCGCCAAGCAAGAGGAGTTCACCGGCAAGAAGGGACAGGCGCTGCAGCTCCACACGCACGGTAAGATCGCCGCCAAGAAGCTGCGCGTGGTGGCGCTGGCCGGCAAGGAGCTCACCTTGGAAGAGAGCCGGGGGCTCGGCGCGCACGCCGCTCGCATCGCCAAGGACGGCAAGAGCTTCGCCGTGGTCGCGCCGTCGAGCGAGGCTCTGCACCTGACGGCGCTGAGCGAGGGGCTGTTGCTCGGCCACTATCGCTACACGGAGTACCTCACCAGCGCCCACAAAGATCCCAAGCCGCCGGCGCGCGGCATCATCCTCACCCAAGACAAGCCGTCGGCCGCGGAGCGCGCCGCACTCGCGGAGGCTGGCGTCGTCGCGGAGGCGGTCAATCTCGCCCGCGATCTGGTGAATCGACCGCCCAACGCGATGACGGCCACCGCGCTCGCCAACGAGGCCAAGCGCGTCGCTCGCGAGCACGGCATCCGCTGCACCGTCTGGGGCAAGGCCGAGATCCTGCGACGCGGCATGACCCTGCTCGCGGCCGTGAACGCCGGTAGCCAGGAAGAGCCGCGCTTCATCCACATGAGCTACGTGCCGCGCAGCCGCGGCAAGCGCCCGAAGATCGTCTTCGTCGGAAAGGGCCTTACCTTCGACTCGGGCGGCCTGAGTATCAAGCCCGCCAAGTCGATGGAGACCATGAAGTGCGACATGGCGGGGGGCGCTGCCACGATCGGGATCGTGATGGCGGCGGCCCGGCTGAAGCTGCCCGTGGAGGTGCATGGCATAGTTCCGTCCACGGACAACTTGACCGGCGCCAATGCCATGAAGCCGGGCGACGTCTATCGCACGCTCGATGGCAAGACGGTGGAGGTGCTCAACACCGACGCCGAGGGGCGACTCATCCTGGCCGATGCCCTGACCTACGCACGCTCGCTGGAGCCCACGGTCCTGGTCGACCATGCGACGCTCACGGGCGCCTGCATGGTGGCGCTCGGACAGTGGCGAGCGGGGCTCTACGCAACCGAAGACGAGCTGCGCGAGCGCTACCTGCAGGCTGCCAAGCGCTCGGGCGAAGCGTTCTGGCCGCTGCCGCTCGACGAGGACCTCAAGGAGACCATCAAGAGCCCGATAGCAGACATCAAGAACACCGGTGATGGCTACGGCGGCTCGATCTCGGCAGCCCTGTTCTTGCGTGAGTTCGTCGGCGAGTCGCCGTGGATCCACCTGGATATCGCGGGGCCAGCCTATCTCTCCTCCCCTCACGGTCTCTCCCCCAAAGGGGGTACCGGCTTCGGCGTGCGCACGGCGCTCGAGTTCATTCGCAGCTACGCGCAGTAGCGAGCACGCAGAGCGCCCCTCTGGCCGCGAGCGTCGAATTTACCTTCCGGTGTGCAGCCCGGAAACGGATGGCGACTAGAAGCGCTCTAGATGCCTGTCCGTGCCGTCGTCGCCGCCGAACCTGAGCCGTTGGAGATCGAGCCCGAGCGCACGGCGCTCATCGTCATCGACATGCAGCGCGACTTCCTCGAGCCCGGCGGCTTTGGAGAGTCGCTCGGCAACGATGTCAGTCGCCTGAGCGTCTGTATCGAGCCGTGTCGGGTGCTGCTCGCGGCGGCCCGCAAGCGCGGGATGCTGATCGTCCACACGCGTGAAGGCCATCGCCCCGATCTGTCGGATGCGCCGCTCGCGAAGATCGAGCGCGGCGCGCCGAGCACGCGCATCGGCGCACCCGGCCCCATGGGGCGCATCCTGATTCGAGGCGAGCCGGGCCACGACATCGTTCCGCAGCTCTACCCAGAGGAGGGCGAGCCCGTAGTCGACAAGCCTGGCAAGGGCGCGTTCTACGCCACCGACTTGCTCTCGATCTTGCGTAACCGACGGATCGAGACGCTGATCGTCTGCGGTGTGACCACCGAGGTCTGTGTCCACACCACGGTTCGCGAGGCCAACGATCGAGGGTTTCGCTGCATCGTCCCGGCCGACTGCTGCGGCTCTTACTTTCCGGAGTTTCACGAGATGGGCCTCGCCATGATCAAGGCGCAGGGCGGCATCTTCGGCTGGGTCTCCGACTCGATGCGAGTGGTGGCAGCGCTGACGTGAGCTCAGCGAAATAGTTGTTCGAGGCAATGACTGCGCGAGGAGGCGTCGATGACCGAACGTAAGCCTGTGCTCTGGACACCGGGTGATTGGAACGCGTTCTTCGGCTTCGGCACCAACATTCTCGTCAACCTGCTGGTGCTGACGGGCCTCTTACGCTTCGTGCTCAAGATGCCCGACGAGATCGTCTTTGGTCGCATCTTGCCCGCAGCCGGTCTGATGATGTTCTTGAGCACGCTGTACTACGCGCGGCTTGCCTACAAGCTCGCCGAGAAGACTGGGCGCAGCGACGTCTGTGCACTGCCGTCGGGCATCAGCGTGCCGCACATGTTCGTGGTGGTGTTCGTCATCATGATGCCTATCGCCGCACAGACCAAAGACCCGATTCGCGGCTGGGAAGCCGGTCTGACATGGGTCTTCGTCCAGAGCTTCGTGCTGATGGTGGGCGGCTTCATCGCGCCGGTGATCCGTAAGATCACGCCGCGCGCCGCGCTGCTCGGGACGCTCGCCGGCGTGTCGATAGCGTTCATCTCCATGCGTCCCGCGCTCGAGATGTACACGACGCCGCTCATCGGGGTGGTCTGCTTCGTGTTCATCCTGGCCAGCTGGTTCGGGGGCGTACGTTACTTCCGCGGGGTGCCAGCAGGTCTGGTCGCGATCGCGGTGGGCACCGTGATCGCCTGGGGCTCGACCGCGCTCGGCTACGACTACGGCGGCATGAGCGTGGATGCGCTCGCGGCGTCGGTGGCGAACTTCGGCTTCTCCGTGCCGCTGCCCGCGGTCTCCCACGTCTTTTCGGGCTTCGAGTTTCTCGGCGTCATCCTGGTCACGGCGATTCCCTTCGGCATCTACGACCTGGTGGAGGCGCTCGACAACGTGGAGAGCGCCGCGGTGGCTGGCGACAGCTTCCCCACCACGCGTGTGCTGACTGCAGACGGAGTCGTCAGTCTGATCGGCTGCATGATGGGCAATCCATTCATCAATGCCGTCTACATCGGCCACCCCGGGTGGAAGGCGATGGGAGGACGCATTGGCTATTCGGCGGCCACGGGAGTCATGGTCATCCTACTCTCCTGGTTCGGTGTGATCTCGCTCATGGTTTCTCTGATTCCCGTGGTCGCCATCTCTCCCATCCTCCTCTACATCGGCATGCTGATTGGAGCGCAGGCCTTCCAGGAGACGCCCAAGAGCCACGCGCCAGCCATCGTGCTCGCGCTGACTCCGCACCTGGCCGCCTGGGGAAAGCTGCAGATCGACAACGCGCTGAGCGTGGCCGGCACCAGCGCCAAGGCGCTCGGCTTCGACAAGCTGGCCCAGACCGGTGTGCTCTACGAGGGGCTCGCGGTGCTCGGGGGCGGCGCCATCTTGGGCGGCCTCGTGCTCGGGGCGATCGCCGCCTTCGTGATCGACCGCCAGCTCATGAAGGCTGCGGCCTTTGCCGCCGCAGGCGCCGCGCTGACTTTCTTCGGCTTCATGCACGGCGAGGCGATCGGCATCGGCGAGAGCCCAGTGGTGGCGCTCAGCTACTTGAGCGTCGCGGGTGTGCTCGCCGCCTGCGCGAAGTTCGCGGTGACCGCGGCGGCTCCGAGCGAAGAGCTCGCCTCCCACCACGCGCCGATCCTCGAGCCCGCCGAGTGACCGCTACTCAAGTTTCCTGAGACAGGCCATGATGCGGCGCCTGAAAGGGGACTTGATGTTCGTCTTACCTTCGAGAGCGAGCTCGCGGCTCGCACTTTCTCTGACGCTCGGGCTGGCTGGCTGTGTCGGAGAGATGATAGCTGGCGTTCCGCTGGAAGACGGGGGCGACGAAGTCAGCGTCGACGACGCTTCGGCCACTGCCTCGGGACTCGCGCGAGAAGCGGGCGTGACGGAGGCCGGGTCGACTCGCCCCGCTGCCACCAGCCCGGCCGGCAGCACGCCGCGCGACGCAAGCTCGTCGTCGAGCACCCCGCCAGCCGCCCCGTCGGCGCCGACGAAAGACGCTGGACCAGGTGCCGCGAGCGACGCGGGGCGAGCGCCCGCGAGCGACGGTGGTCGCGTCCAGGCTGCGCCGCGTGGCGACGCTGGGATGAGCATGGCCGGGACGCGCGACTTCACGGTCGATCCCGCGCGCTTCTTGGGCTCGCCACGCTGCGCGAGCGCAGGCGCACTGCTTTGCGACGACTTCGAGAGCGAGGCCGTGGGCGCAGGGCCAGACGGCACCGTTTGGAGCGCTCCTTTCGGCACGCTACCCAGGATCGACGCGACCCGTGCTGCGCGTGGCAAGCAGTCGCTCTACTTCGAGCTGGCCGCCGGGGCGCCCGGTCAGATCGAGGAGCGTAAGACCTTCCCGGCCGCGAGCGGCTCGCTGTTCGGGCGCATGTTCGTGTGGCTCGACGCGCTGCCGACGGCACCCGCCTACGCCCACTGGACGCTGGTGAGCGCGCTCGGCAGCAGCAACCCGGCCGAGGTACGGCTGAGCGGCCAGCTCGACCCGAACCGCATGAACGCCAACTACTTCGCAGTGGGCAGCGACCATGGCGAGAGCGGCGACTGGGCGACCGCCGGCCAGGAGCCCGGGTCGAAGGTGCGCGCGCGCGCCTGGATCTGCCTCGAGTGGCTGTTCAAGAGCGACACGAGCGAGACCCAGGTCTGGATCGACGGCGTCGAGCAGAAGTCGCTGCACCTCACCGCGACCGAGTACCGGTCCGGCGACCAAGAGGCGGGCAAGCGCTTCGTGCACCCGCGCTTCGACAAGCTGCGCATCGGCTGGTGGCTCTACCAGGCCGGCGCACTTCCCTCACCGGCGAAGCTCTGGATCGACGAAGTGATCGTCGACGACGCGCGCATCGGCTGCGCACTGTGACGATCGGCGCTCGCTTCGACCGTGGGCGCGGGGTGCGCTGCCTGCCGCATGCGATCGCCCGCCGCCCCTGAGCCGCGCCTGCGAGAGCGATCGCGGCGACGGGAAAGCGAGCATCGCCGCGCGCCGCCGACCGGCGCGTGCTTGAAAGTATGAACGCCGAGCTCCTCGCGGAGGCCGGCGTTCCTGGGTGGGGCATGTGGGACTCGAACCT
>Ga0190275_10002696_pt1 | contig 12678 bp, 10 predicted proteins | sample Popmic550T_FD_133745 | JGI IMG/M metagenome (GOLD analysis project Ga0190275, IMG submission 133745) | Populus adjacent soil microbial communities from riparian zone of Yellowstone River, Montana, USA - 550 T | ecosystem: Environmental > Terrestrial > Soil > Riparian zone > Trees stand | place... | reverse complement strand
CGGGTTGCCGCACAGGAAGACGTGGGTTGCGGCGGCGTCCAGCTCGCCCAGGTCGCCGTCGCGGATCAGGTCCTGGATGTAGCGCTTGGGGACGTCGTCCTCGCGGGTCGGCAGGGGGAGGTAGCGGTAGTTGGCGTAGCGGCGGGCCAGCTCGTCGTGCTGGGCCCGGTAGCCGAGGTCGGCCCACTGGCGCACCGACACGGCCGAGACGATCGGGCCGTGGTGGCCCTTGCGCAGCAGCTCGGTGACCATGGCGTTGTGGGGTGCCTCGCCGGTGCCGGTCGAGAGGAAGATCGCCGTCCACGACGGATCGGTGACCGGGCCGAGGGTGTAGCGGCCGGCCACCTTGGGCCCGAGGTAGATGCGGTCGCCGGGCCGCTTGAGGGCCAGGCGCGGCGTCAGGCCGGGAACGTTCCCGTCGGTCGGCGGGACGAGGACGATGTAGAACTCGAGCTCGTCGGCCTCGCCGGCCAGGTAGCCGTGCTCGTCGAAGATCGGGTGCGAGATCGAGTACGACCGGCGGACCATCTTGTCCCAGCGGGTGTCGAGGCCGGGGTCGACGGCGTCGTCGATCCGCTCCTCCCAGAACCCCAGGCCGAGCGAGGCGTACTGGCCGGGCAGGTGCGACACCGATCCGTGGTCGGGCTTCACCCGCAGCACCCACAGGTCCGAGTGGGTGGGCTCGAAGTGGGTGATGGTGGCGTTGTAGTGCTCGGCCCGCAGCTCGTCGATGACGCCGGCGTGCTTGCCCCGGCGGGCGAGGGGCGAGGGCGGCGACGGCAGCTCGACCTCGGGGAAGGCGGCGGTCAGGAGGTCCCGGGCGATGCGCCAGCTCGGTGCCGAGGGCAGGTCGCCGGTCTCGTCGTCCTCGCCCATGAACCAGACACGGCCGCTTGCCCGCGCCGCGTTCGACAGCCCGACATCGGCCGGCGCCAGGGCGCTGCGCCCCGAGGCGAACACGACGTGGTCGAACTGGAGGTCGGGCGTCCGGCGGTCGCCGAAGAAGGCCATGGGGTAGCCGTCGACCTCGCCGATCTGCGTCGGGAGCGAGCGGTACAGGAGGGTGGCGAGGCGCTCGCGCTCGAGCCGGCGGAGAGCGGCGTCGGCGACGGGCGAGAGGCGGGTCGGGTCCATGCCGCCGGCCGCCAGCACGACGCCGGCGCCCTGGTCGGCGAGGGCGGCGGTCAGCTCGACGGCGTGGTCGGTCATGCCCACGACGAGGACGTCCTCGTCGGCCGGGTGCTCCGGCAGCGTGTCGACGGTGACCCGCCCGTTGGCCGAGCTGGGGACGGGCGGCGCCCAGTCGCCGGCCGGCTGGCGCTGGGCCACGAGCACGGTCCGGGTCCGGTACGACTGGCGACCGGTGGTGACGACCAGGTCGTCGCCGTCGAGGTCGATCGAGGTGACCGTCTCGCCGTAGGCGGCGTCGAGGCCGTGCTCGCCGACGATGCCGGGCAGGGCCATGGCGGTACCGGGCTCGAGGACCCGGACGCGGGCCAGGCCGGCACGGCGGGCCGCCACCGCGGTGGACAGGCCGCCGGCGTTGCCGCCGATCACCACCAGGTCGTCACGGGTCGAGGGCATGGCCCGGGAGTCTGCTCCCCTTCCCGCCGCCCCGCCCAGCCCGTCGAACTTTGGACGGATTCCGCCATATGTGGCGTGGTCTCGTCCAAAGGTCGCGACGCAATGCCTCCGAGGCATTGCGTCGCGCGTCAGACGTCGAGGAGGGTCTTGCCGATCGTCTGGCGGGACTCGATGGCGCGGTGGGCGTCGGCCGCCCGCGCCAGCGGGAAGCGCTGGCCGATGACCGGGCGCAGCCGCCCCGCCGCGGCCGCCGCCAGGGCCGAGGCGGTGAGCGCCGACATCTCCTCCGGTGACGGTCGACCGCTGTCGAGCAGCGTCACCGATCGCGCCGCCGCCTCGTCCGGCTCGATCGCCGTGAACGACCCGCTGGCCATGCCGTAGCGCAGCACCCGCCCGCCCGGCCGGACCAGCGCGAACGCCTCCCGTCCGACGGTCCCGCCCACGCCGTCGAGCACGGCATCGACCGGGGCGAGGCCCGCCGACCAGCCCGGCGACGCGTGATCGACCGCTTCCGCCCCCAGGGCCCGCACCGCCGAGACCTTGGCCGTCCCGCCGGCCGAGCCCACGACCGTCGCCCCGGCCGAGCCCACCAGCTGGACGAGCAGCGAGCCGACGCCGCCGGCGGCCGCCAGCACGAGGACCCGCTCGCCGGGCTGCGGGGCGACGGTGCGCGCCATGAGGGTCGCGGTCCGGCCGTCGGCGAGCAGGGCGGTGGCGACGTCCAGCGCCAGGCCCGCGGGCACGTCGATCAGCCCGGAGGCGGGCACGGCCACGAGCGAGGCGTACCCACCCGATCCGCCCGTCGTGGTCACGACTCGACGGCCTCCCAGTGATGGCACCACCCCGCCGACGCCGTTGCCGGGGATGACCGGCGGTGTCGCCGGGAACGGTCCCCGTCCGCCCCGCACCTGGGTCTCGACGAAGGTGATCGAGGCGATCTCGACGGCCACGAGCACCTCGCCGGGGCCCGGCACGGGGTCGGGCGTCTCCCGCGCCACGAGGACCTCCGGTCCACCGATCTCATCCATCCACACCGCGAGCATGCGGTGAGCCCACCACCTCAAGTCCGCTCGAAGTCAACTAGAACGTGTTCTATGGAGATCACGGGTCAGCGCATCGTCGTCGTGGGGGCCACCGGCCGGGTGGCCAAGCCGCTCAGCATCTCGCTGGCCGCGGCCGGCAACGAGGTGATCGGCGCGGCCCGCTTCACCGACGAGGCGGCGCGCGCCGAGCTGGAGGCGGCCGGCGTCGCCTGCGCCACCGTCGATCTCTACCGGGGCGACCTGGAGCAGCTCCCCACCGAGGGCGTCGACATCGTCCTCAACCTGGCCGTGGCCCAGTCGGGGCGGTGGCCCACCGACCTGCGCATCAACGCCGAGTCGGCCGGCGAGGTCCTGGCCCGGGTCCGCCCCGGCCGCTTCCTCCACTGCTCGACCACGGGCGTGTACGCCCCCAAGGGCCACGACGCCATGGCCGAGACCGACGCCCTGGGCGACAACCACGCCGTGATGATGCCGACCTACTCGATCTCCAAGATCGCGGCCGAGACCGTCGTCCGCACCGTGGCCCGCATCCACGACGTGCCCACCACCATCGCCCGGCTCAACGTCCCCTACGGCGACGGCCACGGCTGGCCCGCCTTCCACCTGCTGATGATGCAGTCCGGCCAGCCCGTCCCCGTCCACGTCGACGGCCCGACCGAGTACACGCCGATCCACGACGTGGACATCCTCCGCACCCTCCCCGCCCTCCTCGACGCGGCCCGCGTGCCGGCCACGATCGTGAACTGGGCCGGGTCCGAGCGGGTCAGCGTCGAGGACTGGTGCACCTACCTGGGCGAGCTGACGGGGCTCACGCCGACGTTCGACCGGACCGACCAGTGCCTCGAGAGCGTGGTCGCCGACACGACCCTGCTGGAGTCGCTGGCGGGCCCCTCGACGATCGGCTGGAAGGACGGCTTCCGCCGCCTCGTCGAGACCAGCTTCCCCGACCTCGTGCAGCGCTGATCCTGCCCGGCGGTCGTTGCACGCCGGATGTAGGTTCCGCGCATGGACTCCTTCGACGGTCGGCTGGCGGTGGTCACGGGCGGTGGCACGGGCATGGGGCGCGAGCTGGTCATCCAGCTGGCCGCGGCGGGGGCGAGCGTCGCCGCCTGCGACGTCAACCTCGCCACCCTGGACGAGACGGCCGAGCTGGCCCGCAAGGGCGCGCCCGACACCGTGCGCATCACGACCCACCAGTGCGATGTCTCCGACCCCGCCGCCATGGACCGCTTCCGCGACGAGGTCCTGGCCCAGCACGAGACCGACCACGTCCACCTCGTGTTCAACAACGCCGGCATCGGTGGGGGCGGCAGCTTCCTCACCGCCACCCGCGAGGAGTGGGAGCGCACCTTCGGCGTGTGCTGGGGCGGCGTCTACAACGGCTCCCGCTCGTTCCTGCCCCTGCTCGTCGCCGCTCCCGAGGGGCACCTGGTCAACACCAGCAGCGTCAACGGCTTCTGGGCCTCGCTCGGCCCCGGCGTGCCCCACACCGCCTACTGCTCGGCCAAGTTCGCGGTGAAGGGCTTCTCCGAGGCCCTGATGGAGGACCTCCGTCTCAACGCCCCCCACGTCAAGGTGTCCGTGGTGATGCCGGGCCACATCGGGACCGACATCGTCTTGAACAGCGCCGCCATCCACCGCGCCGACCAGCCCGTGTCCGACGCCGAGCGGGCCGCCTCCGTGCGCGAGGCGATGGAGACCCGCGGCTTCTCGCCCGAGGGGATGGACGACGAGACCGTCCTCGGGCTGGTCACGGCCATGGGCGAGGCCTTCCGCGACAACGCCCCCATGAGCGCGGCCGAGGCCGCCACCGTGATCCTCGACGCGGTCAAGGCCGGCGAGTGGCGCATCCTCGTGGGCGAGGACGCCAAGCGGCTCGACGAGCGGGTGCGGGCCGACCCGCTGAGCGTCTACGGCGCCGAGGCCGGCGGGCTCGACACGATCGTCCTGGGTGCCGGCTGACCGATCCGGCGTGTGCCGGGGCCGCGAACTCTGTGTGAACGCCCAGGTCCGAACCTGTCGGCGCACGGCGCCGTCGCCCATGATGGCCGGCGTCGCCCCACCCGGGGCCCCGATCGAAGGAGATCACCGTGAACCTCGGAGCCCCCGAGCTGGCCATCCTGCTCGTCGTCGTCCTCGTCCTCTTCGGCGGGGCCAAGCTCCCCAAGCTGGCCCGCAGCCTCGGCGAGGCCCGCCGCGAGCTCGAGTCGGCAGCGGCGGCGCCGCCCCCGCCCGCCTCCACCGCCGCCGACCCCTTGTAAGGGTCACCTAACAGGCCGTACCGTGGCCCGGTGACCGACGCCGCCACCGAGACCGCCACCGACCCGGGCACCGACGCCGTCCCCGCCTACCTGGCCACCTACGGCGCCGACCTCCTGGCCCGGCTCAACACCGACTTCGCCGACTCGGTGCTGCTCGTCGGGCGCGTCCTGGGCGAGCGGCCCGACGCCACCTCGACGCACATGGTCGCCCTCGACGGCCGGGGCGTGGACGCGGTGGCGGTCGACGACGACGGCGAGCACCCCTTCCGGGTCGACTTCGACGAGGAGGTCACCGACCCGCTGTTGTTCACCTCCGCCCTGCTGGGCATGGTGGTGCGGGCCCGGGAGATCTCCGGCGAGGAGGGGACCACCACCGCCGAGCGGGAGGTCGCCGAGATGGGCGCCATCCGGACGTTCGTCACCGCCGTGGTCGCCGTCGAGGACGTCCACCCCCACCTGCGTCAGATCACCTTCGGCGGCGGCGACCTCGACACCTTCGAGCCCAACGGCCCCGACGCCTTCGTCTACGTCCTCCTGCCCCCGCCCGGGCGCACCGAGCTGACCGTCGACCAGTCGTTCTCGTGGGAGGCCGTGCCCGCCATGCCCGAGGCCGAGCGGCCCGTCGGCGCCTACTACACGGTCCGGCGCTGGCGCCCCGAGACCGGCGACCTCGACGCCCTGTTCGTCCTCCACGGCGACTCCGGCCCGGCGTCGGCCTGGGCCAGCCGGGCGCAGGTCGGCGATCCGGTGGCGCTGTGGGGGCCGCGCACGTCGTGGGATCCGCCGGCCGACACCGACCACTTCGTCCTCGTCGCCGACGAGACCGGTCTCCCGGCGGTGGCCGGCGTGCTCGACCTCCTCCCGCCCGAGACGTCGATCCAGGTCGTGGCCGAGGTGGGCACCGACGCCGAGCGCCAGGAGCTGCCCGACCACCCCGGCGCGACGGTCACGTGGGTCTCCCGTGACGGGGCCGAGGCCGGCACGGCCACCGACCTGCTGGTCGACGCCGTGCGGGCGCTCGAGTGGACCGGCGCCCACCCCTACGTCTTCGGCGGCGGCGAGAGCCGCTCGCTCACCAAGATCCGCCGCCTCGTGCGCGACGAGAGGGGCTGTCCCCGCGAGGCCGTCTCCCTCGTGGCCTACTGGCGCCACTCCGACGACACCGCCCCGGTCGACCCCGAGGCTTGAGCGTCAGGCGGCGGTGCCGCGGGCCGAGTCGGCGATGCGGCTGTTGTGGTAGCGAGCGACGAGCCAGGCGCCCTCCCGGCGGACCACGACGGCCGTGCCGACGTTGGAGAACGACCCGCCGGGGATGGTCATGTCCTGGCGGACGTGAGCGACGACGACGTCGTCGGACAGCCGGGTGAGCTCCTCCACCTCGACGGCGATCTCCCAGTCGGCGGCCGGCCCGGTGAGACGGGCTGTCTGGTACGCGTGCAGGTCCTCGCGACCCCGGACGACGTTGCCCGGTGGGGCGATCGTGACGCCGTCGTCGGTGAAGATCCCCGCGGTCACGTCCGCGGCCTTGGTGTTGAAGCCGCCCTGGACACGACCCAGGAGCGCTCGGATCTCGGTCGCATCGGCGGCGGGCAGGGGGCCGGTGGCGGCGGTGGGGGAGGTCATGGGCCGGACGGTACGAGCTCGACCTCGCTTCAGGTCAAGGGGGGTTCTCCGCCGCGCCGCTCTAATGTCTCGCATTGATGCGACGTCTCGGTGCGGTCCTGGTGGTCGTGGTGCTGGTGGCCGGCTGTTCGTCGTCGGACTCGTCGTCGGAGGAGGACGACCCCGGGTCGCCTTCGACCACGACCGAGGCCTCGACCACCACAGCGGCGCCGGTCGAGGAGGTCGTCTACCCCGGCGACGAGTGGGAGCGGGCCGACGCCGCCGAGATGGGCTTCGACCCGGCCGCCCTCGAGGCGGTGGCGGCCACGGCCGAGGAGCTCGACTCGACCTGCTTCCTCGTCACCCGGCGGGGCCAGATCGTGGGCGAGTGGTACTGGGAGGGCGACGACGCCTCCACGACCCACGAGGTGTACTCGGTGACCAAGTCGTTCACCTCGACGCTCGTGGGGATGGCCCAGGCCGACGGCGACCTGGCCATCGAGGACTCGGCGTCGGAGTACATCGACGAGTGGGCCGGCACCGACGCCGAGGCGGTGACGATCCGCAACCTCCTGAGCAACGACTCGGGCCGCGAGTGGAGCTTCGGCCTCGACTACATCGAGCTGCCCCAGGCCGCCGATCGCAGCCAGTTCGCCATCGACCTCGACCAGCAGTACCCGCCCGGCGAGGCCTGGTCGTACAACAACGCCGCCATCCAGACCCTCGACCGGGTCGTCTCGACCGCCACCGGCGAGGCCACCGCCGACTTCGCCGCCGAGCGGCTGTTCGGTCCGCTGGGCATGGACGACACCGCCATGTCGTCGGACCCCAGCGGGAACAGCACCAACGCCTTCTTCGGGCTCAGCTCGACCTGCCAGGACCTGGCCCGCTTCGGCTACCTCTTCCTGCGCGAGGGCGCCTGGGAGGGCGAGCAGGTCGTGCCGGCGGAGTGGGTCGCCGAGGCCACCGGCGCCCCGTCGCAGGAGCACAACGCGGCCTACGGCTACCTGTGGTGGCTCAACACCGAGGGTCGGCTGCTCAGCCCGCTCCAGGCCGTGACGCCCACCGAGGAGCCCGAGGAGGTCATCGGCCAGATCGCCCCCGGCGCCCCCGACGACATGTACACCGCCCAGGGCCTCGGCGGGCAGATCATCATGGTCGACCCCGGTTCCGAGACCGTCGTGGTCCGCCTCGGTGAGGGCCCCGCCGGCGACCCCACCGGCGGCTTCCGCGCCCAAGAAGCCGCCCGAGTCCTCACCGAAGCCCTCATCGACGACTAGCCGAACGGATCGGTGATCGATCCCGCCTGTGCGGCTCGCACTCGGTTTCCCAGCCCGGCGATCGAGGCTCCCTGGGTGTACGTCCGGCCCCGTCTCTCGCCGTGGGCGGTGAGCATCTCGACCTCTACCAAGGAGCGGAGGTCGCGGCTGGCGGTCTGGTCGCTGATGTCGACGCCCTCGGCCGAGCGCACCGAGGCTCGGTAGGTGGAGTTTCGGAGCCGCAGCCCGTTGATCGCGTCGTAGAGCGGCCCGACGACCCGCATCGGCAGTCCCCGCGCCGCGGTGATCTCCTCGAGCATCACCCAAAGGCCCTCGGCCGCCAGGGCCCGTCGCAGAGCCGTCTGCACCTGGCGGTGGTGGGCGGTCAGGCAGAAGCGGATCCAGGGCCGGGTGTCGCAGTCGGGCTGCCACGACCCGGCGGCGACCTCAGCCAGGACGTCGTAGTACGCCTGGGTGTTGCGGCCGAGGTGCTCCTCGATGGAGTTGAACTCGGGGACCAGGACCTCGTCCCGGGCGATCACCAGGGTCTGCAGTGCTCTCGCCATCCGCCCGTTGCCGTCGCTGAAGGGGTGGATCAGGACCAGGTTGAGGTGCGCCATGGCCGCATCGACCAGCGGGTGCTCGCTGGGCTCGGCCAGTGCCGCCGCCAGCTCGGCCATCAGGATCCGCGCCTCCTCGATCGGTGGGCCCTCGTACACGACCTCTCCGTCGGACTGGCGGTGGATCCAGATCGCTCCGGGTCGGTAGAGCCCCGGGTTCTTCGTGAGGTCGTACCGCAGCATCATGAAGTGCAGGGACCGCAGGAGGGTCTCGTCGACGACGGGCTGCTCGTCCTGTCGGGACAGCTGGAGGACGTAGGTCATGGCGTCGCGGTAGCCCCGCAGCGCCTCGCGGGTCTCGGCGGGGGCGTCGAGCGGCTCTTCGTCCTCGACCGCGGCGACCACGTCGTCAAGGGAGGCGTGGTAGCCCTCGATGCTGTTCGACCCCTGGATCGACCGTGCCTGGGTGAGGCGCCGGAGCGATCCCGACCAGCGGCGCGGCTCGGCCACCCGCCAGCGCAGGTCGTCCTGAGCGACTGCGATCTCTTCGAGCACCACGAGCTCACGATCGAGCGTCGGTGGTTGGAAGAGCATGATGGAATGATAGATACATTCCATCATTCCATCAAGGTGCTATCCGAAGCCGGTCTCTCTCAGGGTGAGGCTGAGGCGGCCGGGGGGGAGGTCGATCGAGGGGCCGGTGGCGGGGAAGGTCTTGGGGACGCCGTGGTAGATGCGGCGGTTGCGGCCGCCGAAGACGAGGAGGTCGCCGGACTCGAGCCGGACGTCGGTGAACGGGCCGGTGCGCCGGTCGGTGGCGGCCAGGCGGAAGGTGCAGGCGTCGCCCAGGCTGATCGTGACCACCGGTGCGTCGGACGGCTCCTCGCCGTCCTGGTGGAGGCCGAGGCGGGCGCCGGGGGCGTAGAGGTTCACGATGGCGGCGTCGGGCTCGTACCCGTCGGACCCGGGCACACCCGTGTCGAGCGCGGCCCGCTGCGCCAGCGCCGCCAACGACGGAGGGAGCGGCGTGACCGGGGCGCCGTCGGTGTCGTCGGCGGTCCGGGAGTAGGCGTAGGGCTGCCAGTGCCAGCCCAGGCAGACCGACTGCACGGTCATCACGTGCCCGGTCGGCACCCGCGGGTGGCGGAGCCCGGCGGGCGGCAGCGCCCACTCCCGGAAGTCGGCCACGAGCGCGGCCTGCGCATCCACCGAGAGCCACCCCGGGATGTGCACCACGTCGGGGAGGACGGTGCGGGCCGGACCTCGCTCAGTCGGGGCGGGAAGCGCGAGCCCCAGCTGCGTGCCGGTCGGACCCGCCGACCCCGGCGGGGGCAGGGTCGTCGGCACGCCGCCGAGCCGGCTGGTGCGTGATGTCGTCGTCGCCGATCCCATGCCCTGTCAACGCTACGGGCGCCTCGGATGTGAGGTGCGCCGCGTCACGGATCGTCGAGCGGACGATGTCGACGCTCGTCAGGATCATGTACTGGGCCCAGGCGAGCACGCCGAGGAGCTTGGCGCTGTCCTCGGCGAAGAGCCCGGCGATCGAGTTCCGCGGCGCCAGGACGTCGACCAGCAGCGACAGGGCGAAGCCGCCGAGCGCGCCGACCAGGACGACCCACCGGGTCCGGGCGATCTCGCTGGTGTAGCGGACGAGCCACACGGCCGCCGGCGCCACGACCAGCAGCTGGCGGATGCCCTTGGGCAGGCCGGTGAACGCCATCAGGTCGGCGTGGAGCTGGAACAGGTCGTCGGCCAGCAGCACGACGCTGACCAGGGCGGCGGCCCGCAGGAACTGGGCGGCGCTCGGCCGGCCGGTCTGCGATGCGACCCACCCGCCGCCGAGGGCGGCGACCGTCGCCGCCGTCCACCCGAGGACGCCGAGGTTGCTGAGCACGCCGGTGTACCAGGGCTCGCCGGCGAGGTAGGCGGCGTCGAGGAACAGGGTCTCGAGGGCGATCGAGCGCTGGGCGGCGACGACGGCGAGCACCGACCCGGCCACCACCCATGCCGCCAGCAGCGGGGTCGCCGACGGGATCTGCGCCCGGACGGCGCGACGGCGACGACGTTCGGCCATCGCCCCCCATCGGCACCCACGGCCCGCCGCTGAGCGAGCCGGGAACACCGTGACGTCGGCCATGTTGAGAGCGAGTGGGAATCGGCCGGGGCCTCCGTAGGTTGTGGCTTGCACTCTGCAAGTCAGCCTGCCCCGCTCGGAGGCCACCGTGCCCAGCTCCGTCGAACCCCGCACCCTGCCCGTCCTGCCCCTTCCCGAGGGCGTCATCCTCCCGTCGATGGTGGTGACGATCGCCCTCGAGTCCGACGAGGCCAAGCGGGCCTTCGACGCGGCCGACGACGGCGAGATCCTGCTCGTCCCCCGCAAGGGCGGCACGCTGGCCACCGTGGGCGCCATCGCCCGCATCGAGTCCACCGGCACCCTGCCCGGTGGCACCACCGCCCTGGTCGTCCGGGCCACGGGCCGGGCCCGGGTCAGCGCCGGCGTCGTCGGTCCCACCCCCGGGCTGTGGGTCGAGGCCGAGCCGGTGGCCGAGGAGCCGCCGAGCGAGGAGGCCCGCCGCCTGGGCGCCGAGCTGCGGGCCACCTACCTGGCCCTGTTCGAGGGCGGGGGCGGCGGCCGCCGGGGCCGGGGCGGGCTGAACGAGGCCCTCGCCGGCGTGCCCGTCGACGACCCCGGCGCCCTGGCCGATCTCGCCGGCTGGTGGCCCGACCTGGGCGACGAGCGTCGGATCGAGCTGCTCGAGACGGTCGACGTCGAGGCGCGGGTCGCCCTGGTGCTGGCCTGGACCAAGGAGGTCCTGACCGAGCAGGAGCTGACCCGCAAGATCACCGACGACGTCCGCGACGGCATCGACGAGCAGCAGCGGGAGATGCTCCTGCGCCGCCAGATGGAGGCCATCCGCAAGGAGCTGGGCGATGACGGCGACGACGAGGACGCGGTCGAGCGCTACGCGGCCAAGATCGACGAGCTGGAGACGGCCGGCGTGGCCGAGGACGTCGTCCGGGCCCTCCGCAAGGAGCTGGGCCGCTTCGAGCGCATGCCCGAGCAGAACATGGAGCGGGGCTGGATCCAGGGCTGGCTCGACACCGTCCTGGGCCTGCCGTGGACCGAGCGCAGCACGGACACCCTCGACGTCGATGCCGCCCGCGCCGTCCTCGACGCCGACCACACCGGCCTGGAGGAGGTCAAGGAGCGGATCGTCGAGATGCTGGCCGTCCGCAAGCTCCGCACCGAGCGGGGCATCGAGGAGGTCGGCTCCAGCCGCCGCAAGCCCGGTGCCATCGTCGCCCTCGTCGGACCCCCCGGCGTGGGCAAGACCAGCCTCGGCGAGTCCGTCGCCCGCGCCCTGGGCCGGAGCTTCGTGCGGGTCGCCCTGGGCGGCGTGCGCGACGAGGCCGAGATCCGCGGCCACCGCCGCACCTACGTCGGCGCCCAGCCCGGCCGGCTGGTCAAGGCCATCACCGAGGCCGGCACCATGAACCCCGTCGTCCTGCTCGACGAGGTCGACAAGGTCGGCTCCGACTACCGGGGCGATCCCTCGGCGGCGCTGCTCGAGGTCCTCGACCCGGCCCAGAACCACACGTTCCGCGACCACTACCTGGAGGTCGACCTCGACCTGTCGGACGTGCTGTTCATCGCCACCGCCAACGTGCTCGACACCGTGCCCGGCCCGCTGCTGGACCGGCTCGAGATCATCTCGATCGACGGCTACACCGAGGACGAGAAGGTCGCCATCGCCCGTGACCACCTCACCGACCGCCAGCTCTCGACCAACGGCCTGCGCGCCGGCGAGGTCGAGGTGACCGACGCCGCCTACCGGGCCATCGTCGCCGGCTACACCCGCGAGGCGGGCGTGCGCGGGCTCGAGCGCCAGCTGGGCAAGGTCCTGCGCAAGGCGGCCGTCCGGGTCGCCGGCGGGGCGGAGACCCCGATCGTGGTCGACGAGGGCGACGTCCTCGTCGAGCTGCTGGGCCGAGCCCGGTTCCACCGCGAGGAGGTCGCCGAGCGCACCGCCGTCCCGGGCGTGGCCACCGGCCTGGCCGTCACCGGCGCCGGCGGCGACGTGCTCTTCGTCGAGGCCTCGGTCTCCGACGGCGAGTCCGCCCTCCAGGTCACCGGTCAGCTGGGCGACGTCATGAAGGAGTCGGCCCAGATCGCCCTGTCGTGGGTGCGAGCCCACGCCGGCTCCGACCTGATCGACGTCGACGCCGAGTCGCTGGCCCGCCGCTTCCACGTGCACTTCCCCGCCGGGGCGGTGCCCAAGGACGGACCCAGCGCCGGCATCACCATGACGACGGCCCTGGTCTCGCTGCTCACCGGGCGCACCGTGCGCAACGAGGTGGCGATGACCGG
>Ga0190275_10002695_pt1 | contig 12680 bp, 8 predicted proteins | sample Popmic550T_FD_133745 | JGI IMG/M metagenome (GOLD analysis project Ga0190275, IMG submission 133745) | Populus adjacent soil microbial communities from riparian zone of Yellowstone River, Montana, USA - 550 T | ecosystem: Environmental > Terrestrial > Soil > Riparian zone > Trees stand | place... | reverse complement strand
GCGGTACGCGCTGAGCTTCGACTGGTCGCGCCGGCTGCACACCTCCGACCCGGAGTACTACCGGTGGACGCAGTGGCTGTTCCTGCGGTTCTACGAGCGTGGGCTGGCCTACCGCAAGGCGTCGTTCGTCAACTGGTGCCCGAACGACCAGACCGTACTGGCCAACGAGCAGGTCGTGCAGGGCCGCTGTGAGCGCTGCGGCTTCGAGGTGACCAAGCGCGAGCTGACCCAGTGGTACTTCAAGACCACCGACTACGCCCAGCGGCTGCTGGACGACATGGACCAGCTGCAGTGGCCGGAGGAGATCCTGCTGCAGCAGCGGAACTGGATCGGCCGCTCCGAGGGCGCCTTCACCGGCTTCGCGGTCGAGGGTCGTGAGGAGCCGATCAAGGTCTTCACCACCCGGCCGGACACGCTGTTCGGGGCCACCTTCCTGGTGGTCGCGCCGGACTCCAAGCTGGCCGAGGAACTGGTCACGCCGGAGCAGCGCGAGGCCTTCGACCAGTACCTGACCGCCGTGAAGGCATCGACCGAGATCGAGCGGCTGAGCACCGACCGGGACAAGACCGGCGTCTTCCTGGGCTCCTACGCGACCAACCCGGTGACCGGCGAGCGAATCCCGATCTGGGCGGCCGACTACGTCCTGTCCGACTACGGCACCGGCGCGATCATGGCCGTGCCCGGGCAGGACTCGCGGGACTGGGAGTTCGCGGAGAAGTTCGGCCTGCCGATCGTCCGGACCGTGCAGCCGGAAGAGGGCTTCGACGGCAAGGCGTTCACCGGCGAAGGGCCGGCGATCAACAGCGCCAACGACGAGATCAGCCTGGACGGGCTGGGTGTGGCCGAGGCCAAGTCGACGATCATCGACTGGCTGGAGGACAAGGGTCTGGGCGAGCGGACGATCAACTTCCGGCTGCGCGACTGGCTGCTGAGCCGGCAGCGCTACTGGGGTGCGCCGATCCCGATGATCCACTGCCCCGCTTGCGGCGAAGTACCGGTGCCGGACGACCAGCTGCCGGTGGAGCTGCCCGACCTGCGGGGCGAGGCTCTCGCTCCCCGGGGTGTCTCGCCCCTGGCGTCGGCCCGCGACTGGGTCGAGGTCAGCTGCCCGAAGTGCAGCGGTCCCGCCGAGCGGGACACCGACACGATGGACACCTTCGTCGACTCGTCCTGGTACTTCCTGCGCTACCTGTCGCCGGACTACACCGAGGGCGCGTTCGACCCGGAGGCCGCGCGCCGCTGGATGCCGACGTACCAGTACGTGGGTGGCAAGGAGCATGCCGTCCTGCACCTGCTGTACGCGCGTTTCTTCGTGAAGGCGCTGCACGACATGGGGCTGCTGGAGGCCACCGAGCCCTTCACCCGGCTGATGAACCAGGGCCAGGTGATCAACGAGGGCAAGTCGATGAGCAAGTCGCTGGGCAACGGGGTGAACCTGGGCGACCAGCTGGACACCTTCGGCGTCGACGCCATCCGGCTGACGATGGTCTTCGCCGGCCCGCCCGGGGACGACATCGACTGGGCCGACCTGTCGCCTGGTGGTTCGCTGAAGTTCCTGCAGCGGGCCTGGCGGCTGAGCGGGTCGGTCGAGTCGCCGGTCGGCGTGGACTTCTCCACCGGTGACCTGGCGCTGCGCAAGCTGACCCATCGCACGGTGGCCGACGCGACCGAGCTGATCGAGTCGTACCGGTTCAACGTGATGATCGCCCGCACGATGGAACTGGTGAACGCGACCCGCAAGGCGATCGACTCCGGTCCGGGTGCGGCTGACCCAGCGGTCCGCGAGGCGGTGGAGACGGTGGCGATCCTGCTGAGCCTGGTCACGCCGTACACGGCCGAGGACATGTGGGAGAACCTGGGTCACGAGCCCACGGTCGCCAAGGCCGGCTGGCCGAAGGTCGACCCGGCGCTGCTGGTCGAGGACTCCGTCATCGCGATCGTCCAGATCGCCGGCAAGGTCAAGGACCGGCTGGAGGTGTCGCCCGACATCTCCGACGCCGAGCTGGAGCAGCTGGCGCTGGCGTCCGAGGCGGTCCAGAAGGCTCTGGACGGCCGGGGAACACGCAAGGTCATCGTCCGCGCGCCGAAGCTGGTCAACATCGTTCCTGCCTGAGACGCTGCTCGGATGCGTTCAGAGCTGATCGACGTCGGAACGGGCGGCCGCGAGGTCGTCTTCGACCTGACGAGCCAGTGCGAGCAGTTCGTCACCGCCGAGGCCCACCAGGCCCAGGGTGACGGACTGCTGCACGTGTTCGTCCCGCACGCGACCGCCGGGATCGCGATCCTGGAGACCGGGGCGGGCAGTGACACCGACCTGCTTGCGGTGCTCGAGCAACTGCTGCCACGCGACTTCAGCTGGCAGCACCGGCACGGTACGCCGGGCCATGGGCGCGATCACGTGCTGCCCGCGCTGATTCCGCCGTACGCGTCGATCCCGGTGATCGGCGGCAGGCTGACGCTTGGTACCTGGCAGTCGATCTGTCTGGTGGACACCAATGTGGACAACCCGCAGCGGCAGGTCCGCCTTTCTTGGTTGCCAAGTTAACTGTTCTTTCAATTACCCGGCAGCTTATTGGTGACTTATCGCGATGTTGCCGAATGCGTTACGTATGCGAAACACGTCTCCGCTTGAATACTTTGCATGGCGGCCCTGGAGAACCTGCGTGAGCACTGGCTCGTGGTTGGTACGGAGCTCCTGGTCCGTGCGACCAGAGGCATCTGCGACGGCAGTCTGGTGAATGCCGAAACCGGCCGGGCGGAGACCTCGGCCCGGATCGAGGAATGGTCCGGCGTGCTGTCTTTATACGCCCCGGTCAATGAATTGGAATCGATCCGCGTCAGCGCCTGACCCGGCAATCAATCGCTTGTCGCTCCGCTGTCCCGCACTCTGGTCACTGGGTGCATACGGCCCCGACACCCCTGTCACGCTATGTTGTGGGGGGACTGTGAGGCTCTGAAGGGGTGACGGGCTTTGTCGGACGCGGATGGCCGGGCTGAGGGAAGGCGTGGTTTTGCCGATCTCTTGCTTGACTTGAGGGTCCAGGCAGGACTTTCGCAGGAGGAGCTGGCCGATCGGGCCCGGCTCAGCGTGCGAACCATCCGCGAGCTCGAAGCGGGCCGGGTTGCGCGGCCGCGCAAGGACTCCGTCCGGCTGCTGGCTGAAGGGCTCGGGTTGCGCGACGGCGATGCCGGTCGCTTCCTGGCCGCTGCTGGGCACGCGACTGTGCGGCCCGTGATAGCTGTCGCCGATCCGGCGCCGACGGGCTTGCGCTGGCGGGGGACCAGGCCGATCCCGGATGGTCTCGTCGGTCGTGATGTCGAGTTGGCCGAGATCGAGAAGCTGCTTCGGCAGAACCGGCTCGTGACGCTGGTCGGGCCGGGTGGCGTCGGGAAGACCGAGCTCGCGCTGGCCGCCGCCGATCGGGTCTCCTCGGTGGATACGACGGTGGTGGTCGTCGACCTCACGACGGTGCAGCGCGACGCCGCAGTACCGTCGGCGATCCTCGATGCTTTTGGTACGGCTCCCGGTACTTCGGATCTCGATGACGTGTTGTCCGGGCGCAAGCCGGGCGACCTGGTGATCGTCGAGGACAACGCCGAGCACGTGCTCGACGGAGTGGCGACGGTGGCCAACCGGATGGTGCGCAGCTTCCCGGGGATCGGCGTACTGGTGACGTCGCGGATCCCGCTCGGGTTGCCGGATGAGGTCGTCCGCCGGGTGCAGGTGCTCGGCGTACCGTCCAATGACAAGGATCTGGACGAGATCGCGGCTTCGCCGGCCGTGGTGATGTTCTGCCGGCGCGCGGCTCGGGTCCGGCCTGACTTCGAGCTGACGCCGGACAACGCGGCGACGGTGGCTCGGCTCTGCCAGCGGCTTGATGGGTTGCCTTTGGCGCTTGAGCTCGCGGCGGCTCGCGCGGGGTCGCTGTCAGTCGAGACGATACTGGCTGCTCTGGACGACCGGTTCCGGCTGCTGTCGGGGCCGCGGCGCTTCGGGGCTCCGCATCAGCGGACGCTGGCCGACACGATCGCGTGGAGCGTCGACGCGCTCTCCGATCCTGCGCGGCAGCTTCTGTACCGGGCGTCGATGCTGGGGTCGCCGTTCACGCTGGATGCGGTGGTCGGGGTGTGTACGGGTGCGCCGATCGATCCGCTGGACGTGCCGATGCTGCTGGCCGAGCTGGTCGACAAGTCGCTGTTGCAGCCGGTACTGGAGTTCGAGCAGCTGTACGGCGCTCGCTACAAGATGCTGGAGACGATCCGCGAGCACGCCTACGCTGGGCTGTCGTCGCAGGGTGATGACCTGGTCGAGTTCAAGGACCGTACTGTCGCTTGGTGCTCGAAGTACGTCGAGGGCCTGGACGGCGCTTGGTCGAGTCCGGACCGCGACCGGCGATACAGGGCGGCGAATGCCAACTCGGCGACCTTCGAGGTGGCGCTGGAGCGGGCAGCATCGCTGGAGCAGTGGGACCAGGCTGCGGCGATAGTGCTCGGGTTCCGGATCGCGTGGCAGTACCAGGCCAGTGTGGCCGAGAGCGGGATCCAGTGGGCCAGCTTGTGTGCCGAGAACGTCCAGGACAAAGAGGTCAGCGGACGGTTGCTGGCTATCGCCGGTCGGCTCTCCAACCTGACCGGCGACGTCCGGGCAGCCCGCCGGTACTACGGCGAGGCGCGGACGCTCATCTCGCCCTCGTCAGAGATGGGGCTGATGGCCCGGGGCGGCTGGGTGTCGTCTGGGTCGCTGCTGCTGGACACGCAGAGCCTGGCGGAGATCCCAGCGTTGGTGGCTGACGCGCGGTCGCACGGAGACGTGCAGCGGTCTGCGACGGTACAGGCGATCTGTGGGCTGGCGCTGGCGCGTTGGGGTCGGCTTCCGGAGGCGAAAGAGCTGCTGCTGGCCTGGGAGGCCGCACTGGCGACTCCGGGCGTTTACCCGGACGAGATCGCCTACATGGCGCTGAGCCGGGTCGAGCTGGAGCTGGGGAACCTGGCGGAGGCTCGCCGGTGGGCCGAGCTCGCCAGGGGTAGCCAGGCCTCCGACGACCCGGAGCGGACCAAGGTGGCCGGGTGTCTGGCGATGGTGGAGTTCCAGGCTGAGCGGTTCGAGTTGGCCCAGGCGCTGCTCGACGAGGCTGACGCGGACATCCGTGGGCATCGCGGGTACTTCGACTATCTGGTGATGCTGTACCGGAGCCGGTTGGCCCGGCGTACGGGCGACCTGGAACAGGCCCGGGTGTCGATCCGGGACGCAGTGAGCCGGCTCCTGGTCGAGGGACGTGTCGTCTACCTGCTCGACGTCATGCCTGAGGCTGTGGCTGTGCTGCACGCGTTGGAGCACCACGAGCAGGCTGATGAGCTCTGTGGGCAGCTACTGGCCTGGCAGCGGACCATGGACCCGCCGATGCTGCCGACTGCCTGGGCGGTACTGCAGGAGTCTTGCGCGAGCGCTTCTGTGGCCGAGGGCTGGCCGCTGCCTGACCCGGCCAAGGCCGCACGCCGGCTGGCTGACGAGGTACTCGCTGCGCTGGCCTGACCTCGCCCGACGATCCAGACCGGTTTTCGTGACGCCGATACCCCGAAGCTGCCGGAGAACTGCCGGTGCTTCTGCCTCGCCCTGACAAGACCGCCGGAACCAGAATTACTGCCGTAAGACAGGTTCCACGAAGACAGAGATCCGAGACCGGATTCGGGCCAGGCAGGCAGGGAATGGGGGCGGTGACCATGACGAGGCAATCATGGCGCACCGGACTGCCGGCCGGCACTACTGCGAATCCGGAGCAGGCGACGCGGAGGGTAACGGGCAGTTGGACGGTGGGGGCGCCGAACAACCGCCGAGATCTCCGGAGTGCTTCTTCGTGGGGAGCTGTCCTACCTCACACCGGGGGCCGTGCACCGTCAGGGCACGTGACCCGGGGCGGGGTCCCAGCAGTGACCAGGGCACACGACACAGGGGACGAGTGCCGGTCCGGTCGATACGGGAAAGCCGGTGGGTTTGGTCACCCGCCGGTGGATCGGCCGCTGGGACCTCCCGGGGGGACATTCGCGGCGAGTGGCACAGGGGAGTGCTCTCCGCGCAGCCGGTACCAAGCCTAGTGAGCTGACACCGAGGGGGAGTCAGCTCTACCGGCGAGGTGGTGGGCCACACAGGGGATGGCCTCCACCTCGCCGCGGCGGCTCTGCTGGGGGTCAGCCCAGGACGGCGGACTTGTCGAACGCGTAGCCGACCATCCAGTGCGGCTGGAGGCGGCAGTACACGATGTCTTCGCCCCAGCTCGATGGTGAGCTGCCGTAGTGCTCGACCAGATAATCCTCGATCTCGGCGAAATCCGGGTGCTCGGTCGTCAGGAACTCGACCTCGCCGTGGCTGAACACGCCGATGCGCTCGCCGTCGACATACGAGATGCTCGCTGCCGGTCTGGCTCTCAGCTGGCGCGCCTTGGCCGCCTGGCCCGACGTCGTGAACACCCATCGCGCATGCAGGAAATGGCCGTCGACGGCGCTGATCCGCGGCTCGCCCTTCGCCGTCACGGTGGCCAGATTGAGCGTGCGCATGCCCGTCAGCGCCTGGGCCAGCTCCGCCGCGGTGAGCCGGCGCTCGTCGGTGATGATGGCTTGCAGATGCTCCGTGGAGCGCTCGTAGGCTGCCTCGAGCAGCCGCTGCAGTTCCTCGACTTCTTCGCTGGTCTCCCTCATTGACCGAGTCTGACACCAGGCGCCGACGAAAACTGTCCGGTAACCTCGCTTCATGTCAGCCCGCGTGCACGTCGTCACCGACTCCACTGCGGGTCTGTCGGCGCACGAGGTGCTCCGGCTCCCGCTGACCGTCGTACCGCTGCAGGTGGTGATCGGCGGGACGTCGTACGACGACGGCGCGACCAGCTCGGACGCGGTCGCGGAGGCGCTCAAGACCTTCACGCCGGTGTCGACCAGCAGGCCGGCTCCGCAGTCCTTCGCGGACACCTACGCCGACTGCGCCAAGCGTGGTGCCGAGTCGATCGTGTCGATCCATCTGTCCGGGGACATGTCGGGGACGTTCGAGGCCGCGATGATCGGGGCCAAGGACTCGCCGGTACCGGTGCGGGTGGTTGATTCGCGGTCGCTGGGGATGGGGTTGGGTTTTCCTGTCCTCGCCGCTGCGGCGGCTGCTCTGGATGGCGCTGATCAGGCTGGTGTCGAGGCGGCTGCTCGGGCGCGGATGGCGGCTGTGTCGTCGTACTTCTACGTGGACACGCTGGAGTATCTGCGGCGCGGCGGCCGGATCGGCGCGGCACAGGCACTGCTCGGTACTGCGCTCGCCGTCAAGCCGCTGCTGACCATCAGCGGCGGACGCATCGTGCCGCTGGAGAAGGTCCGGACGTCGAGTCGGGCGATCGCTCGTCTCGCCGACATCGCGGTGCAGCGGGCGGGCGATGGGGCGGTACAGGTGGCTGTGCATCACCTATCCAATCTGGACAAGGCGCACACGTTGGCGGACGGGCTCGCTGAGCGCCTGCCGCACGCGGAAGAAATCGTGCTCCGCGAGGTCGGCGCCGTGATCGGCGCTCACGTCGGGCCGGGCATGCTCGCTGTGGTCATCGCGCCGTACTGACTGTTGTATATCCGGTTCTTGGGGCGGCCGGGTGTGACGTTTCCCCTTGTGGATAAGGGGAAATGGCCTCTCTTGTGATTCGCGCGGAGGTGGCTCGCGACGTATAGTCGAACGCATGTTCCCCTTGAATCTGGATGGCTTCGATGCCCGTGCGACCCTGGCCGCCACGGCAGAGGTGCATGCCTTGCAGGCTCAGGCGGATGTTGCTGAACTGCGTCTGGCGTTGCATTTCGCCGACCTGCATCCTGACCCGGCGACGCTGCGCGGTGATGTCGGCGTGCCGGGTGGAGAGCGCGGCATCGTGTACGGCGGGGATGGGTGTCCGGCGATTGCGGAGTTTGCGGCGGCCGAGTTCGGGGCGGTGACCGGGCGGTCGGCTGGATCTGCGGCGCGATTCATCGGGGAGTGTCTGGCGTTGAGACATCGGCTGCCGAGGACGCTTGCCCAGGTACTGGCGGGGAATGCGGCCGTTTGGAAGGCTCGCAAGATCGCTAGCGCCTGTCTTGCCTTGTCGCTGGAGGCTGCGGCGATCGTCGACGAGCGGGTCTCGGGCATCATCGACTCGGTCACGCCGCTCCGGCTGGCGAACATCGTCAAAGCCGCGATGTGGCAGGCCGATCCAGAGGCGGCCAAGGCCGCAGCTGAGGCGAGGGCCCGTCAGCACGGCGTCTGGGCCGGCCGCACCGACGAGCACGGCACCACGATGTTGTTCGTGCGAGCCAGTTCCGGCGACGTGATCCGCTTCAGGGCCACCATCAACCAGATAGCCGACGCCCTGGAAGCACTCGGCGACACCGATTCCAAGCAGCAGCGATGTGCCAAGGCGATCGGTGTGATTGCTGACCCCGCCCTGGCAGACAAACTCCTCCAAGTCGCGCAACACCTCACCACGAACCCCGATCCCGCCGACCTGCACCAGCCCGGCAACCCCCGCGAGTCCATGGAGAACCCCGAGCCCCACCAACCCGCCGAGCCCCGCGAGCCCGCGGATGGCCACGAGCGCGACGAGTCCGGTGAGCCCGGCCTAGGGCTTTACGAGGCTGACTCCGAGTCCGACTTCGGCGCTGAGCCTGACGGCGGCAGCGATTTCGACGGCGGCTTCGATGATGGTTCGTTGCATCCGAGCGACCCTGCTTTCGACGATTACCTCCTCGATCCACCTCAGCCTCTCGAACCGCGTCAGGCATCAAGCGAGGCGGACGAAGTACAGGATCCCGCGCGCGGAATGGACTGGGCCGCACGCAGCGAACTGAACCGGAAGCTCAACGCCATCCGCCAGGTCGCCCACACCGGGCGCAGATCCAGACAAACAGTCCTCTATGCCCACATCACCGACGAGACTCTGCTCGCCGGTGGTGGGGTCGCGCGCGTGGAAGGATTCGGGCCGGTACTGGCAGCCAAGCTCGAAGAGCTTCTCGGTCACGACCAGGTGATCGTCCAGCCGGTGATCGACCTCAACATTGGTGACAGTGTCGACGCCTACGAGATCCCGCGCCGGATCCGCGAACACGTCAAGCTCACCTACCCGGTCGAGCAGTTCCCGTACGGCAGTGCCGCGACCACCAACAATCTCGACCTCGACCACATCACGCCCTTCAGCGCCACCGGACCACCAGGCCAGACCAGCACCACCAATCTCATCCCGCTCCGGCGTTTCAGCCACCGGGTCAAGACCCATGGCCGTTGGAAGGTCCAGCGCATCGACGACCACACCGTGGAATGGACAACCCGCCACGGATTCAAGTTCCGCGTCGACCGGACAGGCACGCATCCCGTCGTCGTCGACGATGACCACGATTGAGCCGGTTGTCCCCAGGCTGAAAAGTCGTTCCAGGGAAGGCCGGAAAGGCTCGTACTTTCTCTGGCGTGAAGCTTTTCCGCCGACCCCCACCTCCGGATCCGGAAGCCCGCCGGCACTCCCTCTCGCGCCTGCATGCCGCCAGTCGTCCGCACGACCCCGAAGAGGTCAGGGGTGGCTGGACTCCACCGGCAGCCGTGCCCGACCGCTTGAAAGGACCGTTATGGACACTGTCTCCTCGCCACGTCGTCGTGCTCGCCCTCATCTTGCTCGTCGGGCTGACGTGGGCGGCCTATGCCCTCTTCCGTACCAACCCCGAGACCATCCCCAACCCACCGAGCAGCCTGACCCCGGGCGCACCGGTGGCCACGCCAAACCCTGGGACGACTCCGCTCAGCCCGAGCAGCGGCGGCTCGGCCGGGAAGCCGGCGACCGTCGTGGTCCACGTCGCCGGGAAGGTGCGTCGTCCTGGCTTGGTTCGTACTTCAGCGGGCTCGCGGGTCGCCGACGTACTGGCCGCCGCCGGGGGAGCACTGCCTGGCGTCGACCTGACGACGCTCAACCTCGCGCGCCAAGTCATCGATGGCGAGCAGATCGTGGTCGGCGTGCCTGCGCTGGCATCGCCCGGCACACCCACCGCTCGGCCGCCGGGTAGTACGCCGGGTGCGGCTGCTGGCGCGCCGGTCGACCTCAACGCCGCGACGCTGGCGCAGCTCGATGGACTGCCGGGTGTGGGGCCAGTTCTTGCCCAGCGGATCCTCGACTGGCGTACGGAACACGGTCGCTTCACCAGCGTCGACGAGCTGCAGGAAGTCGAAGGCGTCGGCCCCAAGAAATTTGAATCGCTGAGGGCTCATGTCCGAGTCTGAGCGGGACCCGCGGGATCGCGGTGCTGACCTGCGGTTGTTGGTTCCGGCGGGAGCGGGGTGGCTGACGGCGGTCTTCCTGGTCGGGACGAGTTGGTCCACGGCGGTGGGGGTGGCGCTGGTAGCAGGGTTTGCGATGGCGCTCGGCGTGCTGCTGCTCAGATGGCTGGCTGCACGGGCCCCTGCGGCGGAGTGGCTGCGAATAGGGCGGGTGGTGGTGACCGCGCTTGGGGTCGGCGTTGTTGTGGTCGGGATGGCGGTGGCTGCCGGGGTGCAGGTGGAGCGGTTGCGGGCGGGCCCGGTGATGGAGCTGGCGCAGTCGGGGGCTGCGGTGAAGGTGCGGTTGAAGGTGGTGGGCGATCCGGCTGTCCGGAGTACTGCAGGCAGTCGTCGGCCGCCGTACGTGGTGGTTCGGGCAACCGTGGAGGAGGTGACTGGCAGGGGAGCGACGACCCGGGTTCGGACGCCGGTGTTGGTGATTGGGTCTGTGCGATGGAAGGAGGTGAGATTCGGCCAGCATGTCGAGGCGACCGGGCGGTTGGAGTCGGTCGAGAAGGGCGGTGATGTGGCTGCGATGTTGTCGTCGCGGGTTGCTCCTCGCGTACTCGACGAGCCCGCTTGGTGGTTGCGCGCGGCCGAGCGAGTCCGTGCCGGTCTGCGTGAGGCCGTCGCCGACGAGCCGGCGGCAGTACGCGGGCTCGTGCCAGCGCTCGTCATGGGTGACGAGTCAGGCATGCCACCTGAACTGGCCGAGGACTTCGAGACGACTGGGCTCACACATCTATCGGCTGTCTCCGGTACCAACCTCACACTGTTGTTGGCGTTCGTGCTCCCGCTCGCCCGGCTCATCGGGGTACGAGCCCGCGGATTGACGGTCGTCGGGCTCGCCATGGTCGTGGTGTTCGTGGTGCTGGCTCGGCCACAGCCGAGCGTTCTCAGGGCGGCCGTGATGGGTCTGGTCGCCTTGGCTGCGATGACCGGCGGCGGCGGTCAACGACGGGCCGTGCGAAGCCTCTCGGTCGCGGTGATCGCGTTGTTGCTGCTGGACACGTCGCTCGCCAGATCAGCCGGCTTTGCGTTGTCCGTCCTAGCGACCGCGGGCATCGTCTTACTCGGCCCGGGCTGGCGCGACGCCCTCGCCCGCTGGATGCCGGTCCGTATCGCCGAGGCTGTCGCCTGCCCACTAGCCGCGCAACTGGCCTGTACTCCGGTAGTCGCCTGGCTCTCCGGCCAGGTGTCACTCGTAGCCGTCGCAGCCAACCTCCTAGCCGGACCCGCAGTAGGTCCAGCGACAATCCTAGGTTTCGCCACAGCCGGGATCGCCTTGTTGAGCGCGGATCTGGCCCGCCTAGTCGGTTGGCTGGCAGGGTGGCCGGCGCGATGGATCATCCTCATCGCGGAGAACGGCGCCGACCTACCAGGCGCCTCGAGTGCCTGGCCCGCCACGGTGGTGGGTGTCGCGGTGCTGACAGCGCTCTGCCTCGCACTTGTGCTGGGCTTGCACCGTGTACTCGCGCGCCCGCTAGTGATGCTGCTCGCTCTAGTTCTCCTGGCTGTCGCAGTACTGCGTCCAGTCCGCTCCCTGGGCTGGCCGCCGGCTGACTGGCACATGGTTGCTTGTGACGTAGGGCAAGGAGACGGCCTGGTGCTGCACGCCGGCCGCAGTACTGCGGTTGTCGTGGACACCGGTCCGGACCCGGCAGCCATCAATCGGTGCTTGCGGGAGCTCGACGTGAAGCACGTGCCGGTCGTCGTGTTGACCCATTTCCACGCCGACCATGCGGGCGGCTTGGCAGGAGTATTACGAGACAGGACGGTCGGGGAGATCGAGGTGACGCCGTACTTCTCACCGCCAGCGGAGTACAGGCGCGTCGTCGATCTGGCAGCGCAGCACCGCATTCCCATCCGGACAGTCAGCTACCAGGAGAAACGCACAGTCGGCCCGGTCAGCTGGACCTCTCTGTGGCCGGCTCGGATTCCGGCGCTCACTGCCGGGCCCTCAACCTCCACAGGTGAAGGCTCGCCGGAGAACAACGCCAGCATCGCGATGATGACCGAGGTCGCAGGTCTGCGGCTCCTGCTCACCGGGGATCTGGAGCCGCAAGCCCAGCGATCCATCCTCGCCACCGGAGTCGACCTCCGCGCCGATGTTCTCAAGGTCCCGCATCACGGCTCCAGCAGGCAGGAGCCAGCCTTCATCGCAGCTACCCAGGCCCGGCTCGCCGTTATCTCGGCAGGCCTCAACAACGACTACGGACACCCGGCTCCCCGCACCCTCGACCTCCTCACCCACCAAGGAATGAAGATCACCCGCACCGACACCGCCGGCTCAATCGCCCTCACCACCACTGACAACCAACTCCTCCTGACCACCAACCCCACGCACCCATAACCACCTGCCGGCAGAAATACCGTCGCCCCCGGGGCG
>Ga0190275_10002694_pt1 | contig 12681 bp, 13 predicted proteins | sample Popmic550T_FD_133745 | JGI IMG/M metagenome (GOLD analysis project Ga0190275, IMG submission 133745) | Populus adjacent soil microbial communities from riparian zone of Yellowstone River, Montana, USA - 550 T | ecosystem: Environmental > Terrestrial > Soil > Riparian zone > Trees stand | place... | reverse complement strand
GCGCTGCTCTCCTACGGCACGCGCCTCGCCGAATGCCTCAAGGCGGCGGACGAGCTGGCGCAACTAGGCCTCTCCACCACAGTTGCGGACGCGCGCTTTGCCAAGCCGCTCGACACCGATCTGGTGCTGCGCCTTGCGCGCGATCACGAGGTGCTGGTGACGGTCGAGGAGGGCTCGATCGGCGGCTTCGGCACCTACGTGATGCAGGCGCTGTCCGAGCACGGCATGCTCGACCGAGGCGGGCTGAAGGTGCGCATGATGGTGCTGCCCGACACCTTCATCGATCAGGATTCGCCGAACGCGATGTACGCGAAGGCTGGCCTCGACTCGAAGGGCATCGTCGCCAAGGTGTTCGAGGCGCTCGGCCGCGAGAAGATCGGCGTGATCAAGCGGGCCTGATCCTTTCCGCTCAGGCCCGCGCAAGCGGGCATCCAGTTCTTCTGTGTGGCCCTGGGTCCCCCGCTTTCGCGGGGACGAGCGGGTGGTGAACTACTTCCGCCCTAGACACATCCTCTCGAACGCCGCGACGTGCGGCGCTGCACCGCTGAGCGGGATCGTCTCCTTCGCGCCCGGCACTTCGATGGTGAGTGTCGGTCCGGCCTTGAGCAGGGCGAAGACGCGCGGGTTCGGCGGGCCCGACACTTCGATATTCACGGTCCCGTCGGTTTCGCTCGCGATCGCATCGCCGGTCAAACTAAGGCTGACGCTCCCTGCGCTCAGCGTGAGGGGGACCGACGCGCCGGGATTGAGTTTGGTCGAAGCGACCGCTTCAACGATGGTCATTCGCCTGGCGCTCGGTTCGCAGGAGAAAGCGATCACGACATCGTCCGAATCCGGCGCACCGAAGCCAAGCGCGGGGGCTTCCGGGTTGTCGTCGAAATTCCAGACGCGCGTGTCCTGCGCGGTTGCAGGCGCTGCAAGAGCGAGCAGAAGAGCAATGGTCGGGAGGCGGGACATGGGCATCACTGGCCGAAGCGGTGACCCATTGCTAAGTCAACTTCATGACGATGCGCAAGCGAGCCGACGTGCTGTTGGTCGAGCGGGGCCTTTTCGAGAGCCGCACGCGCGCGCAGGCCGCAATCGTAGCCGGCCTCGTCACCGCCGACGGCGTGCGGCTGAAGAAGGCATCGGACGAGGTTGCCGATAGCGCGGAGTTGCAGGCGAGCCCCGAGCACCCGTGGGTGTCCCGCGGCGGGGTGAAGCTCGCGGCTGCCCTCGATCATTTCGGCTTCGGGGTGGCCGGTCACGTCTGTCTCGATGTCGGTGCCTCGACTGGCGGCTTCACCGAAGTGCTGCTCGCGCGCGGCGCGGCACGCGTTTACGCCGTCGATGTCGGGCGCGGTCAGCTTCACCCGCGGCTCCGCAAGGACGAGCGCGTGACGTCGCTCGAAGCGACCGATGTCCGTGCGCTCGATCACGAAGCGTTGCCGCAGATGCCGGACTTCGCCGCGATCGATGTCAGCTTCATCTCGTTGAAGCTGGTGCTGCCGGCGCTCGACCGGCTGCTGCGCACGCCTGCGCACATGGTCGCGCTGATCAAGCCGCAATTCGAGGCCGGGCCGAAGCATGTGAAGAAGGGCGTCGTGCGCAATCCGGCTATCCAAGCGGCAGTGTGCGAGGAGATCGCGGCGCTCGCGAGCACCCTCGGATGGATGGTCGCCAGCATCATTCCGTCGCCGATCGAGGGCAGAGAGGGAAACCGCGAGTTCCTGTTGGGTGCAACGAGGTAGCGCCGTTTGGGCGATGCAGGTTTGTGCTAAGCTCGCGATATGAACATTCGTCTCAAACCCGACACCGAGGAGTGGCTCAAGGCACAGGTCGCCGATGGGCGGTTTGCATCCGTCGAGGATGCGGTGGAAGCGCTCGTAGCCGACGACCGTGCCCAGGCACAGTTGGCTGACGAGGATCTGTCTTGGGCCAAGCCCTACATCGACGAAGGGCTCGCCGCGCTTGAAGCCGGCAAGACAATTCCCGCTGAAGAAGTGCATGCGGAGATTCGGGCGCTCTTTGCCAAATCACAGCGTTCGTGACCTATCGGATCAGATACACGGAGCCGGCAAAGCGCGATCTTCGTGAGATTACGATCTATCTTCGAACGAATGCGGGCGACCCGATAGCCAAGCGAATATCCGACGAGCTGATCGCCAAAACAGAAAGCCTGGCGACACGGCCGGCTCGTCAACGCGAACGCAGGAACCTGGGGGGCTAACATTCACTCGGTACCCATGCGCAGCTATAGGATTTTTCTATCGCGTTATCGGGGAAACCGTGTTCATCCTGCGCATCTTACACAGCTCACGCGACATCACGTCGAAGCTGTTCCCGCGTCCCCCAAGGGACGGTTAAGAGCCTCCCACTCATCACCGCGGCGAATGGCTCCGACACGAAATCGTCACTTTTCACCAGCGCCGCGCCGACTATGTTGCGCGCCATGACAATGCCGCGAGCCGTTCCAGCCGCCGGGGCGCATGCGCCGGCGGACAGCAGGGTTTGGCGCGCCGAGCTGACCGAGACGGTCAAGCTCGCGATGCCGCTTGCGCTCTCGCAACTCGGCCAGATCGCCATGATGACGAGCGATCTCGCGCTGATCGGCCGGCTCGGCGATCAGGCGGTTGCTGCCGCGGCGCTCGCGCACACTGTGCTGTTCACGATGTTCGTCATCGGCATGGGCATCGTGCAGGCGGTCGCGCCGCTTGCGGCTCAAGCCTTCGGCGCGCGCCGCCCGCGCATGGTGCGCCGCGCGCTACGCGTCGGCATCTGGGCCGCCGTGATCCTCGGCGTGCCGCTCACCTGGTTGCAGTTATGGGGAGATGAGCTGCTGGTTCTGCTCGGGCAGTCGCGTGAGAGCGCGGCGCTCGCGGAGCGCTACCTGCTCGGGATCGCGTGGTGCATGGTGCCGGGCTGGATCTTCATGGCGCTGCGCAACTTCATGAGCGCCGTGAACCGGCCGGAGCCCGCGCTCTGGATCACGCTTGCGGCAATCCCGATCAACGGCGTACTCGCCTACGCGCTGATCTACGGCGCGTTTGGCCTGCCCGCGCTCGATCTGCTCGGCGCGGGGCTTGCGACGACCATCGTCAACATCGGCATGTGTATTGCGGCGGTGTGGGTCTGTTATGCGCGCCGCCCCTTCCGTAAATATCAGGTGCTTGGCAGGTTCTGGCGGTTCGACTGGACGCTGATGCGCAAGCTCATCGTCGTCGGTGCGCCGATGTCCGGCTCGTTCCTGCTCGAGTACGGCGTGTTTGCGGCCGCCGCTCAGCTGATGGGATGGATCGGCACCGCGGCGCTCGCCGCGCACCAGATCGCGCTGCAGATCGCCGCCGTCATGTTCATGGTGCCGCTCGGCATCGGGATGGCGGCGACCGTGCGCGTTGGACACGAGGTCGGCCGCGGCAATGCGGCTGCGGCGCGCCGCGCCGGTTTCGTCGCCATCGCTCTCGGCATCGCGTTCATGGCGACGATGACGCTGCTGGTCGCGCTGACGCGTCATCGGTTGCCGCTCTTGTTCCTCGGCAATCAGGCGCCCGACCCGCAGACCATCGCGATCGCGGCCTCGCTGCTGGTGCTCGGTGCGACGTTCTTCATCGCAGACGGCGTGCAGGTGGTGGCGGCGAGCGCGCTGCGCGGGCTGAACGACACGCGCGTGCCGCTGCTGTTTGCCGCGGTGAGCTTCTGGCTGATCGGCTTTGCGGGATGCTGGTTCTTCGGCTTCACGCTCGGGCTCGGCGCCTACGGCATCTGGATCGGCCTCTCGATCGGCATCGCGGTCTACGCCGTGCTGCTGATCTGGCGCTTCCATCGGCTCACTGCGCGGCATTATCTTCCGGAGATCGCGACCGCGCCGGCATGACGGAACGCCTGACAATCTCCCGCCTTGGCCACCGCGGCGATGGCATCGCCGATACGCCGGAAGGGCTCGTGTACGTGCCCTATGCGCTGCCGGGCGAGATGGTGGAGGTCGAGCCGGTCTTCGGCCATCCGGACCGCCGGCATCTGTTGCGCGTCGAGAGCGCGAGTCCGGAGCGCATCCAGTCGGTCTGTCCGCATTTCGGCGTTTGCGGCGGCTGCCAGACCCAGCACTGGGACTTCGCGCCTTACCGCGACTGGAAGCGCGGCCTTGTTGTCGAGGCGCTCCGGCAAGCGGGGCTCGATGCGCCGGTCGGCGACCTGATCGATGCGCACGGGGAGGGCCGGCGCCGCGCGGTGTTCCACGCCCGGCATGCTTCGCATGGCGTGATGGAGGTAGGCTTTGCCGCCTTCCGCGCGCATCAGATCGTCGCGATCGACCGGTGCCCAGTGCTGGCGCCATCGCTTCACGGTGCGCTGCCTGCCGCATGGGCCATCGCGGAGGCCATCGGTCCGGGAAAGCCGCTCGACATCCAGGCTACCGCAACCGATGCCGCGCTCGATGTCGATGTGCGCGGCTCCGGGCCGCTGGGTGCCCGCCACACGGCGGCGCTCGCACGTCTCGCCGAGGTCCATCGCTTGGCGCGGCTGACGCGCCACGGCGAACTGATCGTGCAGCGCGCCGCGCCGACGGTGCGGATGGGCAAGGCAATCGTCGCATTGCCGCCCGGCGCATTCCTGCAAGCGACGGCGGAAGGCGAGGCGATATTGGCGCGGCTGGTGTCGGAGCATGTCGGCAAGGCCAGGACCGTGGCTGACCTGTTCTGCGGTGTCGGGCCGTTCGCGCTGCGGCTTGCCGAGCGCGCGCGGGTCGCGGCCGCCGACTCCGATGCGGCCGCGATTACGGCGCTTCGGCAGGCGGCAAAAACGCCCGGCCTCAAGCCGATTGCGGCCGAAGCGCGCGATCTGTTTCGCCGCCCGCTCGCTGCAGATGAGCTCAAATCGTTCGACGCGGTCGTCTTCGATCCGCCGCGTCAAGGCGCCGAGGCGCAGGCGCGCCAGCTTGCGGCGTCACGCGTTCCGCTGGTCGTCGGGGTGTCGTGCAATGTTGCGACGTTCGCGCGCGATGCACGGGTTCTCGCCGACGCCGGCTACCGCCTCACGTCGGTGACGCCGGTCGACCAGTTTCGCTACTCGGCGCATGTGGAGATCGTCGGGCGGCTCGAACGCTAGCGATCCATTCCGCTGCCGCCCCAGCGCCGCTGCCACATCACCTCGCCGATGGTGCAGGAGATCCGCGGTGCGCTTGCGGCAGCCGGAATGACGCGCGCCGTTCCATCGTGACGCGCGATGTCGAGCACCAGCTTGGTGCGGATCGCATCCTTGAACTTGTCGCGCTCGCGGATCGGAACGACGAAGGCGCCAGGTCCGCCGATCACGCAGTCCTCGAAGTAGATGTCGAGATCCTTGAGGTCGACCGAATTCGGCTGCGGCTCCTTGAGCATGATCGGCAGGCCATTGATGATGATGCCCTTCGCAAGCACCTCGTCGCGCGTGAGGTGGACCAGCGGGCCCTGGTTGTTGGTGCCGTCACCCGAGACGTCGATCACCCGGCGGATGCCCGAGAATCCGTTGTTCTCGAACAGCGGCGGGGAAAACAGAAGCGCCCCGGAGATCGACGTCCGAAATGCGCGCCGTACTGGCTGCGCCGCGAGCTCGGCCGCGACTTTTTGCGCGCTCTCCGGTCCGTCGATCAAACGCCACGGAATCACGATGCGTTGCTCTGCGGCGCCCGCCCACTCGAACAGCGTGACGGCGACCTTGCCGTGCATCCCCTGCTTCAGCGCATTGAGAAACTCCTTCGAGGTGAGTGCCTCGACGTAGCCCTCGCGCTGGAGCTTCAGCTCGTCGAAATCCATCGAATAGGAAATGTCGACCGCGAGAACGAGCTCGACATCGACGCCGATGGCCCCGGGTGACGCCCTGCCGGGCAGGTCGGCAAACCGCGGCGCCGCGAGTGCCGCGCAAGCGGCAAGCGTGACGGCGCCTCCGATCGCTCCGAGCCACAGCCTTCGCATGGCAGCCTCCTCTGCGCCGTCAATGGTGGCAGGAGCGGCGCGTCAAGCCTAGCCCCACAAGATGCGATCTGCCTGCGCGCGCATGAAGCCGGGCAGGCGCAGGCCGGCCCGCACCAGGTCCTTCCAGTCGTCGCGCAGCACCTCGCCCCGGCAGCCCCAGGCGCCGCAGGTGCAGGTGAACTCGTGATCGAAGGAGAAGCTGTAGGTCCCGTAATCCATGCGGATTTCTTCGCCGGGCGAGACGGCGCGCAGCGCAACGATCGCGTCCACGCCGTCATAACCCAGGTTGGGTTCGCAGCTGTGATTGATGAAATTCACCGGGTGACGCACGGCGTCGGGATGGAAGGTCCCGGTGACCTCGTCGAGCGCGGTGTTGTAGCCGTAGCGCAGGAACGCGCCGCGCAGGGCGGGGGAGAGCTTGTCGATCTGCGCCGCAGGAAGAACCGAAAAGGCGCGCACCTCGGCCTCGTCGACCCAGTCGTCCTCGCTGAACAGGGGCGTGCCGCGTGCAATTGGCTGGCAGGCAAAGAGGCCGCGTCCCACCCTGATTTCGCGGACTTCGAACAACCGTTGAAGCGCGTCAAGCGAGGGCAGGAGATCGCGCGGCTTTGGCTGCTGAAGTGCGCCCATGGTGATTACCCGGTGGAGGCTGGGTTCGGCTGCGCGGCGAGCATCGCCTGCGGAGCATAGCGCGCGCGCTGTCCAACCTGTTGTTCGTTCTTCAGGGTCGCGATGCGGCTGTGGAGGAACCGCGGCATGTTCATGCCGTAGGTGGCGGCGAGCTTCCTCCAGTCCTGCCGCCGGATACGGCCGCGGCAATTGCGTGTGCCGCACGTGCAGGTGAAGGGCTCGTCGAAATTCACGATGAAGAAGCCGTAGTCGATGAAAACTTCCCCGCCTTTGCGGATGTCGCGCGCCGCAACGACATTGCCCGCCGTGTCGTAGCGCAGGTTCGGATCGCAGGAGTGATTGATGAAGTTGTCGGGTCCGTGACGAAGCTGATGTCTACGGGCCCGAGGATCTCGTCGAAGTCGGTGTCGAGCCCGTAGCGGCGGAACAGGGCTCTTGCCGGAGGCGGGAGCTTCTGCACCTGCGCCCGATCGAGGCGGATCCAGCCGTCTCCGTCGCTTGCTTCATTCCATTCAGGGATAACGATCGTGCCTTCTTCGATCTCGTGGGTCGCAAAGGCACCCGTGTCATACCGGCTGGGCCGCGTGGCCAGCGGGCTCCGACTCCAAAGTGTGGCGTCCATCTTTCGCTGTTGGTTGGGAAGTGAATGCTGCCAGGTGAAACGCAGGCGACGCGAAGGAACGCGGAACGCAAACGCGAATCAGCACACCGCACCGATCATGCGACAATCCAAGACTGTTCGCGAAGCGCAATCTTGATCCAATGCTGACCGAAAGCGCGGCATGTCGCTTGTGGATAAGATTGCCGGCGCGCGCTAGTGTCCCGATTCCGAAGTTCGTCTCATCGTTCAGCACCCTCGTATGCGAACTTCGGAATCGAAAGGACACTGGCAACTTATTGATTCTAGCGTGGCTTAGGTTCAGAAGTCCGCATTTTGGACTCGCCGAAAGTTTGTTGCGGACTTCTGAACCGCCACACTAGGGCGCCGTTGGGATCAGGCGACGCCGAGGCCGGCCTCGGTCCGATCGAGAATCAACGGAATGATCAGGTCTTCCTCGTCATCAAGATGCCGCCGCAACTGACGCAGTAATACATCGCTGGATGCCACATAGGCATCTCCGGCCGCGCGCAGCGGATCCTTGTTGTTCACAGGCGTACGCAGGAAGGAATTGGCGGTTTCCACCGCGCGGTCGATCGACTGGTGGATCGTTTGGTGATCGCCCTCCAGTACGTCGAAGCCACGGGCGAGCCGCGCCTCCGCCGCCTGGAAGACCGGAAAGTAATGCAGGTCCTCGATCTGATGGTGCGCATTGAGCTGCTGCAGGAAGAACTGCAGCCGGGGCGGAAACCAGGCGCGGAAGTCTGTGGCCGTCGCGGTCCCGTTCCGAAATGCGCCAGTCGCCTGCTCCAGCCCTGCGGCAAGGTCGCGGAACATGTCGTGGCGCGAGAGCCAGAACTGCGCCATGGCGCCGAGATTGTCGTGTGCCTGCCAAACCGCGCGCGGGTAGCGGTCGATCAGGAGACGCAAATCGGCCGGCCAGCCATCGCGGGCATCGAGCGCGAGCGCGCCGGGTGCGGTTTTGGTCGCTTCTGCCATTCGGCCTAGATAGCCTTCAGGCCGAGCGAGACAAGCCGGGCCTGCCCCGGAGGGGCTTGCCCGCGACAGTGCGAATCGTAAGCTTGTCGGGCCGCGCTGGCGGACGCCAGTGCAGAAGGAGGCGACGATGACCCGGATCCTGACCACCGCAACCACGCTTGTGTGCTTCATCAGTGCGACAGCGCTTCTTTCCCCGATCAGCGTGGGTTCGGCCCTCGCGCAATCCTGCAAGAATCAGGCGGTAAGCAAGGACGGTAAGCAGCTTGCCGGGGCCGCAAAGACCAGCGCGATCAAGAAATGCTGCGAAGAGGGGGCGGTGAGCAAGGAGGGCAAGGCGCTTGCGGGCGCCGCGAAGGACTCTTCGGTCAAGAAGTGCATCTCCGAGAGCTCCTGAGCCTGTCCTGCATCACTGAGCGCCGGTAGCGGCTCCGCGCCGCCCGGGTTCCGGTCGAACCAGTTGATGCCGCGCCGCGTTGCATCCTCCAGACCAACGTCTGGAGGATGCAATGACGTACATGGACCCGAATGACCCGACGCGCCTGCCTGCCGATGAGCCGGCGCGCCGGCCCGCCGGCGTTCCCGACCGTGGCGGCATATCGGTCTGGGGCTTTCCGCTGATTGTTGCGGCCGCGCTGGTGATCCTCGGCTTCGTCTTCTTCGGCGCGCCCGAGCACAGCACGACCGCCAGCAACAACGCGCCCGCGCCGAGTGGCCAGACATCGCCGGCGCCTGCTCCGTCTCCAGCGGCGCCCAGCCCACCCAAGCAGTGAGGTCAACGCGGCGCGGGCTTGGCTGCGCTGCCGCGCGCTCACATGCCGCCGAAGCTCATGCCGCCGGTGCGGTCGCCGGTGTAGGTGCTGCCATAGCCCGAGCCGAACCCGCCCCGGTAGTCCCAACGGCTCTGGGAGCTTGAGCTGGTGTTGTAGCGGTCGCCGTAGGTGATCCGGCTGGAACGGTTCTGGCTCTGCGCGCTGGCGCTCGAAACTGTCGCGGCGAGCATCGCAACGCAAGCGAGGATGCCGATCGTCTTCATGGATGTACTCCTGCCGGACTCGCGCAACGCGCGAGGGCGTAACCTTGCGGGGCGTCGCACCTGCGACACGCCGCTTCAATCAACCTTTCGGATCGCCGACGATCCTTTGGCATTTCGACGATGGATCGGCGACCTTATCAACGCATCCGGGCAAGGAGGCCCAAGCCGAAGTATCTGATTAACCGTAGCTCCCGGACGGAGGGCTCCGTTAGGTCAACGTAAGCCTTGTCCGCGTAGTCCGATACCTTGGGACTACTGGGGGCGTTGTTATGTTCCGCGTATTATCGTGCCTGGCCTTCGAACACGACCTGCGTTTGGTCGGCCTCGCCGGAATCGTCTGCTTTCTCGCAAGCCTGGCGGCGATCAATCTGTTTCATCGCGCGGCGGCAACAAAGGGACGCACGCGAGCCGTTTGGTTAGGTACCGCGGGCGCGGCGAGCGGCTGCGGGATCTGGGCGACGCACTTCGTCGCCATGCTCGCCTATGATCCGGGCCTCGGAGTGAACTACAATATCACGCTCACCGTCTTGTCCCTCCTTCTGGCCGCAGGCCTGACCGCAAGTGGCCTGTCCGTCGCCGTCTACAATCGGAATCCTTGGGCAACCTGCGCCGGCGGCGCTCTGGTCGGGGGTGGCGTCGCCTGCATGCACTATCTCGGTATGTCGGCGCTGGAAATGCCGGGCCACATCGCATGGTCTTGGGATCTCGTGGCGGCTTCTGTCCTCATTGGCATGATGTTCGGCGCCGCAAGCTTGTGGATTGCGATCCACCGCAGCGGGACCTCCGGCATGTTGACCGCCGGCGTATTGCTCACGCTGGCTATCGTTTCGCATCACTTCACCGCCATGGGCGCGGTCGAAATCGTGCCCGATCCGAGCCGGGTCGTTAACGCGTTGTCGCTCTCGCCGGCATGGATGGCGATCGGAATTGCCAGTGCCGCGGTCGCCGTTCTCGCGATGAGCCTTGCGGGCGCTTTTGTGGACAAGCGGACGGCCGAGCGCATCGCGCACATGGCCCATCACGACCCGCTGACAGGCCTGCCCAACCGGGCGGCTTTTACGGCTCAATTTGCGACAGTGCTGGAGCGCTCTGCCGCCGCGCGATCCGGTTTTGCGATCCTGTGCATCGACTTGGACAGGTTCAAGGAAATCAACGATCTCTTTGGACACGCCGCGGGCGACCTCGTGCTGCGCCAGGTCGCGGACTGGCTTCTCGCAGCCGTAAAAGGCCAGTTCATCGCGCGTCTCGGTGGCGACGAGTTCACGATTATCGTGCCGGGAGACGAGCGGCAGACGGCGGCAGATTTAGTCGCCGAGAGCGTTCTGTCTGCGATGTCGGAAAATCTGGAAGTTGACGGCCATCGCATCGCCGTCGGTGTGAGCGTCGGCGTCGCAATCTATCCGCATGATGGCACGGATGCCGCGACGCTGCTCAGCAACGCGGACGCGGCGCTCTATCGGGCGAAGGCGGAGGGGCGCGGCACGATCCGATTCTTTGCCGTCGAGATGGATCAGCAGCTTCGCGAGAAGCGCAGCCTGCAGCACGATTTGCGTTCCGCGCTGGAGCGAAACGAATTCCGCCTGTTTTATCAGCCGCAGGCAACGACCGGGGGCGAGATCATTGGCTTCGAAGCGCTGGCGCGCTGGTACCATCCAAACCGCGGTGTGGTGCCGCCGGCCGAATTCATCCCGATCGCGGAAGAGAGCAGCCTGATCATGTCAATCGGCGAGTGGGTGCTGCGCGAGGCCTGCGCCGAGGCGGCATCGTGGCCGCGCCCGCTGCAGATTGCGGTCAACCTTTCGCCGGCTCAATTCAAGCAGGGCGACTTGCCCGGCCTGGTGCACTCTATCCTGCTGCAGACGGGCCTGGCGCCATCGCGGCTCGAACTGGAGATCACCGAAGGCGTCCTGATCGGCGATTTCAACCGCGCCGTCTCGATCTTGCGCAGGCTCAAGAATCTCGGCGTGCGTATTGCGATGGATGACTTCGGGACCGGGTACTCATCGCTCTCCTATCTGCAATCCTTCCCGTTTGACAAGATCAAGATCGACCGCTCGTTCATCGCCAACCTCCACTTGAACCATCAATCTGCTGCGATCGTGCGCGCCATGATCGGGCTTGCGCGCGGCCTCGAGGTGCCGGTCGTCGCCGAGGGCGTGGAGACGAGCGAGCAGCTCGATTTCCTGGCGCAGGAGTCCTGCAGCGAAATTCAGGGATATCTGATCGGGAAACCGTCTCCGATCACGGCGTTCTCGGAGATGGTGGGGCGGGCGGAAACAGCGGAGATTGTTCGCGCGGTGGCGTGATTCCACCTCCTACCCTTCCAGCCCCTCCGTCTCCGTAATCTCGATCCCGAATCCACCCAACCCGATGTAAGTGTGCTGGGCGGTCGAGAGCAGCCGGATCGAGCGCACCCCAAGATCTTTCAAGATCTGCGCGCCGAGCCCGATCTCGCGCCAAGACCGCGTCCGCGCGGCCTCGGCTGCGCTCTCCTCCTGCGGCAGCGCCTGCACCGGCACGCCGGCAGTCCCGTCGCGCAGCACCACGATGACGCCGCGGCCGATCTGCTTGAAGCGCGCGAGCGCCGCATTCACGCTTTTCCCGCCGCCGAACACATCGGTGATGATGTTGGCGCGATGCAGCCGCGTCGGCACGTCCGCGCCGTCGCCGATGCGCCCGTGCACCAGCGCCATGTGATAAACCTTGTCGAACGGCGTCACGAAGGCATAGCCCTTGAGCGTGCCGATCGAGGTCTCGACCGAGAACTCTCCGACGCGCTCCACCAGCTTCTCGCGCGCCTGCCGGTAGGCGATCAGCTCGTCGACTGAAATTTGCTTGAACTTATGCTTTTCGGCGAAGCCCTTGATCTGCGGCCCGCGCATCACGGTGCCGTCGTCGTTGACAAGCTCGCAGATCACGCCGACCGGCTCGAGGTTAGCGAGCCGGCAAAGGTCGATCGCGGCCTCGGTATGGCCGGAGCGCATCAGCACGCCGCCGTCCTTGGCGACCAGCGGAAACACATGGCCGGGCCGCACGAAGTCGGCGGCGCCGGCATTGTTGTTGGCGAGATTGCGTACGGTCGCGACGCGATCGTCGGCCGAGATGCCGGTGGTGGTGCCGTGCTTGTAGTCGACCGAGACCGTGAATGCGGTGCCGTGCGGCGCGTCGTTTTCCGCCACCATCGGCGCGAGGCGCAGCCGGTGCGCGAGCTCGCTCGTCACCGGCGTGCAGACGATGCCGGCGGTGTTGCGGATGATGAAGGCCATCTTCTCCGGCGTCGCGTGCACGGCGGCCATCACCAGATCGCCCTCGTTCTCGCGATCGTTGTCGTCGGTGACGACGACGATCTCGCCGCGCGCGAAGGCTTCGACGGCTGCGGTGACGCGTGCCTGGATGTCGCTCATGGGATTGCCAGTTTGGTTTGCAAGGCCGATGAAATCGTTGGGCGTCACGGCGCCCGCTGTCTCGCGGGCGATCCGCTCCGCGAGTTCAAG
>Ga0190275_10002693_pt1 | contig 12682 bp, 33 predicted proteins | sample Popmic550T_FD_133745 | JGI IMG/M metagenome (GOLD analysis project Ga0190275, IMG submission 133745) | Populus adjacent soil microbial communities from riparian zone of Yellowstone River, Montana, USA - 550 T | ecosystem: Environmental > Terrestrial > Soil > Riparian zone > Trees stand | place... | reverse complement strand
TAAGTATCGGGTAATCGAGTCCATACGCCAACGATAGTACCACCGTGAACACCCCGCACACCCAGAATCCAAGGCACCACGGGCACGAGAGCAGATAGGCCCACTTCGAATTGAAGTGCGTATCCGATCCGATCGGCCCGTGTTTGGCGTACCACCTGCGTTCGAGTCCGAACCGAATTTTGTCGAAAATCGGCTCAGTGATCTTGTCGGAGGTGACTAGTCGTGTCACTCGGTAAGCCGCGAGCGATGCCAGCGCGACTAGCCACCACTCAGGCATTATCAGTGTCCCTCTTCTGCTTACGCGGCCACGTTCTCACGGTCGCCATCACCAGGCCAACGAACGGTATCGCCGCTGCGAGTAGCACTGTCCACAGCGCGATCTCCTCCGCTGTCCCCTTCACGTAGTAGGCGAACACCGCGATCAGTGCCGCGCCTAGCGCATATACGGTTGCGCGTGGTCCGCTCATGACGGGCACTCCGTTTCCAGATTCTCGACGTGCGCTTTCACGTTATCGACCTCAGCTCGCATCGCGCTCACGCTGGTCTTCACGCCCTGGATAGCCTTGTCGATGTTGTCCAGGCGTTCGGCAAGCCCCGGTCGAGTCTCCTCGTCTCCGGGGTACCGTTCGGGTCGACCCGCCACAACATCAATGGCGGCGATCGTCTGTCGCAATGGTCTCCACACTTTCCCTATGATACCGCCTAGTAGCGCAGCCCCGATGATTCCCGCTGCGGTCCATACCTCAGGGCTCAGCTCCGGGGACACTAACCCGATGTGGTCAGAGTGCCATTGACGGTACCGAGGTTGACCTTCACGCCGGTCGGAACCTTGACCGGGTTCGCGGCGAGGAACTTGGCGACCGCTGCGTCAACCTGCACCTGCGTCGGACCGGTCGGCGAAATACCGCCGAGAGCGGACTTGATGGCGTTGGCCGTGCGGGCATCCTGGTCACGTCGGATGAACTCGCGCAGCATCCAATCGGTGATGGAGCGCCCGTCGTAGTCGTTCGGGTTACCACCGAACCGGTTGACGAACACCCACTTTGCGGCTGCGGTCGTTTCGTCACGGTAGATGCCGTCGCGGGTGAGCTTCGCGCCAAGATCTCCTAGATACCGCTGCACCAGCTTGACCCACGTGCCTGTGTCTCCGTATTCGGCGATGTTGCGTTCGGCCATGTTTCCTCCTTGGTTGTCAGCGAGGGAATCAATATCCCACGATGCCGTGCTGTCGTAGTCGCGCGTGCTGCGTCCGTCCGGGCCGTTGCCCACATTCACGTGAGCGTGACCTTTGTGTTTGTTGGGTCCGTTGTAGTCTTCGGCCCTAAAGCCGTTCTTGCGCTGATAGATCTTCTCGTTGAAAATCACGTAGAGCAGGTTCGGGTGGGGATTCGTGATGAGGTGGTGCACAAACTTCGGAAGGTCAAGCCCTGCGTCAGGTAGAACGTCGACAGCACACACGACATCGCAGCAAACGTTCGGATTGTGGCTTGACCAGGAATCCTGATGGTCTTTGTCCCCGATATCCCATACGGTCGTATCCGGGTAGAAATACTCGATTTCCGACGTGAGGACAATGAGGCTTTTCGCCAATCGCCAGTCATCAGACATGGCTGTCACCTCCTATTTCTCTTGTAATCGTTGCGTCACACGTACAAATACGGTAGCACAAACGAGAGCACTGCTCTGACTTTCGGGCACGCAAAAGCCCCGGACGTTCGTACAGTCCGGGGCGTCGTTAGGTTGAGTTATGCTGCGAGCGTGTGCATTTCCGCCTTCCGAAGCGCTTCGAGCGCGAGCCGTGAGGCGCGCATCTTCGCCACCGCGAGAGATCCCGGAACAGCGGCGTACGAACCGTACGCCAGACGCGAGAGGTCGGGCCGATTCGCCACGTAGATGTTCGCTGACCAGTAGATTCGCCCGTCAAGCTCATAGACCTGCGAGTAGGTGCGGTTCGTGCGAGTGTCGTTCGAGTAGTGGCGCAGGTGGCGTGTCTTGACTTCACCCGTCCACGCGTTCGTCTCTTCGACAGCTTCCCAGGTTTTGACGTTCATCTTCATGTCCTTCCGTCGTTGTCTCTACCCTACACCAACCCAGGCGCGCACGCTGCACCGGGACCACACAAAATAATTTGAGAAATCTTGCTCTCCGGTCTTGACGGTCGGCCTCGGGAGGCGCACTATTGAGAGGTACCACAAAGACCCACGACGTTAGGACGAGATCATGAAGGTTCAGCAGATCATCAGCAAGAAGGCTTACAGCGGCGAAGATGCCTGCGGTTGCGGCGCTGAAACTGACCTGTTCATCGTCGAATATTCAGACAAGTATGGCGATATTGACGGAAACTATCCGTCCCTCCTCCAGTGCCGCAAGTGCATGACCGACGCGCAGGCCGAAATCACCTGGCTTAGCAACCTGTAGTACACAGAGGTGCGGTCCCGCAAGGGCCCGCACCTTACCCGAACAGCACGACAAACGACGCAAAGGACAAGACGATGACTGCTATCGACCTCCTGAACCAGGCCACCACCCACCGCAACCTGAGCCTGCGCCGCTCCCTCCGCGCTCGCGCCGCTGGCGATCTCGCCACCGTCGCGAAGTACGCTACCCTCATGCTCGCTTGGGAGATGAAGGCCCGTTCGTACGCCAACGCGGTCGGTACCCGACTCGTGTCGATGACCGACAACCCCGCTGCGCTGGTTCCCGAGATCTTCGTTTCGCGGCTGCCCCGATGACCATGACCATGATTCCTCCGGTCGGTAGCGACCACAAGCTGTTCACGCCGCTCATTAAAGAGCGCGACGGCTACCGATGCACGAGCAATTGCGGTCGAACCCCGCCCGCGAAGATGCTGAAAGTTGTCCGGCGTGTCTGGTTCCAGCCGGACAGCTATGACAACCTCGAAACGGTGTGCCAATGGTGCGCACGCGAGCAGGACAGAGACTAGCTCTCTGGTACACTGAACATGCCGTCAGGCTATGCGGAAGGGCTCGACATCGGGGGATGTCGAGCCCTTTTAGCGTGTCAGTCTGCCACCGAGCGGAGTCGGGATAGAGAACGGCAGGCCCTCGATTTGCGGCCCTCCGAAGTGACTGTAGGGTCCGGATACCTCATCGAGCCGCGCACCCGCGTACGCCTGCCTGGGGTCATGCGCTTCGGCATTTCCGGTTCCGTCGTAGAACGCGAGGAGTAGCGCGTCGGCGATGTCGGGGGAGCGCCCGAGGCGTTCCCGCACCTCGTCTTTCTTTTCGATCTTGATCTTGCCCGAGCTATCGACGATTTCGTATCGCGGCATGGTCAGTTCGGCGATAGCGTCGTCGTCAAGATTCGCCAGTGACCACAGTTCGTTACGTGACAGCTCGCGACCGTTCCACCACGCTTCTGCTCTCAAGTTGAGGAACCGTTTCGGCTGTGTCGAGCGGGAGGCGAAGTTCAACCCCTTGACAGTGCACTTACTGCCACGCTCCTTGAGGACTTCGCGCAATCTTCCTGCGACGCCCCACCCAATTCCGGCCGTATCGATACGGACCTTCTCAAGGTTCCATCCCTCAATCAGGTTAGCCAATCGGCCTACCGTCTTCATGGGATCTGTGTCGGCGAAGCTCTCGATACGGCGCACAGCGGACCCGACGCGTTCGACCAGGACTGTTCGGTCCCCGCCTCCACCGACGTCTACACCACCAATGCGAACCGCTTCGGGGTTGTACGCTGGTTCGATGAAGCGGCACTGAGCGGCGTTCGCTTCTGGCACAACTCGCCATGGATCGGCGCTGGCACTCGGGAATTCCCCCGCGCACTTGGCCGCGAAGAGGGCACTGTCCTCACCCCATGCACGACGCCTGTCTTCCACCCACTCGGGAGAGATCAGCTCTTCGAGGATGTTTTGAGGGACCTCTTCGCCGGTCATAGCGGGGCTGTCGCGGTAGCTCACATGAATCACGTTGAATGCGCTGTCAGGCTTGCAGGCATCGGCGAACGGACCCGTAGTGAGATCAGGGTTACCGATAGTAAGGATACGGGCATTTGCGTTCGAGGCGATACTCTCAGTAGCCGTCCACAAGCTTTCCGGTACGCCGCTGCCTTCATCGAGAATAACGAGGACATACCGGGCATGGATGCCTTGGAAGGCAGCTTCGGAATGTTCGGACGGTTTACGCCCAATAGCGACCAATTCCTCGCGACCGTCGCCCATAGGCATGAACAGCTCAACCTGATTGCACCTGCCTGAGAGCTGCGCGTTAGCGTGCACTCGGTTGATGCTGCGCCATAGAACGCTACGAACTTGGGCTGCGGTCGGCGCAGAACTCAGGACAAATGCCTCACCTGGTGCATGTGAGTCGATCCACCAACATGCAGCCACAGATGCCACAAACGATTTCCCGACCGAGTGACAGGCGTGAACAGCGGTACGTCTGTGGTCTCTGACCGATTCGAGAATTTCCCTCTGTTTCGACCAGAGATGAACCTTACCGCGCTCTTCCGCCCACCGGACAGGATCGCCTGCGTAATCGATCTTGACGCGCGTGAGATCATCAAACGCGTCAGTGATCGCCGCGCCAAGATCGAGGTTCATGTCCATACCGCTATCATCTCACGGAAAAGCGCACCTCCGAAGAGATGCGCTTTGGTCTTACGCTGTCGCTTTCCGTGCCCGGTACCACCGGGCGACCTCGCGCCGTGGGTACACATAGCGCGCCTTCGGGTTGTACGCCTCGCGCCAACTCGAATCGGTTTCCACGCGGTGCCTGAACAGCTCCGCGTCCATGTGCCGATTCGTCGGCCCCGTGATGGCGTACGTGTACGCCAGATTGAACCCGAACTCCTCGGCGATTTCGCGACTTGTCATCATGTCAACCGCTGGTCGTCGCATCCTCGTTTCCTTCCGTGTCGATGATCTTCATCAGGTGTCGTGTGTCTTGTCGTGCTGCGTCGCGATATGACCGGCGAATGCTGTCACCGGGGAGCCGGTACGTCTTGATGGTGTACGGGATTCCCCACGGCTCGTTCTCGACCTCCCCGCGCCGAACCTTGGGACTCGCGTCCCCGTCGCCGGACTCGGTAGCGGCGTAGTAGGCGATCGCCGATCCGATGAGCAACAGCGCAGGCGTGCAGGCCACCATGAGAGCATCGGTGTTCACTGCAAGATCCTCTCTGCGAAATCAGTGCTGTACAGGAACATTGCCACCGCGAACCCGAGCCAGAAGACCGCGAAGATGCCGACGCCGATAGCGAGGATCACCCAACCTTTCCGCTCATTCACCGGTTATGCTCCACGATCAACCAGATCACGTAGCACAAGACTGCAAACAAGATCATGGACAGCAATCCGAGCAACGTCGCCATCATATTGTGATTCACACTCCCGCAATCGGATCTTCGAAGAACGCGTCAAGACGCTTCGTCTGAGCATCGTCGTGCGCCTTGACGATCATATCGGCTACCGTCTCCAGTGCCCACAGCGCCTTGCGCAGCTCGGGACCACCTGACACGATCGCCCGTGCCGCCGACAACTGCTCTCCGCTGGGGGTGTCCTTGTCGTGTTCCCAGTCCGCCATGGTGGGCGCGATCTTCGCCAAACGGTTCACCTGCTCGACCAGTTCGAACGCGTGGTCAGCGGCGTCGGGTTGCTTGTCTTCGGCCATGTTCATATCCTCTCAGGCGGCCGTCATGAGGCCGGTAACGGCCAATGCTAGTGCGGTAAGGGCCAGCGGGGCGACGACTAAGGTCGCTCCGACGATCTCGGTCATGAGTCCCCATACTGCGAACGCGGTTCTTGCAAGTGGCGTTGCTTTCCGGCCTGCGACCTGTGCCAGTCGCTGTGCTGCACCCACGGGTATCCTTTCTCGAACGATCCGCCGAGCGTTTCCGCGTTGGGCGGTTTGGTGATGGCGGCGCAACACCTGCACGCCGGTACGGGAATGGTGGGCGAGGCGGCGTCCTGGGGGAACCTTCCCCGCCCACACGCGGACGGAAGTCCGGGAATCTGGTTCTTGTAGGCGTGCTGCGTTTTCGCGTAGTGCGCGTGCGCCCAGTGATACGTCATTACGACCCGTGCTGGTAGTAGACAGCCTGACCTGACAAGCGGTTGGCCGCGTCCATGAGTCCCTTGGACTCGGGAGCGCCGATCATTTCGGCTTGCATGTGGGCGGCGTGAACGAGTTTCATGATGTCCTCTCGTTCCAGTTCGACAATGTAGTGCATCGGCTGGTGCACGTACTCGTGTTCGGCCATGTCGGTCATTCGTCATCCTCCTGGTGTCGTTTCAGTGCGTTGATGGTCCGCTCGACCGGAACGGCGTCACGTTCGACGCCGTTCAGTTTGGCGTCTCGCGCCATGTTCTCGGGGCTGAACGGATTCGTCCCGTGGATGCGGCGCGCCCGTTCCATGAGTCGTTCGTCTTCGGTCATGAGTCACCTTCCGCGTGTTGTTTTCGCAACTTGCTAGCCAGATTTTTGTTCGCCTGCGCCTGTTCCCAGTGCCATATGGACAATAGCGTTTGATTCTGCGACTTACCCGAGTGGTAAGCCTGTTGCTTCTCGGTTGCGATGACAAGTTTTGTCCACTCGCGCAACGTCACCGTGAGGTGGATATCGCCTTGATCTTTGGTCATGCTTTCACCTCTTCGTTCTTTTCTCGGTGCCACTTGACCAGGTTCCTCGCGTACAGGGCCGTCAGTCCGATAGCAAGAGGGAGCAACCCCCACTCCTGCCGTGTGAAGATGTACAGAAACCACATGGCCTGTCCGATCACGCCTAGCAGCCAACCAGCATTGCTCTTGTTGCCCACCAGGTACGTCAACGTCAGCGTGTTAGCACTGAGTAGCCACGGGATGGCCTGCGCTAGAATGCTCACCGGTCACCCTTCGGCATGATCGTTTCCGCCCACCGGGCAGCCGCTTCGGCTTCGGCAGCTTCGCGGATTCGCGGCCACGTGTGGCCCAGGTTCGTGTGCAGCTCCTCGTCAGAGAGGCCGCTCATGACCTTGCGAATCTGCTTGGGGTCGAGTTCCCAGCCTTCCGTCTTGAGTCCGCTCACAGTCCCAACACCTCGCGCGTCTTGTGGTCGTTGCAGTACTGACCGAGATCGGTGCGTTCAAAGCAGCCGTACGTGTAGCAGACCATGATCTGTTCGCACATGTCGGTGTAGGCGAAGTGCACACGAGCGAACGCCTCGTCGTAGGCAGGTGATTCGTGGTTGATGGCGTCCGCGTAAGCGAGGTGTGACTCCCGCTCGGCAATTGCGAGCACGTTGCGGATCGGGGTAGGGAGGTTGTGGAGCTTGACTGTCATCGTGGGTCCTTTCGTCGTGGTCGTATGTCTCACGATACACCTGGTGAGCGCGCTTCGCAAGTGGGGTCCCTAGGGTCTTGACGTGCCGTGGTACGCTACGGTCAGCATCATCAACGGAGGGGTCGGACCGGCACAACGGTTCGGCCCCGTCAACGACAAGGATCAAAGACATGACCGAACTCGAAATGCTCAAGCTCGCCAACGAGGGACACGTGCGGATGATCGCCGACCTCGCAGCGGAGCGCGATCAGATCAAGCGTGAACTCGAAGCCGCACGCAAGGCGTTGGGAGTCAAAGATGGGTGACCGCAAATACCCGGTCCGCGACTCAGGCCCCATGTACAACTTCCCGATGCCAACCGAAACGCTGCGATCCGAGCTTGCCGAAGCGAAGGGCATGATCGACGCGGCGTTGCGGCTGCACACGCCTGTCCTCGAAGGTGTTCAGGGAGAACTGCCTAACGGTCGATACGGCTACATCGAACCGGCGTGCTCGACGTGCGGAGATGCAGACGCCCATGGTGTTCCGTGGCCGTGTGACACCGCGAAGGTGTTGGGAATGGTTCCCTGATGCGTGAGTTTGTAGCCAAGATTCGCACTGGAACTGGTGGGTTCAACCTGCACTGCCACAGGTGCAACACATGGGAAGAACTACCCAAGGGTAAATTCCCTCATGACGCGGCAACAGAGCACGCGCGCTGGTTCCACCGTGGTCCCATCGCAATCCCTACGGGATGGCAACGAGCGCACCGGCGAGCACCGGATACCAGCATGTACAACCTGTGACCTGCCCAAACACCCCATTCAAGAAAACCTCGACACCCCCTTGCGGTCACCCGTGAGGGGGTGTTATGGTTGAGGGACCAAAGATGAACGATGATAGGACAAGATGATGAGCAATATCAAGGGCCAAAAAGTTTACGTGGTCAACACCTTCAAGCGCAGCACTGACGAAGCCACGGGCTACCAGATCTTCGCGACTCGGGAAGACGCCGAAATGAAGTGCACTGAGATCAACAAGATCGAGCGCAAGACCGGCGAATACGCCTACTACGACATCACCACCATCTTCTAGCGCTTGCCTGTGCCGCCCTCCGCAGAGGGCGGCTAGGGGAATTTCTAGCCACGATGAGAGGACACACGATGTCGAACAACTGCAAGGGCTGCAACGGCGAGGACTGGTACGACAAGACCACTTCCACGTGGGTTCCCTGTGAGCACACCTGCGGCGGTAAGTGATGGTGCGCAAAGTTCCGAAGCGCGACTATGGGCAGGCCAAGGCCGCCCCCTCTCGACCGGCGTCGACCTGGACGCCGTTCGCGGCTCCGAAGGGTCGACAAGACATCGCGGATGATGTCAAGTACGACGCTGTTGACCGAGTGAAGCTAACCTGGTTCACACACAAACCGAAGCGATGATGACAATACCGATGAGCAACACAGAAATTGACCTCGACCGCACTCACGAGACCGAACCAGCCCCCTCGAAGTGGTGGCACACGGCAGCCGCTTGCGTCGCCACCGGTGTCGCGGTTGTCGCGCTCTTCGGCCTGGTCGAGCGCGAAGAACCGGAAGTCGTCGCTCCCGGATCGACGTACACGACCAACGAAGGTGTCGAATACCTGGAGTTCGCGGGCACGATCCGCAACTCCGGATCGGGCTGGGCCGTTCTGAACGACTCTGGTCACGAGCCGGACGACTTGATCTCGGTCACCAACGTGACCGCAACCTCCATCCGGGTCAATCACCCGCTGTGTGCTCAGGTTGTGTCGGTCATCGTCGGTGCTGACAACGAGTACGCACAGGACTTCGGAGGCAAGTTCGGCGCTTCGGCCGGGTTCGGATACTTCGTGGTTGAAGGCTCGGTGAATGACAGTTCGGACACCGGCGTAGCGGACGACATCTGGGACCCGACCACGGACTACACGGCGGGCACCAACCTGTGGATCATGGGCAAGTGCCTTCCGGCCTAGAAGGGGAATGACGGTGAACAAGATACCTAAGCGTCCGATCGACGTGAAAGACGTCGTGTGGTCACACATCGGGAAAGACGAGCTGGACAGAGCAGCCGAACTGGTCTGGAACGAGACACGCGACGTTGGGCATGTCTGGACTACGAATGATGGCGCACGGCAGCCCTACCACGTTCAATCGTCGTCCGCGCAGTACGCTGCACAGCGCGCCGTACTGTCGATCCTCGGGACCACCATCCCGGCGATGCTTCGAGAGCGAGCGCGGGACTATCCCGAAACGGGTGACAACCTCACCGACCTAGCCGAAGAACTGGAAGAGGAACACGGCGTCTAGTTGAGCCCCGCACCGAGAGGTGCGGGGTTTTGCTATACTCGGAGAACGACCACATGACCACGACGGAAGGACACGACATGCCTGAACCAATGACCGACTCCCGGCTAGCCGAGATTCGAGACGCTGAGTCCCACAATCTCGCGAAGCTGTTCGACGGCACCGTTACCGAACTGCTCGCCGAAGTCGATCGCCTGCGCGCCGAACTGGACAACGCCAAGCGGCTTGCCGACTACTATCACGAGGACCGGGACGCAACCGCAGGATTCTGGGAGGATTCCCAGGCCGAAGTCAACCGGCTACAGGACGAACTCAAGACCGCGAAGTCAGCAAGGTTCGAGAACAACGGCGTTGGGGATGTGTCCGCGCATATTCAGGCCGAAACCATCAATGATCTGCGATTGAACTAGACCCACAGATGAGAGGACAACGAGCCATGACCAAGTGCAACGCCTGTGGGCCCCAGTGCCCCGGCTGCAACCCCAAGCCGAACGGGGGCGGGAAGTGACCATTATCGGTTCCAGTTTCGACGAGGATCGAAGGATGATTGAACCGCCTGTAAGGGAGCAGACACACTTCCGCCTCACGCTCCGCGACGAGAACGGCGACAAGATCCCCGGTCCCGTGTGCTCGATGTCCGGGAACTGGATGGACGCCGAGATCACCAACGTGGAGCGCTGGTATCACGTCTCCATCCCCTCCGAACCGATCAACTTGGAAGGGGACTGGGATGGGCAAACCTGACGACACCGCAAACTGCCCCGACTGCGACTCGCAGCCCGGTTACCACGCGGGTAACTGCGAATTCTGGGCGTTGCAGCAACGCCGTGTCATGGACGACAACGAGTCGCGCTACCGCGCGCTGATCGACCGGTTCACCGCGCTGGGTCGCGAGGACTGGGCGTCCGACCTCCGATCGAACAACAGCTACCGTATGCAGCCCGCGCGGCTGTCGCTCAGCACGCTGGAATCGATGTCTCGCGAGATCGAGGAACTTCGCGCACTCGTTCAGCATTTGCCGGGGAGCGGCAAACACCGTATGGTGTGAGTACCGTTTCAACGTCCTCTGTAACACCTGGCCTCACCTCACAAGGGTGGGGCCTTTTTACTTGCCACCGGTAAAAAGCCTGGTCGGTTCGGTATGGGAGCGCTTGCATTGAGGTCGGGAAAGATTTTTGAGAAATCTTGCTTGAGGGGTTGCAACGGGGAGCGGGGCGGGCTAGAGTTGGGGGACAAGGACCAAAGACGCAAGAAGGAGTCACCATGAAACTTACCTGGACTCACAACAAGGGCCTTTACCCCATGACCTCGCGTGAGTGGAAGCTGCGCCAGGCTGAAGACAACACGTTCAGCTACAGCATCGACCAGCTTCCGAACGGCAATTGGACGCTGCTCGTTCAGCGCAAGGGTGTCATGAGCCGTGACGCGGCTACCCAGGTCGACAATGACGTGTACGCCACGCTTTCTCAGGCGAAAGCGGCTGCGAACGGCTTCGTTCCCAAGTACAGCAACTAGACGTTACCCGGGCGGGGCTTCGGCCACGCCCACCAACGATGAGAGGATCAAAGACATGGAAATCATTGACACTGAACTGACCACGCGGGAAATCGCCGCTCGCCTTGCAGGCAAGCAGGGAAAGGCTTGGACCTACACCAGCACCCATGGCAAGACCTGCGAGAAGTGCGCGGAAGCCACACGCACGGCTCGCACCTACGCCACGGCCACCGGATCCGTCGCCTCGACGTACACCCTGAGCTACCCAGAGGGCGACCACGCCGGAACCGCGACCCGAGTGCGGTAGCCGAAAAGATTCTGAGAAAGACGCCCCACCCGCTTGCCACAATGGCAGGCGGGTGGTAGGCTTTGGAGGTAAGCAACGATCAACGACGCGAGGATGATTGACTTGAACTTGAACTTGACCTTGACTGAGACCTTCAACGCCACTGGCAAGACGTACTGGGCGACCGAAGTCGGGAAGTACCGGTTCGTAGTCGAAGACGCATCTGACACCCACCCCCACGAACCGTTCCGGGGCACCGTCGAACTGACCAGCGGGCACGCATACGGCAACGGGAGCGCAGCCCTGGAGATCAACTACTACAAGACGCTGACCAGCGCGCAGTCGGGGCTCAAGCGGAGAGCTGCCAAGTACGGCATCTAACAGGACAGACCCCTTCGGGGGCCTTTTCCGCATTCCAACGATGAGAGGATATGAGGATGGATGACAAACTGCCGGGCGAAGAGTGGAAAGACTACCAGCGGCGCACGGGCGGCGACTACGCCACGTGGCGCAGGCAGCTCGCCGATGAGTGCGACGCAAAGATCGCGGCCGTTCGTGAGTCCATGACGGCCGAAGAGCGCGCATCGATCGCTATTCGCGGTACCGAAGCGGTTCGCGAAATTCTAGACGAGTGGAACGACCTCCGCCACCAGCTCAAAGACTAAGTCAAGAAAGTTCGGCCACCCCCTTGCACCGTAGTGCGAGGGGGTGTTAGAGTTGTCCTTACAAAGACCAACGACGTAAGGACTCGACACCATGAACGCCACCCCCAAAATCAAGCCCGGACGCTGCCTCTCCCGTGTCGCCGAGATCGGCAAGAACTTCAAGCAGTGCACTCGCGAGCACGGGCACACCGGAGACCACGAGACCGGCACACCTGTTGCCGCGACGACCACGGCGCAGCCCACAGTGAAGACGACAGCCATGCACAACACCACCCCCGCGAAGGCCAAGAACATGTTGATGGGGCTCAACAATGAAGCGCTGTCGATGGCCTACGACGAAGCCGTTGGTCAGCTCCCCGGCAAAGAGGTCAGCATGGTTCTCGACTGGATCGGCACCGAACTGGAACGCCGCATGGGTACCGATCTTTACGAGGAATGGCTCATGGACTTCACCGGCGAGAATGACAACCCGGTTTCCGCTATCGGATATCTGAACCGCAAGTAGCGGAACGGGCCACCCTCCGGGGTGGCCTTTTCCTCGTGGAAACGTGTAAGCGCAGGTCAACAGGTTGTCGAAAAATAATCTGAGAAAGTTGGGACAGCCCCTTGCCGATAGCGGTAAGGGGCGGATAGAGTTGTCCTTACAAGGC
>Ga0190275_10002692_pt1 | contig 12683 bp, 11 predicted proteins | sample Popmic550T_FD_133745 | JGI IMG/M metagenome (GOLD analysis project Ga0190275, IMG submission 133745) | Populus adjacent soil microbial communities from riparian zone of Yellowstone River, Montana, USA - 550 T | ecosystem: Environmental > Terrestrial > Soil > Riparian zone > Trees stand | place... | reverse complement strand
GGTGCCGCCCGGTGCGTGGGTACTGTCCCCGGCCATGGCGGCGGGTCATCTTGCCATCCCGGTGGCCGCGAGCACCGCCCAGTGGGTCGGCGCCGCGAGCGCGATCGCGGTCGCCGTGGTCGTCGCCGCGATCATCGACCGAGCGTTCGGGCGCCGCAGCCGCCGGCTCGCCGAGGTCGTCGCCCGCGGGCAGCTGACGGCCGAGACCGACACGCGCCTGCGCTTCGTCCGCCGGCTGCTGGTGGCGGTCGTCCTGCTGATCGGCCTCGCCGTCGCGCTCTCCCAGTTCACCGGGCTCGGGCGCGTCGCCGGCAGCATCCTCGCCTCGAGCGCCATCGCCGCCGCCGTGATCGGCTTCGCCGCCCGCCAGACGCTCGCCAACCTGGTCGCGGGGATCATGCTCGCGATCACCCAGCCGCTGCGGGTCGGGGACTGGGTGACCTTCGAGGGCAGCTACGGCGTCGTCGAGGACGTGCGCCTCAACTACACGCTGCTGCGCACGCCGTCCGAGCAGCGCGTGCTCATCCCCAACGAGCGGCTCGCCGCCGGCGTGCTGGTCAACGAGACGCTGATCTCGGACTCCGTGGGCCTCGACATCACCGTGTGGGTGCCGCCCGAGGCCGACGCGGACCGCGCGGTCAGCGTCCTGGAGGACGAGACCGGCTGCCACGTGGCGATCGCCGAGGCGGTGCCGTGGGGGGTGCGGATCGAGGTCAGCGGAGAGTCGTGTCCCCCGCCGCAGCGCCCCGCGCGCGAGGCGGCGCTGCGGACGCAGTGCCTGCGCCGGCTGCGCGCGGAGGGCCTTCTGCCCGGCTGACGCAAGGGTTCCGGCCCCCGAGGGCGAACCCCTCCCGCGTCTACAATCGATCGCTCGCGCGCAGCACACCGCGCGCGGCGCTTGCCGATGAGCCGGACGCAACGGATCAGGCGCACCCGCCGCGGCCGAGGGCGCCCTCGCAACAAGGCCATGCTCACCGTCCTCGTGGTGGTGATCGTCGGCGCGCTCGGCGGCCTCGCCCTGGTCGGCTGGATCGTCTCGGTGGCCTCCTCGGCGCCCCCGATCTCCGCGCTCAAGCCGCGCGACCCGGGCTCGAGCACGGTCATCTACTCCGCCGACGACCAGCGCCTCGGCTTCATCTCCGGCGACGAGCTGCGCCAGCCGGCGCGCTACGAGCGCATCCCGGAGACGATGCGCAACGCGACGGTCGCCATCGAGGACGAGCGCTTCTACCGCCACAAGGGCGTCGACTACGAGGGCGTCGTGCGCGCCGCGGTCAAGAACTTCGCCTCCCAGCGGACCGTGCAGGGCGGCTCGACCATCAGCATGCAGGTCGTCCGCAACCTCTACACCGAGGACAAGACGCGCGCCGGCCTCGCTGGGTACCAGCGCAAGATCCGCGAGGCCAAGCTCGCCGAGGAGCTCGAGAACGAGCACTCCAAGCGCTGGATCCTCAGCACCTACCTGAACACGGTGCCCTACGGCACGCTCGGCGGCCAGACCGCGATCGGCGTCAAGGCGGCGGCGCGCATGTTCTTCTCCAAGCCGGTCGAGAAGCTCACGCTGCGCGAGTCCGCGCTGCTGGCCGGGCTCCCCCAGGCCCCGACCGACTACTCGCCGATCCGCTCGCGCGGCGCCGCCAAGACCCGCCGCAACGAGGTCCTGCGCAAGATGGCCCAGCTGGGGATGATCTCGCGCCGCACCGCGGAGCGCACCATGCGCCGCAGCCTCGGCGTCGAGACCTCGACCTACTTCTCCAAGCGCCGCGAGAGCTACTTCGTCGACTACGTCAAGGACGAGCTGCTCAAGGAGTACGGCGCCCAGACGGTGCGCAACGGCGGCATGCGCGTCTACACGACGATCGACCTCAAGAAGCAGCAGGAGGCGCGCACCGCCATCAGCAACAAGCTCGCGGGGGCCGGGCCCTCGTCGGCGATCGTCACGATCGATCCCAGAAACGGCTACATCAAGGCGATGGCCTCCTCGGCCGACTACGGCCAGTCGAAGTACAACCTGGCCGCGCAGGGCCACCGCCAGCCGGGCTCGACGTTCAAGGTGATGGCGCTGATGGCCGCGCTGCGCGAGGGCGTCGATCCCGACCGCACGCACTACGTGTCGCGGTCGCCCACGGTGATCTCGAACACGCCGTGGGGCCCGATCGACGTCAAGACCTACGGCGGCCGGGGCGCCGGCGACCTCAGCCTTCGCCGGGCCACGCTCAAGTCGGACAACTCGGTGTACATCCAGCTGGCGCTCGACCTCGGGCCCGACAAGGTCGCCCAGGCGGCGCACGACCTCGGCATCCGCTCGAAGCTGCAAGGCCTGCCGGCCGAGACGCTCGGCGGCCTCGGCGACGGCGTCTCGCCGCTCGAGATGGCCAACGCCTACGCGACGATCGCTTCCGGCGGCATGCGCAACCGGCCAACCGCCATCCGCAAGATCGCGTTCCCGGGCGGCCGGGTGGACAAGGGCAAGTCGATGCCCCAGCGCTTCCGCGTCAAGCGCAAGCGCGCCTTCTCGGACGGGGCGACCGCCAAGGCGACCGACATCCTCGAGCAGAACATCCAGAGCGGCACCGGGACGAACGCCAAGCTGAACTGCCCCGCGGCGGGCAAGACGGGCACGACCGACAACAACACCGACGCGTGGTTCGTCGGCTTCACCCCGCGGCTCGCGACGGCCGTGTGGGTCGGCTATCCCAAGCAGCAGGCCTACATGAACACCGAGTACCACGGCGGCCCGGTCGACGGCAGCACCTTCCCGGCCGAGATCTGGGGCGAGTACATGTCGGCGGCCAAGGGCGGGTTCTGCGGTGACTTCAAGGCGCCCAGGCAGGCGTTCGCGGCCAAGCCGTTCGACGGCGGCAGCGGGTCGGGCGGCCCCAACGGCAACGGCAACAGCGGATCGCTCGTTCCCGGCACCGGGACCGCCCCGGCGCCCGCGCCGGCCCAGCCGCAGGCCCCGAGCGGCGACGGCGACCAGGGCGGCGACGGCGACGCGGGCGGCGGCCGCCGCGACGGCGGTGGTGGCGGCAACCGCGGCGGCGGCGGTGGGAACGGGGGCGGTGGGAACGGCGGCGGCGACCGCGGCGGCGGCGATGGCGGCGGCGGCGCAGGTGCGGGCGCCAACGGCGGCACCGAGTTCGACCCCGGCTCCTACGACTCGCCCTGAGGCTGACGCCGGCCGCAGGCCTGTCCGCGACGGGGTGCGGCTGCTATAACCCCGCCGTCAGGGCCGCCCGGTGGGCGGCGAGAAGCATGCGGGAAGGCAGTGCCCAGCAGCACCCCTCGCGCATCGAAGACTCAGTGAGGAGTGTTGGATGGCAACCGGTGTCGTCAAGTGGTTCAGCGACGAGAAGGGCTTCGGATTCATCACCCCGGACGACGGGGGGAAGGACGCGTTCGTCCACTTCTCGGGCATCGCGGGCGATGGGTTCCGCACCCTGGCAGAAGGCGCAAGGGTGTCGTACGAACTGGGTGACTCCCCCAAGGGACCCCAGGCCACGAACGTGCAGGTCATCTGACTTGGCCAAAGAGGAAAAGGTCGAATTCGAAGGCGAGGTCGTCGAGGCGCTCCCGAACGCGATGTTCCGGGTGCAGCTCGACAACGGCCACGAGGTGCTCGGCCACGTCGCCGGGAAGATGCGCCGCTTCCGCATCCGGATCCTGCCGGGGGACCGGGTGCGCGTGGAGGTCTCGCCGTACGACCTCAACCGCGCGCGGATCGTCTACCGGCATCGGTAGCGGCGGCGTCCCGGCATCCGGGGCCGCGTGGGTGAGCTCGACCTGATCGAGGCGATCCGCGCCACGCTGCGCCGCCGCCCGGACTCGCGCGTGGTGCGCTGGCTCGGCGACGACGCCGCGGTGATCCGCGCGGACGCCTACGCCGCCGTGTCCGTCGACGTGATGGTCGACGGCACGCACTTCCGCCTCGACGGCGGCGCGACCCCCGCCGACGCCGGCCACCGCGCGCTGGCCGGGGCGCTCTCCGACCTCGCCGCGATGGGCGCCGCGCCGGGCGAGGCGTACCTGTCGGTGGTCCTGCCCGTCGGGATCGCCGACGCCGACGTGCTTGCGCTGCACGAGGCCGCCGAGGCGCTCGCCGCCGCCACCGGCACGACGATCGCCGGCGGCGACCTGGCGAGCGGGCCGGTCCTGACGATCGCGGTGACCGTGATCGGATGGGCGCCCGAGGCGGACGCGCTGGTGGGCCGCGACGGCGCGCGCCCGGGCGACCTCGTGGGGGTCACCGGCACGCTCGGCGCCGCGGCCGCCGGCCTCGCGGGGCTGGACGGCCGCGCAGTCGCCGGACCCGAGCTGCGAGGCCGCTATCTCCGGCCCGTCCCCCGGCTGGCCGAGGGACGCGCGCTCGCCGCCGCGGGCGTGAGCGCGATGATGGACCTCTCCGACGGGCTCGCCTCGGACGCCCTGCGCCTGGCCGAGGCCTCCGGCGTGCGACTGGCACTGGACGCGGCGGCGCTCCCGGTCGCTCCCGGCGTCGAGGCCGTGGCGCGCGAGCTCGGCCTCGAGGCGGCCGAGCTCGCCGCGACCGGCGGCGAGGACTACGAGCTCCTCGTCTGCGCGCCCCCTAGCGCGCGGGCGGCCACGGAGCGCGCGGCGGGCGCCGCGGGCCTCGCCTGGGTCGGCGAGGTGGTCGCAGGGCCAGCCGATCTCCTCTGGCGCAACGCGCCGCGCGCCGCCGCGACCTGGCGTGGCTACGAGCACGGCTGAGCCGCGGGCAGAACGCCGCGCCGCTCATCGGGCCCGCTCCTCGCGCGGCTCGGCGCCGAACAGCGCGGGCAGTGCCCCGCCGGCGGCGAGCCGGTCGACGATCGCGGCCGCGACCGCCGTCGCGTCCACGTGATAGCCGGATCGCTCGGCGCGGTCGTGCGCCTCGCCGGGGACCTGCGCCGTCCTCGTGTCCGCCATGGGCAACCTGCCGCCCGGGCGCGCGGGGCGCGGGAAGCGCGCCGCGCGCGGGGCCTGTGTGGGTGTGGGGGCCGCTGTGAGCATCTCGTGACAGGGCATCGGCGCCGGGGCGCCGATGGAGGATGGGGTGCGCACCCCAATCGCCGGATCTAGGCGGTGGCGCCGCGGGGCTCGTCGCTGACGAGCCGTGCGAAGACCACGATGCGCTTCGCGGCCGAGTACAGCGGGTGGCAGGCGGAGAGCACGAGCCGGTCGTAGCTCGTGCGCTGGGTCACCCACGTCGCGGTGGGCGGCACGATCCGCGTGCGCTCGACCTTGTAGGTGAAGTTCCCGTACGGCATGCGCAGATGGATCTGGTCGCCGTCGCGCAGCTTGTCGAGCTTGCGGAACGGTGCTCCGTAGGTCGTGCGATGACCGGCGATCGCCACCGTGCCGCGGACCCCTGGCAGCGGCGTGCTCGGATAGTGGCCGGGGCCCTTGCGCAGGTCGCCGCCGTCGGTCCCCGCCACGAACACCGTCTTGAGCCCGATGCGCGGGATGGTCACGCGCCCGAGCGGGTCGCCGTCGTCGGCGCGCCGGTCGAGCGCCCGCGCCGCGAAGCTCAGCTTCCGCTGGGGCGTCGGCAGGCGCGTGATCGCCTTGCGCTCGACGGTCGTGTAGGTCTCGCCCTCGATCGTGGCGAGGCGGCTGTCGAGCCTGCCCTGCTCGATCCGCGAGTAGATCCCGGACACCGGCTCCTGCCAGAGCACGGTCACCGCGCCCTCGGCGAGAAGGAGCACGCCGACCACGATCAGCAGCGTCGAGAGCGTGCGCAGGTGGCGGCGCATGGGTTCAGCGTAGTCAGCGCTTGAGCGCGGACTCGGTGCCGCCGAGCGAGCCGGGGCCCGCATAGCTGACCGGGCCGCGCGTCACGATCGGCTCGCCGGTCTCGATGTTGGCGGCCAGCCGCTCGCGGGTGCGCAGCACGACCACGAACGCGCCGACGCACGAGCCGAGCAGCGACCACGCCACGATGGTGGTCGGCGAGACGTGGCCGCCGGCCACCAGCTCGAACAGCCACCACACCAGCTCGAGCGGCCCGAGCCCGACGGCGAGCGCGAAGTAGAGCAGCGCGAGAGCGGGAAGCGCCAGCCCCGCCACGAGCGCCACCACTCCGAGCCGGCCGCGCAGGCGCGACCCCGGCGACGCGGCGAACAGCCACAGGTGGGCGGCCGGGAGCAGCAGCGCGGCGGCGAAGGGGTTCGCCACCCACACGACGGCGGCGATGCCGCACACCACGACGCCGAGCGCCGCCGCCGCGCCGCCCGCGGCCGCGTTCCCGCGCCGGCCGATGACCCGCAGCAGGCCGGGCCGCCCGCCGAACCAGACGAACGCCCCCACCAGCGCCGTCGAGAGCATCGCCAGCGCGCCGCCGATCGCGAACGGCGTCGCGTCCGGCATGACGGGAGCCGGCGGCGGGGAGAAGGCCCCGACCGCCACGAGCGCCTGGGTCCACAGCCACGCCACCACGGGCGCGACCGCGCCGGCCGCGATCCACTGCAGCCAGCGCCCGACAGCGAGCCGGCGGCGGCGCGCGCGGAAGAAGCCGTCGAGCGCGGCGAGCAGCGCGGGCAGCAGCAGCGTCCCGATCAGCAGCCGCACGGCCCAGTCCGGCAGGACCTTGCGCATGGTGACGATGCCCGCCGTCTCGCCCGCGAACGCGGGGCGCGAGCCGGCCCGCTGCGCCACCCCCTCGCGCTCGCCGACCTCGTCGACGGCCGTCACCGCGCGCAGCGCCGCGCGCCCGAACTCGCCGAGGCGGTCCTGGAGGATGCGGCCGTCGGGGTCGGGGCCGCGCTCGCCGGAGACCGAGAGCTCGACGGCCGGCAGGCCGGAGCGCAGGACCTCGCCCTGCTCGGAGACGGTCGCGGGGGCCGCGCGGCGGATCCACTGCGCGGGCGCCCGGGCGCCGCCGGGCTGGGAGCCCACCTCCTGGCGCACGGCGGCCTCGACGGTCCGCCGCAGCCCGATCGGCGGCGCGGAGTCGCTGTTCGACCACGGGACGACCCACGGCTTGCGCACGCGCTCGCCGGCCAGGTCGCCGAGCACGAGCACCGCGTCGATGCCGCCGGCCTCGCGGGCCCAGGCGCGCGCGCCGGCCGCGCCCCCGCTGCCGCCGGAGGTCGAGACGAGCACGAGCGTCTTGGCGAGATCGCGCCCGACGAGGCGGCTGGACTCGCCCGGCCGGACCGGGCTGTCGCTGCGGGAGCGGAAGATGCGCGCGAGCTCGATCAGCGCCGCCGTGCCCGAGAGGTCGGCCAGTCCCTGGGTGCGCACCGAGTCGCGGTGCGCGAGCACGACGATGCGCCGCGCCGACAGGCCCGGGCGGACGCCGACCACGGTGGTCAGGTCGCGGCGGCCGTCGACCGTCCGGCCGGCCGCGTCCGAGCGCGTGACGCGGAAGCCGTTCGTGCGCAACGCCGTCTCGACCCGGCCCGCCACCCCGAGGTCCCCGTCGGAGCCGGGGCGACGGGAGGGGAACGCGTTGCCGAGCTCGCGCAGCGAGTCGCGCACCGGCGCCCGCCCGGGCCCGAACGCGCGGGAGTCGTCGAAGGCCTGGGCGGCGAGCCGCGAGGTCGCCGGCGCGGGCCGGTTCTCGAGCGCGAAGGCGACGACGAACAGCGCGACGAGCGCCGGCAGGAACGCCGCGCGGTAGACCCGCATATCGAGCACCGTGCGAGAGTACTCGCGCGCCCGCGGGAATCGGCAGCGGAACGGCGTCCTGCAACCCGCCTGTCCGCGCAACGTCGGTGTTTACGCTTATCCCGAATGGCCGACCGCGCCGCGCGCATCCTGCTGGTCGATGACGAACAGCCGATCCAGACGCTGCTCTCGTTCCCGCTGCAACGCGACGGCTACGAGGTCGTGCAGGCCTCCGACGGCCGCGAGGCGCTCGCGCGCTTCGACGAGCAGGCGTTCGACCTCGTCGTGCTCGACGTGATGCTGCCGCGGATGGACGGGCTCGAGGTCTGCCGGCGCCTGCGCGCGCGCTCCTCGGTCCCGATCATCATGCTCACCGCCAAGTCCGAGGAGATCGACAAGGTCCTCGGGCTCGAGCTCGGCGCCGACGACTACATCACCAAGCCGTTCTCGCTGCGCGAGTTCCGCTCCCGGGTCAAGGCGGCCCTGCGTCGCGCCGGCATGGCGGGCGCCGAGACGGAGGACGAGCGGCCGATCGAGGCGCGCGACCTGCGCATCGACCCCGCCAAGCGCAGCGTCACGCTGCGCGGCGCGCCGATCCAGACCACCTACGTCGAGTTCGAGATCCTCAGCGCGATGGCGGCCAGCCCCGGCCGCGTCTACACGCGCGACATGCTGCTCGCGCGCGTCTGGGGGGACTCCGCCTACCGCGATCCGCGGACGATCGACGTCCACATCCGGCACCTGCGCGAGAAGATCGAGGCGGACGCCAAGGAGCCCGAGTACATCTTCACCGTGCGCGGTGTCGGCTACCGCTTCCGCGACGACGGCGGCTAGCCATGCCCCGCCCCCTGCGCTCCCTGCGCAACCGCCTCGCGGTGATCTTCGGCCTGATCGTCCTCAGCGCCATCGGGATCGTCTACTTCTCCGTCGCGCCCCAGCTGCAGGGCCGCCTCTCCGACCAGAAGAGCTCCGAGCTGGTCGCCGACTCCCGGCGCTTCACCGGACCGATCGAGCAGGTGCTCGGCACCGACCTGCCCAAGGAGGTCGTCGAGGGCCGCACGCGGCTCGCGGCCGCGCGCGCGAGCGCGGAGGTGATCGTGCTCGGCGTCGTCGGGGGGACGCAGTCGCAGGTCTTCGTCCACGTGGACTCCACGCCCGACGGCGGACTCGACTTCGAGGACGTGCGCGCCGTGGCCGAGCGGGCGCTGCGGACGCGGCAGACCGCCACGGCGACGGCCGACACCCGGCTCGGCAGCCAGGCGCTCGCCGCGCGCCCGCTGTTCGGTCCCGACGGGGCGCGCGGCGTGGTCGTCTACGCCGACGCCCTCTCCGACGTCCAGGCCAACGTCAGCCTGATCCGCCGCCAGATCCTCGCGTCGGGGGCCGTGGCGCTGCTGATCGCGCTGGTCGCCGGCTACCTGGTGGCGCGCGCGCTCTCCGCGCGGATCGCCCGGCTCGAGCAGGCCGCGCGCAAGGTCGCCGACGGCGACTTCTCGAACCCGATCCGCGCCGACTCCGACGACGAGCTCGGGCAGCTCGCCGCGGCCTTCAACGACATGCAGAACCAGCTCGCGCGCCTCGATCGCGCGCGCAAGCAGTTCATCGCCTCCGCGTCGCACGAGCTGCGCACGCCGATCTTCTCCCTCGGCGGGTTCCTCGAGCTGCTCGCCGACGAGGACCTCGACGAGGCGACGCGGCGCGAGTTCCTCGCCCACCTGCAGAGCCAGGTCGAGCGGATGCGCAAGCTGACCACCGAGCTGCTCGACCTCTCGCGGCTCGAGGCCGGGGCGCTCGAGCTGCGGCCGGAGCCCACCGACGTCGGGCGCCTCACGCGCGACGTCACCAGGGAGTTCACGCCCGCGCTCACCCAGCACGGCTCGAAGGTGGAGATGAAGGTGACCGACCCCGTCGAGGCGGACTGCGACCCCGAGCGCGTGGCGCAGGTGGTTCGTATCCTGCTTGACAACGCCCTGGTCCACACGCCTGCGGGAACGCCGATCGTGGTTTCGGCCGCGCGACACGACGGGCACGTTCGCCTGGAGGTCTCCGACGGCGGCCCCGGGATCAAGCGACACAACATGCCGCACATCTTCGAGCCCTTCTTCTCCTCCGACGACGACGCCCAGGGCGCCGGCCTCGGCCTGGCCATCGCGCGCGAGCTGGCCGGCACGATGCGCGGCGAGCTGCGGGTCCGCTCGACCCCGGGGCGCACCACCTTCACCCTGGACCTCCCTGGATGAAGCGGCGCGTGCTCGTCTTGCTGTTGGCCGCGGCGCTCGTCTGCGCGGGCCTCGTCGCGGGCTGCAGCCTCGCCGGGGACGACGACTCCGACAGCGCCGAGAAGCCCACGAACACCACGACCACGCGCGTGGAGGTGGTCGAGGGCCTCGGCAAGAGCGACGGGCTGAACGCCCGCGAGATCTACAAGGAGGAGGCGCCCGGGGTCGTCACGGTGATCTCGCTCTTCGGCGAGGGCGACCTCGACTCGGTCCTCGGCGGCGGCGAGGGCGGCGGCAGCGGCGTCGGCTCGGGCTTCGTGCTCGACGGCAAGGGCGAGATCGCCACGAACGCCCACGTCGTGTCCCAGGGCCAGGGCGCCAAGCTCAAGCGCGCCCGCGAGGTCTACGTCGAGTTCGCCGACGGCAACCAGGTGCGGGCGAAGATCCTCGGCGAGGACCCGAACGCCGACGTGGCGCTGCTCCGGGTCGACCCCGAGGGACTGCGGCTGCGGCCGCTCCCGCTCGGCTCGAGCGCGAAGGTGCAGGTCGGAACCGCGGTGGCGGCGATCGGCTCCCCGTTCGGCGAGCGCCAGTCGCTCTCGGTCGGCGTCGTGTCGGCCATCGACCGCTCGATCGAGTCGCTCACCGACTTCCAGATCTCCGGCGCCATCCAGACCGACGCCGCCATCAACCCCGGCAACTCGGGCGGCCCGCTGGTCGACGAGGACGGCCGCGTAATCGGCATCAACCAGCAGATCAAGACCAACAGCGGCGGGGGCGAGGGGGTCGGGTTCGCGGTGCCGGTGGACCTCGTCAAGCGCTCGCTCGGCCAGCTGCGCGAGACCGGCAAGGTCGCCTACGCCTACCTCGGCGTGTCCTCGGTCCCGCTCTACCCGCAGCTCGTCGAGCGCTTCGACCTGCCGGTGCAGAAGGGCGCCTGGGTGCAGGAGATCACGCCCGGCGGCCCGGCCGCCCGCGCCGGCCTGGAGGGCGGCGACGGCGCGGCGCGCTTCCAGGCGCGCGCCTACCGAGACGGCGGCGACGTCGTGACCAAGCTCGGCGGCGTCCCCGTGGAGGACTCCAACGACCTCTCGACGGCGGTCGAGCACTACAAGCCCGGAGACGTGGTGACCCTGAAGCTCTGGCGCGACGGCAAGTCGCGCGACCTCCGGGTCAAGCTCGGGCAGCGGCCCCTCGCGCAGTCGTCCGGCGGGTGAGACGGCTCGTCCTCGACCTGGCGAGCGCGTTGCGCGAGCTCGTCGCGCCGCGACTCGGCGCGCACGGCGGCCGCGCCCACGCGCGCGCGGGCGCGGGCGGCGACGTGACGTTCGGCATCGACGCCGAGGCCGAGGCCTTCCTCGCCGAGTGGGTCGCGAGCCACGCGCCCGAGGTCGCCTTCTACTCCGAGGACCGGGGGCTCGTCACGCCGGCCGGCGGCGCCTCGCCCGAGCACGTACTGGTCGTCGACCCGATCGACGGCACGCGCCCCGCGCTGGCGGGCTTCGAGGCGGCCTGCACGTCGGTCGCGGTCGCGCCGGTGCGCGACGGCGCGCCGACCATGGGCGACGTCAGCGCCGCCGCGGTGGTCGAGATCAAGTCCGGCGAGTGGTTCGTGGCCGAGCGCGGGCGCGGCTGCGAGGCCTCGGTCCCGCTGGCGCCCTCCACCGCCGAGGACCCGTCCCGGATGTTCTGGGCCTACGGCTTCCGCGGCCGCCCCGCACGCCTGCTGGTCGAGGTGCTCGGCGACCTCATCGACGCCTCCTCGGTCGGCGGCGGCGTGTTCGACCTCGGCTCGGCGAGCTACGACATCACGCGGGTGGTCACCGGCCAGCTCGACGCCTACATCGAGCCCAGCCCGCGCCTGGTCGAGGAGGTCCCGGGCGCGCGCGCCGCGTTCGAGCGCCTCGGCGGGGGCGCGGTCCTCAACAACTCGCCCTACGACCTGGCTGCCGCGGTGCTGTGCGTGGACGAGGGCGGCGGCATCGTGACCGACGCCGCCGGGAGGTCCCTGGACGACCGCCTGCTGCTCGGCTCGGGCCGCGAGCACCAGATGTCCGTGCTCGCCGCCGGCACCGCCGCCCTCCACGCCAAGCTGCTCGAAGAAGTGGAGCGTGGTCTGGCCAGGGCAGGGGAGTTGGCTAACCTCCGGCCGCCCGCATCCGCGTCCGCACTGCCCGACTAGGAGCGATCGCCTCACGTGCTGCAGCCCGTCGTGCTGGCCCACAAGAGCCTGGCCGACTACACCCACATCGTCGGCCGGCCCCTGATCGAGGAGATCCGCGAGCTCGCTGAACCGCTCAAGGGCAAGCGGGTCGTCCAGCTGTCCGCCACCGCGTTCGGCGGCGGCGTCTCGGAGATCCTCTACACGCTCATCCCGCTGATGCGCGACGTCGGGCTCGACGTCGAGTGGCAGGTGATCTACGGGCGCGAGGAGTTCTTCAATGCCACGAAGGTCATGCACAACGCGCTGCAGGGCAACCCACAGGACCTCACCGAGGAGCAGTGGGCGGTGTGGGAGCAGTACAACGAGATGAACGCGCGCGAGCTCTCGCGCGGCTGGGACTACTGCATCGTGCACGACCCGCAGCCGGCCGCGATCGCCGGGCTCGAGCCGGGCAAGTCGGAGCGCTGGATCTGGCGCTGCCACATCGACGTCTCGACGCCCAACCCGTCCACGATGGCCCGCCTTCGGCCGCGCCTCGAGCACTACCAGGCGTCCTTGTTCCACGTCGCCGACTACGTGCCCGCCGGCATGAACGGCGGCGTGAACATCGTGCCGCCCGCGATCGACCCGCTGGCGCCGAAGAACATGGCGCTCTCGATCGAGGACGCGACGTTCGTCTGCCGGCAGTTCGG
>Ga0190275_10002691_pt1 | contig 12685 bp, 9 predicted proteins | sample Popmic550T_FD_133745 | JGI IMG/M metagenome (GOLD analysis project Ga0190275, IMG submission 133745) | Populus adjacent soil microbial communities from riparian zone of Yellowstone River, Montana, USA - 550 T | ecosystem: Environmental > Terrestrial > Soil > Riparian zone > Trees stand | place... | reverse complement strand
CTCGTTCGACTCCGCGGCCAGGACTCGCCGCCAGCGGTCGAAGTTCGAGCGGGTGAGTCGCCGGTCACGACAGAAGGCGTTGACGGTTCGGCCCGAATGCTTCCAGGCGTCGATGGTGGCCCGCCAGGCCCGGACCTTCTCGGGGCGGTGTCTCGACATGCCGGAGTTCTCCCTCGGTGAAAACTCACAGACTACCCGACCACGCCAGGCGTCAATTCACCGGACACGTACGGTAAACCCGAAGCGCCGAGCATCATGTGGGTGCGCCTCCACAGTCTCGCTGGTGTACTCGGACATTTCGCCCGTCCCGGAGTGACTGGCTTAGCACTTCACCTACTCCCGACAGGTCCGCAGTTACCAAGCCCCTTAAAGGAGGGGAAAGAGATTCAGCACGGCCGTCGGGTAGGAGCGGGCTTCATTCTAAGTCCAATTGGTATGATGGATTCTCCCCCAGTCAGCTCAACCCATGGCCGGTTGTCTGTCCGGGGTGTGGGTGGCGGGGACCTTGTCCCCGCCCCACCCTCCCACACCCCTGTGGGGGTGGTGGAGTTTGGTGGGCCCACGGAACCGCCAATTCTCCGGGCGTTTCCGACGCCGCGACGCCGGCTGCGGTGACTTTCCGGTCCACACCGCACCCCCGGCGGTGAGATCGCGGTCCCCATCCGGCCCCAGATAGTGAGTGGGCGGTCTGCGCCGGCTCACGTTCGCGCCGCTACCCGGGGCGCGGAGTACGCCGACTGGACGGTCCGCCGGGCGGCGTCGGCCTCGTCCTGATTCCGGGGGGCGGCCCCTGCCAGCAGCAGGGGCTCGGCCTCGTCGACGTCGAACCCCCGGGCGGCCAGATCGCAAGCGGCGGTGAACAGTCGGTTGTTCCAGTTTGGCCCGTCCGCGTACTCGCCGGCCAGGAACCGGGCGGTTTCCGTGCTGAACGCACCGGCGGCCGGCGCCGGCGTCCGGGCCGACCGGTTCGACGGGGTCGGCCCGACCGCCGGCGCGAGGGCGGCCCGGACGGCGTCGGGCACGGCGGGGAGCGGCACGTCGGCGGGGGATCGGCCCGCGCACCACTCGTAGCGGTGCCCGGAGGGGTGGACGGACGGGGGCAGTACGACCAGCCCGCCCCGCCCGCGGAACTCCAACTTCGGGTGCCATGGGGTCGCCTTGGCCCTCGTCGGCACCCCCGGGTCGGTGAACAGCAGGTGGTACCGGCACGGCTGGCGACTGCCGGAGACGGACCTGGGACCGGCCGGCTCGGTGCCGAGCCGGGCCCCGAGGGCGGCGTGGGCCTCGGGGCCGTCCACGTCGATGGCGAACACGTTCGAGACCGGCCCGAGGACCAGGGCCACCCCGGCGTTCGGCCACTGCCCGAACCAGTCGGTCAGTTCGGCCGGGGTCGCGAGTCGGGTCTGGAACTCCTTCCACTTGATGTAAGGCCGCTTCTCCGCCCGCCGGACCGGGATCACCGACCACCCCCGGGCGTGGTACGCCAGGGCGGCATCCAGGACTCGGGGCGTACCGGACGGCGCGGGCGAATCCACCGCTGACAGTGGAGGCGCCACCACTTGCCGAGCTAACTGACTACTGATCCAGGCCAGGGCACGCTCGGCCCACCCCGGCGGGCACCGCTTTGCCCCGTTGAGGATTTTGCCGAACAGGGACGGGTCGCCGCCGATCCCGGTAGCCACCGCCCGCCGGCTGAGCCCCGCCTCCGTCATCACCCGCACGATCACGGCGGCGGGGTCTTCCGCGGCGGGGGACGGTGCCGTACGCCAGCCGAACAGCTCGTTCCAGGAGTCGACGAAAGCCGCTGGCCCGTACACCCGCAGGTGGACCCGGTCGAGGGTCCGGCGGCCCGGTGCGTGGGCCGCCATCCCGCGGAGCGCCGCCAGGGCGGACCACGCCCCGGTGGCGGGGTCGAGCCCGACGGCCGTCAGCCCGAACCGGGCCGCGACGGCCGCGAGGTCGGCCAAGAACGCCGCCACGTCCCCGGGCGGGTAGCCCGCCTTCGCCAGCCACCCGCCGGCCGAGGTCAGCCTGTACCCCTGACCCCGCCTCACCCCGTTCCCGCCGAACGCGGCGTACGCCCGGGCGGGGTCGAGGAGACCGCAGACGGCGACCCGGCCGCTGGCGTTCGGCACTTTGCCGCCGGAGACCGGCTCGTACTCGCCCGGCTCCGGGGCCGGCTTGGCCGCTCGTGTAAGTTCCCGCACGAGAACCCTCAGGAGCCGCCGCTGGCCGGGCGGGATCGGCCGCCCGTCCGCCGGTAGCGCGACCTCCGCGGGGAGGTACACGGTCACCAGCCGGCCCGTCTTCCCGACCCGCCGGAGCGTCGGCTGCCCCTTCCGTCCGCCGCGGACCGGGAACCGGTAGGTCCGCACCCCGCTCCCGTCCTCGTGGGCGAACTGCTCCAGCACGCCGAGGAAGCCGCGGCCGACGTGTACGGAAACGTGATGGTGGCGCCGGCCCGCCGCCGGGCACAGCGGGCCACACCGGTCGGCGCCCGACCCGCGGAGGTCCCGGACTCGGTGGAGGAGGGCGGTGTCCGCCCCGAGGCGCGGGGTTGCACCGTCGGCCCCGTCGAACAGGTGAACGCGGGTGAGCGGCCCGATGAGCGAGAGGACGCCCGCCCGCCAGTTCGCGGGCCACCCCGCCCGGTCCGCCCCCCAGACCGCGGCGGCGAACTCGACGTCGGGGATGTTGACGGCCGCCGAGCGGGCAGCCAGGACGTGCCCGTGGATGCTCCAGAGGACGCGGCTCACCCGGTCGGTCTCACGCAGGCGGGCCGCGGCGGCCGCCAGCTCGCGGCGGTAGCGGCCGGCGTCCGCCCCGGCCATCGCTGCCAGCCGGGCGCGGGCGCCGGCGACCTCTTCTTCGGTCGCCGTGTCGGCGTCGAACACCGCCCCCGGGCCGAGCCAGGTGAGCGCGATGGCCGCCGTCCCCACCGCGGCGACCGCCCACCCGACCCCGTCGTCGTCGATCACGGTTTCGGCGTCGGAGAACAGCCGCCGGCCACGGCCGAGCAGGTCGAACTGCTCGGCGCGGGCCGCGTCCGCCAGGACGAGTGAGTGGCGGCTCATTCGACGGCCCGCCTTTGGCTGCCGGTGTTGTTCTCCCCCGTTCGAGGAATCCGGGAGCGGAGCAACTGCTGGATCTGGGACGCGTGGCCGGGCCGACTAATACCGAACTCGCGGAAACTGTAATCGCGGTACCGGAAGTCGACGGGGAGCGGGCCGCGGGTCACCCCGTCACGGCCCTTCGCCACATTGACGATCAGCGGCGCCACGCCCGGGGGCGCCGTTTTGCGGCTCGGATCGGGTTCGAGGAATACGACGGACGACGCCCGGGACGCCAGGTCGGAGTCGCCGTGGAGGTCGTCGGGCTCCAGGTTGGTCGGGCCGCGGCCCTTCGGGATCTTCGAAATTGCCAGGATCGGCATCCCGCCCGGGTGGAGGTCGCACGCCGTCGCGGACAGCACCCGGGTCAGGAGGTCGAGGCGGAGGACGTCCCGCTCAAGGTCGTCCGCCACGCCCGGGACGTCGATCCGCTGGAAGTTGTCGACCACGAGGAGCACAGTCCGGGCCCCGGACCGGCGTTGCAACCCGTTGATGGCGTCGGTCAGGTATTCGCACATCACGTCTTGCCACTCCTCGTGTGCGCAGCGGCCCGGGAGATTCCTGCGCTCGAGGACCCGGAGCCGCCGGAGGTGTTCGGGCGGACGGAGGGCGACGAGTCCGCCCGCCGCGCTCGGGACGGACTCGGCCCCTCGCCGCGTCCGTTCCGCCGCGGCCTGGGCGGAGAAGATCTGCCCGTAGATCGCTTCCTTGTACATGTCGAGCTGCAGGTACAGGGCGGCGACCTCCGCACTTTCCCGAAGGGCGGCGCCGACGATGAAGGTGGCCAGCGACGTCTTCCCGACGCCCGTTCGGCCGCCTAGAAACGTCAGTCCTCGCAGCCCCCCGCCGAGCATGTCGTCCAGGGCGGGGAGGCCCGTGGTCACCGCCCGACTCTCGGCCCCCTGCCGCGCTAGTCGGCGCTCCAGGTAGACCTGCCAGTCGTCCGCCGCGGTGGGGTTCGTCCCGTGCGCGAAGGCCACCCGGGCAAGTTCCGCCGCCGCGTCGCTCACGAAGTCGGTGGGGATCAGATCGCCCAGGATCTGACGGTAGCCGCTCGGATGGGCCAGGTAGGCCTGCCAGGCCGGGGTCTCCCACTGCTGATACGCGCCGTCGGCCCCGGCGTGCGCGGCGAGCACCATCCGGAGTACCGGGTCGGCCGAACCCCCTCCGAACCAGGTGGGCGCGAGGCAGGTCACGAGCCGGGTGGCTTCGCCGCTCGGTCCGCTCCCGTCCGTCGAGCCGGTGCCGCGGCAGTCCCGGGCGATCCCCATCAGGTCACTGCGCACCCTGCGGTAGAGCATGCGGTCGATGCCCGGTGGTGGGTGATCGTGCTCGAGCGCGACCAGTAGGCGGGCCAGCACAGCGAGGCCGGGGAGGTGACCGGGTGCGGTGTCTCGCACGGCGTTGGCTGCGCCGTCGTGCCGCAGATCGTTCGGGCTCCCGTCATTCGCCTCGCCGGGGGAGCCGGTGATCTCCGGGTCCGTGGCGGCCGGGGTGCCGGGGTTTGCCGCCGCGACCGGTTCGACCCCGCGCGGGCCGGCGGGGACGGGCGGCGGCATCGGTAATACCGGGCCGCTGGTGGGCTCTCCGCGAGAGTCCCTGACGTCGTCGAGCTGCCGTGCTCTGGGCCGGGTTGTCGGGCGCTTCGTCATGGGTGTATCGTCCTGGACGATGATCGGCTGGTGTGGTGCCAGCGTCCCAGGCCCGCCTACCGGGCCTGACAAGGACGAGCGCGTGTCACCAGGGCACGGCCGCCGACGCGCCGAGCCCGTCGTCATTACACAGCCGTGTGCGAACCCGTGGTTGCGGAGATTGTTGCGGCCGTCCCGGCCGGTGCGTTCATCAGTCACTTCTGCCAGCACGAATCAGAACGAAGTGCGCTTCACAGGACCCAGGCTTAGCGACGCCCCACCACGTTCACGCCTGCCTCATCCAGGCCGGGCGGGGCGGTGAGACGTGGACGAGTTCGGGAGTGATGTCCAGGATGTACGGCCCCCAATCAGGTGACCGGCCCTTGGCCCCGCGGATCAGCCGACGGAGTCGCTTGCGGAACGTGCGAACTTCATCCCTGTTGGTACCCAACAGTTCCGCGAGCTCGCTCCGGAGTCGTGAGATCACCTGGCTCACTCGTTCATCGTTCGTCCGGATCATCCCCTCCCGCCGGATGGTCTCCCGCTTCACCGGCCGGCCTGCGTTTTCGGCGAGCACCCAGAGGGCCGCGGCTTGGGGACGTAGCACACTCGCCAAGGGCGCCTCTCGACCGTAGAAGACGAGCCGCTCGGCGTTGAGGAGTAGATCCGGTTGGCGAGACGGCACCCCCCGGAGGACGTCCTGGGTCTTTCGGTCTGCCTCGGAGAGGGCCCGGTAGAGGAAGTAGGGGTTGGAGGCCGCGAGCTGTGGTCCGCAGCCGGCAGCGAGTTCGACTGCCGTGAGTGACAACAGCCGTTTTACCTCCGCGCTTGCCGAGGCGTTCCGTAACCGATCGGCCACCTCCCGTACGTCGTTCAAGAGGCGTGCCTCCGGCACGCCTGTCGCCGAGGCGTAGCGGCAGGCCCGCCGGCAGCGCCCGACCGCGGTCCCAAGTCCGAGCCACCCGACCGACTCCGACCCAGCGTCTGGAACAAGTAATACCGCAGTCCGGTTACCCAAGACCTTGACCCACCGGTAGCCGCGGGCGTACGCCCGCCCGAGGGTATCGAAATCGGCTGACCGCCACGCCCGGAGCAGCCGCCACGCGTGGTGGCGGATTGCGTCGACCGCCCGCTGTGCATCGACGAGGGCGACGGCCTCAACGGCCCTGGCGGCGGCCAACCGGCGGAGCGCCAAATTCATCTCGGCGAAGCCGGGGCACCGGGCCGTGCGGCCACCGGGCGGCGGGAGGCCCAGCGTGGCCTCCTCCCAGGCGGCGTCCAGCCAGGCGCCGAACGCCGGGCCGTGGTGGCCGGCGACGTACGCCTCCCAGGCCAACGGGAACTGCTGGGTCATGTTCGGGCTCCGCGACTCCGGACGGACGACCACGCCACGTTGCTCGCCCTCCTGGCAACGGGATCACCACGCCTGCAATCTTTCCCGCAACCTCGTTTCGCGGACGCAAGGCTACCCTGGAGCCTGTGTCGGCCCCTCCGTGCCTGTGTTCCGGCCGTGCCGGAACAGATGGCGGAGTCCGGCGCGCGTTCATCACACCCCGGACGGGAAAACGCGTATGCCCCTGACGTCGACCCGAGCGGTGGGTTACGAGTCGACTCCGCCGTGGCCGCTCGCACACCGGTACGCAACCCGAGAAGTACGAGAGCGCGTGGGCTCTATGGGGTGGAAACGACTCACCACCTACGGTCGTCGCCAACACTTCGTCGAACTGAATCGTGACCCGCCCCTACATGAGCACGGTTGCGATCCGTCGGCACCACCTGGACCCGCCCCAGCCACATTCGGACGACCCCAGCGAGAACATCGGGGTCCGGACGCCGCGGCATGCGTAGTTGTCCCACTCCGACTCTGCTCAGGAGGGAGGCACCCGTGCTGAGCGTCAAGGACTGCGCGAAGCGGGCCAACGTCTGCGAGTCGGTCGTCCGCGGATGGATCAAATCGGGGCAGCTCGCCCACTACCGCCTCGGCCTCAAGCGCGGGAAGATCGTCGTCGAGGCCGCCGACCTGGACGCGCTACTGGCGACGTTTCGGGTCGAGCGGAAGGGGCCGGAGCCCACCCAGGCTCCTGCCCCGCCGAAGTCGGTTTACCGGCACCTCCGCCTCAGTTGACCGCCTGCCGCAGGTGCTCCCCGTCCCGCGACAGCTCCTCGTAGTGCTTGCACAGCATCGACCCGTCCTTGTGGCCGAGCAGCGCGGCCACGGTGATCGGGTCGTGCCCCTCCTTCAGCTTCCGCGTCGCGAAGCAGTGGCGGATGTCGTACATGGCGAACCGGGTGTCCCCCTCCCGCGCCAGCTTCGCTCGCTTCTTCCGCAGCGCCACGACCTTCGCCTGGTGGTCCTTCCGGGCCTGGGCGAGCGCCACCGGGTCCTTGTACCGCCGCCGGTCGAACCTGGGCAGCGGGGGCAGGGCTTCCACCGCCCCGGCGAGCTTGACGAGCAGTCGCTGGAACCGGCAGACGACGGCCTGGGCCTTCCACGGGTTGCCGTCCACGTTGCGGAACAGCGGCCCCTCCGGGCGTTCGGTCGCGAGCCGGGCGACGATCTCGGCCGCCTTCGCGGACAGGTAGATGACCCGCCACCGCCGCTTCCCCTTCGCCTCGGGCGGGGGGATTTCGACCCGATGCCGGTCGAGTTGCAGGTGTCGGGCCTCGATCCGCCGGACCTCTTGGGGACGGCACCCGGCCTCGTAGGCGAAGGTGAGCAGGTCGCGGAACGGCCGGTCCTTCACGATTCCGACGAGCCGCTCGAAGTCGCCTGGCGTCATACGGCTGTCCCGCTTCTCGGCCTGGGGCTTCTCGATCCCCCGCACCGGGCTCGACTCGATGTAGCCGAGTTTGGCCGACCAGTTGAACGGGCGGGTCAGGGCGACGATGGCCCCCCGCTTCTGGTTCGGCCCCCATGTCTTCTTGGAATCGACGAACTCGACGACGTGGAACGGCCGGAGGTCGTGGGCGGGCAGGGTCGAGGCGGTGTGGAGGTGGTCGCAGAACCCCTGGATGTGGTCGCGCGCCCATTCGTAGGTGCTGGGGGCACGGTGCTGCTGGCACCAGTCGAGGTACTTCTCGAAGACTTGGCCGACGCTGAGCCGCGCGACCGGCTCGTGCGGAGGGGGAGCCGGGACCTCGTCGGTAGCCATCAGCTCGTGGAAGCGGCGGAGAGCGTCCTTCTTGTCGGGGCCGAGGTTGTGCCGGGTGCCGCGGACCGTGACGAAGTAGGCCTGCCGGTCCTCGCGGTACCAGGGCTTCGGGGAGCGGGCCATGAAAAAGCCTCCGAGTCAGTGACGGTTGTAACCCGTCACGGTCTCGGAGGCATCATTCCGTACCGCGATTCTGTACCGGCGGGAGTTCGCGGGAAACCGGAGTCTCTCGAAACCCTTGCTTTCCCAGAGTGGGCAGTCCCGGGGTTGAACCGGGGACCTAGCGATTTTCAGTCGGACGCACGACGAACTGGTGCCCCGACGAAAAGCCCACGAATCCAAGCGTTTCCGATGTCGGCAGGACTGAACCGGCGGTCACTAACTTGGTGTATTCTAGCGCGGTTTGGCAGAGTTCGCTACGGATTCTCTGCCACTTCTCTGCCAGCCGAGGGGCCTCAACCGGCCCCTCCAGGCGTTGATTTGCTACCGTCTTGCGACCCAAATCGCCTGCAGATGCTTCCGTGCTGAGGAGGCAGTCAGCGATTGAGTTGCGTTCCTCGTCCGCTCGAAAAAGGGGGCAAGCTGCTGAACACTTGTGAAGCACCCGGGTAGAGTGGTAGGATAGCGTCATCACCGCCCGCACGCTTGATCTTGCCCAAAAGCAATGTCGCGGGGGGGGTGATCACGAAGGCTGCGGGATGCCGATCTTCCACAAGGCCGGACGTTCCCTCGCGGCGTCGATCGGACCAACGCTTGGCGACCTACGCCTCGCTCAGAGGTCCGTGACTCGGCCGCCGCATGACGTTGTCGGACAGGGGGTTCCTGTACCGAAGCGGGACTCTGGTGCGATCCCAGTGAAACTTGCGTTCAAATCCCTGAGGCTCCGAACTCTCTGCGAGCAGCAAGCGGCGGCGGAACGGGAATACGGGTTCAAGTTGGCGAGGCGGCTCAGGGCGAGAGTGGCGGAGTTGCGAGCAGCAGAGACCGTTCTAGAGTTGCCAGCCGGCCGGCCGCGCGAGATCCCTGGCCGACCCTTTAGCAACTACGCTGTGAACTTGACCGAGGGTTACCGACTCGTGCTGAGCGCCAACCACGGCGAAGTGCCCGTACTCGACGCGGGTGGGGTCGATTGGGCTGGAGTAAGCCGGGTCATGGTGGTCCGAATCGAGGTCGGCAATGGTTGAGGACACCCCCTTCACGCCAGACTGGGTCTCACCACCAGGTGACACTATCGCCACCATTTTGGAGGAGCGTGGCGTCAGTCGTGTTGAATTTGCCAGGACGATCCACTGGGCAGAGGGCGACATCGAGGAGCTACTCGAAGGGCGTCGAGCTGTTACTGCGGAACTTGCAGGACAGTTGGCCGCTGTCCTGGGGGCTCCAGCCAGCTTCTGGGCGAAGCGGGAACTTCAGTTTCGCCAAGATCTAGCGCGTCTGGAGCGAGCCGGATCGGTGGATGGGGCCGCCGAGTGGCTCGACGAAGTGTCAGCGAAGGAACTGGCGAAGCTGGGGTGGATAAGGCCCGTCGGCGGAAAGGCGGGCGCTGCGGCGGCGTGCTTACAGTTCTTCGGAGTACCCAGCATCCCCAGGTGGAGGGAGACCTATAAGGACACTCTCCAAGCGATCGCATTCAGAACCTCGAAGGCCTTCGCGTCCCAGCCAGGAGCGGTCGCCGCGTGGCTTCGGCAGGGTGAGGTTCTCGCGGCCGACATCGAGTGCCAACGCTGGGACCACGTGAAGTTCCGGGCAGAACTCGCGGGAATTCGCGCCCTCACTCGCGTGGAAAAGCCAAGCGAATTCCTGCCGCAACTTGTCGAGCGATGCGCCGCGTGCGGGGTGGCAGTGGTTGTTCTGCGCGCCCCCAAAATGTGCAAGGCGAGTGGTGCGTCCCGCTTCCTCACTCCGGAAAAGCCACTGCTGCTCCTGAGCGGCCGACACCTGTCAGACGATCACTTCTGGTTTACGTTTTTCCACGAGGCCGGGCATCTTATCTTGCACAGCAACAGCTTCATCTTCGTAGACGGTCTGGCTGACGACGAGAATCTATCGAACGAGGAAGAAGACGAGGCGAACGCCTTCGCCTCCGACATACTGATCCCTCCGGAACATCAGGAAGAAATGCTAGCACTCACGGCGAATAAAATCGCTGTCATGCGGTTCGCTCGAAAAATCGGGATTTCGAGGGGCGTTGTGGTTGGCCAGTTGCAGCACCGCGAGATCATTGGTCGGAATCAGTTGAACTCCCTCAAGCACCGCTACTCGTGGACTGAAGGGTGACGTCATCCGCGAAAGGGTAAAAACCGGTCGGGGCTCTTCTGCCAGTTGCAGAGAGAGTCTTCCAAGACCTGCATACCCATCGGGATGGAGAGCGCGGCTTCGAGCTGGACGAGCCAGCGATCGATTACACGTGGCTTCTCGTCCGACGCGGCATTACCGAACAACAGCTTCGCCCCATCCAGTGGGCCGGTGGCTCCGGTCATGTACGTCGAGCCCGGTTCGATATCCAGCAGCCTGAGCTTGGCCAGCATGGTGAGATAGTCGAATCGCACTAAACGGCCGAAAGAGGCGACGGCATCCATGGACCTGTAGAGATAGTGGAAAAGTCGACGGCGATCAGGGCCGACGACGCTGGTGGCATGTGCGAAGAGTCCTGAGTGCGACCCGTGAGCGGTGACCCAGTTCACGTACGTAACCACCGCCTGCCCGGTGCCGTTTCGGTGGTTCGGCTTGAGCGTCTGGAACTTGCGGTGGTTCCCGAAGTGACGAGGAGTGCCGTCACTTTCTAGCGTGTGTTGGTGGGTTCCCAGCCAAGTCCGGAATCCCTCGGGGTTAGCACTGGTGTTAGCCCAGTTCCAATGGGAGCCGTTGCCCAGTCTGCCGTAAATATCGCGCGCGAGGCGATAACCGGTTCGTAGGTTCTTGCCGAAGTTTGCAAAGTAGAACACCAGCCAGCACGCCTCGTCGAACTCCCCCGCGCGGGCGCGGATGGCGGCCCCTTTGAGGGGATCGAACAAGTCGCTCCCCGGATCAAGCCGACGGGGATCGAGGCTGCGCGGTTCACCGCGCCGGTTCAGGATGCCTCGCTCGACGAACTGGATGCGGTGGATGCTTTCGAGCACCTGCTCCAGAAAGGCTGAGCGGCGCTCGGGCGACAGAATCCCGGGTAGCGGTCTAACGCTTTCGTGGAAGCGGGTAAGTGCCGCGTCGAGGCGCACGCCCTCTACCCTGTCTTTGGGCCGAGTTGCCTGCCTCGTCGGTGCCCTCGCAGCCCGCGTACCACCGGCAATCCGGATCGCGGTCATGACTGATCCCCTTGATCATCGTTCCCTAGCTCACCCGCAAACGGAAGGGCGGGCTGCCCAGACTTTGGTGCAGAGCGCTTTGGTTTAGCCTTTTGCGAGATGTACTCCCGATAGACTGCGCTCGACATCTTGCCTTTGATGTCGTCGATCTCGCTGCTCTTCTTCTCTTTGTAAAGAAAATGCACCTGTAGTAAACGTGCGAGGTCTCCCCAGTAATCGCCCAGACGATCGAGCCTGCGTTTGCCGGGGGCACGCCCTGCCCTAATCGCCTCCTCCGCTTCCAGCCACACTAGCACACTGGGCCATGGGTCTCCGGCTGGCATGGGTGGCATTGCAGCATACTCCCTGTCTTGCCACCCTTCTCCGATGTACTTGCGTGCGGCGTCCAAATAGTCATCGTAAATGTGCAGGCTCCCGGCAAAGTGGGAGTACACGCCCACCTCGCACCCCAATTTGCGAGCCGCTAGCTCCTGAATCATCGTGAAGGAAAAGATGTCATGGGGAAGACCGAAGTAGGCGTCATTCGATCGCATTACAGCAACCATGTTGAGTCGACGTGCCCGCACCATAAACTGCAGCGAGCAAGTGCATGGAACATCTTTGTGCGCACCGCGCAAGTCGTCTGCGCCAAACAGTTGTATCACTGCCTGTCGACTGGTGGGCTTATTGCGCAACAAAGCAATAATGCTGTCGAACTGGCTCTCGCCCTCCCTACTAAACATGCGCGGCCCGTACGCGCCATAGATCGTGCCGTCTTCTTCGGCTTCTTCCTTGTATCGATCAATGTACGGCGTGATGAAGTTGGCATCCTTCCGGCCCGACAAATACCAAGCCAACTCGCCTAGTGCGCTGAATATTTTCCCCCTCTTCTCCGTGTGACTGAGCCGCGCCAGCGGGTTTGTGAGTCGGAGAAGTATCGATCCGAGTTCTTTGTTCGTGCCCCGGGATGCCTTAACGCGAATCCCATCTCTGAGTATTTTATCGAACGCTCGCCTAAGCAAGTCGTCGAGTGTGTCGGCAGCGATGAACATGGGGCGACCCACTGTGGACGCCGGGCTGCACTGGCCAATCCAGCAACAAGCCCTTGAGTGATCCCGTACTGCCACCCGAGCCAAGGCTGGGATGGCCCCACTCGAATCCGCTAACGCGATCCGCCAAACCAGCCTGCCTTTTCAGATGCATAGTCCGGTTGTGACGAATAAGCCGCCTGACGAAGCATGAATAATCTGCGAATCGTCAGAAGGCGAGCGGGCTCACCAACTCACTTCGCTTTGAACCGGGAAATCCCAGCCTTCGATTTCCCACTGAAGGGCGGAACCTGGCTAGGCGTACACCCGCCTGACTGGCTATAATACTTTACCTGCCCTTCAAAAGCGACCCGTGTAGGGCCGGAAAAAGCAACCTTCGGCTCTTCGAGAGCCGAAATGAAGTGGGGGGGTCAGACCGCGTGTTACTTCAGGTGCGCGCCGATCCATTCTCGACGAGCCTGT
>Ga0190275_10002690_pt1 | contig 12686 bp, 12 predicted proteins | sample Popmic550T_FD_133745 | JGI IMG/M metagenome (GOLD analysis project Ga0190275, IMG submission 133745) | Populus adjacent soil microbial communities from riparian zone of Yellowstone River, Montana, USA - 550 T | ecosystem: Environmental > Terrestrial > Soil > Riparian zone > Trees stand | place... | reverse complement strand
AATGGCGTGCCCAACAAAAAAAAAAACCCCTTCAAAATAAAACCCTTCACAATTAAAACCTTTTCAACCCAACTAAAACCGCTATAAAACAAAAAAGCCCTAAATAAAAAAAACGGAATATTAAACTGTAAAAGTCTTCCAATCGCCTTACTCATATTTGCCTCCAGATTCCGCCTGATTCACAAGCGAACCTTAACTGTGAAGTGGTTTCTAATACAAGAAGGTTTGACAGAGAAAGCTGTCTATCTACTGTTGAGCGGAACGATTTCCGCATAACACCATTATATGCGTACCGGCTACGCCGTTGCAGTAATGCCTTTCCCGGACGGTGCCGCCGGCTTAGAGGAAGTGGACGATGACGGCGTGGCCGTCGGGGCCGTCGCGCTCTTTCTTGTCGAGTGCGTGTTAAGCTTTCGAGTGGCCGCGACGAGATATGAAGCCAAAGCAATTCGTCTATGACCGCATGGCCGCGCACTACGACGGCGCGATGCGCCCGCTCGAACGTCTCGGACTCGCTGGGCTAAGGGCCGCCGCGCTTCGAGAGTTGCCCGCGGGCGCGCGCACGCTCGAAGTCGGCGCGGGCACGGGCGCGAACTTTCGTTTCTACCCGCGCGACGCGAAAGCCTGCGCGTGCGTGGAGCCGAGCCGCGAGATGCTTCTGCGCGCGAGCGCGAAGCCTGAGCGTCCGCCGCACTCGCTTCTCGTGCAATCCGTCGCCGAGCGACTTCCTTTCGGCGATGACGCATTCGACGCGGCCTTCGCAACGCTCGTATTCTGCTCGGTCGAGTCGCCGCCGTCGGCGTTCGCGGAGCTTCGACGCGTCGTGCGCGCGGGCGGCACCGTCGTTCTGCTTGAGCACGTCCGCCCGCGCGGGCCGCTCGGCTACGCCTTCGACGCGCTGAGCCTTTTGACCGTGCCGCTCTTCGACGACCATTTCAACCGCCGCACGAGCGAAGAGGCACGCCGCGCCGGACTTGAAGTTGTTCGTATTGAGAATCACCTGCTCGGCGTCGTGCAACTTATTGTCTGCCGCGTTAATTAAGTCGGTCTTGTGCGCGGCGCATATTTTATTAACCACAGAGACACAGAGGGCGCAGAGGTAGCACAGAGAGCCAGAATTTCTCTGTGCAATCTCAGTGTCCTCTGTGCCTCTGTGGTTAAAACTGATGCTGTAAACTCAACTCGAATTTGAAAGTCACCGTATGGCCGCAAATCAGAACAAGTCTCAGACCCGCGCGCGCGTCGGCTGTCAGGGCTGGAACTACGACGACTGGGTGACGCCGCCCGCGGGCGCGCGCCCGATCTTCTACCCGCGCGGCACGCGCGCCGCCAACATGCTCGACGTGTACGCGCGCGCCTTCGACACGGTAGAGGTGGACTCGACCTTCTACGCAGTGCCTTCCGATTCGACCTTCGACGGCTGGAAGCGGCGCACGCCCGACGGCTTCACATTCGCATTGAAGCTGCCGCGCGAGATAACGCACGAGCATGCGCTGCGCGGGGCGCTCGCCGCGCGCGTGCTGGAAGAGTTCTGTCGCGGCGCGCGTCGTCTGGGTGAGAAGTTGGCGGCGGTGCTTGTGCAACTGCCGCCGCAGTTCGAGGCGACGGGAGAGAACGCGCGCTCGCTCGCGGAGTTTCTGCCCATGCTCCCCGAAGACATACGCTTCGCCGTCGAGCTGCGCGACTCCTTCTGGTTCGACGAAGAGATGCTTGCGCCTCTCTTCAGTCGCCGAAACGTTTCGCTTGCGCTCGTCGAAGGGCCGTGGGCCGCTCGCGAGCGCGTGTGGCGCGCAGCCGCTCCGCTGATCGGCGCGACCGACTTCGCATACGTCCGTTGGATGGGCGAGCGTGACCTCGCGCGCTTCGACGAGGTCGCGCGCCCGCGCGACGCGAACCTTCAAAAGTGGGCCGCGGCCATCGAGAGATTGCGCGGGCGCGTCACCGAAACTTTCGCCTACTTCAGCAACTTCTACGAGGGCCACGCGCCCGCGAGCGCGAACAAACTCAAGCTCCTGCTCGGTCAACCCATCGTCGAACCGGATGACTTAGAGAACCAGCCGTCGCTTTTCTGAAGCGGCAAAGAATTAACAGGGATGGACAGGATATACAGGATAAGAAATTAAAGATTTCAAATTTGAAAATCTTAAATCCGTCTGTCTTGCTTTTTATCCTGTCTATCCTGTCCATCCCTGTTAATTTTTCTTTCCCTTTAACTCTCCGATGATTTTCAAGCGCACGACTTTCGGCCTCTTCCGCCCTCCTGCACGTTTTGTGCTATCCTCTTTGCGCTAACTGCCCCTAAAACTGACTCTTCGGAAACTACTTCGGCCTTTTGAGGGAGGAGAATATTTTCATGCGTCTTCTGAACGGAACGAAAGCGATTTTAGCAACGGCACTCGTCGCCGCCGCGGGCGCGGCATGCCGCACGGCTGAAGAGGCGAACGTGAACGCAGGCAGTGCCAACGCCACGGTCAACGTCAACAGCGCGAGCAACGCGAATATGACCTCCTCAACCGTGACGACCAACACGGGACAGACCATCGAGGCCAGAGAGCCTGACAAGTACAGCGCGACCGTCGTCGTCGCCGCTTCAACATCAGGACAGCAGCGCGCCGCCGGTCAGACCGAGATCAAGGTCGCGCGCAGCGGCGCAGACCGACGCTACTCGCTCGACACGAAACTGCCCGGCCTCGGCGAGATCATCTTCCTCGACAAGGCCGACAAGCGCTATCTCATAATCCCTTCGCAGAAAAAGTACGCGGAGCTGACGCAGGAGCTGACGGGGATGAACATGGATGCCGTGCGCTCGATGACGCCGGGCCAGATCGTCGCCTTCGTCTCGCGACAGCAGGGCGTCGAGCGCATCGGCGACGAGACCTTAAACACGCGCGCCGTCACGAAGTACAAGGTCGCGGGCCGCGCTCAGACTCAAAGCAGCGCGGGACAGGTGCAGGGCGAGACTTTCATCTACGTTGACAAGGAGACGGGCCTGCCTCTGCGCGTCGAGGGCTTCGGACAGTCAACGGGCAACGTGCAGGGCGTGTCGGGCGGCAACCTCGTCGCGGAGATGAGGGAGCTTAAAACGGACGTTGACCCGACGTTGTTCGAGATTCCGCAAGGGTTCGCCAAGATCACGCCCGAAGAGATCAAACAGCAGGTCGCGCAGATGACGCAGTTCCTGCAAGGCGTCATGGACTTCATCAACAAGCAGCAGGGCGCGGCTGCGCCGTCGGCGTCGCCCGCGTCTTCGCCCGCGCGATGAACCGGGGCAAGGGGGCATAGATGAAATACGTTCTCACGCTCCTCTTGGGCGTCCTTACGGGAGGCGCGCTCGCGTACTTCCTCTTCGTCGGCGCTCCGCACTCGAACTTGCAGAAGGGCGAGCTTGTGCGCGCGCCCGATGCAGGCGGGCCGCCGCCGGGAACAGCCGTCGTCGAGCTCGACGAGCAGTTCTTCAACGCTCTGCTCGGCTCGATCTTCCGCGACCTTAACAAGCCCGCCTTCCCTCCGCAGCCCGGCGGCGGCTGTCAGAATCAGGTGGTGATCGAACCGAACGCGGGCGGCGTGCAGACCGCCGTTGTGTTGCGCGAAGGCAAAGTGACTGTGCCGCTCGCCTTCAGCGGCGGGTACGAGTTGCCGATAGTAGGATGCCAGAGTTACAAGGGCACGGCGGAAGCGAACATTGACTTCCGCTTCGCGCCGGAAGAGCAGACGCTCTACGGCCAGTTGAACGTCGTGGGCGTGAACCTCGAAGGCATGTCGCCGCTTTTGAGCGGCCCCGTGACGGCCTTCGTGCAGGGCGCTATCAACCAGCGGGTCAACCCGCTCGTGTTGATGCGCGGCCAGCAGCTAACGCTCAACGTCCCCGTACAGGCCGCGGGCGGCGCGCTCAAAGGACAGGCGAAGGACGTTCGCCAAGAGGCCAAAGACGGCAAGCTCCGACTCCAAGTCACATACGACTTTCAGGGCGCGAAGGGCGGACAGTAAGAAAGGCAAAAGGCAAAAGGCAAAAATAGAAGACGCGCTCCTACGAGCCGCCGTCTTTCACTTTTGCCTTTTGCCTTTTGCCTTCCCGTAGGGCTTGCCTTTTGCCTCTCTTCTTATAAAATATCGCTCGGCCCCGGCGACTTAAACTTTCAACTCACTGGCGGCAACCCGATGCGCCACGCATCCGAGGTTAAGAGATGCGCCCCAACACACTCGCACGCAAAATTGCCTTGCCCCTTCTGCTCCTCTGTCTGTGCTGCGCGCCCGCGCGGGCGCAAGAAGAGACGTGGGTGCAGGCCGAACCCGCGCGCGTCGTCCCGCGCGCGCTCGCCGTTTTCAACTGCGAAGGGCAGACCGGCGTCAGCGCAGGCTGGGTTTTCAACGACGGCGGCTATCGCGTCGTGCAGCCGCCCGTCGTCTCGCGCGAGGGGCAGAAGATAACGCTCGACGCGCGCGTCGAAGAGTGGACGGGCGTACGCACGCTCTCAATCGTTCCCTTCGAGAAGAACTTCGAGCTGGGCGCGCTTGAGCCGGGCACGTACACGCTCGACTTCAAGTCTTGGGGCACGACGCTCAAGCAGCTTCAGTTCACAGTCCCGCGGACGCCCGCGGCAGCGCAGCCGATTGACCGCGGCTGCTTCTTCGTCATGCAGCACTATCGAGATTTTCTCTCGCGCGAGCCTGACGGCAGCGGCCTCGGTTTCTGGACGAATCAGATCGGCGAGTGCGGCCTTGACGCACAATGCATCGAGACGAAGCGCATCAACGTCTCCGGCGCGTTCTTCCTGTCAATCGAGTTTAGGGAGACGGGCTACTACCTCTACCGAATCTACAGGGCCGCGCTCGGTCGCCCGCCGACCTTCGCGGAGTTCGTCCCCGAAGCCGCCGCGCTCGGCAGAAACGTCGTCGTCGGGAGCGTCGAACCGTGGCTGACACGACTCGACGGCAACAAGGTCATGTTCACGCAGGGCTTCACAAACCGTCAGGACTTTCTCGCGCGCTACAACGGCCTGACGAACGCGCAATATGTTGACAAGCTCTTCGAGACCGAAGGCATCAGCCCGACAAAGGCCGAGCGCGACGAGCTAGTCAACAGCCTCGACCACTGCTCGTTCACCTTTGGCTGCCCGACGCGCGCCACCGTTCTTCGCAAGATCGTCGAGCGCCCCGACTTCGACCGCAAAGTTATCAACGAGGCATTAGTCACGATGCAATACTTCGGCTACCTGCGCCGCGACCCTGACGACGAAGGCTTCCAGTTCTGGCTACGGAAGCTCAACGAGTTCGGCGGCGACTTCCGACGGGCCGAGATGGTCAAAGCGTTCATCACGTCCGACGAATATCGAAATCGCTTCTAGGGTGGGCTTCGATTGAACGTATACAGCAATTTTCAGTTGAGTGTAATGCATGTGTGATTCACCGCAGAGGCGCAGAGGACGCAGAGGGGGCGCAGAGAGAGTTCAACCCTCTGCGAGAACTCTGCGTCCTCTGCGCCTCTGCGGTGAGTCCTGTTCGCTTTACACTCAAGAGAAAAACGATATAGGGACGAAGATTAAACACCGCAGGCACAGAGGACACAAAAGACGGCACAGAGAGTTGAATTACTCTGTGCCGTCTTCTGTGTCCACTGTGCCTGCGGTGTTGAGTTATTCTTGCTACGCTAAACTGATAATTACTCAAGCGGCGAACGACAGATATATGCAGCCTCTCAACCATAGATGATTGAGGACGGCTAACTGCTCACACCGTCGGAGCGCGGCAAGGATGTTGGGCGGGGCGTCGTACCGCTCCTTCAGAAGCTTCGTCATTTCCAGAAATTGCGTGGCGGCAGTTTGCGGCCCCTTCGACATGACCGCCCAAGCCCTGCCCGCGTCTACGTAAGCCTGTACCGACAACTTGACCGACGTTTTCTTGCGGCACTCAGGCAGCTTCAGCAGACCTTTGTTCACCTTCGGCAGCGCCAGCAATAAAAGGGACTTGTATTCGTTGAAGCTCACGAGGATCGTGGCCGACTCGCTGCCGTTCCTCTTAACGACCGAGGCGTCGAGCTTCTTCAGCGCCGCGACGGCGGACTTGAGCGCCCTCGTGTGGCCGATGGCTTCTTCGTAACTGGCTTGCCCCTCGTCTTCGTCTATCTCGGTGTACCTGACTCCGAACCCGATCCCGTCGAAGCAGTTCGAGACCTCGCCCCACACCTTGATCCACTCGCCGGAATGCAGCTCTATCTCAAGTCTGAGTAGCTCGTTGGCGGTCGCGACCTTGTCCGACAGTATGAAACATCCGCCGGGGCTTATGTCGCTCACCGTCCCCACGTAACATCCGAGAAGGCCCTCCCAACGCGCCTTGAGGTACGTGGTTATCCTTTCGTGCTGTCTTCGCTCGACGGGCAAAATGCTGTCGTCGTCAACGACCACGACCATCCCGTTCTCTTCCGAGGCCGTCATAAAACTTCTTTCCTTCCGCCGAATCAAATGACGCTCAGATGGCCGGCCTGCCCGCGCCCGCCGACGCCAGACGCTGGGGCACCGGCCCTCCCTGCGGCCTCGCCGCGCCGACGTGTCTGAGGACTTCGCGCATTCCAACATGGTGTATCAACGTGTCGAGGTAGGGGGCGAATTCGTTTAGCACTTTGTCGAAAGACTCGATCTCCTCGAAGGCGTCTTTAACCTTTTCGACGAAACTCTCGAACTCGGCCCAGTCCTTATACATGAGGAAGTGCATCGTCTCGTCGCGGAACAGCTCAAGGTGCCTGATGAGGGAGTGCTTGAGAAGGATGCCGTTGGCCTTCCGCGCGCGCTTAACTTTCTGGACCAGCAGATTGAGGTCGCGGTAGAGCGCGAGCGAGTTTTCGACCTTGTCCTGATAGTCCTCGAACAAACGCTCGCCGCTCGCCGCGGGGTCGAACGCCTGCGCGAGCGTGATGGCCGTCTGCTGTAGGCAGTTGTTCATCAGCCCCCACGCGCGCGTCAGCTCCGAGCGCGAGTACGGCGCCCCCGTAGCCCCCGTCAGCGCCCGGAAATCCATCCGAAAGACCTTGCTCATCTCGTGCGCGACGACGAAGCGCATCCCGTCGAGCGTGTCCTTCACGTCCTCGTTGAGGAAATCCGCCGACGCGACGGCCTCGGTCACGTAAGCGAGCAAGTTGGCGCACTGATTCCTCAGCACGTCGAAGAGGCGCGCAACCTCAGTCACGCCGCTCTCCTTAAGAATCCTTTCGATGGCCCCCAACGTGCCGAGCGCTTTGAGATGTCTGGCGTAAATCTGCGTGATGAGGTTGCGAAGGCGGGCCGGCTCTATGCCGTCCACCAGTTGGGCGAATCGCGGCGGAAGCGCGACCGCCGCCGGGCGTGCCTCGGAGGGCGGTATGGGCGAAGGAGGAGTGAGAACATCTCCGAGGTCAATCTCTATTTCGAGTTCGTCTTCGGCCATTGATTCTCTCGACAGACGCGCGCGCCAAGTGTGGGTAAGCCGCGAGGCAAATTTGTCTCGCGGCAAAGTCTACTTCGTCGTTGATGCGAGCCGGTGGCCGCGACGGCGAACTGCTCGTCCGCCGTCGCGGCCTTCCGGCTCGCGCAAAGGGTGCGCTACTTGGTCTCGGAGAGCGCGGCGATGTAGCAGCCGCGCGCCGTGGCGATGAGCGGGTCTTTTGCCATACGCACCTCGGAAATCTCGATGGGGAACTCACCCTCGGCCCGCAGCATCGCTTCAAACTTCTCAAGGAAGCCGACGGGTCTGGCCGTGCCGCCCGCGAGCGCGACCTTCATCGGGCGATCAACCTTGGGGAGGTGACTCGAGCGCGAGAACTCCGAGCGCAAGCGGTCAATGAGCGACTTCATCATGTCGTCGTAGAAGATGTGGAGGGCGTGCGACATTTCGTCCTTCGGCTGACGCGAAAGGTCGAGGTTCTCCTCTTTGAAGAGGCGCACCTTCGTCGTGTTCTGCTCGCCCATCACCTCCGCGACGTTGCGGTCTATGTAGTCGCCGCCCTTGGGGACGCTGAAGGTAATCATCGGCATGGACATGAAGGAGACCGAGACGTTGCACATCCCGCCGCCGAAGCTGATGCCGATGCCCGTGAAATTATCGTCCTGAAGCTCGGAGAAGACGACGGCCTGACCCTCGTTGAGCGGCTTCACGTTGTAGCCGAGCGTCTGGAGGAACTGTTTGAGGAGCGCCTCGTGGTAGACGAGCTTGCCGTTCACGCCCTCGCCGTTGCCGGGCACGCTGAAGCACAGAACCTCGTTCTTGCGCGCGCGCGGGACGAGCTTTTGAATGATGCGCTGAATCATGTGCTGGCTGTTCGCCTCCTCCGGGTTGAGAAGGCCGGAGCGCATGGGGCGGCGTGCGTCTGTGTTGAGGAAGCTGGCGAAGAAGTCCGAGTCGTTTCCGTAGACGTAGAGGTTCTTGCAGTTCCGCTCGTAGACCATCCCCCTGACCTTCAGCATGTTCTCGGCCATCTCCGAGCAAGGGACGGGGACGAAGGCGTTGAGCTGCGAGCGCGTCTTCTCGCCGCCGGGGCCGTCGGCCACGACGATCCGGCTCGTGCCGATGTCCAGACCGACCGGGCCTAGCTTCGCATCCGCCACTTGATCTATCACTTTAGTCCCTGCCGTCGAGGCATGATTTTTCTCTTCCATGATTTTCTCCTCAGTCAATTTTTAAATGGGTGGTTTTCCGAACAGGCGTCGTCGGGGGGAATTGCGAACGGCGGGCTGGCCGTCACTTCGCCTGAAGACCTTGCAATGCATGTGCCTCTGTGCGCGTCCGAAAGGGAGTCGGAATTGCGAGGCACTATTTCGGCACGCTTCGGCGGCGCGTCACCTGCCTGCGCCCCGGCTTGAAACCTCTGCGCTTTGCGCGCGGAGTTGCAGAGCGCCCTGAAGCTCCATCCGCTCCCGGTAGACCGAGCGCATCAGCTTTCGCAACTCATCGCTCCTCGTCTGCGTCTGCGCCGCACGGCGCTCGAACTCTTCTTCGGCGGCGGCGACGCCCGGCCAGAGCTGACCGCCGATTTTCTCCACAACGTCATCGTCGTAGGCGAAGCCCAGCTCGCCCACGCTCGCCGGCGGGACTTCGTACTTGTCGGAAAGTCCCATCGCCTCGAACGGGAAGCCGCGCGCCCAATCGCTGTGGAAAGCGATTCGCATGTTCGAGGGATTGATGGAGACCAGCCCGTGCGTCACGCAGTTGGCGTCGTCTAGCTGGTAGCGGCTGCGAAGCACCTGCGTGAGAAGACGTCCGGCCAGAACCTGCGCCTCCGTCAGTTGCTCGCCTGAGTCGCCTACGTTCGCCTTCGTCTCGAAGCAGACGCCGATGAAACTCTCGTTCAGCCCGACGTAGGTCACTTGGCCGTCTGACCAGACGGAATTGCCCGCGTGGTATGCCGTGTCGCCGTCGCGCACTACGCTGTAGACCTGCCCGAATCTGTCTATGACGTAGTTGTAAGATTTGTTTTTTCTGACGTAGTCGAGCAGGTTTTTCGAGCGTGTCTCAATCGAGTCGCTGTTGCCCTCGACGAACGGCAGAAGGTCGCTCTCCGAAGTGTGGTAGACGATGCCGACCGGACTGCTCTGAGGCTCGCCGACCGACGACGCCGCGCCCGGCTTGAACGCAACGTAGCGACGCGCGCGATTCTCGACCGCGTGCGAGTTTATGACGCGCGCTCCGTTGCTGTAGCGCTCGAAGCCGTCGCCCTGCTCGACCAACCAGACTTTCTCAGGCTGGTATGAGGGCAGCTTTCCCGCGATAGTGTCCTTCGGTGCGGCGGCCTCACTCGCGTAGACTTTTTCGACGCTCTTGTAGCGGCCCGCGAGGTATGTGTTGGCGTGCGCGACCGACCAGATTGCCGCGCGGTAAGCGACCGCGGCTAACATGACCATCGCGACGAGCGAGAGCGTGTAGAGGGCGTGCCGGAACTGGTAGCACCGATAAAAGGCGCGCGCCGAGAGCGGCGCTTCCGTGTGCAAACGGAGCAAACCGCGACGCCCGCCCGAGTCCGACGGAAGCAGTTTCGCTATCTCGCGGAAGATGAGGCCGTAGAGCGAGAATTTAAGAAGCCTGTCGTAATACTTTGAGTTTCTGAATGATTCCCATCTGCCGAGCGTCCCACTTAGGCGCTCGCCGCACGAGGCCTGAAGCGCGAGCGTATTCTTTAGAAAGCGCAGACGCACTTCGGGCTTCGCGAAGAAACGCGCGTAGCCTTCGACGATCTCGAAATGAGAAGTGTCTACTTCCGAGTGGGGCTTCACATTCATTTCCTAACCCGACAGGACGGCTAACTTCAGCGTCGGCGCATATCGCGTCCGGGCGCTTTACTTACTGCCGCGGGACGACGATGCCCGCGGGCGCGACGCCTTTGGCGCGCAGCAGCGCGGCCTCTTTCGACGCCCCGGCGCGGTCGTCGAAACTACCCGACTGCACCCTGTACCACTTGCCGCGACCGGGCAGTTCGACGGCGACCGTCCACGCGTCGAAACCCGCCGCGCGCACGCGCGAAACCTGTTCGTTCGCCCCAGACTCATCGCTGTGCGAGCTGACCTGCACGGTGAATTTCGGTTCGGAGTCGCTCGACGCGTTTGCCTGCTTATTCGACGCCCCGGCCACCGAGGGTTCTTCGGGAACGGCGGCGACGGGATGCGACTCAGCGGGAGATGTCGAAGTCTGCGAAGCGGGTTCAGCCGGTGTCGGGGCTTCAGAGGGGACGGCTTTATCGCCGACGCCTTCGGCGACGGGCGCGACTTCGGCCACTTGCTGCTCGCCGTTCGGGGCGACGGGTGCGGGTATAACTCCCGGGGTTGCCGCGTGGGCCTTCGAGTCATTCGAGGCGGAGGAGGCTGTGCCCGACGCACTGGCATCCGGCCTTACCCAGCTCAGCAGGAGGATAAGCAGGACGAAGAAGACGGAGGTGGTCAGAAGCCATGCCGGGGCCATCTTCATGACATGAATGCCCACGGCGTAAGTGTCGGGCGCGGAGCTGTCGCTCGCGTAGGGGGCTAACGTCGGCGCTTGAGCTACGACCGACTGCTCGTCTTCGGCTGCGACGACCGCCTCCTCATCCACAGACCCCTCGATGATTACCTCTTCGTGTTTAGCGTCCATAAATTTTTAAAGGAGGGTTTCAGGTGATCGAAGATTTCGGGCGTCGGCATGGGCCGCGGCCAAGCGACTGATGCGGGCACAGCACCTCCAACTGTGAAAACAACAAGTCTCGTGCCACCGTCGCTTAATAATTTCCGATCTGAACTTGTCAGGAAGAAAGTCAATTTGCTTTCTGGAACATCCCGTTGGAGTCGCCGCGCCTCTCATATCGCCCGTTCTCGTGACGTTAATTGTCACCCCAAACCTGACTTTATTCGTCACACGGCGACGGCCAAACAGTTTCTTCCTCGCTGCCGGACGAGCGTCTACCCTTGTCGCCCGCGCGAACCCGACCTCGCCGGCAGAAACGCCGCCGGGCATGTCCTTTGCTTGGGAGAAAATGGTTCTCTCGCGCGCGGGACTGTCCGGCGCACACGTTGGCAGCAATCGAGATGGACTCTTTACTCCTCGCTCTTTACTCCGCGCGCTTTCCGTCGCCTCGGCACTGCTGTGCGCGGCGACGCCCGTGAGCCGTCTACAACATGATTCTCATCTACAAAGAGCGTCCGTCCTACGCCTACACAACAATTGTGTGCGGGTTGGGTGTCGCCGCGCTGACCGCTTCCCTCATCAACTCGTCCGTTCCGCTCTGGGACGCCCGATTCCATCTCATCGCTTTCTGCGCGCTGACCGCCGGGACGCTGCTCTACGTCAAAGTCCCGCGCGCGAGTGCGGTCGTCCCGCTCTCGTCCGTGTTCGTGCTGGCGGCAGCAGTGCTTTACGGAACCGGCGCGGCGGTGACTCTCGCTGCGGCGGTCGCCCTCGTCTCTTCATTGCGGCTTTCACGCGGCGGTCGAAGTCTGCTGTGCGACTCGGCATTGGCGGCGGCTGTGACTTTCTGCTCGGTGGGGGCGCTGCTATGGCTCGACGGTGTCGCGGCGTTTGACTCTGCGTTCTTCACGGCCTTCGCCGTTGTGGCCTACTCCTTAGTTCAGGCCGCCGCCGAGTCCGTGCCGGTCTCAGTTTACGGCCCCGGCGCGGGCGGCAGTTTCTCTCCGAGACTTTATCTGAGGGCGCTGGGCTGGGGCACGTTGGTCTACCTGATTCCTTCTTCCTTCGTCGTTCTGGCCGCACGGATTCCTAACGGCAACGCCCTCGACGCCTCTCTGGCGCTCGCGGCTGCCGGCGCGGCGGCGTACTCGCTTTACAGGGTCTACAGGTCGAACGTTTCTGAAGGGCAGCCGCGCGGCGTCGAGGCATCGCCCTCCGACGCGGCGGCGGTAACGGACGCGCGCGCGCTCTACAGCGTGTTCAACTACGCGGCGATAGGAATGGCTATCCTTTCGTCGAAATGTAAGCTGCTCCGCGTGAACCGCTCGATGTGCAACTTTCTCGGATACACCGAGTCGGAGTTGATGTGCTCTAGCCTTCAGGCCATCACGCAGCAAGAGGACTTAGCCCCGGCGCTCGCGGGACTGAAGAGCGTGCTAAAGCGGCATTCGGATTTCCTCCAGATCGAAGTGCGCCACAAGCGGCGCGGCGGCGAGAGGGTCTGGGCGCTTTGGAACGTCGCGCATTTTCAAGACCCGGAGAGTGAAGAGGTTTATCTGATACTTCAGCTT
>Ga0190275_10002689_pt1 | contig 12691 bp, 10 predicted proteins | sample Popmic550T_FD_133745 | JGI IMG/M metagenome (GOLD analysis project Ga0190275, IMG submission 133745) | Populus adjacent soil microbial communities from riparian zone of Yellowstone River, Montana, USA - 550 T | ecosystem: Environmental > Terrestrial > Soil > Riparian zone > Trees stand | place... | reverse complement strand
CGCGACGCCGGCATCTATGAAAGAGGGGATCAGGTTGTCCGGGTCTCGCATCTGCAGGTGGGCGTCGATGGGGAGGTCTATTGCCGCCGCGAGCGAGGCCGCGACAATGGGACCGACGGTCAGGTTGGGAACGTAATGGTTGTCCATCACATCGAAGTGGACCAGGTCGGCACCGCCCCTCTGCGCCCGCCGGACCTCCTCGGCCAGGTGCGCGAAGTCGGCCGCCAGTATCGACGGCGCACCAACTACCCTGTCACCCAGCTCACCAAAATACGTCAAGAGCGTTCCTTTCTAGGACCTGGATCCAGGGGGTCTATCCGACAGAACAATACTTCCTCTTCTCGGGACGGCTGCATCCGGTCAACCCGGTAGCTTGCTCCGGTCCACGGCGAGTAGAACGTACCTATCGCTCGGAGTATCTACGCGGCTCATCCCGGGAAGACGCTCGAGCGTTTCCACCAGCGGAGAGTCGTTCGGGATCATCACATAGTCAACCTCGTTGCGGCGCAGGATCTCCATCCGTTTCTCCAGCGTGGAATTGTAGAAAAAGCTCTTGACGTCGAGCGATCCTTGCGGGACCTCGATCTCCCCGGGAACCCTCTCCTCGAGCTCGGGAAGCACGCGCAACACCAGGCTGCCCCTACGGCTCACCACGTTTGCCTCATCAGAGTACGCGGGGATGCGTGCGCTCTGGAGATCCGGCGCCATCACCACCACGGGCGACCGTATCTGCTCCCGGAACCACGGAAAGATGGGATCGGAAGGATAATAACCGGCCTCGCGGCTGCCTTCCCTGTGGGAGGCGATCGACTCCATGCCAGAACGTGCCTCAGGCAGAACAGCGACGGTCAAGGCTACCACCAGCAACACCGGCAACGCGGCGGCTACGGGGCGTGACGGCAAGTAACGCTGCAGCCAGCGTGTCGCGTAGCCAGTACCCGTCCAGATCAACCATCCAAGCGTCAGCACCGCGGCCAGTTGAATGGGCCAGGCGAGGCGCCAGATCTGTCCCGGGAGCACGACATTGTCCCCGAGGAAGGTCGTGATCGGGGGCACGTAGACCACCAGCATGGTTATGTAGAGCGTCCCCAGAAGCAGTTGCGCCGGGAGGCTCTTGCGCAGGCGCCAGAGCATAAAGGGAAAACCAATCAAAACGGCGGTGGCGACTACGGGGTCGAGGAGCAGGGAGGGGTGCATGATATACGATCCGTCGGCCAACTCGTGGATGCGATTCCTCTCCGGGCTGACGAAGATCATGTTCCTGAGCACGTCGGGGTCGCCCGAGTTGATATCCGAGTCGGCCAGCACGCTGGAGAGCGCTTCGTCTGTGAGCAGCGAGACGGTCGCCGCGGGTACGGCGATGATGGTGACGCCAGCGAGCGCCATGGCGCAGATACGGCTCCATGCCTCCCGGCTGCGGGGGGTGGCCGCGAGATGCAAGATTCCGAAACCGGCCATCGAGATCCCGACGATGGCCAACCCTATGGGGTGAACAGCCACGACGGCGCCGCACAGGAACGCGAAGCCGAGGAAATATCGCTTCTTTCCGCTCTCGAGGAAGGCGTAGGCACAGGCGAGGGCAAGTGGGAAGAAGAGGAATTTGGCGACCATCTTGTCCTCGGGAAGACGCTGGACGAACTCGCCACCCCACGTTATGCGCGACTGGCTGAGGTGCATGAGGAAGAAGAGAGCGTAGAGGCTGCCGGACACCAGCGCCGCCCGCTCGCTCTTGAACAGGATTCGCGCCAGGGCGAAAAAGACCAGGAATGCCACCACGACCAGCGCGGGGTTGAGGAACGAGAAGACCAGATCGATGGGGTCTACCCCGGAGACCCGCGAAACCGCAGCTTGTTCCAGCAACCAGCCGTTGATCTTGGCGCGCGAGAGGCTGACGTCGCCACCAAAGAAGGGTTCCACCGAGGCGAGCCTATCCCCGCCAAGGTATTCTCTCACCCACGAAAGGTAGATCCAGATGTCGCCGAAGACGCTCGGCGCCGTGGTCCTGGCTATGTAGGCCATCGCCGAAACGAGCATGACGAAGGGAACCCAGAGTATCCCGCCCGTGTCCCTGACCTGAAACCGAGTCTCCCCGGCAATTTCCCCCTCTGGCCTGAACGCCACCACCACCGCGGCCAGCAAGAACCCGACCACGATGGCACCGCAGACCCAGAGGTAGGTGGAGAGGGTGCTCTCCGTGATGAGCAGGGGCACTGCCGTGAGCGCGAAGGTCCCGACGCCCGCGACGAAAGCCGCAGGGAGCATCGCGACACCAGAAAAATACTCGTCGAAGAACCAGCGGACCAGCAGGAGGCCAGGTGCCAGGAACAGCACCAGCGTGGCCAGAAGCATAAGACCGGGCGCACCTCCCGAAGGTTCTCTGAACGCATAGAGAACGCCGAAGGCGAGAATGCCCGAGATCACCACGCAGGCCTCGAACCACCGAACCGCGATACGTCCCTTAGCCACCAGGCCGCTCTCCAGAGATGGAGATCAGGGGCACGCTCATGACCCCTGTCCCCCTTCGTGGTCCCGCCGGACGGTGGCCTGGTGTTGCGGTTTGACTGGCATTGAGGTCGCGAGCTCCCGGCCTGACTCGTCTTCGGCCTTTACCGCGAAATACGAACCCTCTGCGTGCAAGGTAGCGGCGGTCTCGAATCCCGTGCGGGGAATCGAGCCGACCGTCTCCAGCCGCTCAGGTCCCGGGCCGGCGAGAACCCGCCAGGTCGCGACCTCCGTAGCACCATTCCAACTGACGAATATACGGACCTCGTCTCCGCTACCGGTCTCGGCGATCAGCGCTGGCCTGGTCTGCGGCTCGCCCGTCCAGGGGAAGCGGAACGCCCTGTAGGACTCCACCTCGGCGGGGAAGCTGGCGTCGAAGAGAAGCTCACCATCCCGGGAGAACTCCGAGAAGTACGGTTCGCTGCCCCATCCGACGAAAACGTGCCCGTCGGGCAGGATCTGAAGGTTCCCCTGCGTATCCGACAACGTCTCGTGTGGACGCACGTATTCGCCCACCAGCGTGGCCTCCATGGCATCTTCGTCGACCGCAACCATGATCGCTCGGGACTGTTTGTCCCTCGTTGCCCTGGCATTGTCGAAGATCGTCAGGAGGTTACCGGGGTGACGGCGGGCGTCGTGCTGCCAGTAGATGCGGGTCCCCGGCTCCATCTGGAAGTCGTTGTTCTTGCCGCCGAAACGCCACGCGATCTCGCCCGTCTCGCGGTCTACCTTGTAGACGGCGGAGGTTCTGCGGGCCGAGATGGTCAGGTATCCGTCGGGGTTGGCATCTACGGAGTTGATGTGGAAGTAGTCGAAGGGCCATTCGAGGTCCGGTGACGGCCGGTAGTAGGATTCTTCGACGCCGACGTGATCCAGGCTGTGCCACTCGAAGAGGACCTCGCCAGTCTCGATATCTACCTCCTGGACTATGCCGTCGAGAACCGTGGCGTCGGCGGGGCCGCCCACAGAGGTAAGGTCCCACTTGACCCCGTGATAGATGGTGATCAGGGCGGTGTCTTCGGGGGTGATCAGGAACTCGTGGTGGTCCCCGTCGTAACCGTTGCCGGCCTTTACCCTGGCTATCTCCCTGTAGGTTCGGTCGGCCAGAACATACTCTCCCTGCCCGTACCCGGTATGGTGTCCCTGCCACCAGGTCAGGACGGGCTCACCCCTGTACTCCTGAACCTTGAAGTCGAAGGCATCTTTGGCTGAATCGTCCAGAGGCTGAAACCAGACCGGCTCGCCACTCGCGTCGAGTATCAGGGGCGCGTCCTGGCTCGGGGCCTCTCTACCAGGCTCCTTTTTCGGGGATACGAAGACGCACCCCGTCGTGGCGTCCGGGGAGGAGGTGTTCACCTTGATTACGGGCGGACGAAGGTCGGGGCGTGTGCGGAACGTCATCGTCTTGCGCGTCCCATCTGGGGCGGTTGAGGCCAGGGTGCGTGAGGTCGGCTCACAGCCCAGCGTGCCCGTCAGCGCTATCCCGGCCGCCCCGGCCGACAGGGCCCCGAGGAACGTGCGGCGCGAGATCGCACCCCCAAGCCCCCCGCTACCGGCCCACTTCTCCGCCACATCCATCCTCTCACCATGCCGGCCTCGCACGCGATCATGAAACGCAAGTCCTCCGACCGAACCCACAACATCAGGCATCCCGGAAATACCCGGTTAACCTCGCTGATCTTCTACGAAAACCAACGACTTTTCAAGCTCGGGCAAGTGCCCTCGCAGCACGCTACGCCCTTCGGGCTACGCTTGTCGGCACGCTCGGACTAACGCCCTCGCTCGTCAACAACGCTTCGGCTTCGCCTCGCTTTCAGCTGGTCGTCTCGATCCGCAACGGCAGCTTAGACTACTCACCTCTTCCGGGCAGCGAATCTTCAGAGCGGAAGGGGGCAGGCCGCAGCGGGATCTGGCTGACAGCGAGACCCGAAGGGGCGAAGCGTGCTGACAAGCGACCAGAGGGAGCGTGCTGCGAGGCCGCATGCCGAAGCGTGCTTTCAAAGGACCGTTAGCAGTACCTCTTCGACCGTGGTGATGCCCTGGGCCGCCTTGGCCAACCCGTCTTGCTTGAGGGGTATCATGCCGGCCTGCCTGGCGACCGTCTCCATCTCATCGACGGAGGCACCCCTCAGGATCAGGCGCCGCAACTGCTCGTCGACGAGCATGATCTCGTACACCCCGATCCGGCCGGCGTAACCGGTCCCGGAGCACCTCTCGCAACCCACGGCGGCGTGGAAGTTGTTCTTCATCCCATCGGAAGGCCGTTCCCCGGGCTCGAGTTCCCGGATAAGCTCGTCGTCCACCTCTGCGGGGCGTTTGCAGCGCTCGCAGAGCCTTCTGGCGAGCCGTTGGGCTATCACGCAGTCTACGGCAGAGGCCATGAGGAACGGCTCCACCCCCATGTCGGTAAGGCGCGTGACGGCGGATGGGGCGTTGTTGGTGTGGAGGGTGGCCAGGACGAGATGGCCCGTGAGGGCCGCTTCTACGCTCGTCTTGGCCGTCTCCCTATCTCTTATCTCCCCGATCATGACCACGTCGGGGTCGGAGCGCAGGATGCTCCTGAGGCCGGCATGGAAGGTGAGCCCGATCCTGGGGTTGACCTGCACCTGGTTGATCCCCCGCATCCTGTACTCGACGGGGTCTTCGACCGTGACGATGTTCTTCTCCGTTGCGTTGAGCTCACCGAGGGTGGCGTAGAGCGTGGTGGACTTGCCCGAGCCGGTTGGCCCCGTGACAAGCACGGTTCCGTACGGTCGCCGGTACACCTTCTCGTACCCGCGAAGCATGCTCCGGGAGAGACCTAGCCCCCGCAAATCGGTGCGGAGATCAGCGTTGTCGAGCAACCTTAGCACGACCTTCTCGCCGAAGGTGGTGGGCAGCGTGGCGACCCTCATGTCCATCCTGCCGTCCTCCAGGGTGGCCGAGAATCGGCCATCCTGTGGCAGGCGCCGTTCCGCTATGTCCAGGCTGGCGAGCACCTTGAGCCTGGCCACGACGCCGCCCTGGAGGGCGGAGGGTACGCTCATTACCTCCCTGAGCACGCCGTCTACCCTGAAGCGCACCCTCAGCTCCTCCCCGCGGGGCTCGAGGTGGATGTCGGAGGCCCCGGCACCGGCCGCCCTGCGCAGGATGGACCCGACTAGCCTTACGGTTGGAGCACCTGTTGGGCCGCGGTGCTCCCGCAACTCCACGTTCTCATCGTCTTCCTTCGGGACCTCGGCTGAGGCTTCCTCCAGGAGCTCGGCTACCTCGTCGCCATCGCCGAACAGGCGATCGAACACCCTGCGCAAGTCGCTCGCCGAAACGACGACCGGGCTGATGGTGTAACCGGAGAGCATGCTGAGGTCCTCTATGGCGTGCAGGTTGGCCGGGTCTTTCATGGCGACCACCAGCCGTCCATCTTCCACGCGCAGGGGCAACATTCCGTACCGGCGCAATACCTTCCTCTCCACCAGCCCTGCCACCTCGGGGTCCACGTCGTCCGTGCCCAGCTCCACGAACGGCAGGCGCAGCCTGCGGGCCATTGCCCTGGCAAGATCCGACTGCCCCACGTACCCGAGCGAGAGAAGAACCCTGCCGACCCCCTGACGCTGCTGCCGCCCGAGGCGGTAAGCTTCCTCTAGCTGTCCGGTGGTGATGACCCCGTCGGACACCAGGATCTCACCGATGCCCCGCGACGTTCCGCCGGCCGGCGTACGGCTACGAGACCGCATGGGGCGGAGCAAGGACTATGTCGCAGCGGACACGGTGCACGAAAGAGTTATCGGTTCACCCAACCGAAACTCTAGCTTGTGGCGGTACCCTTCCGTCGGTCTAGCGTCCCGCCTTGGCCTTCTCCCGAAGAAAATCCTGATAGTCGTCGGTAAAGAAGTGGCTCTGCCCGTCGGCCTTCAGGACGTAGTAGAGGTAGTCGGTACTCGCGGGGTTCAGTGCCGCCTCGAGGGACTCGCGGCTGGGGTTGCAGATGGGAGCCGGTGGTAGGCCCTTGTTCTCGTAGGTATTGTACGGCGAGTCGATCTTCAGATCGTCGAGGGAGAGGTTCTCCTTTGGCCTCTCCAGGGCGTACTGGATCGTGGCGTCGATCTGGAGCGGCATATCCCGGTCTAGACGGTTGTAGATCACCGACGCCACCAGCGGCTTCTCCCGGGGGCTCGCGGCTTCTCTCTCGATAAGGGAGGCCACGGTCACGAGTTGATGCTCGGTCAGCCCTAGCCGGTCTCTGGCCCCTGGGATATCGAAGCTCTGTGTCTCGATGAGGTACTGCCCTAGCAGCCTGTCGACCACCTGACGCGCGGTGACGCCCTTCTCGAAGTCGTATCTGGCCGGGTAAAGATAACCTTCCGTGGTCTCTATACTGCGGTGTTCGAGGAACGCGTAATCGTAGTCCGTCTCCCGGGCCGCCCCCTCGAAGTCAGCGACGGAAACCCCGCTGTCTTTCGCCACGGTTCGGGCAGTCTCCTCCAGCGTGAGGCCCTCGGGGATGGTTACCGCGATGGTTGGGGCAGCCTTGCCAGCGGCGAGCTTGCGCAAGATCACGTCGGCATCCTGGCCCCGCTCGAAGGTGTAGCGTCCGGTCTGTATCTCGGTCCCGTACCCCTCGTAGCGCGCCTGCAGCTTGAAGACGAAGGCGCTCTTTATTACGCCGGCCGCTTCGAGCTTGTCGGCGACGTCCGAAAGGGTGTCGCCCTTTACCACATCTACCATGACCGGTCCCTCCTGCGCACGCACGTCCTTGCCCCCTACCGCCGCCGTGTAGATGAGGTAGACGGCGCCCAGAACGGCCACGACCGCGAGGATGCCGAAAACGGTCGGGCCAGCGTTCGAGCGGCGAGTGCGGCGGATCCTGCTGCGGTCCGGGCGCCCGAGGGCGTCGAGTCTTGCGTCCAGCTCCTCCCGGTCCCGCCGCTTCTTCTTGTCGTGGCGCCTCAAGTGTTCCTTCCGGCCTCGAGATACTCCTGAAGCATCCTGGCTGCCGCCAGGTGGTCCACCCTGACCGGCTTCCTCTTTCGGCTCCCCTTCTTGCCACGGCTCCCGGCGGCGATGCGGGTCGTGAGCCGCTCATCCCACTCCACAAACAACAGGCCGGGAAAATCCCGTTTCAAGGCATCCAGTGTAGCCAAAATCTTCTGCGCCTGGAATCCCACCTCGCCTCCGAGCGTCCTTGGAACCCCGACGACGACCTCTCGCACATCCTGTTCTTCGACCAGGCGGTCCAGAAACGAGGGGAGCTCCCCACTCGGCACCACCTGAAGGGGGTTGGCGATCACACGCCCGGGATCGGAGACGGCGACGCCGGTGCGTACGTCCCCCACATCAAGGGCGGCGACGCGCCCGCGGCCGGCCCCGGGCAGGGCCTACTCCCCGCCGGCGAGACGCTGGTCCAGGATCTCCCGCACCCTGGCCAGGGCGTCGGGGATGGCACCGAGGTTACCGCCACCAGCCTGGGCCATGGTAGCACCCCCTCCTCCTCCACCGCCGAGCACACCCGATACCTCGCGCACTATCTCCCCAGCCTCGACCTTCTGTGACACGTCGGGGTGAAGGTTTGCTACCAGCACGGCCTTCCCGTCCAGTGCGGCGGCGAGAACCACCGCCGAAGGTCCGTCGAGACGGTTCTTGATGTCGTCGGAGATCTGGCGCAGCCCTCTGACGTCGGCCGCGACGACCTGGCCCGTCACCACCCTGGTGCCGTCGACCTGCTGGGCACCTTCAACCAGGTCTCCGACCTCCTCGAGGCCACGCTTGAGGGTCTCTTGACGGGCCGCCTCGCGGGATTCCTGAACTTCCTGGCGCAAGCTGCCCACGGCCTCGGGAAGGTCGTCGATCTCGACCTTCAGCGTCGCCGAAATCTCTTCGGCCCGCTCGGTGGCGTCGGTAAGGTACGTCAGCGCCTCGCGGCCCGTTATGACCTCGATGCGGTATAGATCGGCGCCATGCTTGCGGTTCGACAGGATCTTGAAAGCCCCGATCTCCGCGCTGCCCCGCACGTGTGTGCCGCCGCAGAGCTCGCGCGAGAAGCCATCAACCTCAACCACCCTGACGAGGTCGGAGTACTTCTCGCCGAAGAGCATCATCGCGCCGAGGTTACGTGCCTCCTCCAGGGTCGTGGTGAAGTACCTGATCGGCTGGTTCTCTGTGATCTTCTGGAGCGAGATCTCCTGAACGCGCCGGATCTCCTCGTCCGTCACCCTCCCGCCGTAGCGGTAGTCGAACCTGAGCCGGTCAGGACCCACGTAGCTACCGGCCTGCACGACTTCCTGCCCGAGAACGGCCCTCAGAGCCCAGTGCAAGATGTGCGTTGCGGTGTGGTTCGCTTCTATCTGCTGGCGGCGCACCCGGTTGATGGAGGCGACAACTGCTTCCCCCGTGCTAAAGGCCCCGCGTTCGGTTCTCGCCCTCAGCACCTGGTAATCCCCGGCGGGGATGGCGTCAACGACCTCGAGTTGACCTTCATCCGAAGAGATCCAACCCTCGTCCGCCACCTGCCCGCCGCCAGTCGCGTAGAAAGGGTTCTCCGCGAGAACCACGTACACCTCGTCGTCAGCCTCCGGGACGGGCTCTATGGCCACTATCCTGGTCTCGACCTGCTCGCGCTCGTAGCCGACGAAACGGCTCCTGATGTCCTCATCCCTGAACGCGGCGACGACCCGGTCGTAGCCGTGTACGGCCTCCCTGGCCCGATCCCTCTGCGAGTCCATCGCCGCCCGGAACCCCGCCTCGTCGAGCGAGAGCCCTCTGTCGGAGAGGACCTCCCGCGATACATCGACCGGGAACCCGTAGGTGTCATGGAGCATGAACGCGAGTTCACCGGGAAATTTTCCGCCGTCGAAGCGCCGCAGCTCCTCCTCCAGGAGATACATACCTTGATCGTAGATCTGCAGAAAGCGAGCGGCCTCGGCTTCCACGACCCGTCTGATATCACCCACGGCATTGAATAGCTCGGGGTAGGCGTCTTTCATGTAGTTGGCTACTTCGCCTGCCAGGCTAGCGAGAAACTGGGGGCTTTGTGTTTGCGGGTTCACCTTCGCCAGATGCAACCGCGCCTGCAGGGCAGCCCTACGAATGATCCTTCGCAGCACGTACTCACGTCCCGTGCTGCCGGGTCTGACCCCGTCCGCGATCAGAAACGCCATCGACCTGGCGTGGTCTCCGAGGATGTACAACGAGCGATCAACCGCCGCCGACATCCCGAACTCGATCTTGTAATCGTCACGAATCCGGTCGTATACCGGGGAGTACACGTCTGTCTGGTAGACGTAGGGGACGTTCTGGACCGCGGCGGTAGTACGTTCGAGTCCCATACCCGTATCGATGCCGGTCTTGGCCAGCGGGGTCAGGGTGCCGTCCTTGCGCTGCTCGTACTGGTTGAAGACGAGGTTCCATATCTCCAGGAATCGCGGATCGCCTTCTTCTCCCCCGGGGCCGTATCTGGGGTCGGCTTGTGGATCGCCGTGCGAGTACTCTTCGCCGTAGTCGTAGTAGATCTCCGAGCACGGGCCACACGGGCCCGAATCCCCCGGTGGTCCCCACCAGTTCTCGCTCTTGGGAAGACCGAAGATCTTGTGCTCGGGTACTCCCACGTTCATCCAGAGTTCTTTGGCTTCCAGATCCTCGGGGGCGTCCTCATCCCCCTCGAAGATCGTGATCCAGAGCCTCTCTGGCGGGAGCCCCAGCTCTACCGTGAGGAACTCCCAGGCCCAGGCGATGGCCTCTCTCTTGAAGTAGTCGCCGAAAGAGAAGTTCCCGAGCATCTCGAAGAACGTCAGGTGGCTCTCGTCGCCGACCTCTTCTATGTCCTGGGTCCTGAAGCATTTCTGGGCGCTCGTCGCCCTCGGGGTCGGGGGCCTATCCTGGCCGGTGAAGTAGGTGATGAACTGCTGCATTCCCGCGGTCGTAAGAAGAACCGTCGGGTCGTTGTGGGGGATCAGGGAGGCGCTGGGGTAAAGCCGGTGACCCCTCTCCACGAAGAAGTCCAGAAAGCGGCGCCGGATCTCGTTACTCTGCACGGGCGCCGTCCGGGGTAAGCGTGGTCTCCTCCTGATCCTCCTCGAGCTGTTCGAGCTCCACACGCAGGTCTTCTATGGCCCTCCTGAGGAGGCGGGAGACGTGCATCTGGCTCACGCCGATGTGGTCGGCGATCTCGGTCTGGGTCTTGCCCTCGTTGAAGCGGAGCCGCAGAATCTGCTGCTGCTGGCCCTTCAGGCTGTCGATGGCCTCCTGCAGAAGCAGACGGTCCTCCAGGCCCTCTATCTGGGACCGGTCATCGGCCTGGAGGTCGATGATAGTATCCCCCTCCGGCTCATCCTGACTAACCGGGGCGTCCAGGCTGGCCGTGTTGTAGGCCCTCCCGAGTGTCAGGGCCTCGGCCACGCCTTCCACGTCAGCGTCCAGGGTTTCGGCCAGTTCCTGAAGGGAGGGCGAACGACCCGTCCTGACCGTCTCGTCCCTTATCACCTCTTTCGCAGACTGGCGGAGCTCCTGCAGGCCGCGCGGGACGCGCATGGCCCATCCCTTGTCGCGGAAGTAGCGCTTGATCTCCCCCAGAATATTGGGCGTCGCGTAGGTGGAGAACTCTATCTTCCGGTCCACGTCGAAGCGGTCCACAGCCTTTATGAGGCCGACGGAGGCGACCTGCACCAGGTCGTCCAGGGGCTCACCCCGGCCAGCGAACTTGCGTGCCAGGAACTCGGCCAATGGGAGCTGTTCCTGGATTACACGTTCCCTGGCACCGCGATCGCCTTGCTTGTGGTAGCGGACGAGCAGGCGCCTCGTGCGCGCTTTGTCCGGTCTTCGGTAGCGCCGGCTCACGAAACCATCTCCACCACGGTGCGCCACCGCGTCCCTTCGTCACCCTCGCCCGAGGGCTCCTCCACCTCGGCCAGCACGCCCTGGTCGGCGAGCGAGAATCGGAAACGGGTCGAAACGTCTGCGGAATGGAAGCCCTCGAGCGCCTCTACAGCCTCCTCGAGACCGCCGACGCCGACCCTGGCCCGGGCCACCATCCCCGCGAGCACCAGGCCGACGCAGGATGTCATGTCCTCGCGCGGCGGCAGCTCGAGATAAGCATACTCTTTCTGGCGCTGATCTTCGGTCAATCCGGATCCCTCTCTCGGCTCTGATCTGCTGCTGGCGGGGATGATTCCGAAACCTGTCCATCCGGCACGGGCTCCGTCGCGGCTCCCGCAGCTTGCGCAGCGTCGGGGTCGGGCGGGGCGCCACGTGCGGTGTGGTGGCCGCCGCCATGTTCCTCGAGGTCGTGCAGAATCTCCTGCCGCCTCTGCGCCGAGGCCTCCCGGCCCGCCGAGACGGCACGCTGGTAGCGGCGCCGGATGGTGTCGGGCAGGTCGCGTGCTGCCCTGGGAAGGTTCTTGCGTACGTCCTCGTTGGTCGCGTAGATGGTACCAGCAACCCCGATCACGACACCGGCGACTACCCGTCCCCAGCTCGCCATTACTCTTCACCTTCTTGACGCTTCTCGCCGCCCAGGAAGGTGCTGATCCCCCGCGATAGGCCGGCCGTAGCCGATGAGACCTTGATCACGCTCCCCCTCACGCCGCGCGTGATGACGGCCGTGGTCTGGTCCAGCTCGCCGGTCATGCCGGCCACGTCGCCGACGGCGCCATCCAGCTGCGAGAGCTGACTGTTGATGTTGTCAACCGTCACGTGCGTCTTGCCCAGCAGGGGGACGACCTCCCCCGTGACGTCCTTGATGGACTCCTCCGTGGTCGAGAAGATGCTGGCGAGCCTCAAGAACATCCAGGCGAGAACGAAGAAAGCGACCGCGATCCCCGCGAATAGCAAACCCTTCATCAACTCTACGAAAAGTTCCAAACCTTACCGCTCCTCGGTACGGGGCCCCTGAAACCCGGATTATAACTGCGATCGCATGAATATACCGCCCTCAAGCGGTCCCGCGGGCAACGACGCCGCCACCGACGACCTTGCTACCGTCCGCTGTGTAGAAAACGGCCGACTGCCCCGGCGCAACCCCCATCACCGGCTCGTCGAGACGCGCTTTCCACCTCCCGTCCGCCATCACCTCTACGGTGCACGGGACTGGCTGGCTGTTGTACCTGACCTGAACGCATGCGGCATCCCCGATCTCGAGGAAGCGGTTCAGGTCCGTGACCGTGACCTCACGCACCTCCAGATCCCTTTTGCGGCCAACTACTACCAGAGCGGAGGACGG
>Ga0190275_10002688_pt1 | contig 12694 bp, 13 predicted proteins | sample Popmic550T_FD_133745 | JGI IMG/M metagenome (GOLD analysis project Ga0190275, IMG submission 133745) | Populus adjacent soil microbial communities from riparian zone of Yellowstone River, Montana, USA - 550 T | ecosystem: Environmental > Terrestrial > Soil > Riparian zone > Trees stand | place... | reverse complement strand
CGCGGTCCGATCCGCCCGGGTGAACTCGACCCGGTCGACTTCCTCGCCCATCAGCGCCTCCCCTGTCGGGTACCTGGCCTCAGTCTGCCCGAACCACGCCTGACACGTGAGCTAAGTCGCGTCGCTGCCCACCGACTGGTACGCCGGTCCGCTCGATGCCGGCGGGAAATGTCGGTGGGGGCGGGGAGACTTAGGTCGTGCGTACTGATCCGTCCATCCTGCATGTCGACCTGGATGCGTTCTTCGCGGCGGTCGAGCAGCGGGACAAGCCCTCCCTGCGCGGCAAACCCGTCGTCGTGGGTGGCATCGGGCTGCGTGGAGTTGTCTCGACGGCTTCGTACGAAGCGCGCAAGTACGGCGTCCGGTCGGCGATGTCGACGGCCGAGGCGCGGTCGAGGTGTCCGCACGCGGCGTACCTGGGGACCCGGTTCGAGGTCTATCGCGCGACCAGTCAGGCGGTGATGGCGCAGATGCGCGCGCTGTCCCCGCTGGTCGAGCCGCTGTCCCTCGACGAGGCTTTCGTGGATCTCGCTGCCGCCGGGCTGAGCAATCTGACGGTTGATGACGTCGAGGCCATCGCGGGCGATCTCAAGGACGCGATCAAGGAAGCCAGCGGTGGCCTGACAGCTTCAGTCGGCGCCGGGACGTCGAAGCTGATCGCCAAGATCGCCAGTGACCTCGACAAGCCCGACGGGGTGGTCGTCATCCCGGCCGGCACCGAGGCCGAGTTCCTTGCGCCGATGCAGGTCACGGTCATCCCAGGCGTCGGCCCGGCGACCGCGCAGCGACTCAGCATGGCCGGGGTGCGGACGGTCGGCGACCTGCAGCAGCTCGACCAGGACGAGCTGGTCCGGCAGGTCGGCTCGGCCCACGGCGCAAGCCTGTACCGGCTCGCGACCGCCTCCGACGACCGGCCGGTCGTGAGCGACCGGGAAACCAAGTCGGTCAGCATCGAGGACACCTTCGAAACCGACATCATCGATCGATCGTTGCTGGCGGCCATCGGCGACCGGATGGCGTACCGAGTCTCCGAGCGGCTGCAAAAGGCCTCACTGTCCGGCCGGACAGTGACGGTCAAGACACGGATGCACGACTTCACCACGCACACGCGCTCGTCGACGCTGGCCGGTCCAACCGACGACCCCCGGGTGATCGCACGGGTGGCGCGACGGTTGCTCGAGGACAGCGACATCTCGGGCGGTATCCGGCTGCTCGGAGTCGGCGTCTCTTCGCTGGCCGACTGGATCCAGGACGACCTCTTCACAGAGAGCGAGCACGACGACACGCCGGTCGAGGTGCTCGTGCTGCCGGAGCGGCCGCGTGACCGGCAGACCGGCTACTACCCTGGCCAGGACGTGATGCACACGCAGTACGGTGAGGGCTGGGTCTGGGGTTCCGGGCGCGGCCGGGTCACTGTCCGGTTCGAGACGGCGGCGACCTCACCGGGGCCGGTCCGGACCTTCGCGATCGAGGATCCGGAGCTGACCAAGGCCGCTCTTCCGGGCGGTGAGGACGACAAAACCAGCGAAAACGACCAAGATGGGGCGAATGACTGACGTCCGCGGCGGGGTGTACCCGTTCTGCCGATCCTGCACCGCGTCGTCGACTGCCTGGCGCGCGCCGGATTCGGCGACCCGGCTGAGCGGCATCGGCAGTCGCTTCTACGGCCATCGTGACGTCTGCGAGGACTGCGGTTCGTCCGTGCGCACGCTCTACTCGACCTTCCTGCTGATCCCGGTCGCTCGCCGTGGCCGCTTTCGCATCATCAGGACCGGCGGCCGCAGCTATGTCGGGCGACGCCTGCTGGACCGCCCGGCGGCCGTGCCTAATCCGCCCTCGCAAGAGGTGCCGCCGTCGGAGTTCAAGAACCACCCAGAGCTGGTCGACGCGACGTACGAGGAAGCCGAAGCGCGATGGGCCGCTCACGACTCGGCGGGTGCGCTCCCGCTGTACGAGGCCTCGCTGGCGGCGTGCGAGAAGGTGCTCCGGGCCGACGACCCGGCGACCCTGCAGGTCCGTCTCCGCGTGGCGCAGGTGCTGTTGGCGACTGGTGACTATGCCTCGGCGATCGGCTGGTTCGAGCTGATCACGCCGCAGCTGGTCCGGGTGTTCGGCGCCGAGCACGATCTGACCCGCCGAGCCGTCGAAGGCGTCACCGGTGCGCAGCTGATGGTCGGTGGACCGCGAGCCGAGATGAAACTGCTGACCAGCCTGCTCGACCAGGATGAGAAGACTTTGGGCCGGCAGCACCCGAAGGTTCTGCGGACCCGCGCCGCCCTCGGCCGGGTCTCGATGTTTGCCGGCCAGCTCGGCGCCGCGGTGCAGGTTCTGGATCAGACGCTTGCCGACAGCATCGAAGGACTCGGCGCGGACCACCCCGACACCGACACCTTCCGCGGCTCGCTGCTGGAGGCGTGCGGCCTCGCGGACGAGCGTGGCAAGAAGAAGGATCGTGAGCTCTCGGTGGCGGCCCGGCACCGCTGGACGCTAGCTCCGAAGGCGGACTGACAAGCAGGTCACGCAGCCTTCGAGCTTCTCGAACTCGCTGATGTCGACGATCACGGGCGTGTAGCCGCGCTCGCGGAACAGCTCAGCGGACTTGGGTGCCGAGGCAGCCATCAGGAGCCGGTCCTCCCCCAGCAGCACGACATGTGCCCCGCCTTCCTCAGGTACGGCGAGGAACTTCGGGAACGCCGTCGGGTCATCCGTGAGCGGCTCGTACCCGATCACTGTCCCGTCCGGCAACGCGGTCACGGCCGACTTCAGGTGCAGTACCTTGCGGACCGGTACTGCGACGACCTCGGCTCCGAGAGGCGCGAGGTACCGGCGTAGCTGATCGATGCCGGCCTGGTTGGTACGGCCGCCGAGCCCGGCGTACACGGTGGTGCCGATCTTGAGGACGTCGCCGCCATCGAGCGTGCCCGGCTCGGTGATCCTGGCGATCCGGTAGCCCTGGGCCGCCACGGCACGCTCAGCCTCAGCTGCTTCGGGGCGCCGCTCGTCCGCGCCGGCTCGGGCGATCACGGCGAGATCGCCGAACACCACCATCGTGTCCTCGACGAACGCGCCGTCGGGGCAGTCGTCGATCGGCGGCACCTCGACACAGCTCCAGCCCTCGTCGGCCAGCGCGTCGACGTACTGCTGCCACTGCTGTCCTGCGAGGTCCGCGTCGACGGGGACGCGTTCGAGATGGGTGAGCAGCCCGTCGGCGAGGCGGGGGCTCGGACGGCGGACGAGTGCGCGAACGGTGGCCATCCGCGCAGGCTAGCTGGCCGGTGCATGACCTGGTCAGGGGCGGGTACCGGGGACGTTCACAGTAGTGCGATTTTGGAGGATGGGTATGCCGAAGATCCTGCAGCAGACCGGTGGCGACGTCGTCGAGGTGATCCTCGCCGACCATCGCTGGTTCGAGGAGGCCTTGCGTGAACTGCGCGACGTACAGGCCGACCGGGCGGCCGTGCTTGCGGATCTGGCCACCGTGCTGATCGCCCACGCGGAGGCTGAGGAGTCGAAGGTCTACCCGTCGCTGCGCAAGCAGGACGCCATCGACGCCGAAGAGGTCGAGCACTCCGAGCACGAACACGACGAGGGCAACGAGGCGTTGCTCGCGTTGATGGAGGTCGAGGACACCACGAGCGAGGAGTTCGGCGAGAAGGTGCACGAGCTGTCCGAGGCGCTCTCACATCACCTCGACGAGGAAGAGCGCGACGTCCTCAACCCGGCCCGGACCGATGTCAGCGAAAAGGTCCGTGTTCAGCTGGGCGAGGCCTTCGCGACCGAACGCGCCCGGCTGATAGACAGCGACTGCGGCTCCCTCGACAACGTGCGAAAGGTTGTCGCGGCAACGAAGAAGTAAGCGCTCCCCAAGTCTGGTACCCCGCGACTTTGAGCACGGGCCAGTCGCCCGAATCGGCGTCAGTGCGACTGGTCCGTGCCCAAGGTGGCGGGGCATTAGAGCGTGAGCACGAGGCCTTCCTCGGCCGCGATGACTTCGCCCGGGAAGATCTGCTGGGCTTCCGTGACCGACACAGCGCGATCTGAGCCTGGCCAGAAGTGGGTCAGCAACAAGTTGCTGGCTCCCGCCGCTGCTGTTGCGGCCTCGGTTGCCGTCATGACATAGCGCGGCGTGGTCTCCGGTGAGGGACCTTGAAGGGTTGCGTCGCAGATGAACAGGTCGGCGCCATCAGCCAGCACTGCCGCCTCCGGGCCAGGGCCGCTGTCGCCGGTGTAGGCGATCGTGAGGTCTGGCGCGGAGAGTCGGACGCCGAGGTTGGTCACGTAATGCGGCAACAGAGCGGTCTCCAGCCGGAACGGCCCGATTTGGGTCGCAGCCAGGTCTCGTACGTCGAAGACGGTCGCCGGATCTGGTCTGGGCTCCAGCGTTCGTAGTACGGCGAGAACGCCTGGTGGGCAGTAGAGCGGGATCGGGTCGGCGTCGGGCGCTTGGTAGTACCGGACTCGGGCGAGCGCGCTGACGTCGACACAGTGATCCGGGTGCTGATGCGTCACGATCACCGCGTCGACAGCACCGTCCGGGCAGTGCTTCAGCAACTGCGGCAGGGCGGCGTACCCGAGGTCGAGTACCACCTTGAAACCGTCGTACTCGAGCAGGAAACCGGCGCACGCGCGACCCGCTTCGGGCCACGCGCCGCAGGAACCGAGAACGGTCAGCGACCTCATCGGCTCGCGAAGGCCAGGTCGCTGGAGACGATCTCCTTACCGAGTGGGAGCAGCGAGATCGGGATCAGCTTGAAGTTCGCCAGGCCGAGCGGGATGCCGATGATCGTGACGCAGAGCGCGATCCCGGTAACCAGGTGCCCGAGCGCCAGCCACCAGCCGGCGAAGATCACCCAGATCACGTTGCCGAGCACCGAGCCAGCCCCGGCACCCGGCTTGTCGACCATCGTCCGGCCGAACGGCCAGAGCGCGTAACCGGCGATCCGGAACGACGCGATGCCGAACGGGATGGTGATGATCAGGATGCAGCAGATCAGCCCGGCGATCACATAACCAACAGCCAGCCAGAAACCGGCCAGCACCAGCCAGATCAGATTCAGAATCGTTCTCATACCCCCAGCCTGCCACCCACCAGGTCACCTGGCGCCGCAGATCAGTAGTCCTCGGCGTTGAGAGTGCTGAAGCTGATGCCTGCGGCAACCAATCGGCGGCGGAGCGCGGGACCCATGGCAGCCGCCGTGGTGACCTGGCCGGAGGTCTTGGGCAGGGTGTCGAGGGCCAGCGAAAGCGCGCACTCGGCCAGCATCTTCGCCGTCTCGTCGTAGCCGGGGTCGCCGCCGGACACCTCGGTGACGACGCGCTTGCCGCCGCCCTCGCCCACGAAGCGTGCCTTGAACCAGGACTTCGCCCGGCGCTCCTCACTCGGTCCGTCGCCGGCCTTGATCCGCTGGAGCAAGACCTTCCGGGCCGGCGGGATCTGCGCGGCGGCCGCCAGCAGACCTAGACCCGCGATGCCACCCACCACGATCGGCAGCCGCTTCACAGCGGCATAGTGGGAGTAGCGGAAATCGGGACCGTAGTCGTCGAGCAGCAGGGCCGAGGTCGCCACGATCTGCGGGTCGACAGTCGGCAGCGGCACGGCCCAAAATCCTTGGCTGCGGTGGATCTTGCCCCGCACGAGCTGTACTGAACGACCATCGGGCCGGGGCTGCAGGCGGCGCCGGGCACGGTGCGCGTCCAGGTTCTGCTTGCCGCGGGACAGCGCGGTGACCACCGTCTCCCACGTCCCACCGGACGGTTTGCCGCCGCCACGGATCAGGCCGTCGACCTTGATCGGTACGTTCTTCGGCAACTGCTCGACGGTGAACTGCACGCCCAGGTCGTACGGGATCGAGTCGAAGCCACAGCAGTGGATGATCCGCGCGCCGGTCTCGACGGCCTTCGCGTTATAGGCGACGTACATCCGGTCCACGAACTCTGACTCACCGGTGAGATCGAGGTAGTCGGTCCCCGCCTCCGCGCACGCGGCCACCAGCGGTTCGCCGTACCGGACGTAGGGGCCGACTGTGGTGACGAGGATTCTCGTCGCCTCGGCGACCGTCTTCAGCGACGCGGGGTCTTCGACATCGGCGATGAGGAGATCGACCTCGATGCCGAGCTTGGCCCGTACCGCCTCCAGCTTGCCGCGATTGCGCCCGGCCAGTGCCCAGCTGAGCTCAGGCGGTGCGTGCTTGGCCAGATACTCGGCGGTGAGCGCTCCCGTGAAGCCGGTCGCGCCGAAGAGGACAACGTCGTACTGGCGGCTCATCGCTTGGCTGCTTTCTCGGTATCGGCAAGGCCACCAGCGCCCGAGGCGCGGGAGGAGGTTGCGGCGCCACGGGCCTCGACATCGGCTAGCGCGGCGCGATCCGCCTTCGGCACGGTGAAGCGGCCGCCCAACTCGATCAAGTGCGGGATGAGCGCGCGGAAGATCTTCACCGCGCCGATCCAGCCCGGCACGTGGATCACGCGAGAGCGCTTCCTGATGCCCTCGGTGAACTTGCCCACCGCGAAGTCGAGCGGATACATCTTGCCGAGCAGCGGCATGCCGTTCCGCGTCTGGCCGAACACCGGGTGCTCGTCGATGCCACGCACCATGTCGGTGTCGACGAAGGTCATGTGCGCCACGCCCACCTTCACGCCCAGGTGGCGCAGCTCGGCACGGAGACTGTTGCCCATCGCTTCGACACCGGCCTTGGCCACGTTGTACGACGCGAGGCCCGGGATGTGCGCGATGGCGGCCAGGGATGACACCAGGAGCAGATAGCCCTTGCTGGCCAGGAGGTGCGGCAGCGTGAGGTTGACGGTCCGCCAGACGCCGTACAGGTTGACGTCGAGAACGCGCTCCCAGACCGCCGGATCCATGCTCCGGGTGAAGCCGGGTGCGGCGATGCCGGCATTGGCGACAACGACGTCGATCCGGCCGTAGCGTTCGGCGATCGACTCCACCGCGGTCCGTAGCGAGTCGTTGTCGGTGACGTCGGCCTCCCACCAGCCGGCGTCGGGGCCGCAGTCCTCGGCTACCTTCTTCAACTCATCAGGCTCGAGTCCGACCAGCGCCAGCGTCGCGCCCTCGCTCGCCAGCCGGCGGGCGACGGCGGCGCCGATCCCCCGGGAAGCACCGGTGATGAGTACGACCTTGCCAGTCATCGCGACCTCCGACTGTTGAGTGGATACTCAACAGTAAGTGCTTATTGACCGAATACTCAATACACTGGACCCGTGAGCCACACCTCGACCCGGCTGCAGCCCGAGGAGCGCCGGACCCAGATTCTCGACGCCGCGCGCCGGGTGCTGGAGGCCGACCCGCATCGCGAACTCAGCGTGGAACTCGTCGCCGCCGAGGCCGGCGTCTCCCCCGCGCTGCTCTTCCACTACTTCGGCTCCAAGAAGAAGTTCCAATACGCCGTGATCGAGGCGGCCGCCGCCGAGGTGATGCTGCGAACCGCGCCAGACCTCTCGTTGCCACCCGACGAGCAGCTCCGCACCGGAATCCGCGCGTTCGTCCGGGCAGTACTCGAAGCTCCTCAGCTGTACCGGGCGACGCTGCTGATGTCGGCGGCCGGTGATCCCGCGGTACGGGCTCTGCATTCGGAACTGCGTCAGGTCTTCAGTCAGTGGGTGATCAACGCAGTCGCCCAGCGCGGCATCGACGTCACCCCCGCGATCGAGCTCGCCTGCCACGGCTGGCAGGGTTACGTCGAGCAGACACTGCTCACCTGGATCGACAACCCCACCGTCTCCCCCGCCGAGCTGGAGCATCTCTGCGAGCGCTCCCTCGACGCGATCCTGAGTACGGCTTAATCCTTCTTCAGGCCGACCAGCGCTTGTAAGGCCAGGTCGGTCACCAGCTTTTCGTTGCCTATGGCATCTAGCAGGCGCTGATCGACGGCTCGCAGTACTGCGCGGCCGCGTTCGAGCAGAGCCTGTCCGGTCTCGGTGACCTGGAGGTCGGCAGTCCGGCCACGGCCGGGCTCGGTGAGGAGTTCGACCGCGCCGATCTCCTGCAACTGCCGCAGCGTCGACTGCATGCTCTGGGTGGTGATGCCGTCGCGACGTGCCAGTTCGCTGTAGGACAGGCCGGGCTGGTGAGCGAGATGCCCGAGCGCGGAGAAGTGCCGCATCGACAACCCTTGATCGCGCAGGCCCGCCTCGGTCTGCTCGCGAAGCCGGTTGCCCAGCATCATCAACAGCAACGACGGGCTCACGGTCGCCGGTCCGCTCTCGTCCGCTGGCGTTGTCACGGCCCCATCATCGCAGGCCCGGCCCGGTTTCAGCTCGGCTGATACCTGAGTTACAGTCTGCCTGAAACCAGCCTCGCCCAGGGAGAACGATGAACAAGTTCCTGCTCAGCGTCCACGTACTCGCCGCCATCATCTTCATCGGGCCGGTCACGGTCGCGGCGAGCATGTTCCCACCCATCGCGCGCCGCGAGCTGACGGCCGAGCAGCCCGACACCGCAGTACTACGGGTCCTGCACCGGATCAGCAACGTCTACGCCATCGGCGGCCTGACCGTACCGGTCTTCGGTATCGCCGTCGGCGCGGGCCTCGGCGTGCTCGGCGAGGTCTGGCTGGTCGTTTCGATGGCGCTGACCGCGTTCGCTGCCACGGTACTCGTGGTCGCGGTGCTGCCCGGGCAGGCCGAGGTGCTCGCCGTCACCGGGCAGGATCTCGAGGCGCGTACGGCGCTCCTGCCGCAAGCGAAGTCGCTCTCCATGAAGACCGGCATCTTCGCCTTGCTGTGGGCGACTGTCACCGTGCTGATGATCATCCGGCCCGGCTCGACCACCGGCGTGTGACCAGCAGCTAAGGTGCGTGCGTGCTGAAGGTTGCGACGGTGAACGTGAACGGGATCAGAGCGGCGTACCGGCGAGGGATGGCCCGCTGGCTGGAGGAGACCGATCCGGAGCTGTTGCTGCTGCAGGAAGTCCGGGCGACGGACGAAGTACTGCGTGATCACCTCGGCGGGGACTGGCAGATCGCGCACGCGGAGCCGGCCATCGACGGGCACAAGGGCCGCGCGGGTGTAGCTGTCGCGAGCCGGCGGCCGATCAAGCAGGAGAACATCGAGATCGGCCCGTCGAGGTTCACGGGCACCGGGCGCTGGGTCGAGGCGGATGTTGTGCTCGACGACGGGTCGACGCTGACCGCGATCAGTACCTACGTGTTCACCGGCGAGTTCGAAACGCCGCCGCGGCAAGCGGAGAAGTACGCCTTCCTGGATGCCTTCACCGAGCGCCTGTCCGTACTACGTGCCGACGGCCGGCACGTGCTGGTCTGCGGCGACCTCAACATCGCGCATCGCGAGGTCGACCTGAAGGCGTGGAAGGCGAACCGGAAGAAGAGCGGCTTCCTGCCCGAAGAGCGGGCCTGGCTGGACAGTTTGTTCGAGGCCGGCTGGGTGGACCTCGGCCGGCAGTTCGGTGGCGAGGGACCCGGTCCGTATTCCTGGTGGTCGTGGCGCGGAAAAGCGTTCGACAACGACGCCGGCTGGCGGATCGATTACCAGATCGCCTCCCCCGCCCTCGCGGCCGCGGCGACGTCCTGTGTCGTCCACCGCGCACCAACGTACGCCGAGCGCTGGAGCGACCACGCGCCGGTCGTCGCGACGTACGAGATCTGAGGTTTCCACCCTTGCGGGGTAGTCTCCCGGCATGTCCGAGTTGAAGCCGCCAGCCGCCGCCCGCAAGCCGATCGAACGAAGCCACCACGGAGACGTTTTCGTCGACGACTACGAGTGGCTGCGGGACAAGACGAACACCGAGGTGCTCGACTACCTGCGCGCCGAGAACAGCTACACCGAGGCGCGCACCGAGCACCTCGAATCGTTGCGCGAGGCAATCTTCTCGGAGATCTCCGACCGGACCCTGCAGACCGACCTCAGCGTGCCGTCCCGGCGCGGCGGCCACTGGTACTACTCGCGCACCATCGAGGGCAAGCAGTACGCCCTGAGCTGCCGGGTGAAGGTGAGCGGCGACGAGCCGCCCGCGACCGATGGCGAGATTCCCGGCGAAGAGGTGCTGCTGGATGGCAACGAGCTGGCCGGCGACTCCGAGTTCTTCTCCCTCGGTACGGTCGACGTCTCCCCCGACAGCCGGCTGCTCGCGTACTCGGTCGACCTGACCGGCGACGAGCGCTTCACGCTCCGGATCAAGAACCTCGAGACCGGCGACCTGCTGCCCGACGAGCTGCCCGGCGTGCACTACGGCTCTGCCTGGTCCACCGACGGCTCCACCATCTTCTACACGAAGGTGGACGACGCCTGGCGTCCGCACCAGGTCTGGCGGCACACGCTGGGCACCAGCACCGACGACGACGTCCTGGTGATGGAGGAGGCGGATGAGCGGTTCTGGGTCGGCGTCGACCTGACCCGCAACGAGCAGGCCATCCAGATCTCCCTCGGCAGCAAGCTCACCAGCGAGGTCTGGCTGCTCGACGCGGCCAACCCGGCGGGCGAGCTCGTGGTGGTCGCGCCCCGGCAGGAGGGGATCGAGTACGACGTCGAGCACGCCGGCGACCAGTTGCTGATCGTGCACAACGCCGACGCCTCGAACTTCTCCCTGGCCACGGCATCGCTGGACTCTCCCGGCGAGTGGACCACGCTGATCGAGGGTGACGAGTCGAGCCGGCTGCTGGGCGTCGACGCCTTCGCCGACCACGTCATCCTGTACCGGCGTCGTGACGCGCTCACCGAGCTGGCGATCATGCGCCGCGAGGGCGGCTCGTTCGGTTCGCCGGAGGTGCTCACCTTCGACGAGCCGATCTACACCGTCTCCCCCGGACGCAACGACGAGTGGGAGGACACCCGGTACCGGTTCGGCTACACGTCACTGGTGACTCCCGGCTCGACGTACGACGTGGATGTGGCGACCGGTGAGCGCCGGCTGCTCAAGCAGCAGCCGGTGCTGGGTGGCGTCGATCTCAGTGCCTATACGCAGTACCGGGAGTGGGCGACCGCGCCGGACGGCACCAAGGTGCCGATCTCGATCGTGGCGCGCAAAGACGTCCTGAAGGACGGGAACGCGCCGGTCGAGCTCTACGGCTACGGGTCGTACGAGTCGTCGATGGATCCGTGGTTCTCGATCCCGCGGCTGTCGCTGCTCGACCGCGGTGTGGTGTGGGCGATCGCGCACGTGCGCGGCGGTGGTGAGCTCGGCCGGCACTGGTACGACGACGGCAAGATGCTGACCAAGAAGAACACCTTCACCGACTTCATCGCGGCCGCGGAGCACCTGGTCGAGTCCGGCTGGACCAGGCCGGAGCGGATCGTCGCGCAGGGCGGCAGCGCGGGCGGCCTGCTGATGGGCGCGGTGGCCAACCTGGCACCGCAGGCCTTCGGCGGAATCGTCGCGGTGGTGCCGTTCGTGGACGCGCTGACGACCATTCTCGACCCGTCCCTGCCACTCACCGTGATCGAATGGGAAGAGTGGGGCAACCCGCTCGAGGACCCCGAGGTCTACCGGTACATGAAGTCGTACTCGCCGTACGAGAACGTCACGGCGCAGCAGTATCCGCCGATCCTCGCGATCACCAGCCTGAATGACACCCGGGTCTTCTACGTCGAGCCGGCCAAATGGGTCGCGAAGCTGCGCTCCACCGCCACCGGCGAGGTCAACGTCTTGCTGAAGACCGAGATGGAAGCCGGCCACGGCGGACGCAGCGGCCGGTACGACGCCTGGCGGGAGCTCGCCTTCGCCTTCGCCTGGGAGCTGGACGTGCTCGGCCTGGCCTGACGGAGCGTGTGAGTCCGGAAGACCCTGGGTACCTGAGCTGTTGTGACCAGTGAGGTGATTCGAGGATGTGTCTTGCACCACATCCTCGTGGGCCACAATCGCTGCTGAAGCAGGTATTCGGGGCTGTCCTACGAGAAAGCTGAGAAGTAATCCAGGTGCCATTCCGGCCCGAGAGCCCAGCAGATCAAGACGATTGTGCTCGCAGTGTGCCGACGGCGCGCAGATGCGGTCCGCTGAGCGGGGATTAAGCCCGGATTCCGCCCTTGTGGCAGTGCCGGGAAATCTCAGGGAACGTTCAGGCTGTTTACACACTCATCGTGGAATCTTGAACCTCACTCGAGCGTTGCTCTCCATGTAACGACGAAGGGAGTTTCGGTGGCTCGCACGGCTCGTGTCCGTTCAACGGACGACGGTATCGACGGTAAGGACAGCGTCGGTCTCTACCTGGAAGAGATCGCTCGCACTCCTTTGCTGACCGCGGAAGAAGAAGTCGAGCTCGCTGAGACGGTCGAGGCAGGTCTCCTCGCGGAGCAACTGCTGGCCGAGGGGCGGGTTGGACGTAAAAAGGGCGGAGCGCCCAAATATGCGACGGAGGAAGAGCTGGAGTGGCTGGCCGAAGAAGGCCAGCGCGCGCAGCAGCGGTTCGTGACCGCGAACCTTCGCTTGGTGGTTTCGATCGCCCGCCGGTACGGACGGTCCCAGATGCCGCTCCTGGACCTGGTCCAGGAAGGCAACACGGGACTCATCCGCGCGGTGGAGAAGTTCGACTACCGCAAGGGATTCAAGTTCTCGACGTACGCCACCTGGTGGGTGCGGCAGGCCATCACCCGCGGGATCGCGCAGCAGGCCCGGGTGGTCCGGCTGCCGGTGCACGTGGTGGAGCAGCTGAACCAGATCGGCTCGGCGCGGCGCACGCTGGAGCGCAAGCTCGGACGTGAGCCGGAACTCGACGAGATCGCGGCG
>Ga0190275_10002687_pt1 | contig 12695 bp, 7 predicted proteins | sample Popmic550T_FD_133745 | JGI IMG/M metagenome (GOLD analysis project Ga0190275, IMG submission 133745) | Populus adjacent soil microbial communities from riparian zone of Yellowstone River, Montana, USA - 550 T | ecosystem: Environmental > Terrestrial > Soil > Riparian zone > Trees stand | place... | reverse complement strand
TCGAGGTGATCATCGCGGGCGCCGGCGGCGCCGCCCATCTCCCCGGCATGGTGGCAGCGCACACGATCGTGCCTGTGCTCGGTGTCCCGGTGCAGAGCGCCTCGCTGCAAGGTCTGGATTCGTTGTTGTCGATCGTGCAGATGCCCGGCGGCGTGCCCGTAGGGACGCTGGCCATCGGCAAGGCGGGCGCGCGCAACGCCGGCCTGCTGGCGGTGGCGATTCTCGCCACCAGTCGTCCCGACCTGCGCGACAAGCTCCGCGCGTTCCGCGAGGCGCAGACCTCGCAGGTGCGCGCCGCGGAACTCCCGTGACCCGAATCATCCAGCCGGGCGGCACCATCGGTGTGCTGGGCGGCGGGCAGCTCGGCCGCATGATGACCCTGGCGGCGCGACGCATGGGCTACCGCGTCCACACCATCTCGCCCGGCGCCGATACGCCCACCGGGCAGGTCGCCGACCTTGAAATCCCGGCGGAGTACGATGACATCGAGGCGATTCGCACGTTCGCCGCCGGCGTTGACGTCGTCACCTTCGAGTTCGAGAACGTGTCCACGGCCGCCGCAGACGCCGCGGCGGAGTTCGCGCCGGTGAGGCCGAGTGGCTCGGCCCTGCACATCACCCAACAGCGGGCGCGCGAGAAGGCGTTTCTCGCCGATCGCGGATTTCCGGTTGCGCCGTTCGCGCGCGTGCAGTCGAGAGACGAGTTCGCGGTGGCGCTCGGCACCGTCGGACTGCCGGCGATCGTCAAGACGGCGGCGTTCGGGTACGACGGCAAGGGCCAGCACCGCATCGAGGCCATCGAGCGGGCGGAGGAGGTCTGGAGCGTCGTCGGCCACCAGGAGGCGATTCTCGAGCGGCTCATCGACTTCAGCTGCGAGATCTCGGTGATCGCCGCTCGCGGCCTCGATGGGGCCGTTTCCGACTACGGCGCCATCGAGAACCGGCACGTCAACCACATTCTCGACATCTCCGTCGCCCCGGCCCGCGTTCCGGCGCCGCTGGCGGCGGAGGCCAGCGCGCTCACCAGCCGCATCATGGAGGAGCTCGGATACGTCGGCGTGCTCTGCGTCGAGTTCTTCGTCACGCGCGACGGGCAGCTGCTGGTCAACGAGATCGCGCCCCGGCCGCACAATTCGGGTCACCTGACCATCGAGGCGTGCGCGACCAGCCAATTCGAACAGCAGGTCCGCGCCGTGTGTGGACTGCCGCTTGGTTCCACCGCCCAGGCCCGGCCGGCGGCGATGGTAAACCTTCTCGGCGACGTCTGGAACGGCGGCGAGCCGCGATGGGACGCGGCGCTCGCCGTGCCGGGCGCCTCGCTGCATCTCTACGGCAAGGGCGATCCCAGGCCAGGCCGCAAGATGGGGCACATCACGGTGGTAGCCGAGACCGTGGAGCGCGCCTCGGAACTCGCGCTCACCGCCCGCGACGTGCTGTAGGCGGCGCCAGTAGTCCGCTTCGCGTCGTCGGCGACTCGGCCGGACATGGTATTCATTTCGTGCGGAGCGTGGACGATTGCCGCGAATGCCGCGGAAACGGGTCCAGGCCCCCAGGATGAACAAGCGGCTGCGATACGCTACGGCGTCAGCGTCAAGGTGTGTTGTGCAGGACCCGGAAGAAACGGCACCACCTCGCCGTTCACCCACGCGCGGTGCATGGTGCCGAAGTACGGCGACAGGGGATGGGCGGCCTGCCCGGTTGGCATGTGGAGGATGCCCTGGTCCTCGCGGCCTGGTGACACCACCATGCGTTGCGATGGCCCGGTGCCTGGCGAGTGCGCGCGCGGCGTGTAGACGTCGCCCGGCAGGGCGTCCGCGGGCATGTTCAGGAAGCGGCCCAGCAGCGGCACCGCGGAGGCGAGCGGGTGGAGAATGCGCGCGCGGTTCAACTCGCCCCAGGTGCGCTCGTGCAGAGGCCCCTCCGTGGCGAGCTGCGAAATGCTCGTGTCCACCGCGTTGAGGAGCAACTCATCCCACGTGGCGAAACGCGGATCGAGCAGGTGCAGGGGCTTCTCGGTGACGAGCGACCAGACCGGACCTTCCGTTCGCATCGACCGCGAGTAGTCGAACGTCTCGTCCTGCGCGCGGGCGGGAGAGGTGACAAACGTCATCACGCTGCGCACGACTTCGGCACGGAAGGTCCGCACCAGCCGATACGCCACCGAATCGGGCGATGCTTGTCCAGTCCAGGTCGTCTCCACCAGACGGCGGAACGCCGCGCGCGGCGCTTGCCGCTGCACTGGGGTGTCCGCCTCCGGCGCGCTCAGGGCCGTCAACAGCAGCGTCCGCCAGCGATCCAGGAACAGGGCCGTGTTATCCAGCTGCAGCGACAGCATCTGTTCGGGCGTGGCCCGATCCATGCTCTTCAGGCGATCACGGATGATCCGCGCGCGAATACCATCCGAATAGCCGCCGTCGCCGATGAGGCCGAGCATCGGGCCGTCCACCACCGGCGCATTCGCCGTCCACAAACGTCCGTGCTCCGGATCCACGATCTTCGGGAAGTCCGACACGGGCAGGTAGCCGTCCCAGGCACGCTGGCCATCGGCCCACGACTCCGGGGTGAAGCCATCGAACCCTCGCCGCCGCGGCACCGCTCCACCGACCGTCCACGCAATGCGCCCGGATCGATCCGCCATGACCACGTTCTGGTTGGGCATGCCGACCCCCGCGACGGCCACCATCAGCTCCTCGATGGTTCGCACGCGTTCGGGCCGGCTGATGTCGCTCGCCAGCACGTCGGCGTCGTGCGCCACCCAGTGCTGCGCGAACTCGTGGCCCTCGTGATCGGTCCAGACGATGGGTCCCCAGATGGTGGAGCGGACGGGGACGCCCCGCGCCGCCGCGTCCTTGATGGCGATGGACTCTTCCGAGATCTCGAACGGCGCGGACCCGCGAGGCGTGAGATAGCGGGTGGCATCCCGCGGGTCGGGTTCGATGCGGACCAGGTCACTCCAGTCGCCGCCGGTGTTCGTGAGTCCCCACGCCACCGATCCGTTGCTGCCGACGACCAGCACCGGAACGCCGGGGAGCGTCACGCCGGCAAGGCGGAGCGGTCGCAGCGGATCGCCCGGATCGGGCATGGTCATCGCCGCCCGATACCAGATGTTCGGCACGCCAAGGCCAAGGTGCATGTCGTTGGCCAGCAGTGCGCTGCCGTCGGCACTATGGGCGCCGTTCACCGCCCAGTTGTTGGAACCGATGGTCGCCGCGGATTCCGGCGAAAGTTCGACGCACAAGCTGAACACCAGCAGGCGGCAGGGCTCGTCTGGCGATTGGCGGGACGCCATCGGGGCTTGTCCCGCGCGTGGCATGGCGGTGCGGCCACCCCGGAGATCGATGACACCCGGGCCGGGGAGCGGCGGACGAGGGACAGGAAGCCCCATCGCCGGGGCGTCCCAGGCGGATCCGGCGGTTGTGAGAAAGCGGAACATCGGCTCCGGCAGCGCGGCGCGCAGTTGCTGGTTGGTCTGCTCGAACATCGCCTGGCGACCCTGCAGGGACGCGAACATCGCCAGCACGGTGAGGATGGAGTCCTCCGGCTTCCACGGCAACGGCGTCGTGCGAAGCATCAGGTACTCGAACGGAGGCCCGTCCAGGCGGGCGAGGCCGGCGTTGACGCCGTCGGCGTACGCGTCGAGCATGGCCTTCCATTCCGAATCCGTGCGTGCGTAGGCGAGTTCGGCGACGCGACGGAAGCGATGCACGCGTGCCTGCGCATCGACGTCGAAGGCGCGGACACCGACCAGCGCGGCCAACTCGCCGGCAGGCTGGCGCCGCTGCAAGTCCATCTGGAAGAAGCGATCTTGCGCGTGCACGAAACCGAGCGCCCTCGCGATGTCGAGACGGGACGCCCCCGCAAGGCTCGGGACACCGAGGGCATCGCGCGCAACGGTAACCGGACCAGAGAGCCCGGGCAAGGTTTCCGAGCCGCTCAGCACGGGCAGGCTGGCGCGCAGCTCCGCCCGCGCGTACACCCCGGCGGCGAGCACCGCGATCGAGAGCAGCGCCAGCAGCAGGATCGCTCCCCGGAGCAGCGTTCGTCGCACCCCTCGATTATCAGTCACCGCAGCGCACATTGGCCGCAATCCGCGGATCGTCGGTGGGGCGAATGGTGGCATACCGTGGCGACATGATGCAGCATGGATCTCTCGAGATGGCGGAACCCACGGGCCTCGACGCGCGGTGGAAGGCGCTGGCGGCGCGCGACGGCAGTGCCGACGGCACCTTCGTGTATGGGGTGACCTCGACCGGCATCTACTGCCGGCCCAGCTGCCCCAGCCGGCGGGCGCGCGCCGATCGGGTGCGCTTCTTCGACACCGGCGGCGACGCCCGGCAAGCCGGTTTCAGGCCCTGCAAGCGGTGCAAGCCGGACATCGTGGACACCGGCGTGCCTGGGATGGACGCCGTTCGCAGGGTCTCCGCGTATCTGGCGGCGCACGCCGACGAGCCCGTCACGCTCGCGCGTCTCGGCCGCGTGGCTGCGATGAGCCCGCACCACCTGCAGCGCCGTTTCAAAGCGCTGGTCGGCGTCTCGCCGCGCGAGTTCCAGGCCGCCTGCCGCGCCGATCGCCTTCGCGCGAGCCTTCGCCGGGGGGATGACGTCACCACCGCCATCTATGTGGCCGGTTACGGATCGCCGAGCCGTGTGTACGAGGGCGGCGCCTCCCGTGGCATGGCCCCGTCTGTCTATCGAAAAGGCGGCGCCGGGATGCAGGTGGCCTTCTCCGTCGTCTCCAGCCCGTTCGGCCGCTTGCTGGTAGCCACGACGGCCAGCGGTGTGTGCGCGGTAAAGCTGGGCGAGTCTGACGACGAGCTCGCGCGCGACCTCCGGGCCGAGTACCCTGCCGCAGAAATTCAGCAGGGTGAGCCCGCGCGTCAGGAATGGGTACGCGCCATCGTCCAGCACCTGAAGGGCGAACTCCCCGCGCTGGACTTACCCATTGATGTGCGGGCGACGGCGTTCCAGTGGAAGGTCTGGCGTGCCTTGCAGGCGATCCCGTACGGCGAGACGAGCGGTTACGCCGAGGTCGCCCGCGCCATCGGCCGTCCGCGAGCGGCGCGCGCGGTCGCCAGAGCCTGCGCCACCAACCCGGTGTGCGTGGTGATCCCGTGCCACCGGGTGGTGCAGAGTGACGGCGGCGTGGGCGGATACCGCTACGGGGTGGAGCGGAAGAAGAAGCTCCTGGCCAAAGAGGCACGGGCGAGCGAGCAGGGAGAAGGCAGAAGGCAGAAGGTGTAAGAGTTTTGCCTTTCGCCTTTTGCCTTTTGCCTTCTTCCTTTCTCGGTCCCCCGGTAATATCCCCCGGTGTCAGTCACCAGATACGGTGTGTCGCCGTGGGTCGACCGCGTCTCCCCAAAGAAGCGTCCGTCCTTCGCGGCGTTCAAGGGACACGAAGAAGTGCCGCTGGTCATCATCGGCGGGGGGCTGGCCGGGGTCATGACCGCGTATGCGTGCGCCGCCGCGGGGCAGAAGGCCGTCCTGCTGGAAGGCGACCGCTTGGGCAGTGGTGGGAGCGGCCGTTCGAACGGCGTATGCGCGGGGGAAGCGGCTCTTTCGTTCCGTGAGCTCGAGGCCGCGGCCGGCCGCAAGACGGCACGCGCGCACGCCGAGCACTCCCGCAAGGCGGTGATGGATTTGGCGGCCACTGTGAAGCGCCTCGGGATAAAGGCGGACCTCGAGCTGGTGGACGCGCTCCGCATGGTGCCGGCCGGCTGGCCCGTCAAGGACCTGCAGAAGGAAGTGGAGGCGCGGAAAGCCGCGGGTCTGGACGTGACATGGCAGAGTGCCGCGGCCGGAGACAAGGCCACCGGTGCGGAGACCGCCGGGGCGGCCCGTCTGACACCGTGGGCGCAGTGCGACCCGTATCGGCTGGTGCTCGGCTTCGCGGCGGCCGCGGCCTCACGTGGCGCGCGGCTCTTCGAGCGCACCAGCGTGACCTCCATTACCTTCGATCGCAAGGTGGCGACGGTGGTCACGGCCGGAGGCTCGTTGGTATCGCCGTGCGTCGTGCACGCCACGGGGGAGCCGGGCCCGCTGGTGAAGGGCCTCAAGCGACACTTCGCGTTCAGTGCCCGGGCCATGGCGTATAGCGAGGTCTTGCCGCCTGCTGTCCGCAAGGCTCTGGGTCCGCGCACCGCCGTCGTGTGCGATGTGGATTCGCCGCCGCACACCATCCGCTGGACGGCCGATCACCGTGTGCTGATCGCGGGCGCCGACGGCGATCGCCCGCCCGCCAAGAAAGAAGCGGCGTTCCATGTGCAGCGGACCGGGCAGCTGATGTACGAGCTGTCGCGGCTCTATCCGGCAGTGTCCGGCGTGCCGCCGGCGTTTGGCTGGTCGTTGCCGCTGGCGCATGCGGCCGACGGCGGCCTCTATGCCGGCACGCACCGCAACTTCCCGCATCAGCTCTTTGCGTTTGGCACCGCGCACGACCCGGCCCGCGCGTTTCTCGCCAGCCGCATCCTGCTGCGCCACGTGATAGGCCAGGCCAGCGCCGCCGACGAGCAGTTCGGCTTCGCGCGCGTCCTCTAGCAATCGCTCGTCAGCGCGACGGCTGTGCCGCCGACAAGCTGACTGAGGTCACGTTCAGGCCGAGTTGCCGTGGGTCGGGCGCCGGCGCCCGCACTGGATTGGCGTGGAGGGTCAGCACGTTCAGTCCGCGATGCATCGCTTCGGCCGGGAGGTGCCAGTCACAGGGCATGGAGTCCCTGGAGCATCGCGCGTCCACCCCGTTCAACGTCACTCGCATGCCGGCGGTCGACCAATCGTTGGAGCCAGGGTGGGCATCCAGGTGCAGCGTCAGTGGTTGCGGTTCGTGCACGATGAAGAAGAGGTCGGCTTCCTTCCCGGCCGTCCACCTGAATCCGTTCTCGCCCTCGCCCTCGAAGGCGTGCCAGCCCGATCCGACGCTCTGCGGTGCGGAGAGGTCCAGCGGTATCCGCGCCGGCGCGCCCTCGTAGCCCGCCAGCGCGACGCCGGCTCGCCCCAGGCACAGCGACGGTTGACGCCAGCCGCTCGCATCTTCGGCCGCATACAGGCGAGCCCAGGCCGACTGGGCAATCCCGCCCAGGCCGACTCTCAGGGTTGCTCCGGCGGTCGTCAGCCGTGCCACGCGGATGCGAGCGACGAACCGCACGTCGCCCAGCCGCTCCTCACCGAGTTCGTCGCGAACGAGCGCGGCACTCAGCGCCTCGGCTTCGGCCGGTGCCTGCCGATCGAACGTCGTCACCTGGAATCCGGTGGCTGCTTCCGCCGGCCAGCGGATTGGCTGCACCGTAAGCGTCCGCGACGAGCCCACGTAGACCAGTCCGCCCCGAAAAGGCGAGACGTCGGGAATCACCGCGGTGAACTGACCATCGCTCGCGACGCCTCTCGCGTCCAACCATTGCGTGGTCAAGCCAAGACACGGCTTGTGGTCGATAACCCGTGCCAACGCGGAGCTGCCCGCATCCGCTCCCTTGTCGGGAAGACCAGGTGTGACCAGGAAGCCTCGCGTGGACAGGTCATCAGCGGCGGGCTCCCACGCGTGCACTGCGCGCGCCTGGAGCTGCGCTGCAACCAGATCGGGTATCAGCGGCAGCAGCAGGAGCGATCGTTGCGCCGGCGACACGCCGGCGCGCCAGACCTCCACGGCGACGTCCGCCCGGCCTCCGGTGGCGACCAACGCGCTCGGCCCTGGCAACGAGGCGAGCGCATGCCAGGCATCGCGCGTACGCGGGCCGGTGTCACGAAATCCGGGTCGGGCCGCTTTGCTCGCGCTGAGGGCCGGCGCCAGGATCAACAGGATGGTTGCGCCGACTCGCCCGGCAGTGCTGGTCTGCCACCGGAGGAAGTGACGACCGCCAGCCAGCGCGCGAACCCACGCCATCGCGACCAGTACGCCGAGCAGCGCCGTTCGATCCGCGCCCGCGACGATCGCCGCGATGAGCGATGTCGCCACGATCACCCCGGCCGACGCCAGCTGCATGCGTCGCGACCGCTGCCCGAACGCAACGTCCACGGCGATCAGCGCGGCTCCGGCGGCACCGAGCGCGGCGAACACCAGGCCGGCCATTCGTACCGGCGGCGCCAGCACGAATGCATCGACGCTGCGATCGCACGGGGGCGTTGCCACGAAGGCCGTTGCCACGATCGCAATCGCGATCGCAACCGTGGTGCGCCAAGCCGTTGCCGGCGGCCACGGACGCGCATTCAACAACAGGGGCGCCAGCGCCAGCGGCAGCCATAGACTCACGAACCCCGACGCCGCCAGGATCAGGACGAGCGCCCGAGGGCTTTTGGCCGCGGAAGCGACGACGGCGATGGAGACGAAGAGCGCGGCCGGAAGCGCGAACCACACGAGCGGAGGCCAGGTAGCGCCCGGGATGTCGCTCAAGCGGCCCGCCACCACAAGCTCGAGTAACAAGCGATGCCACGCTGACGGACAGGCGGGCAGGAACTCCGCTGTTATCATTCGTCAGCATGATGCCCCAGGCCCCGCGCGAACCCAAGCGCCGTGCAATGGCTGTGGCGGGAATCATCCTCCTCGCCCTCGTCTTTCGCGCCTTCTTCTTCCTCGAGTTCGACGAAAGCTACTTCGACTCCGACCAGGCCATCGTTGGGTTGATGGCCAAGCACCTCTCCGAAGGGCGCGCCTTTCCGCTGTTTTTCTACGGACAGGAATACATGCTTGGCGTGGAGGCATGGGTGATGGCGCCGGTGTTCGCGCTGATGGGGCCCACCGTGCTGGCCCTGCGCCTGACGATGGTGCTGTTGAATGCGGCCACGGGGCTGCTGCTATGGTGGCTGCTGGTAAAGGACGCGCGCCTCAACGCGTGGCTCGCGGCGCTGGCCGCTTCGCCGTTCATCGTCGCGCCGTTTGTCACGTCCGCGCACCTGCTCGAAGCGCAGGGTGGGAACGTCGAACCGTTCCTCTGGGTGCTCATCGCCTGCACGCTGCGCGAGAAGCCGCTCGCGCTGGGCGCCATCCTCGCGGTGGCTTTCCTGCATCGCGAGTTCTCGGCGTACGCCATCCCGGCGCTGCTGCTGCTCCACTTGCTGCGGGAGCGAGGACGGGTGCTTCCGCTGGTGCGCCCGTGGGCGCTCACCGGCTTTGCGTTCCTGGTCGTGTTCCAGGGCATCAATGCGCTCAAACCGTATGCGGATCTGCAGGGCCCGGGTTCAGCGGGGGTGCGCGTGTCGTCCGGAGCGCAGGACAACATCTCGCTGTTGCTCGCTCGTGCCCGCGTCGCCCCGGAGGCCCTGCCGCAGCGGTTCCGCGCGCTCGGCGTCGAGTACCTGCCGATGGTGGTCGGACTGGACGGGTTCCGACCGAACATGCTGTCGATTGGCACGGACGCGCACGTCGGCTGGCGCGAACTGCTGCCCGTGGCGGCAGCCGCTGCCGGCGTGCTGCTGGTGTGGCTGCTCGTGGATCTCGTACGCCGGCGATCGTTCGAGGCAGTGGCATTCCCTGTTTATCTGGCGATCGTCGGGATCGAGGGAGGCGTGGTCTACGCGCTGACCCGCGACCTCAGCATGTTCACATTCCGTTACGGGCTGCTGGCGTTGTTCCTGCCGGTGGGGTTTGCCGCCCTCGTGCTGCAGCCGTGGCGACCGCTGACGATGCGCGTCGCGGGCGGAGCGCTCTGTGGCCTGCTCGCGGCCGCCTCTCTCGTGGACCATGCGGTGGTTCTTCAGCGCGCGCGGTTCGCCCCGCCGCCTCCGCGCTTCGTGCCGCTCGCCAAACGGCTGGAAGCCGGCGGTGTGCGCCTGGCCCGCGGCGGCTATTGGCGGTCGTACGTGGTCACGTTCCTCACCGGAGAGCGTGTGAAAGTGGCGTCCACGGAGCTGCAGCGCATTCTCGAATACCAGCAGTTGGTCGAGCGCTCGAACGATGCCGTCACCATTCAGGAGACCCCGTGCGACGGTCAGCGGCAGTGGGATGTGATTGGCCCGTGGCATGTCTGCCAATGACGTCGGCGTGAACGGTCGACGATGGGCCGGTTGGGTGCCGGCGCTCGCGCTCGGACTGCTCGCGCTGGTGCTGCGATCCTGGTTCTTCCTGCGCTTCGATGAAGCCTACTTCGACTCCGACCAGGCCATCGTCGGCTTGATGGCCAAGCACATCACCGAGGGGCGTGCGTGGCCTCTCTTCTTCTACGGGCAGGAGTACATGCTGGCCGTGGAAGCGTGGGTGATGGCGCCGGTGTTCCTGCTGCTGGGCCCAACGGTGTTCTCGCTCCACCTGACGATGGTTCTGATCAACGCCGCCGCGGGAGGGCTGCTGGTCTACTTGCTGGTGCGGGACGCCCGGCTGTCCCCCATGCAGGGGCTGGTCGCGACACTGCCGTTCTGGGTCGCCCCTGTCGTGCTGTCGGCCCACCTCATCGAGGCGCAGGGCGGCAATCCCGAGCCCTTCCTGTGGGTGTGCGTGCTCTGGCTCGTTCGGTCGCGCCCGCTGCTGCTCGGCGCGCTGGCGGCAACCGCTTTCCTGCACCGTGAGTTCTCCATCTATGCGGTGCCCGCGGTGTTTCTCATCTCCTTGCTTGAACGGCCAGACCGGGCGTCTCTGACGCGTCATTGGCTGACCGCGGTGTTCGCCGGCATCGTGGTTTTCGGCGCCTGGCAGTCGCTGAAGCCGTACGCCGACATCATGGGCCCCGGAACGGCCGGAATGGCGGTGCCGGACCGGCCTCAAGACAACATCACGCAGCTGGTCCATCGCATGGAGCTGGATCAATCGGCGCTGCCTCGCCGATTTGCTGCGCTCGTCACCGACCTTTTCCCCCTGCTGCTCGGGGTGAACACGCAGCTCCCCACCGTGTTTGCAATCGGATCCGACGTCCGTGTCGGGTGGGCCGAACTGGCGCTTCCGCTCGCGGTCGCGAGCGTCGTGCTCCTGGGGTTCGTCGCCTGGCGACCTGGGCAGCGAGGAGCCTACCCGGGTGCCTGGGCGTTTCCCTTGTTCCTCATCTTGATCGGCGTGCAGGCCGCCGTGGCGTACGCGATTACGCGGGATCCCAGTGTGTACCTGCTCCGCTATGCGCTGCTGGCGCTCCTGCTGCCGATTGGCGTGATTGCATTGCAGCTGCAGCCCTGGCGTCCATTTGGCGTTCGTGTCTTTGCGACGTTCGTAGTCGTCGTGCTGGCCGGAGCCTCTGCGATGGACCACGCGCGGGTGATCCAGCATTCGTACCGCCGTTCGGCCCCGCTCCGCTTCGCGGACGTGGCGGCCCGGCTTGCCGAACGAGGGGTCACGACGGGGCGGGCCGGCTACTGGCGCGCGTATGCGATTGCGTTTTTGACCAGGGAGAAAGTGCGGTTGACCTCCACTGAGGTGCTGCGCATCCAGGAGTACGAAGACCTCGCCAATCGCGCGGAGCCGCATGTCGTCACGCTGCAGGAGCAGCCATGCGGCCCTGGAACCCGGCAGGATGCCGTTGGCGTCTGGTTTATCTGCGGGCCCTGATTTGGGCCTGTTCCGGTGACATATACTGCAAGGCTGGACCTATTCAGGAGGGGTCTCCCCGATGCTCCGCATATTCCTCGCAGTCATCCTTTCCGTGGCGACCGGTCTTCCGGTCGCGGCGCAGTCGACGGCCATCAACGGCACCATCGAAGGTACGGTTACGGACGATCAGAACGCCGTTTTGCCAGGCGTCACCGTCACCGTATCGAACCTCGACACGGGCGATGTCCGTTCCGTGGTCACGAATGAAAGCGGTCTCTATCGGGCGCCGCTGTTGTCGCTGGGGCGCTACCGCGTGGCCGCCGAGCTCGAAGGCTTCAAGAAGTTCGAGCAGAGCGGCGTGGCGCTCAGCGCCGGCCAGACGGCGGTCATCAACTTCCGCCTGTCGGTCGGCACGCTGCAGGAGACGGTCACCGTCACCGCGGCGTCGCCGCTGGTGGATCTCGGCAAGATCGAGCAGGGCCGCACCCTGAGCGAGGCGGAGATCAAGACGCTGCCGCTCACCTCCCGCAATCCCTACAACTTCGCGCTGCTGCAGCCGGGGGTCGTCGGATTCGAGACCAACGAGTTCGGGGTGCCCCGCCTGACCGCGAATGGCGCGCTGCTGCGCGTCAACTACCAGGTGGACGGCAGCAACAACACCCAGAAGGATCGCGCCGGCCTGCGGCAGATGCCGATGTCCGAGGTGATGATTCGCGAGGTGAAGGTCGTCACGACCGGCTATGCGCCGGAGTTCGGCCAGACCATGGGCCTGGTCTACAACGCGATTACGCCGTCGGGCACCAACACCTACCGCGGACAAGGCAGCTACCGCCTGCAGCGTCAGTCGATGGTGGCGAGGCCCTTCTACACGGCGTCGGGAGCCGAGAAGCCGCCGACCGACGTCAACGTCTACACCTTCGATCTTGGCGGTCCTGTCATCCGCGACAAGACGCACTTCTTTGGCGGATACGAGCATACCGAGCGTGACCTCTCGGGGCTGAGCGTCATCACGATTTCGCCGGCAGACCAGGCCGCCCTCGGCCTCACCGAGCCTCAATACCAGCCGCGCGGCCTGAACACCGAGTTCGCCATCGGCAAGGTCGATCATCAGATCAACCAGGCCAACCGGCTGTCGGTGCGCTACATGTTCTTCGACAACTTCATCACCGCGAACGTCGCCGGTGGCATCCTTTCCGTGCAGCGCGCCAACGACTTCGCCGACCGGCAGCACTCGACCGGCGCACAGTTGATCTCCACGATCG
>Ga0190275_10002686_pt1 | contig 12696 bp, 11 predicted proteins | sample Popmic550T_FD_133745 | JGI IMG/M metagenome (GOLD analysis project Ga0190275, IMG submission 133745) | Populus adjacent soil microbial communities from riparian zone of Yellowstone River, Montana, USA - 550 T | ecosystem: Environmental > Terrestrial > Soil > Riparian zone > Trees stand | place... | reverse complement strand
CTGTGCTGAGCGCGTTCCAGGCCGGCGGCCGTCGTCGGCCGGGTGTGAGCGGCGAGGATCTCCAGGTGTTCGGTCAGGTGGCTCGGCTGAACGGCAAGCCGCCACGGGTCGACGCTGTCTTGAGCCGCGCGGTGGTAGAGCAGAATCACCGACCCGTTCCAGACCCGGGGAGCGACCGCGCGGCGGACCCGCCGGACGCCGGCCCTCAGCCGGCGTCGCTGCCGCATCAACGCCTGGCTGCGCGTCATGAGCTCGGTCAGCCCCCCTTCACCGCACGAATCCCGACGAACACCGGATAAGCCTCGTCGTCCGCGGAGAGCTCGGCCTCGGTCAGTTCGTGGCTGGCCAGCCCCTCCAGCAATGCGACGGCGGAGAGCACCGATCCGTGCTGCTCGACCGTGACCTCGTTCGCGGCGAACTGGGTCTCGAACATCCGTCGGGCGGCGGGGGCGGTGAAGCTCCAGTACCACGTGTCCGACCACTCCCCCCGGTCGACCTGACTGATGCCCGGCACGGTCGCCAGGACAACGCCACCCGGCGCCAGGATCCGCTGCAGGGTGGCGACCGCGGCCGGCACGTCGAAAATCAGGTGCAGCGTCTGGGTGAGGATGATGCAGTCGAAGGCGTCCGCCGGGATCTCGGCGCCATCGGCCAGGTCGGCGACGATCGTGGCCTCGGCGGCCTCGGGGTCGACATGGAGGACATCGCTGCGGGTGACCCGGTCTTCGCCGAATCGCCGGGTATATGTGGCGTCCCCGACCTCCAGGACGCGGCCCCGCACGTCGGCGCCATGGCTGGCCAGGAAGCGCTCGATGTAGTACCTGTCGATCGGCAGCCCCCGGTCCCACCCGAAGTACGCGTCGATCGGTCGGGTCCGGCGGAGGTCGCCGAAGGCCACGCGGCCCGGCGCCGGGGTGGAGAGGGGATTTCGCCGTCGGAGCACCGACCGCGGCAGGAATCGGCGAGCAGGGCCCCGCAGTCGCCCACGCAGGACGTCGAGCTTGTTCACGACATCTCCAATTTCAGCTGGCCGGTGACCGCACCGAACTCAGCCCCCCGGGGTCACGCCGAAGCCCTCCGACTTGAATTCCACCACGTCGAGGATCGAAGGCCGACGCCCCCAGGTATAACCAACTCCGACGATGCTCCCCGCCTGATCGTCGGGCTGCAGCTTAGCCGGAGGAGGCGGCCGACGCTGTAACACGCCTAATATGGTCCGCCGATCGAATCAGCTGCTGTCGACTTCTCAGGCCCGTCAGTCAATCTCGGACATAATGTCTCGGTGCCGCTGACCACGAAACGCATCAGGCGGGCCCGGTGGGTCATGCGGCGGAGCATTGCGCGGGCCGGCAGACGGGCCCGCGTCTTGGGTTCGCGGCCGGCAGTCTTGATGTATCACCGAATCGCCACGGAACCGGTGGATCCGTGGGGGATTGCCGTGTCACCGGCTCGATTCGACGAGCAGGTCCAGTGGCTAAGCCGGCACCGGACGATTCTGCCCCTCGTGGAGTTTGCCCGGATGCAGCAGGAGGCATTGCTGCCGGCGCGGGCCGTCGCCATCACCGTCGATGATGGTTATGCCTGCAACGCAACCACGGCCGCCCCGATTCTTGACGCGCATAGCGCGGCCGCCACTTTTTTTGTCACGACAGAACCCGTCGCCGCGGGACATGAATTCTGGTGGGACGAGTTGCAGCGCACTGTGCTCCACTCCTCCGCAGAGGTCCTCGAACTCACGATGGAGCCGCGAAACCTGGTGCTCGACCTCGGCCGGGCATCCGTCGACATGGAGGTTTGGCCACCGGGAACCGCGCCCTCCACCCGCCGTCAGCAGGCGTACATGGAGCTTTGGCACGCCCTGCATGCCCTGAACCCCACCAGCCAAGCCGACGCACTTCGGCAGCTTCGCGCACAAACAGGGGTCCCGATCGCGCCTCGCGAAAGCCACCGGCCAATCACCCTGGACGAACTGCGGGCGCTCAGTGAATCAGACGTCGTCGATTTGGGTTGCCACACCATGACACATCCCTCGCTCCCTCTGCAGACCCCGCAGGTTCAACAGGCCGAGATCGCGGGTGGTCGACAAGCGTGCGCCAAGCTCATTGGTCGGCTACCCACCACGTTCGCCTACCCGTTCGGCGAATATGACGCCTCGATTGTTGATCTCGTGCGCTCCGCCGGATACGACGCCGCCTGCGCGACGCAGGAAATCGGTGTCACCCGCAAGTCCGACCCTTTGGCGCTTCCTCGGCTTCAGGTCATGGACTGGTCAGCGACCCAACTCGCGAGACGACTACAGGTTCTGTGATCGAAGCATGACAAGCCTGGGTTTTAACCCCGCGGGCGAGGCCTCTACCCCGGCCGTGACGTGCATCGTCATCGTCTACAACGGCGAGGTCTACCTGGACGAGGCGATCAGGAGCGTCATCCGGCAGACCTGCCCGGATTGGGAATTGATCGTTGTCGACGACGGCTCATCCGATGGGAGCCGGGAGATCGCTCGACGTCATGGCCGGACTGACGGCCGTATACGCCTGGTTACGCATCCCGACCGGCGCAACCACGGTACGGGCGCTGCGCGGAACCTGGGGCTGTCTGCGAGTCGGGGCAGTTTTGTCGGCTTCCTCGACGCCGATGACGTCTGGGAAGCGACCAAGATCGAGGAACAGCTCGAACTGTTCGCGCAACATCCCGACGTGGCGATGACCTACGGCCGGACCCTCATTTGGCATTCATGGGATACCACGCCGAGGAACGACTTCTTCTATGACCTCGGTGTTCAAGCGAACCAGGTTCACCAGCCGCCCGTGCTCTTCCGGCAGCTTCTTCGCAATGTTTATCAAACACCGACCACCTGCAACGCTTTGATGCGGCGTTCAGCCGTTGCCGAAATCGGCGGCTTCGATGAGTCGTTCACCGCCATGTTCGAGGACCAACTGTTCTTCGCCAAGATCATGTTGCACTTTCCGGTTTTTGTCAGCGACCGCTGCTGGGCGAAATATCGGCAGCACAAGGCGAGCACTTCTGCCAGATCCGCGGCGTCCGGCGGCAACCTCATGACGCAGATCCGCTATCTAAAGCGCGTGCGCGACTACCTGCGGAGGCAACGGCGCCGTCCGTCAGCCCATCGGCAAGTCTCCTTTGGTGACCGGCTGGCGCTGGAGAGAACGCTCGCGACCCTGCACCTCCGACGCATGAAGAGGCAAGCCCGGAAGGTAGCCGCACTGAGATTTCCGCCACGGTGACGGTTTGTGGAGGTCGACGACCGTCACAACGTCTCCACCTTCAACCGGCAGGTGACCGGTCCGTACTCAGCGCCCTGGGTGGCGCCGAAGCCTTCCGACTCGAACTCCACCACGTCGATGTCAAACGCCGGCTCCACGAGGTCAAAACCGACCCCGCCAACGCCGCCCGCCCACAGCGCAACGCTGTACTCGCCGGCATGCAGGTGCAGTTGGTCGATCGTCAGTCGCACCACGGTCTCTCCCGCGGCCACCCGCAGATCCAACCCCCAGCTGAGGATGTCTGCGTTCACGAGTTTGGTGCCATTGTGATCGGAGAGTACGACCCCGAAGGTCGGTACCGTCGTCGGCTCATCGGCTACCAGCTTCAGCTCGAACTCAAGCGGGCCGTCCGGGTACGGCCGGAAGCCGGTCAGTTCGTTGCCCGAGGTGTAACGGGCACCGAGGAACTGCACCTGGCCGGTCCCGCGACGGGATGCGGCGGAGACGTCGATCCAGCTCTGCGGGCCCGAGCTATCCGACTCGTTATGGAGATACTTGGCGACGATCTGCCGAGTGGGTCCCGAGTCGATCAGGCGACCACCGTCGACCCACAGACTACGGTCACAGAGCCGCTGAATGGCTCCCATGTTGTGGCTGACGACCAGCACGGTGCGGCCGCCGCGCTCCGCGATGTCGCTCATCTTGCCCAGACACTTGCGCTGAAAGCGGGCGTCGCCCACCGCTAACACCTCGTCGACCAGCAGGATGTCGGGCTCTAGGTGCGCTGCGACCGCGAACGCCAGTCGAAGGTACATGCCGTCGGAATAGTGCTTGACCGCGGTGGTGAGGAACCGCTCCACCTCGGCGAAGGCGACGATCTCATCCATCCGCCGGTCGATCTCCTGCCGCCGCATCCCGAGGATCGCGCCGTTCAGGTAGATGTTCTCTCGTCCCGTGAGTTCCGGGTGGAAACCTGTGCCCACCTCGAGCAGGGATCCCACTCGGCCGTGGACCACGGCGCGACCCTCGGTCGGTTCGGTGATCCTGGAAAGGATCTTGAGCAGGGTGCTCTTTCCCGCCCCATTGGGGCCAACCAGACCCACGACCTGCCCCTGCTCGATCTCGAACGATACGTCCCGGAGCGCCCAGAACGGGTCCGTGGCTACTCGTCGAGAATCTCGTTTGAGCAACCGGGGCACACGGTGGACCGCGCGGGAGAACGCTTCTCGGACGTCGCCCGGAGGCTTGGGCCCGCCCAGCGTGTACCTCTTGCCAAGTCCTTCAACCGATATGGCGGTGCTCATCAGACCACGTCCGCGAAAGTGCCCTCAACCTGCCGGAAGTAGGACAACCCACCCACCAGAATGAGCAGCGCGGCGACAGTCGACACAGCGACCAGGGGACCGGGAGCCGTGTCGGCACCCAGGACCGCCCAGCGCACGCCCTCGACCACGCCAACCGTGGGGTTGATCGCGTACAAAGTGCGCCACGGCTGCTCGATCAGACTGCTGGGGTAGGCCACGGGGGTCAGGAACAGCCAGGCCTGGAGAACGAAGGGGACGATGTAGCGGATGTCGCGATACCGCACATTGAGGGCGGCGAACCACAAGCCAACCCCGAGCGCCGTGACCAGATCGAGCAGGATCAAGGGCACCACAAACAACGCCGTAAGACTCAGCGGGATGTCGTAGAAGATCAGCATTCCGCCGAGGACCAGGCTGGCGATGGCGAGGTCGACCAGTCCGATCATTACGGCACCGACCGGTAAGGCGAGCCGGGGAAAGTAGACCTTCTTCAGCAGATTCTGGTGGCCGACCAGACTGTTGGAGGCCTGGCTCACGCCCGTGGCGAAGAGGGCCCAGGGAAGAAGCGCCGCGAAGGCGAACACCGGATACGGCAGCCCGTCCGACGAGATTCCGGCCAGTCGACCGAAAACGACAGAGAAGATGACCATGGTCACGAACGGCTGCAGGATTGCCCAGAGCCCGCCGAGCACAGTTTGGCGGTAGCGCACCTTGATGTCACGCCACACGAAGAAGTAGATGAGCTCCCGGTAGGACCAGAGCGCCGCCAGGTCGAGTCGGGCGCGTCCGCGGCGAGCGCGAATAACATGAACCCCTGCAGTGGGGCGGCTCGCAGTCACCGGTTGCCCCCCGTTCGAATCGTTCGATGCCTTCGCACCAGCCACTCTGCTGCCCCGGAAAGCACCGCAAGGCTGTAGACGACGTCCGCGCTGGCCGCCTTTGGGTCAGACGTGAGCCTCCGGACGGCACGCTTCAGATGCCGCCCGACGTCGCGACTCATTCGACGCAGCATGTACCGGTCGCGCCCGGACAGGTACTTCAGGTAGTACGCACCCTGCCCGCGCCCGTAGGCCCAGCGCAGCGGCAGCAGCGCCGTCGGCCGCCGCCAGGCTCGGTGCACGACGAGCACTTCAGGATCAAAGATGATGTCAAATCCAGCCTCGAGCAGACGATAGCCGAAGTCATTGTCCTCTGACGACGGGAATCTGGTGCCGGGGCCCAGCCGTTCGTCGAATCCGCCCACCTCGGCAAAAGCAGATCGGTAGAGCGCCATATTTCCGGTCAACAGGATATCGAGGCCCGGCCGGCCGCGGTAAACAGTCAAGCGAGGTTTGACGTCCACCGACGGGGCGAAAGCTCCGGCCACCTCCGGCTCGCCCCCCACGGTACGGCCGGTCACCACGGCCTTCTCGCCCGCCCGCCGCAAGCGTGTCACGATCCGGCCGATCCATTCTGGGGGGACGAGAATGTCGTCGTCGATGAAGAGCAGGATCTCCCCCCTGGACGCCGCGATGCCAGTATTTCTCCCCAAGCTGGATCCGCGGGCCGGCTCCCACAGATAGCGCAGCGAACATCGCGGATCATCGGGCCACGTGACGAACTCGGGATTCTGGACGTCGCTCTGATCGACAACCACGATCTCGGTCGGAACCAGATGACCATCGAGAACCGCGCGTACAGCGGCGAGCGCGAATGCGGGGCGATTGCGGGTACTGAGAATCAAAGACGTGGTGACCGGACCGTCGGGCCCAGCAGCTTGCGAGGCCATGGGTTTGATCTCCCCAATCCCCTGGCGTCCGTCACGGCCGCAATGGTCGGTGAACGTGGACGCTAACACAACAACTCATTTCTCCTGCCTCCCACAAGGCGCCACGGCGCGCGGCTAACAGTGTCGGCGATAGTCACGAGTTTCCCCATTCAGGGCGGGCGAGGATCTCCGCGTAAAGCCGCTCGTACGCCTGGGCCATCGCCGCCGCAGTGAATTGCTGCTGGGCACTTCGGGCGGCGGCGGCACCGAGGCGGAGCCGCAGCCCGGCATCGTTCCGCAGCCGTCGCAGGGCGTCGGCGAGCGCGTCAGCGTTGTCCACGGGGACCACCAACCCCGTCTCCCCATCCTGCAGCGCGTCGAGGATGCTGCCCACGCCCGTAGCCACGATGGCGCGACCGCTCAACATGGCCTCCAGTAGGACGAGCGGAAGGCCCTCGTAGCGCGAAGGTATCGCCACCACGTCAAAGGACCCTAGGCATGAGGCGGCGGCCTCGCTCCACCCCGTCACCACCAGGCGGTCGCTGATGCCGAGGTCAGCCGCCAGGCGCTCCAGCGCCATCCGCTCCTCGCCGTCCCCGACGAGGACCAGGTGTGCGCCCGGCAGCTGAGCGACGGCCCGGATCAACACGTCGAATGCCTTCTGAGCATGGAACCGGCCGACGGCCCCGACGACAAATTCAGCACCTGGAGGTCGCAGGGAATCATCGTGGCCTGGGTTCGGGACGCCGTTCGGGATGGACCGGATGGAGCCGGCCCGCAGGCCGCTCAGGTGCTCCACTTCGCGAGCCGCCCGGCGACCCACGGCGACATGGGCCGCCAGCCGGGGCGCCGTCAGGCGTTTCAGCAAACGGATCCCCGGCGACGGAGTCGCCATCGGAAGATGTTCGACCACCACAACTCGGGCTCGGGGTACGGTTAGCGCCGCCAGTACCGTGTAAGGCTCCGCGAACGGAACCGGGAGGTTGATCTGCACGACGTCCGGCTCAGCGGCGGCGATTGCCCTCCGGTGAGCCCAGATCGCGCCCAGATCTCGTTTGGTGGCGACCCGCGGCACCAACGACCACGGCAGGCTCGGCCGATATGCGGCCAGTCGGCTGAGCACCCGCGCGTCCACGCCCAGCAGGCTCGGCTCCACCCGATCGCCCAGGTTGGCCAGCAGATGACCCAGAACGATCTCGGCTCCCCCCCATTCGGTGGCCCCGGTGAACGCGAGCAGCCGCACCGGACGGAGCGTTTCCTTCACGGCGGTCCGCCGTTCCCGGCACGCCGCCCCGGTAGCGAAGCGGCGGGCCGGTGAGGATTCTGGTCGTCGCCGACGAGTATCCCTGGCCGCCGCGGACCGGCTACCGACAACGGCTGCACTGGGTGCTGCGAACCCTGGCCAGCCACCACGTGGTCGACCTTCTCGCCGTGGTTCTCGACGAGCGCAATGCGGCCGAGCCGCCACCAGCCGACATCCCCCTGTCGCAGATCGCCGTCGTAGCGGCGGGTGCACGGCCGGGACCTCGCATCGGGCGACTTGGGCGCTGGTTGATCGGCCGGCACCCCCGCTCGTTGCTCTGGCGGGATTGGCAGGCGCCGAGGGCGCAGCTGCAGCGTTGGTCCGATCGGCGCTATGACGCGGTCTGGTTCAGCCATGCCCCGGCGTACCTCGCTCTGGCCGATCAGGTCACCGCCCCGCACATCGTCGATCTCGACAATCTTGATTCGTCGGTGCTGCGTCATCGCCGGCACAACACGCATCCTCCGGGGCAGGGCACGTTGCGCCGTCAGCTGGCGGCTCGGCTCGGACAAGTCGCGGACGCGGTAGATGAGCGCCGGTGGCGCCGGTTGGAACGCCAGGCGACGGCGCGCGCGACGGTCGTCGTCTGCAGCGACCTGGACCGGACGCGGCTGGGCGGCACGAACGTGTGGGTGGTGCCGAACGGCTACGAACGCGCCCAGGTGCCGGCGCCGACGGAACGCGACCCCACGCCGGCGGCCACCCCGGTGCTGATCATGGTGGGCCTGCTGACGTACGAGCCGAACCGAGACGCCGCCAACTTTTTCGCCAGCACCATCCTGCCCCACATCCGTCGCTCCCATCCGGATGCTCGGTTCCACATGGTGGGCCGCTACGATTCGGAATCGGCCGTAAACCCCTGGCGGAACCTGCCTGGGGTGCAGGTGTTGGGCGAGGTCGCCGACGTGGGCGCCGAACTCGCGGCGGCGGACATCGCGGTGGTGCCGATCAGGTTCGGGGGCGGGACGAGGATCAAGATCCTGGAGGCTTTCGCCCACCGGATACCAGTGGTCTCGACAGCCGTCGGCTGCGAGGGTCTGGACGTCGTCGACGGCGAACATCTGCTGGTGGCCGATGATCCGGCAAGCTTCGCGTCTGCCTGCATCCGGCTCTACGAGGACGCCGATCTGCGGACGAACCTGGTGGCCGCGGCCGCGGAGTTGTGGAGCAGCCGGTATCGGTGGACCATGCTCAGTCCGGCCATTGTCAGCGCCGTGCAGGCTGCGGTGGGTGAGGATCACCCGGAGCCAGATCATCCGGCCTCCCAGGCCGACCACGACGACCCGAGGCCGGGATGGGCCAACCAATGACGGGCCAGCAAGGCGAGATGTCCTAGGGGCGCAGCCGCCGACGCAGCCAGCGCCTGGGTCCGGGCCGCCGCAGATAATCCGTGGTGCAACCAGCACAGCGTCACCAGCGGGCCGACAGCGGCGGGCGGTATCTGCAATGCCCGAACCGCGTCCCTAATCCACCGAAACAGCAGTGGAGAGTGCGGCGAGTGGCCGGCGAACAGCATCAGGGTGCGGTCGAGGTAGGTCTCGGGGTCACCCGAGCCCTCCAGGCGCGGCAGCGCGTCGGCGAGGAAGTAGCAGAGATCCCACAACGGCATTCCGGCCGCCCGAGCGGACTCCCAGTCGACCGCCATGAACGCCCGCCCATCGGTCACCACGTTCCACGTTCCCAGGTCGTTGTGCTGCAGGACCGCCGGCACCGCGGGCACTCGCTCCATCAGGTCGGCCGGGGCACCGTACGCGCGCCAGGTGGGCAGTACGTCGCGCGCGAGCCGCTGACGCTCCCGCTGCAAGGCCGTCGCCGGCCCTGCCGTTGTCGTATTCATCTGCAGGACCCAGCCGGCGATGCGATCGATCAGGGGCAGCGGTCGCTTTCCGAGCAACTCCAGCAACGGCCGGCCGGGCGCGGCGCTCTCGACTGAGCCACTCTGTCCCCCGACCTGAAGACAGCCCAGGTGGGTGGGTGCGTGAGCGGCGGTCGGGCCACCGACCGCCTGCACCAAGGTAAGGCCCGCCTGGTCCCGAGCGAACGAAGCGACCGCCCCCGGGACCCGGGCGAACTTCAGCACCCACTGTCGCCGACCGTCATGGAGCAGGTGGAAGACCGACCGTTGCAGATCGTCACCCCGCCCGAGGGCGAGCACCCACTGCGCCCCGGGCGGCACGCCCAGTGCCTCAGTCGCCCGCACCAACGCCGGTACGACGGGAGGTTGGCCCCCTTCGGTCACCAGGGTGGCAAGCGCTGATTCGGGCATCAGCCGCTGAGGGTCGACAGGCCCGCGGGTCAGGGCGACGAATGCGCGGTTGCGCAGGCGCCCGGTCGACTTCGGTGGGAAGGACATGCGGTTCAGGTAGTACCGCAGCGCGGTCGGCGGACTGATCGGCACGACCGTTTCCGGTCGGGTGACGGCACCGCGGATGAGCAACGGCACGCCGAGACGCCCATTCGGGGGCCGCCGACTCGAAGAGACCCGACCGAGCAGCAGATGCGCTCGGGCGGGTACCTGAAGTGCGTGGCCGGCATCCTGAGCGGCGGCGACGACGAGTTCCCCGGCGCTGACGGTGCGGTCGGCGGGCCATCCGAGGTAGACCCGGATGCCGGCCGCCTCCAGGCCGCTCCTCAGCGGGTCGATGCGCACGTCCCCGGATGGCAGCAGCAACGTTGTGGTCTCGACCTGGTGCGGCAGAACGAAGCGAAGATCGGCGCCCCGCAGAGTCATGAAGCCAGTTGGCTGGACTGGGGATCGTCCTGCCGGGAGCGAGACGGCGGCGACGTACGCCGGAGCAACTTCACGAAAAGATGCACGGACGCGATCAGGTAGTACAGGCCGGCCCCGACGAAACCGGCCGTCAATAGCCACGCGTTGCCGATCAGGGGAGCGATGAACAACAGGGCGGTTTCGACCTCGATGGTGCCCGGCAGTCGGACCAGTCGGTGATGGCGGCGCCAGCGGGCCAATGCTGACTCCTTGCGCGCCGGGTGCGGCGAATCAACGGCCGGATGGTCGAGGTCGTACAAGATCAACCAGAACAGGATCAGACAGCCGACGGTGCAGGCGGCCGCCAGTTCGATCGGCAGCTGTCCCGGGCTCCGACTGAGGTGCCAGCCCAACGCTCCCATGGCGCCGCTGATCAGCACCACGTCCATCGTGAGATCCAAGAAGGCGCCTCGGGGGGACGTCAGCCCCTGGAGTCGGGCCAGCTTGCCGTCAAGGCAGTCGGCGAAGAATCGCAGCTCGAACAAGATGGCGCCGAGAAGCAGGTGACCGGTACCGAAGCTCGCAATCGCGGCCACGCCGAAGCCAGCTCCGACCACCGTCAGCCGCATGGGCGTCACCCACGGGAAGCGAACCAACAGCGCGAGGACCGGCAAGGCGAGGTGATCGACGACCAGCACAGCCCACCAGGCGTCTCGAGTCTTCAGCGCCTTCCGACGGAAGTCTTCGTCAACCCTGCGGATGCGAGTCATGCCTGCTGGGTACGGCGGTGATGCGAGAAGGAAGGCAGGAAGTCTGCGGGCCTCGGACGGACAGAACTGATCGCCGCCTCCACACCTCGTGCTCCTCTTTTAGTCGCGGCCAAACCAAATCTCCTCCAAAACCTTCGCGGGGCGCTAGGCACCTGGGTCGGGTGTGGTCGAGGGTCGTATGCTACGTCAGTTCGGGCCCCCGAAATTGAAAACGGCCTCGTCACGGGCCTTTTTCTGGGAACCGCATGCGGTCGGAGGTGTGTTGCGGCGGGAGAGATGGACCACTCGCTCGTGGTGCGTCGTGGGGGCCGGGTCAGGGTAGCGACGACTTACGCCGGTACTCCTGGTATTCGTATCCCCAGGCTCCGAGCAGCATCCCAGACCCTCGCGCAGCGATCCGCAGGCCCCGGGCCTGATGAAAAACTGACCGGGTGACGGCCCCGTAGAGTGCGCGCGCACAACCACCCGCCACCCGCAGCAAACCCTGGCCGCTGAGGGCCACCCGGAGCCGGGCCCGGCCCCTCCGGGACTCGCCCAGTGCCAGGGCGACGGTGCTCCACGTCGTACCGAGGCGCAGCGCCCGAAGCATCACCCAACGCATCGTGGATCGATGCTGGGGCACGACGTCGATCACGACCGCCTCGTCGCTCCACACCATCACGCCGCCGCCCCGGTGCAGTTCGCGCGTGAACATCGTGTCGTCGCCACCGCTCAGGCCGAAGCGCGAATCGAACGCCAAACCCAGAGCCCTGATCTGGCGCAGATCGAGCATCAGGTTATTGGTGGCCGCAAGGTCGACCTGAGTCCCGGTCGCCATCCGGGGACGGGAGAACAAGCGCCCCGCCTTCACCCAGCGATCCGGCTCGCCCTCGAACTCGGAGATGACCGGCCCGACCACCGCGGCGCTGCGGTGCACCCGATAGGTGGCCAGCAGCGCGGTGAGCCAGGGCGGGGTGGGTCGCTCGTCGTCGTCGATGAAGGCCAGAACGTCGCGATCGCCCGCCGTGGCCAGCGCCCGATTGCGCGCAGCGGAGATACCTGGCGTTTTTTCGTTCTCGTAGTGGACGGTAACGCCTGGGCGGACGGCCGCAACGCCGGTGACGATCGGGTGCGCCGAACCGTCGGGGTCGTTGTCGACCACGACGATGTCGACGTCGGTGTGCGCATCCATCACCGACGCCGCCTGCTCCTGCAGCAGGGGCAACACGGCGGCGATGTCCTGGGGCCGGCGGTAGGTCAAGACGGCAATCCGTACGCGAAGGTCAGGGACCGTTCCGGGCATCGACGTCATCGCGGACCCATCATCCGTGGAGCCGATCGCGGACGCGGGCGAGCAGGTCGTCCAGGGCCTGATCGAACACCTCGTGGTGCTCGATCATGCCCAGGTGTCCGCAGTCCTTCAGCCGCCGAGCTTCGGCGTTCGGCATCAGGGCCATGATGCGGGCAGTGTGGTCGACCGGGGTGATCATGTCGTCCTCGCCGCCGAGCACCACCGAGGGCAGCTCGCTGATGGTCCTCAGGGCCGCGTACTCATCGAGCTGGTTGAACGCCGGGTAGAAGTCGGAGACCACCTCCAACGGGGTCTGGGCCAACATCTCGCTGACGAACTCGACGTAGCTCGGGGGCACCTCGGAGCCG
>Ga0190275_10002685_pt1 | contig 12698 bp, 11 predicted proteins | sample Popmic550T_FD_133745 | JGI IMG/M metagenome (GOLD analysis project Ga0190275, IMG submission 133745) | Populus adjacent soil microbial communities from riparian zone of Yellowstone River, Montana, USA - 550 T | ecosystem: Environmental > Terrestrial > Soil > Riparian zone > Trees stand | place... | reverse complement strand
CGACGACGGCGCCGCCGGCCTCCTCGCGGCTGGCGCTCGAGCGGGGGCCGAGGTGGGGGCTCTTGCCGATCACGGCGCCGTCCTGCAGGATCGCGCCTTCGCCGATCTCCGAGCCGGAGTGGATGACCACGTTGACGCCGATCACCGCGCCGGGGGGCACCTCGACGCCCTCTCCGAGCACCAGGCCCGGCGCTATGTCGGGCCTCGACTGCATGCGCTCAGGCGAGGTAGCCGCTTCCGCCCCCGAGCACCTCGCGCATCTCCCGCATGCGCTGCTTGGTGATCCCCCGTTTCACCGTCCAGCCCTGCGACGGCCAACATGGGCTCTCCTCCATCCGCCTGCGATGGCGGGCGATGTACTCCTCGGTGTCGCAGACGACCAGCGGCGGATTCCCGACGACCAGCTTGCCCGCCGGCACATGGCCGCGAATCACGCTGCCGGCGCCGACGATCGCGTCGTCCCCGATCGTGGCCCCGGGCAGGAGGATCGAGCCGGCGCCGATGAAGACGCGGTCCCCGATCGTGACCGGCGCCACGATCGAGTAGCCGATCTCCCTGCGGGTGGTCGCATCGTGAGCGAGGATCTGGACACAGGGGCCGATGACCGAGTCGTCGCCGATCGAGATCAACCAAAGGGCGACGCCATCGAGTCTGGCGGAGGCATTGATGTACGCGTTCTCGCCGAGCTGGAGACCTCGCGCCACGAGCCGGTCCGCGTCGCTATCTCCGCGCAGGCGGGAGATCACGCGCTGGCGCAGGAGCTGCTTCAGCATTGGTTTGGAGGGACGTTGCACGGCAAGAGAGAAACGGGCACCGGGGGCGTCCTCTTGCGGCTTGGGATGGGAGCATCGACATCTCCGGCGCCAGGCGGCGACGCGGAGAGGCCTCGCGCCACCGCAGGCGCATAATCTCCCCCGATGCCGACTGAGACCGTTGAAAGGCAGCGATCCGCCGGCCCGGGCGCAGAGTTCGGCGGCAGCTGGCAGGTGATCGTCCGCAACGACAATCACAACACGTTCGACCACGTGGCTCAGACCCTGGCGCGTGTGCTGCCGGCCGTCTCGCTCGAGAACGGCCACCGGCTCGCCCAGCAGATCCACCACGCCGGGCAGGCGATCGTCTGGATTGGCCCCCGGGAGCCGGCTGAGCATTACTGGGAGCTGCTCGGCGCCGCTGGTCTGACGATGGCCCCGCTGGAGCGGGGATGAGCGCGGCTCGGGCCGCCGGGCGGCCGCGCATCGCGATCCTCAAGGACGCCTTCATCCCCGAATACCGGGCGCGGCTGTACGAGTGCCTGGGCCAGATGGCCGAGGTCGAGTACGTGGTCTTCCACGGCGACGCGCCGGGCGCCACGGGGCATCGGGCCGCCGCGGGGCCGTTCTCCTTCGCCGAGATCCCGGTCGCGAGTCGCGAACTCCGTCTGGCTGGAAAGACGCTGGTCTATCAGTCGGCGGTGAGGGAGATCGCCGGCCCAGGATTCGACGGCGCGGTGATCGGGGCCGAGCTGAAGCTCCTCGCCAACGCCGCGCTGTTCCCCTTGCTGAAGCTGAAGCGACGGCCCGTCTTGCTCTGGGGTCAGGGGATAGACAAGCAGGAGGACCGCGGCGCGGCGATGCAGAGGCTCGCCCAGGGCAGCTCATTCCTCAGGCACACCGCCGCGCGCCATGCGGACGGTTACCTCGTTTACACGGCAGGCGGCAGGAAGCGCCTGCTCGAGCTCGGCGTCGACCCGGCTGCGATCTTCGTGTTGAGGAACACCCTCGACGTCGAGTCCGAGATCGAGCTGCAGCGAGCCGTCGAGCTCGAGGAGGAGGCGGGAATACGAGACGAGCTGGGCCTGGAGAGAGATTCTCTCGTGCTGCTCTTCCTGGGCCGCGTCTACCGCGAGAAGAGGCTGTCAGAGTTCGTCTCGATGCTGCGTGCCCTCCGCGAGCGTGCCCAGGCCGAGGTGCGGGTGGAGGGCCTGGTCGTGGGGGACGGCCCTGACCTGAAGAGGGTTTCCACGGAGGCGGCGGACCTGGACGGCATCAGTTTCCTGGGGGAGGTCAGAGACAGGAGGAAGATCGCCCGCTGCATGAGGGTCGCGTCGGCATTGGTGATTCCGGGGGCGGTGGGACTGGCGGTCAACCATGCTTTTGCCCACGGCGTGCCGGTGATAACCAGGGTGAACCCGATGCAGGGTCCCGAGTTCGAGTACCTCGAGCCGGGACGCAACAGCATCGTCGTCGACGGAGACTTCGCGACGTTCGTAGACGCGGTCGCCTCCTTTGTCGGTTCACCCACCCAGCGCCAGGCGCTCGCGGCGGGGGCGCTGGAGACGCGAGAGACGCTCACGGTCGCCGCGATGGCCGCCTCCTTCCATCGCGCGGTCTGCTCGACGCTGAACCTGGCGTCGTAGACATGCAACCTTCGTCCAAGGTCTCAAGCGAGGCCGGCGGTCCGTCGATCAGCGTTCGTGAGTCTCGCAACGAGGCCTGTGAACGCGGATCGCCCGATGACCCCACCACCGAACAGACGTGGACACACCGTGCTCTTCTGCGCGCTGGCGGCCTTCTTCGCCGTCAGCCCCGGTGGGCCCGTCCAGGCCGAGGGCGCTGAGCGGACGGATCTCTCGTTGGCGCCACGGGACGCGGATCGCCCCGCCTGTCTACGCCCTGCCCCCATCTCGGCGCGGCTCCGAGCGTCCTGCCGGCTCGAGTTGAACACGGGGATCCTCTCGGGACCGTCCGGGACGGTTCACCTCGGCACGCGGGTCGCCTTTGCCTTCGCCTCGAATCGAGCCCGGTCGCGATTCCAATGCCGACTCGACTCAGCCCGGTGGAAGGCGTGCCGCAGCCCGGTGCTCCTCTCGAAGCTGAGGGCCGGCAGGCATAGCTTCTCGGTCCGCGCGCGTGAAAACGGCAGCCATGACCGCAGCCCGGCGGTCCGCAGCTTCGACGTGGTCGACGTGGTCGCCGCCGCTCCGGGCGGCGCGGCGGCGACTGAGTTCGAAGAGCAGCCGCCGGCCTCCGATCCCGAGGTCGAAGCCGACGCCGGGGAGGGTCCCGTGGAGGGGCCGGCGACTCTGTTCGCCCCCGACAGCGTCTGGTCCACCCTCGTCGCCGACCCGACTCCAGTCGACCCCGGCTCCAGCGGGATGATCGGCAAGCTGATCGCCCAGATCGACGCCGAACGGGAAGCGGAAGCGGGGCCGAGCCTCGGCATCTGGAGCCGCACGTCGCTGTACGAGGTCGGGCCCGATCAGCGGCGCGTGCCCGTCTTTCTCGACACGGGCCCCTGGGGGGACCTGCTCGCGGCTCGGTTCAGCGCCGGGGTCCCCATTCCCGAGGGTGCGCTGCCGGTGCGGGGCCAGGACCACTCGATGACCGTCTGGCAACCATCGAGCGACTCCTATTGGGAGTTCTTCCACATGGAGCAGACTCTGCATCCGCCGCAGTTCTCCCGCCTGCCGACCGTCTCGGGCGACTGCGTCCTGTTCGGAGGGACCTACGCCTACAAGATCACCAGTCTCAACGACAGCGGCGAGACCTCGGCCAGCGTGCCCCCGCTGGAAGTTCGGGTCCCCCCCGGAGGATGCGTGACGATCTACTGGAGCCCGATTCACGGCGCGACCGGCTACCGCATCTACAGGGGGACGAACGGATCCGCGGTCTCCCATCTGGCGACGGTCAGCGGCGATCGCACCCGCTTTACGGACGACGGCCTCGTCTGGGGCGAAGGGACTCCTCCTCCCGCCCTCAACACGGCCGCGACGCCCGGCGAGTGGCACGCGACCTACGGTGGATTCATCCCCGAAGTATCGAAGAGCCCCGGCTACTACCAGGACGTGAAGGACGTCCACGGCAACATCGTCCAGCAGTCGGGCTGGGGAGCTTCGGCGACCGGCCTGCCGTTGGCCGGTGGCCTGATCACGAAAGAGGACATCGATCGCGGCCGGATCGACCACGCCCTGTCGCTGGGGCTGGTCAACACCAGCGCCAACTCGATTCTGCGGGCGGGGACCTTCGCCTTTCCCGCGCAGCGCTCCGATGGGCGATCGCCGGATCCAAGCTCCATCCCCGAGGGGGCTCGCCTGGTCCTCGACCCCGAACTGGACATCGCCTCCCTCGACCTCTCTCCGTTCGCCCGGATGCTGGCGGAAGCGGCACAGCGGTACGGGATGATCGTTCACGACGGCTCGCAGGCCACGATGATCTATGCCGAGGATCCCTCCCCCTACGTAGCCCAGGGTGGCGTCAACTTCTATCGGCCGCTGATCGGCTCGAACTCGACACGGGCAATGCGGAAATTCCCCTGGAGCGACCTGCAGGTGGTGCAGATGCACCTCTGCACACTGCGTCCCTGTATCGCCGGCTAGCCGGCGTCGAAGGTCGCCTGGCCCGCGCTTGCCGGAAGGTTCATCCAGTCCCGGCCGCCCCGCACCCGCCAGAGCGCGATGAGGTAGCGGGCGATGAGCTTGGGCCCATGAGCGAGGCGCCAGAAGGCGAGTCTCCCGACGGCGGAGGGCGGCAGCCGGTACATCTTCGAGACCTCCGTGCCGGAGGGGAAGAGTGACCTCTTGGCGAACGACCAGTTTCCTCCGCGGGGCGACAGCAGCAGGTCGACGAGGGTCAGGTTGGCGTTGATTTGATCCCAGTCGCCGGTGACCGTCCAGTTGGCGAGGCGGATCGCCGCGAAGGAGCGCCAGGAACCGGAGCGCTCGCGCTCGGAGAGGATCGCGTCGGCGGGAACCCCGACGAGGCGGTCGAGGGTCAGTGCGGCGGCTGAGAGGGCGGGGCGAAGCTCGGGTGTCTCGCGCGCCACGGGATCAAGTGGGGGGGCGCCCTCGGCGGCCCCGTGGAGGTCCCACCAGGCGGCGACGTCGGTGGCCAGCCGCAGCCCGGTCAGGCCGTCGCGCGCGAAGTAGATCAGCAGCGACGCCAGTTCTTCGGAGGGCTGGGCTCGCAGGCCCTCCGGGACGGCTGCGCTGCGGCGCAGCATGCGGCGGGAGAACTGGGTCTCGTACCAGTGGATGCGCCAATGGATCTCGACCGGGGGCAGCTCGGAGCGCTCGTGCTCGAGACTGAGGTGAAGCCGCGGCAGGTCACCCTGGACGGCATCCACCCTGCGGTAGCCGCGACGGGCGAGCACGTCGGCCGCCCGCTCCAGCTGCTCGGCCTCGACCAGGATGTCTATGTCCTTGGCCAGGCGCATGCCGGGATCGCCGTAGAGGCTGCGGGCCAGGGCTGCTCCCTTGAGGGGCAGCGCCTCGACTCCGGCCTGGCTCAGGTCGCTCCGCACCTGGGCGCCCAGCGTCTCGAGCACGATGCCGCGCTGCCTGGCGGCGGCGGTGGTCTCCCGCAGGAGCTGGACGAAGGACGGCGGCGCCTGCCCGGGCATCGTCTCCACCAGTCTCTTCCCCAGCAATGGCAGGAGGAGCTGCCTGGACATCAATGCGGCGAGGGCCTCGTAGTCCGCCTCGCGGGCCAGAACCTCGATCCGGGGATTGGCCCCTCGGCGGCGCTCCGCCGTGCCGCAGAGCAGGAGGATCAGCTCCTCCTCCGGAGTCGGCGTTCGCCGCAACGGGGTCAGCCCCCGGCCGGCTCGCCGTTGTCGGACCCGCCGCCGACGGCCTTGCCTTGAGAGATCACCAGGATGCCGGTCCCCAAGCCTTCGTCGGGATCGAGGATCAGCGAGACCGCCTCGTCCCGGGAACTCACACCGAGCTTGCGAAACGACGCGTAGAGGTGGCACTTGACCGTGTGCTCGGAGAGGTGCAGTTTGGCGGCGATCTCACCATTGCTGAGACCAAGAACGACCAGGCCCAGGACCTGCTTTTGGCGGCGCGAAAGCACCGGCTTTTCGATCTGGCGCCCCAGCTCGATCGGGACCGCGAGCTGTCCGCCTCCGACCGCCCTCACCGTCCCTGCCAGAGTCGTGGCGACGTCGGATTCGCGCACCAGACCGGCGACCCCCGCCCGCAGCGCGGCCTTCATCTCCCGTGCATTCGCGTCGGCGCCCACCACCAGCACCAGCGGCCCCGAAAGTCGCTCGACGAGCGCTTCGACCGTGCCCAGCGACCCACGCTGGGAGAGGTCGCAGGGGGTGACGTAGACATCGGCGGCCGGCAGCGGCGACGTGGACCCGAGGCCGGCGCCCTCCGAACTTCGCACCGGCATCTCCGGGGAGCTCGCGAGCGCGGACTCCAGCCGCGCCGAGACGTCTTCGCCGGCGCCGATCAGGGCGGCGCAGATCGGTTCGGACGCTGCCGCGGCGGCGGGGCCGTCGACTTCCCTCAGCTCTACGGGCATGTCTAAAGAACGCGGCGCGGTCAGGCCTGCTTTTGCCCGCGCGGCGGATATATGGGGTAGACGAGACAGCCCTCTGGCTCAAAGCTCGCTGGGAGCCTGGGCCAAAGGGCTATCGTCGTCTGATGACGCTACGGGTTGTTGCTGAAGGTGATATCCCCGCGCGGCGTACCGGGGGGGAACAGAGCATCGGTGAAGTCACCGTCGCTCGCCGCCGCCGTCAGCTGCACGAGATCACCGTAGTCGACAACCTCTGGCGTTCCGTACTCCTTGGACTCCAACGCGATCTCCGATCGTTGCGTTGAGAACTGCTACTTACAAGCGGCAGGGTATGGAGGGGGTCTGCGTCCGTCAAGATTAAAAAAGGCTGATATGCAGGAGTTGAGTAAAAAAGCATTAGGTCGGCCCCGGCGCCGCAGCCGGGCCGCTGGCCGGGTCGCCGCAGGCATATGCTGCGGCGATGGCTCGCGACGCGCCTGACCAGCCAAGCCGATGAAGCAAGTCACTCAGAGACTCCGAGACGGCCGTGTCGAGGTGCTCCAGGTTCCCCGCCCGGTCGTCTCCGCCGGCACGGTCCTGGTCGACGTCCGGGCCAGCCTGCTGAGCGCGGGAACCGAGCGCACGAAGGTGCAGACGGCGAAGAAGAGCCTCCTGGGCAAGGCGCGTCAGCGGCCGGACCAGGTAGCTCAGGTGGTCGAGAAGGCGCGAAACGACGGGATTCGGGAGACGGTCCGCACGGTGCGGGCGCGGCTGGAGCAGCCCTCGGTGCTGGGCTACTCTGCGGCGGGTATCGCGGTTGCGGTCGGCGCGGACGTTCGCGGCGTCGCCGCCGGCGATCGGGTCGCGGTCGGGGGCGCCGACGCGGTCCATGCCGAGGTCGACCGGGTACCGGCGAACCTCTGCGTGCGCCTGCCGGACGCGGTCTCCTTCGAGGACGGCTGTTTCGCCTGTGTCGGCTCGATCGCCCTCCATGGCGTCCGGCAGGCGGGCGTGGTTCTGGGCGAGCGGGTCGCGATCGTCGGCCTCGGCTTGGTCGGTCAGCTGACCGCGCTGCTGCTGCGCGCCGCCGGGTGCACCGTCGTCGGGATCGACCTCGACCGCGACCTGATCGCGAAGGCACGGGATCTCGGCGGCATCGACTTCGGCTTCGAGCGCGAGCAGATAGGCGAGGCCGTGCCGCCCGATGCCGCTGGCTGCGACGCGGTGATCGTCACCGCCGCGACGCCTTCGAACGACCCGATCGAGCTGGCGCCCCGGCTCTGCCGCGACCGCGGGCGGGTGGTGATCGTCGGTGACGTCGGGCTGGCTCTCTCGCGAGCGCCGTTCTACGAGAAGGAGATCGACCTTCGTCTCTCCCGCTCCTACGGTCCTGGCCGGTACGACCGTGCCTACGAGGAGAACGGCCAGGACTACCCGATCGGCTATGTGCGTTGGACCGAGGGCCGAAACATGGCGGCGATCGTCGAGCTGATCGCCGCCGGCCGCCTGCCGGTGGGTGACCTGGTCACCGCCCGCTTCGCGGTCGACGACGCCCCGACCGCCTACGAGCGACTTTCCGCCGACGGCTCCTCGCCGCTGGGCGTGGTCATCGAGTATGAGCCCTCGCCGGAGCCGGCGGTCGAGCTCGGCTCCGGGGTGGAGGTTCGGCGAGCAGCTGCCGGGAGCCTCGATCGCGCCAGCCTGATCGGAGCCGGCAGCTTCGCCCAGCGCGTGATCGTCCCCGGTCTTCGCGCGGCCGGCTTTGCCCTCGACACGGTGGCGAGCGCCAGCGGCGTCTCCGCGCGCGGACTGGTCGAGCAGTCGGGCGAAGGCGAGGTCGGCACTCCGGAGGAGGCGCTTGCCTCCGACGCGGGTCTGCTGGTCGTCGCCACCCGCCATGCCAGCCACGCCGATCTCGCCGAGCGAGGCCTGCGTGCCGGCAAGGCGGTCTTTGTCGAGAAGCCGCCGTGCCTCAGCCGCGAGGAGCTCGAGCTGTTGAGCGCGACGCGCAACGAGAGCGGCGGTCTGCTCGCGGTCGGGTTCAACCGGCGCCACGCGCCGCTGGCGATCAAGCTGCGGGAGCACGTAGCGGTCGCCGGGCATCCCTTGGAGGTGCTGATCCGCGTCAGCGCCGGCCGCCTTCCCGCCGACCACTGGCTCAACGACCCGAACGACGGCGGCGGGCGGCTGCTCGGCGAGGGCTGCCACTTCGTCGACCTCGCCTGCTGGTTGGTCGGAACGGTGCCGACGACGGTGTGGAGCACGGTCCAGCCGCTGCCGGGCGAGAGCATCAAGACCGCCGGCAGGTTCGTGGTCTCCCTCGGCTTCGCGGATGGCTCGCTGGCGACGATCATCTATGGGGACGGCAACGCGACGGCGGTCCCCAAGGAGCTGGTCGAGGTCCACGGTGGTGGCAGATCCGGCATCCTCGACGACTTCCGCGGCCTCCGGTTGTTCGATGGCCGGACGGAGAAGAAGCTCGGCGGAAGGAGTCAAGACAAGGGCCACGCGGCGCAGTTCGAGCACCTCCGCCGGCGGCTGACGTCAGCCCAGGGGGACCCCGGGGAGCTCGATCCGCTCGCCACGATGGCGATCACGCTGACCGCGCTCGAAAACGGCGGCCAGACCGGCTGAACCCCTCCCTCAGGCGTCGCTCGACGACAGCGCCCAGTCGTTCCGGCCGCTGCTGCAATCGGCGAGCAGGCGCTCGGGCAAACCCCCGTCCCGCTGGGCTCGCAGCCAGCACTCGGCGGTGACCAGGCGCCATACCGACCACGGCCAAGCGGATCCTCTGATGCCGCCGGGGCGGTCGTCGAGCAGCTCACTGCGAACCGTGCTCAGGTCGACGTAGGCTCCGATCTCGGGCTTCTCGGTGAGAAGCCTGCGGATCAGGGCGAAGTCGCGTTCGGCGAGGCAGTCGTTGAAGAGCGCGGTGAAGTAGCTCTTGCCGGGCCGCAGCCGGATCGAGTCCGGGACCAGGCCCTCGATTGCCTCCCGCATGACCGGCCGCTCCAGCCGCGGATCGATCGCCAGGCTCGGCGGCAGGCCGAGGGCGAACTCGACCAGATCGACGTCGATCAGCGGGTGGCGTGCCTGCAGGCCGGCCATCTCGGCCCGGTGGCGCAGGTAGTCGCCGACCCCGAGCCGCTCTCTGAAGCCAGTGAGCAGATCCGCGAGGTAGGCCCACCAGCGGGGCCCCTCGAGGCGCTTCCAGGCCCACGGGTCCTGGTGTCGGAAGAGAATCTCGGCGCTGCGCTGGGAGAACCAGCTCGGCGCGTAGCGCTGAGCTGGGTGGAGGCGGCGTAGGGCGCGGTGGGCGCTCGGGGGGATGGCCCCCTTCAACCCGTAGACGCGCAGGTAGGGAGCCGCCGAGCGCCCGCTGCGGCTGAACTCCTCTCCCAGCATCTCGCGCGCCGTGCGCAGGCCTGTCCGGGCGCGACCGGACATGAGCAGGTCCGCCAGCAGGTAGGGACTGAACCTCCACAGCTCGTCGCCCCCCTCACCGTCGAGCATGCAGGAGGTGCCGTCGGCCGCCGCCCTCTCCAACAGGGGTTGCCAGAGGAAGTGGTTAGGCGCGGGCAGCGGCAGCTCCCACCTCTGCAGGTATTCGAGCGAGCCGCGGATCATGCTGCCGCCGTGGACCGCGACGCTGGTGCGCTCGAGTCCGAGCTCGGTCGCCGACGCCTCGATCAGCTCGGACTCGTCGATCGAGGGGTGGTCGGGGAAGACGGCCGAGTAGGCGCGGAGCGAGGATGCTCCCCGGGAGGCGCCCTGGCCGAGCGCGGCGACCGAAGACGAGTCCAGCCCCCCGCTGAGAAGAACGCCGCAGCGCTCGCCTCCGGGTAGCTGGCCGCGGACGGCCTTCGTCATCGCCGCTCGGGCTGACTCCGCTGCGTCCGCGCGCGAGAGCGGCGCCGGCTCGGCGAAGCGGGGTTTCCAGTAGCGCCTGACGGCGATCGTTCCTCGATTCCGCTCGAGGACCTGTCCGCCTCCCAGCCGCTCGACCCCGCGGTAGAGGGTGCGACCCTCCGGTACCGAGGTCGCGGCGAGCCACTGGACCAGCGCCGGCTCGTCCGGCGCCGGGCGGCTCGGCAACAGGCGGAGGAGATGGTGGACCTCGGTTGCGAAGGAGAGATTCCCGCCGTCGGACCTGAAGAACACCGACCTGGCTCCGAGTTGGTCGCAGGCGAGCAGGAGGCGGTCGTCGGCCGGGTCGTGGGCCAGGAGGACGAAGTTACCCCGCAACCGGCCCGGCATCTCCTTTCCATAGCGTCGATAGGCGGTGTCGAGCAGCTCCTCCTCGCTGCCTGCCGGCGTCAACCCGAGCTCTGAGGCGAGCTCGTCGGCGTTGAACAGCGTCCCGTCGAACAGGCAGCGAGGCCGCCCCTGCCCTTCCCGCAGCGTGTCGGGCCGCGCGCTGGCGAGGACAGAAAGGCGCTCGCTGAGCCGTTCGACGGCGAACGACTCCCCGGCGGCCGTTGCGAGTGCCTGCAGCCGGGCCTCCGCGGCGGGTCCCGTTGCGCCGGCCAGCAGGCGGGTCACGGCAGTGAGGCGCGGCTCTGCGCTCCCAGCTCGAGCAGGCGCGAGTAGGCGCCTCCGCCGGCTGGAAGCAGCGGCTGGCCGTCGCGCTCGATCCAGGCATGCGCCTCGAATCTCGTGCCCGGCCTGACGCCGATCACCAGAGCGGATGCGATCCCGCGGCGGGCCAGCAGCGCCATCAGGACGACCGAGCGGACCAGACAGCGGGAGTCGGTCGGCAGGGCGCCGAGGCAGCGCATGGTGACTCGCCCGAGCCGCGTGCCGAGCCGTTGGGGGGAGCTTGCGACAGCTGAAACCGGCTTCGATCGGCCGCCCTCGACGGCGACGACGACGCTGGGCAGGTCCTGCCGCCAGAGCAGCCAACGCGCCCTCGCGTAGGTGCTCAGAACCTCCACCGCGAGCAGCGCCTTGCCGAAGGGCGAGAGCCGCTGATCGGCCTCGGTCGGCTGTGGGGGCCGCCTCACGATCGCTTTTGGGCGAGCATCGAGGTGGCGTGGGCCATCAGGGCTCCGGCCGACTCGCGTGCGGTGACGCTGTTCGGGATCAGGAGGTCGAACACCGGCGTCTGGTTCGCGATCGCGGCGCAGACGCCGAGCTGGTTCGCGAGCCGTTCCGGCGAGCGGACGCTGAGCACGTAGGTGCTGCCGAGCAGCATCGTCGGGTCGGGATCCTCGAGTGGCTCGAACGTCGCCCCAGCCACGTCGCGGCCGCGGCGCAGGAAGTACATCGCGCCCAGCGGCAGCGGCGCCGGCTCCCGCTCGACGGCGAGCAGCGACCTGTACTCCTCCTCGTCGGCGATCGTCACCCCCAGGCGCTCCGGGGCCCCCGGCTCCATCAGCTCGCGCTCGGTTCGCGGGAAGTTGGAGACCGCGGCGCCCGGATACCCCATCAGCCGCCCGTCGACTTGCTTGAGCGCGAGCGCGTCGTCGGTGAAGAACCCGGCCCCCCCGAGCAGGAGGTTCAGCGTCGTCGAGGACTTCCCGGCCCCGGGGTGCCCGACGAGCGCGACCGCGTGGCCCTCGATCGCGACGGCGCCGGCATGGAGGACCTCGAAGCCGCGCAGCGTCGCGGTCAGGGGGAGGACCTGATTGACGAGGGCACGCTGCCATTTCCAAGCGGGCGCCCCTGGCGCGGGGATGCAGGTCACCGCCAGGCCGTCGGGCCGGACCCGGTAGCTGCCGATGCCGGGCAGGGTCAGCAGGTAGCCACGGTCTTCTCTGAAGCGGACCGAGAGGGTTTTCCTGCCCTCCAGGTCGTGGACGAAGCGGACCTCCTCGCCCTCCGCCGCGAGATCGTCTCCGAGCGGATTGCTCTCGTCGACCTCGATCGCCGTCGCCACGCCCCCGGGCGGGTTGGGGGTCCTCGGCAGGCCGATCAGCTCGGTCTCGCTCACCAGCTCGATGCCGAAGGCGTTCGAGCGTACGCCGCGCGCCGCGGTGGGAGCTTCAGGCGTCACGGTGAGCGAGCATCTCGATCAAACCGCGCTCGGCGAGGTCGGCGCAGAGGCGTCGCAGATCGCCCCCGATCCTCTCCTCCGACTGGTCGTACTCGGTCGCCAGCAGGGCCGCGGCCTTCTCGATGCTGCCGGTCTCCGAGAGCGCCTCGATCATCCGCCCGGCGACCGGGTTGAGACCGTGATAGCGGCCGGTGTTGAGATTGAGCGCGACCGTCTCGCCGGGAAAGGACCGGTAGACGACGTGGTCGGGAACGCGCACCGTTCCCTCGCGACCGTCGCTCGAATCCTTGGATGTCTTGTCGGGAAAACCGTCGCTCACGCTGGTCATGTCTACGCGCATTCTCGCTCTCTCGTTCACTCAGTACTCGATCATGGTGCCGCGGCGGGTGCTGATCTTGATCGACCTGTTCAGCGCCCAAACCGAAACCGGAAGCAGG
>Ga0190275_10002684_pt1 | contig 12703 bp, 12 predicted proteins | sample Popmic550T_FD_133745 | JGI IMG/M metagenome (GOLD analysis project Ga0190275, IMG submission 133745) | Populus adjacent soil microbial communities from riparian zone of Yellowstone River, Montana, USA - 550 T | ecosystem: Environmental > Terrestrial > Soil > Riparian zone > Trees stand | place... | reverse complement strand
TGCGAGCCTACGAGCTGTGGGAGCAATTGGAACGGGAAACAGGCGACGATTTGATGACGCTCACTGGAGGGCTCATGATCGGACCTCCCGAAAGCCACACCTTCACGGGGAGTAAAGCCACCGCCGACGAGTACGGCCTGCCCTACGAAGTCTTCGACGCCGCCGAACTGAAGCGCCGCTACCCTGTCTTCGAACCGACGGAGGACACTGTAGCTCTGTTCGAAGAAAAGGCCGGTTTCATCCGGCCCGGGGCCGCTGTGAAGGCCCACCTGGGCAGGGCTACCGCCATGGGTGCCGACCTCAGGTTCGGGGAGGAGATCCTGATCTGGGAGCCTACAGCTTCCGGAGTGCGGGTCGAGACGGCTTCGGGCACCTACGAGGCGGAGCGGCTGGTCGTGACCGCAGGCGCCTGGGCACCGAAGCTGCTCGCGGACCTGGGCCTCCCACTCGAGGTCACGCGACAGATCCTGTTCTGGTTCGACCCGGTAGGGGGCGTCGAACAGTTCCACTCCGACCGGTTCCCCGTCTTTATCTGGGAGCCCGAAGACGGCCACGCGTTCTACTCCATACCGGCCCACGACGGGCCGCGAGGCGGGGTCAAGGTCGCGTTCTTCAGGGCCGACGGCAAGCCTGCCGACCCTGATACCATAGACCGCGAGGTCTACGACGAGGAGATCGACTTTATCCGAACCTACGTGGCAAGGTACGTCCCCGCCCTAGACGGCAAGTTGCTGTACGCCAGAACCTGCATGTACACAAACACGCCCGATGAGCATTTCGTGATCTCCGCCCATCCCGAGCACCCACAGGTCGCTATCGCCGCGGGATTTTCGGGGCACGGGTTCAAATTCTGCGGCGTGGTAGGGGAGATCCTGGCCGACCTCGTCACGGAAGGCGAGACCGACCACCCCATAGACCTCTTCTCCCCCACCCGCCTCGCCACCAGGGATTAGACGTGGAGATCCTGGACGCAAGAGAGACCGCGGAGCGTCTACCGTATCCCGCCCTTGCCGAATCCATTCGCGAGATCGCGCTCGCCATGGGTTCGGACGATCTGCAGGCTCCGCCCCGCTTCGCCCTGCCCCTTCAGGAGGGCGGCATCCTGCTGGTCATGCCCGCCGCTGATAAGGAGATCGCCATCACCAAGCTGGTGACGGTCCACCCGGAGAACCCGGGTCGTGATCTGCCGACCATACAGGGCGAGGTCGTGGTGATGGACGCGACGACGGGGGAGCGTCTGGGCCTCCTCGAAGGCGGCGTGGTTACCGCGAGACGCACGGCCGCGCTCTCCATGCTCGCCGCCCGCGAGCTCGCCCCACACCCCGACGGTCCCTTGCTCGTCGTCGGCGCGGGCACGCAGGGACGCGCCCACCTCGACGCGTTCCGCGCTGGCCTCGGTGTCTCCAGGGCCTTCATCTCTTCCCGTAGCCAGGGAAACGCCGTATCCCTCGCCGGGCATGCCAGGAGCCTCGGCATGGAAGCAGAGGCGGTCGAGGGACCCGGAGAAGTGCTCGATGACGTTGGCCTCATCGTCACGGCGACCACGAGCAAGGAGCCGGTTCTGCCGGAGGAAATCCCGGATGGAGTCTTTGTGGCAGCGGTTGGGGCTTTCGAACCGGAGGCGGCCGAGCTGACTCCAACTTCGATCTCCGCCTCGCAAGTCTTCGTGGATACGCTGGAAGGCGCAAAGGAGGAAGCTGGGGACCTGATCCAGGCCGAGCGTGTCGGCGCTTTCGCGTGGGAAAGCGCGACGGAGCTGGAAGCGGCGCTCCTCTCACCAGAACGTCCCGAAGGAACGGTCGTGTTCAAGAGCGTGGGTCACGCCCTGTGGGACCTCGCAGCCGCAAGGACGGCTTACGTAAACCCGGCCTGAGGCGATGGGTTGCGTGACATCAACAAACTAACGATGCGGGAAACCTTTCGGTTGCGGTGGCGTAGCATTGTATTACCGACACGAAGAAGCGGATGGCAGGATCTAGACTCATCGCGTTGTGGCTGATCTCGCTGGCCTTGTTGGCCGGCGCCTGCCCGGTCGCCCTGGCCCAGGGCACGGACACCGTTTACGACGAGGCCGGCGTCCTCTCAGAGTCCCAGGAACAGAACGTCCAGGAGGCCTTCGACTCGGCGCAGAAGGAGGCCGGGCAGCCCGTCTACGCCTTCATGGTGCCCGACACGAGAGTATCCCCACAAGGCAGGCAGGATCTCCTGACGCAGGAGGCCCGCGAGGCCAGCGTACCGCAGGACGCCGGCGTCATCATGGTGGCTCCCCAAGACCGCTGGGACGTAGCCGCGAACCTGGACGGGGTCTCCGAGGACGCCGTCTCGAGCGCGATGAGGCCGGATTTCAGAGACGGGAACTTCGCCTCTGGTCTCATCGCTGGCGCCGACGAGATAAAGGGCGAGCCTGTAGCGCCACCGAGCAACCCCGAAGGCGGCGCGGGCGTCCTGCTGGGCGGCGGCCTTCTCGTCCTCCTCGCTGGTGCCGCGGCGCTTATTCTGATCAGGAACCGGCGTGCCAGGAGAAGGCGCATCGAGCAAGAGCGCGGGCGCGCCGAGGAAGAGTTCGCGGGCCTCACCACCCGCCTTGCCGAGTTCGACGAGAAGGAGCAACTCGTCTCCGGCTACCTGGAGGCCCAGCGCCTGCTACTGGACCAGAAGACAGAAGAGTGGGTCGAGGTGAGGATCTCGGACGCCAATACGTCCGGCTTCGCCCAGGAGTTCAACGAGGCGGCCTCCGTTCTTGCCTCCGACCCTTTCCGGGCACGGGAGTTGATGGGGCGCGGGCGCGACCTGCTCGCTGGGGCCGTAGAGCACCTCAACGAGGCCGAGAGGACCATGGATGAATACAGGACCATCGACGAAGCACTGGACGACAAGCTCTTTGCGGCTGGAGAAGAGATCCAGGCGGCCGAACGAGCCGGGCAGACAGCGCGGTCCGAAGGCGTCGCCGTCAAACCTCCGAAGCTGCGCCCTGAATACGAGCGGCTGGCGCGAGAGATCGATGATCGCACCTCCCACAGGGACGAGTTCGATCCCAGGCAGACCCTCGTCGCCCTGGAGGAGCTCGGCCGGAAGGCCCGAGAGTACGACGAGGCGGTGCAGGACAATATCTCCGCCCGTGACGCCCTCCCCGACGAACGCCACTCCGCCGAAGGAACCCTCGTTCGGGCACGGACGGCCCTCGAAGATTATCGGGGAGCTTACGAGCGGGCCGTGGGCGAGTTCGGCCAGGCGGCGCTCGGGGAGGTCCCGAACCCCGGAGAGCTCTCATCCGGCCTTCTCGAATCCGACGGAGCAGTGGAACGCGCGGACCGTGCCTCCTCGGCCGGCCGCTTCGTGGAAGCCAGCTCCCTTCTCAGGCGGGCCGCCGACCTAGCCGGGGAGACCATGCGGGCCCCTGGCCGGCTCAAGGCGGCGACCGTGGAAGCCGACCGCAAGAAGCGTGAAGGCGAGGAGAAGTTGCAAGATCTCGAAGTCCGCCTGGCGCAGGCCAAGGCAAACGAGCACCTCATGGGCCCCTATCAGCGGCAGAGGCTCAGGGACTACGAGTACCAACTTCAGAACGCCCGCTACGGGTTCTTCGGGGGCGACTGGCTGACCGCTATCCTGCTCTTCGAGGCGCTGGATAACGATTACATGTACATGGGCGACCCTTCATCCTTCGGCGATTCCGGGGGCGACTGGGGGGGCGGGGACTTCGGCGGTGGCGATTGGGGCGGCGGTGATTGGGGTGGCGGCGACTTCGGCGGTGGGGACTTCTAACCCTCCGCAGCCGGGCGATGCCGCAAGATGCAGTATTCGGTCATGTCCCGTGGGCGACGGTACGATCGCTTCGGCCTGGCAAAGTGTAATAGGGTACACACTTTTTGGTGTGCGGTGTATAGTAGGAACGTACGGAAGGAGATCTCGGTGCAAAAAGAACTTATCGGGTCAGAAGCCTTATCCGGTATCGAAGTAGGACGCGAGAGCGAGGAGATGTGCACCCTCGCCAAATTATTCAACGGTTTCGCCAACTCGACGAGGCTTTCGATCCTGCTGCTCCTGGTGCAGCGGGGCGAGATGAAAGTCGGGGAACTGGTGGAGGAGCTCGGCGCGCCGCAGCCGCGGGTCTCCGACCACCTGCGCTGCCTGGCCTGGTGCGGCTACGTGCAGGTACGCCGCGAGGGCAGAAACGCCTACTACTCCGTGTCCGACGAACGGGTCATGCGAATGCTCGAGCTCGGCGAAGAGCTCCTGCAGGACAACGTCGAACACCTCGAAGCCTGCGACGACATAGAGCAAGGCTGCTAGGCCGCAGACCGGAGGTACGCACTCAGGCGGAGCGGTAGGTCGGGCAGATATCTATCGGGATGGCGGCGCCCGCAGCCCGAGGGCGAAGACCAGCGACTCGAGGTCGGGCACCTCGATGTCGAAGGCGGCCTCCGCCGGGGGGGTCGCCCCGAAGCCCCCCTTGAGTGCCCTCCGGTGGACCCAGGCGGTGTCCAGCCCCAATCTCTTGGCCGGAACGTGGTCGTGGAACAGGCTCTCCGCAACGTGCAGTATTCTCTCAGGGGCCGCTCCCATCCTCTTCAGGGCCAGTTCGAAGTTGCCCAATGAAGGCTTGTAGGTGCCGGCCTGCTCAGCCGTGATGATGAAATCGAACGCGACCTCCAGATATCTGGCCGTCAGGGCGAACAGCCCGTCATCCACGTTGGAGATGATCGCCAACTCGTACCTGCTCTTGAGGGCGCGTAGCGCGTTCACCGTATCAGGGAACGGCAGCCAGTACCTCACAGAGTCCGGGAGCGCCCCAACTTCAGAGGGACCTGGCTCGAAGCCCCACCTCTTACCCGCCTCGCGAACCTCCTCGCCGAGCACATCACGGTACTTGACATAGCCGCCTTCCTCCGAGGCAGACTGCAATCTGTGTTCGGTCCCAGCGTGCAGGTCGAGTATCTCCTCGTCCGAGGCCTCGACGCCATGGGCGCGTAGCACGGGCCTGAGCCCCGAGACGATCCCACCCTCCCAATCCACCAGGGTCCCGTAGCAATCGAACGACAGTACCTCGTACTTGTCCGCATCCACAGCACCCTCCTCAGACCAGCCTCGCCCGTCCGAAACCCTTCACACCGCCCAGATTAGCAAAGCCCCAACTTCTCCGTAGCACAACACAGCCCGCGGCCGGGACACCCATGTTCCTGGGGATGGATCTCTTGGAGGCGTTCGCGCCCTACGGCTCGTGTTCGCCCTGCTCGATGTGCAGGGCCTTTTCGGGGGTTCACCGTTACCCAGGTGGTGCCGCGATCTTCCGTCCGCCATCCTGCAATGCCTAGCAATTTCGAGAGATGGTAGCGAACACCATGAAATCGTACATGCTCGACGACGCCTCGACCCTGATGTATCAACGGCTTGACCTGATGTCCAGGATCCTCGACCTCTGGACTCGGGAGTATCTCGGTGCTCTTGGGGTCGGCCAGGGCTGGAGATGCCTGGATCCGGGCGGCGGTAACGGCAGCATCGCGGAGTGGCTCAGTAACACGGTCGGCCCCTCGGGGAGTATTGTACTTCCGGCAATTTTTGCCGAGGTGCGCGATCGGGTTCTCGGCAGCGGACGCCACGACGCGGCGACGCCTCCACGAGGCTGCTAGAGGACCCGAACTACTGGACGCAGTGCTGGATGATGACGGCCGTCTGGGCGCGCAAGTCGCCAGCGTGATTGCCCGCGAAGTGCGGGCGGTTCAGCCGGTCTCGCCGAAGACCTCCAGCAGCGACTCCCCGGCGAAGCTCAGGCGGTAGTAGACCTTCCTGCCGCTGCGATGTGGCTCCACCAGGCTGGCCGCCTTGAGACGCGAGAGGTGAGCCGAGACCGCGGCCGGTGCGAGGCCGAGTTGCTGAGAGAGCTCCGTGGTGGTCGTAGGAGCGGGCAGCAGACACTTCAGTACGGAAGCCCGTCTTTCGCCCAGCGCCGCCCCCAACGCCGTCCCGTTGGACGCCGGAGACGAGGAGATCCACAGGTTAGCCGCCCCGCGAGGCGGGTAGGCAAGGGTGGGCTGGTAGCCGGGTTCGACCAGCACGTCGACCTTGGGCCAGACGAAGACGCAGGGCACCAGGGTGATCCCGCGCCCCGCGGGATCGACGACGACGTCGTGCGGTTTCTCTAGCTCTATCGTGCCACCAACGTAGCATACCTTCGGGCTCAGGCCGGAGAGCAGCGCCTCGACGCCGCCCAGGGCGAGGGCCTGACCACGCCTGATGGTGTCCCCCTCCAGGTGTTCCCGCATCCGCGGCCAGTAGGGTGAGATCGCCAGCTCGTGGTAGCGGTTCAGGGTGTCTACCAGCCGCCTCAGGGAGCCCTCGGGATCGTTCAGGTAGATCCCCAGCATCCGCTCCTGGCCGGGCTGGAGGCCGAACGCCACTTTCTCTTCACGCACGAGCAACTCCACCTCTTCGAACACGACCTCCGCGGGCGTTGCCCGCAGGCGTTCGAGCTCCTCGTCGAAACCCGCGACCGAGGCGTCCGGGGGCGGGGTAAGGAAGTCCGGGCAGGCACGCCAGACGCACATGGCGGCGAGCAGGGGATCGAGGTCGGTGCCGGGCAGGGTCCTCCGCACCCGCGACACCCAGGGTGAGTGCACCGTGTTGCGACTACGGTGCACGAGCACTCCGAAGCTCGTGATCGTCTCCCACAACGGGCTGGGGGCGAGGCGTACCCTGGTGAGGTCTTCTGTGGAGAGGGGGATCGTGATCATGGGCCGCGCAACCTTCCGGTGTTGGCGCTCGCAGTTCTCTTCCTATTATCCCGTATCGCCACCGGCATCGCACCACCTTTCGCGAAATCGCGAATGAGTTCCGCGTCCCGGCCGTGCCCGTTACCGTGCGTCGGAGAAAGGAGAAGGCGATGGTCGAAGACGGCGGACGGGGCCGACTGAGCCTGGGTAACTTGCAACCGCAAACTGGGGCTGGGGTACGCGTGCCCGGGCCGCGTGACCTCTTCAAGCGCGCCTGGGCTTCGAGCCGGCCGCTCACGTTTGTCGGGGCGTCCATGATGGTCGTGCTGGTGGCGGCCCTGATCGGGCTTCTGGTCGACCCGCGGGTCATAACCGGCGCGCCCGCATGGCTCAAGCCCATGAAGTTCGCCGTCTCCATCTCGATCTACTGCTTCACCCTGCTGTGGATGCTGAGCTTCTTGCGGGGGCGTCCGCGCTTCGTGATCATCGTCTCCTGGGTCACGGCGGTGGCGCTCCTAGCCGAGATGGTCCTGATCGCCGGCGCGGCGGCACTCGGCACCACGAGCCACTTCAATGTGAGCACACCGTCGCACGCCGCCGTCTGGCACACGATGACCGGGTTTGTGGTGCTGATCTGGACGATGAACCTGCTCACCGCGGTGATCCTGCTGCTCCAGAGGATGCCAGACTCCGCCTTCGCGTGGGCTTTGAGGCTAGGCCTCTTCGTCTCGCTCGTGGGGATGGCGGTCGCCTTCCCGATGACCCAGGAGACTCCCCAGCAGGAGCGTGCCGCGGACAGGGCCGGGCTCGAAGAAGCACCCATACAGGGAGCCCACAGCGTGGGAGTGGAAGATGGCGGACCCGGATTGCCCATAACAGGGTGGAGCACTACCGGCGGCGATCTGCGCGTGCCGCACTTCATCGGTCTGCACGGGTTGCAGGCGCTCCCCTTGTTCGGCTATATGTTGGTCCTCTTTGCCCCGCGGTGGCTCCGCACGAGGCACCGGGTCGCCCTGGTGTGGACGGCGAGCCTCGCTTACCTCTGCCTCGTGGTGCTCCTTACCTGGCAGGCGCTGCGAGGCCAGCCGGTGATCTCACCCGACGCCCGTACGCTCGGAGCCCTCCTCGCGCTCATTGTGACCACCGGGACGGTGTCGTTCGCCGTTGTGATGGGAGCCCACAGAGGGCGGCTGTGAAGAGCAAGGCGAAAGCACAGGAGGCAAGGCGATGATAAGAGACGTGCCGCAAACGGGGATCTTCGTCGAGGATCAGGAAGCAGCCCTCGACTTCTACACGAACAAGCTCGGTCTCGAACTGGTCCAGGATGAGCCCTACAGCGACGGCGCACGCTGGATCACGGTCTCCCCCGTGGGCTCGAGGACCAGGATCGTCCTGAAGAAGGCCGAGCAAGACCACGAGAAGGCCCTGGTTGGCCGCTCCGACGGGGCACCGGTCCTCACGCTAGGCACCAACGACGTCGCTTCGGCTTACGAGAAATTGCGCAGGCTGGGCGTGCGGTTCGTCGGGGAGCCCTACCGCTACCCTTGGGGCCTGGCCGCAATTCTCCTCGACCAGGAGGGCAGTCCCCTGCTCTTGCTGCAAGAGGCCGAACCCGGCGAACGGTAATGGCGACCGATGACCTCTGGGAGGAAATATGCACGGTAGGGACTTGAGGGCGCGAAGCGTCACGAGCGTTGACGAATACCTGGAGCTCCTGAACAGCCCACAGGCGGAAGTCGCCGCGAGGTTGCGGGAGATCGTTCGCGGACACTACCCGCGGCTTCGGGAGGACATCAAGTGGCACGTGCCGGTTTACTCGCTGGGTACGACCCCGATCTTGGGCATCGAGGGGTTCAAGGCGCACGTGAACCTGAAGTTCTTCAGGGGTGCCGATCTCGAGGATCACCATGGCATCCTCGAAGGCACAGGCAAGGGAGTGCGACACGCCAGGTTCCGCTCCCCGGAGGACGTAGATGAGGACAAGATCCGGCCTCTCATCGACGAGGCGCTCGGACAAACAATGGCCACCCGATAAGAGGTTAGGAAAGAGATGCTGCCGGAGGACACGAACGACCCCACCCGCGAGGAGCAGCTCCGTAGGCCACCCGGAGTCGAGGACAACGTCATGAACAACGAGGGTAACAGGTACGAGTTGAGCGGGGTCTTCATCGGGCTCGGTGTCCTGCTGATGGTGCTTGGCACGCTCTTTTTCGTGGGCCAGGCCGCCGGTTTCGAACCGGGGCGATTCGGGTGGCCGTTCTTCGTCATTATTCCCGGGCTGGCGGTGTCCGGCGCGGGCCTCGCGGCAGGCGGCACCACCGGCGAGCGGATAACCCCACTCGGCGCCGCCTTGACGATGGTGGGGGTGATCCTGCTCTACCAGAACGCCACCGACCACTTCGAGAGCTGGGCATACGCCTGGGCGCTGGTCTTTCCCGCCTCGATCGGTCTGGGGCGGATGCTCTACGGCTCGCTCAAGGGGAGCAAAGAGATGGTCGAGGCCGGCGCTCGATCCACGCTGGTCGGGGCCGCGCTCTTCGTGGTGGGGGCCGTTTTCTTCGAGCTGGTCGTCGGCGTCGGCGGGTTCGGGATCGGTCTCGGCCGTTTCGGCTGGCCCCTGGGACTGGTGTTCGTCGGGATACTGCTTCTGGTCGGCGGGCTCCTGTACCGGCGGAGGTAACCTCTAACTATGGGAACGGCACAGGCACGCTTATCAGGGGGACCAGGATCAGATGGCTATGTCTACGAGGTGGGAGGTCCCCCATGACTTTGCGGAACACGGGAGGTTCGGTTCGCCTTGGCATGCTGGCGTTGCCTCTCGCGGGCTTGCTAGCGCTGGCCGGCCTGTACGGCGCCTCGAAGCTGGGGTCAGGGGGCATCCTGGCCACCGGTGACAATCAGGCCATAGTTTCTACAGGCTTCTTCGTGAGCGTGTTCCTGGGCAACGTGCTGGCCCTTACGGTCCTGATCTTCGGCGTTATGGCGCTGTATGCTTTCCTGGCGAACGGCAGATCCGGGGCGTTGGTCCTGGCCGCCATGATACTTAGCACCTTCGGGATCTCCCTGATGCTGTCGCGCCTGGGTGTCATCGCCTACGTCGTTCCCGCTCTCAGCCGTTCGTACCTCCACGGCAACCTGGAGAGCATAAGGATACTCGACAGCGTTTTCGCAGGTCCTCTGGTGATGGTGGACACCGTAAGCTCGGTGTCTTACTCGGCTGGCTTTCTCCTCTTCGGAATCGCTGTCTGGCGTTCCGGCATACTGCCCAGGTGGGCGGGGGTGCTCATCGCCGTTCACGCCCCGCTGATCACCGGACCTTTCTCGGTGGCGGGTGCGGTCACGGGAGCACTTCTGGCACTCGTGGGCGGAGGATGGATCGCCTTCAGCTCTCTGCGAATCAATCCCGGTCACGCGGATTCCGCTACGGTACTTCGTGCCAGGTAAGCGTTTTTCAAAGCAGAACCCGTAAGCGTCGATCCCGACCGCGTCCATCGCGTGACCCTGGGAGCTTCCCGCGTGAGACAGGTACACAAACTCAACGAACAGGAGGAATAGGCAATGGAACCAGAGAGCAAGAACGCTGTTATCTACGGGCCTGGCGGCGCAGCCGGACCGCTCGTGGTCTCGGGGAGAAACCCGCGCTACTTCACGGTCGCGACTGGCGACCCGGCCGACCGGCGGGTGGTGTACTTGACCGGATCGCACGTCAACAACAACTTCGGTGACGGTTCCGGTCCAGGCCCCGATTGTGCCGAGACCCCGGAGCCTAACGACTTCCGTGCTTACCTCGGGTTCCTCGAGGAACGCGGCCACAATTTCATCCGGCTGTGGCGTTGGGAGCAGTTCAGATCTCAGGTTGCCGGTGGCGCCTTCCACTTCTGCATGTCTCCGCAACCGTGGTCCCGCACAGGGCCAGGAACGGCCACGGACGGCAAACCGAAGTTCGACCTCTCTGCGTTCGACCCGGCCTTCTTCGAGCGGTTGCGCGACTACGTCACAGCCGCCGGAAACGAAGGGCTCTACGTCTCGATAATGCTCTTCGAGGGCTTCGGACTCCACCTCGGCCCGCCTCCCGACAACGTCGAAGGCCACCCTTTCCACGCCGCCAACAACGTAAACGGGGTGGGCATCGATTCGATCAACAATTACCAGGTGCTGCCGCTCGACCCGGAAGTTCAGGCTCTGCAGGAAGCGTATGTGCGCGAGGTCATAGACACCGTCCAGGACCTGCCCAACGTACTCTACGAGGTCGCCAACGAGTCCTCGGGCGGCGGCTCCGTCGACGCCGCCTTCCTGGAGGCGATAGGCCTCTCCGAGCCGCCCGATTGGGGTGACTCCACCGGGTGGCAGTACTGGGTTATCGATCTCGTCAAGAACTACGAGGAGCAGATGGGCTACGCCAGGCACCCCGTGGGGATGACGATGCAGTACCCTGTACCGGATCAAGGCAAGGTCAACGACGTGCTCCTCGAGAGCCCGGCGGACTGGATCTCGCCAGGTTTCGACGACGTCGAATCGCCGATGCACGGCAGCCGTTGGCTCAAGGATCCGCCCGCAAACGACGGCGCGAAGGTCATCATCAGCGACACTGACCACTACTCGCCCATGGAGAGCGACGCTCTGTGGGCCTGGAAGTCGTTTCTGCGGGGCCACAACCCGATCCTCTACGACCTCGGGATCGTGACCGGCGTAAACCCCCCGCCCGATCCCTACTCTGGCAGCCCCTCCTTCGCATCCCTCGAACCGGCTCGGTACGCGATGGGCGACACGCTGCGCCTGGCGCGGCAGATGGATCTCATGGTGATGGAGCCCCGCGGGGACCTCAGTTCGACGGGGTACGCGCTGGCGCACCCTGGCGAAGAGTACCTCGTACTCCAGCCGCTCGAATCGGCCGACCCGATCACCGTGAGTCTGGAGGCTGGCACCTACGCGGTCCGGTGGCACGGCGTCGCCAGCCGCGAGACGAGGGATGCCGGCTCGGTCGAGGTCGAGAACCAGGGCAACACCACCTTTTCGGTCCCCTTCGCGGAGGCCGGCCCGGCGGTGCTCTACCTGAAGCGGGATGAGAGCCGATCCCAGCGCTTCGGTGAACTGTCCTCCAGGCGGAGCGTGGGTGGCCTGCTATCTCGTAGCTCGCGGCGTGGGAACCAATCCAGGTGCCAATGTGTTTACGCGACCAGGAGGTCGGGGACCTTAATAGGGCCGTTCACTACAACGCACTAGCAAGAGGTGTTTCAGGCATGGCCCAGGCTCAGGAACTAAAGCAGGCGATAACTTCCGTGGCGGACCGGCAGGGACCGATCCTCTCGGCGTACCTGAGCGTTAACGCAGACAACCAGGAGAACCAGGGTAGGGCGTACATCGTCCGCCTGCGCGACGCCATGAAGGAAGGGAGCGTCCCGAAAGATTTGCAACAGCGGATCAGAGACTACCTGGAAGAGGAAACACATCCCGCGGCCAGGACGCTCGCCGTCTTCGCGGACGAGGATGATCTCTTCGAGGTCTACCGCCTGCAGGTGGACGTTCCGGAGTCGGCCCGCTGGGGGGACCCCAACGTGGGGCCCCTGACGCTTGTGCTGGACGAGTACGAGCCTTACGGGGCCGCGGTGCTCGACGCAGAGAGATTCAGGTACTTCGTGGTCTCGCCCCTCAGCAGCGCCCACGGGGAAGAGGAGATAAAGGCCAACGGTTTCAGAGAAATAGACCTCCACCCCAGCGAGCCTTATCCCAGGGGCGGTGGATCCACCGCCCTCGACCCGTCCGGCCGCAAGCACGAGGCCAACATCCATGACCTCTACAAGGAGCTGGGGGAACGGACCCGCGACATCTCCTTCCAGGAGGGGGTCAAACGACTCATTCTCGCCGGTCCCAAAGAGAGGACGGCCGAGTTTCGCCGAGACCTCCCCAACGAGCTCAAGGAGCGGGTGGTCGCCGAGGAGCACTTGGACATCGGGGAGTCCGAGGGCGAGCTACTCGACGATCTCGAGGCCATCAGG
>Ga0190275_10002683_pt1 | contig 12704 bp, 11 predicted proteins | sample Popmic550T_FD_133745 | JGI IMG/M metagenome (GOLD analysis project Ga0190275, IMG submission 133745) | Populus adjacent soil microbial communities from riparian zone of Yellowstone River, Montana, USA - 550 T | ecosystem: Environmental > Terrestrial > Soil > Riparian zone > Trees stand | place... | reverse complement strand
CGGGATGCACAAATGGGGCGCCAGCGTGATGGTGATCCTGGTCTTCCTGCACATGGGCCGCACCTTCTTCTTCGGCGCCTACAAGTACCCGCGGGAGCTGAACTGGGTGATCGGCGTCGTGCTCCTGATCCTGACGATGACGATGGCCTTCACCGGCTACCTGCTGCCCTTCGACCAGCGCTCCTTCTGGGCCTCGATCGTCGGCATCAACATCAACGGCACCGGCCCCGTCGTCGGCCCCTACCTGAGCGACTTCCTGCGCGCCGGCCCCGAGCTCGGGGCGACGACCCTGGCCCGCTTCTACTCGATCCACATGCTGCTGGTGCCGGGCGCGATCATCGCCCTGATCGGCGCCCACATGTACCTCGTCGTCAAGCTCGGCACCACCGCCCCGCCGTGGGTACGGGCGGAGAAGCCGAAAGTCGCGACCCCGGTCTCCCAGCTCGACGCCGGCGCCGAGAGCAACGGCCGCGGCAACGGAGTCCCCCCAACCTCATGAAGCCCCAGGACAAGCAGGCATATCTCGAGGAGTACGAGCTCCTGAAGAAGAAGGGGAAGCCGTTCTTCCCCTACGCGGTGATGAAGGACTCGGCGATGGCGTTGATCGTCGTCGCCGTGATCATCGCGATGTCGCTGATCCTCGGTGCCGAGCAGGGGCCGAAGGCCGACCCGACCTCGACCACCTACGTGCCGCGCCCCGAGTGGTACTTCTTCTTCCTCTTCGAGGTCCTGCGCGTGATCAAACCGCCGGAGCTGGTGCCGATCGCGACGATCGGCATCCCCACCATCTGCATGGTCCTGCTGCTGCTGCTGCCCTTCTATGACCGCGGCCCGGAGCGGCGCCCGGAGCGGCGCCCGATCGCCACCACCGCCGGCATCCTGACGATCATCGCGATGGGCTACCTCACCTACCTCGGCGCGATCGGCGGCTCGCCGACCGAGATCGAGATGGCGGTCGCGCCTCAGTACGAGGCCGGCAAGGAGGTCACCGCCGGCGCCGGCTGCCTCGCCTGCCACAAGATCGGCGAGAACGGCAACCACGGCCCCGGGCCGGATCTGACTCACATCGCCGCTCGGGTTCCGCGCGCGGCGATCCTGCGATCGGTGGAAATCGGGCCGGGTATCATGCCGTCCTTCCGCGATCTGCCGCCAAAAAAGCTCAACGAGCTGGCTGATTTCCTCTCCTCACTCAACTAAGCCCTCCAGGGACTCCGCCCAGTTCGCGGAGCAGGTCAACCGCATGTTCGACCGGGTTGCCGGTCGCTACGACTTGCTGAACTCACTCATGAGCGCCGGCCTTCATCACCGGTGGCGTGAACGGGCCGCGGACCGCGCCGAACTGAAGCCGGGCGAGTCCGTGCTTGATGTCTGTTGCGGCACCGGTGATTTTGCATTTGAGCTGGCCGAGCGAGTGTCACCAGGGGGGCATGTCGTAGGTTGCGATTTCTCTGAGCCGATGCTCGATCTGGCTCGCGAGAAGGCTGCGCGTGAGAGCTCGACGGGTGTCCGATTCGAGTGGGCGGACGCCCTCAGTCTTCCCTATGACAGCGAGCGCTTCGACGCAGTCACTGTGGGTTTCGGTGTCCGCAACTTTGCCGATCGCGATCGCGGACTCCGCGAGCTGACGCGGGTATTGCGCCCCGGGGGGCGCTTGGTGGTGCTCGAGTTCACGCAGCCGCGCAGGCCCCCATTCTCAACGTTTTACGCGCTCTGGTTCGATCGCCTAGCGCCGGTTCTGGGAAAGCTCTCCGACGATCCAGAGGCCTACTCATACTTGGCCGAATCTGTCCACAGCTTTCCAGGCCCTCAGGGCTTGGCCGAGAAGATGGACGCAGCTGGCCTCGGCCGGATCCGCTACACGATCCTCGCGGGCGGCATCGTGACGATCCACAGCGGCGTTCGCGGGTGACCCGACGCTCCGCCGTGCCACCGCCGGTGACGGCGGTCCTGGACGCGTCGAGCCGCTGGCTGCCGGCGCGCCTGGCGGAGGTCGAGGAGCGGCTGCGCGAAGCGGTCGCCGGCCACGGCGAGTTGCTCGACGAGGACGCGACGGCCACGCTTTCGGCCGGTGGCAAGCGGCTGCGGCCGATGCTGGTCCTGCTCTGCGCCGGCGAGCCCGGCGGCGCGGCCTCGGTCCGCGCTGCCACGGCGATCGAGCTGATCCACATGGCGACGCTCGTCCACGACGACGTGCTCGACGAAGCGCCGCTGCGCCGCGGCCGGCCAACGGTCGCGGCCACCTCCGGCCGTGACCGTGCCGTCGCCACCGGCGACCTCCTCTTCTCGCGCGCGTTCGCGCTGCTCGCCGACGCCGGCGACGGCCGCGCGGTCGAGCTCCTGGCCGAGGCCTCGGTCGCCCTGGCGCAGGGGGAGCTGGCGCAGCGCCACGATGCCTTCGACCTCTCGATCTCCGAGCAGCGCTACCTCGATCGCTGCCGGCTGAAGACGGCGAGGCTGTTCGAGTGCGCCTGCCTGCTGGGCCATGACGACGAGCGCCTGCGCCAGTTCGGAGCCGGCATCGGCCTGGCGTTCCAGCTGCTCGACGACGTCCTCGACGTCAGCGGCCCGCCGGAGCGGACCGGGAAGGCCCGCGGGACCGATCTGCTCGACGGCACGATCACCCTGCCGCTGATCGACGCGATCGCGGCCGACCCCGGGATCCGCGAGCTCGATCTGCACGGCCTCGACCCGGCCGCCGCCGAGGCCGTCTGTGACCGCATCGCCGCCAGCGGGGCCCTGGACCGGGTCAGGGCGCGGGCGCTGGAGATGGTCGCGGCGGCGAAGCAAGCGCTCGCGCAATCGCGCTTCGCGCCGGAACAGCGCCAGTTGCTCGGGCTCGTCGCCGACGGCGTCGTCCAGCGCTACAGCTGAGCGGAGCTAGCCGAAGTCGTCGGCGCTGATCAGATCCGCCGCCAGCGCCACGACGAAGGCCTCGGCCATGGCGGCCATGTTGGCGTGCTCGAGCGCCTTCAGCTCGCCGGCCAGCTCGTGGGCGCCGATGTCGAGCTGCTCGTCGAAGTCGTCGATCTCGCGTTCGTCGTGGACTCCCTGGCAGAACCACTCGCACTCGGGGCAGCGGCGCCAGACCCGCCAGTGAGCACGATCCCCGGCCTGCTCCCAGCAGGTCGGCTGCACCAGGCACGACCCGCACTCGGGACAGATGTGCAGGCGCTTGGCTCGCTGTGCCTGATTGCGACCGGGATCTCTCATGCGTTATCTATCGAACCCGGGTCAGGCCCACTTGATCCGCAGTTCTTGGAAAGTTCCGCGAGAAAACCCAACTACCGAGTATCCAATTGCGCAACTCGAGCTGATTCGGCCGCCCTCCGACCCCGTTACCATGGGTTCAATGCCCGGAAACATCGGCCCCCTCGAGATCATCATCGTCCTCATCATCGCCCTGATCGTCTTCGGTCCGAAACGGCTGCCGGAGCTGGGCAGCAGCCTGGGCCGTGGCATCCGCGAGTTCCGCAACACGGTCACCGGCGACAAGTCCGACGATGACGAGGACAGCGAAGTCAAGGCGATCCACGCCGCGACGCCACCCGCGCCTCCGGCGGAGCAGCCGGAGCCCGAGGCCGCGCACGACAAACGCAGCTGAGGCGTGGGGGGATGGCCCGCCGCGTCAAGGCGGTCTCCCACGAGGATCGCCTCACCCTCGTAGAGCACCTCGACGAGCTGCGGTTCCGGGTGATCGTCTGCTTCGCCGTCCTCGGCGTGGCCCTGGCGCTCTGCTTCTGGCAGAACCACCTGCTGCTCGAGATCGCCGGCGGGCCGTTGCCCTCCGACCACGAAGAGCTCCTCACCTTCGGCGTCACCGAGCCCTTCACTACGACCGTGACCGTCGCCGCCTACGGCGCCCTGATCCTCGCGATGCCGGTCCTGCTCTACCAGCTCTACGCCTACGTGCTGCCGGCCTTCAGCGAGCAGGAGCGCCGGACCGTGCTGCCGATCCTGCTCCTCTTCCCCGTCCTCTTCCTTGCCGGCCTCGCCTTCGCCTACTTCGCGGTGATGCCGCCCGCGGTCAACTTCCTGCTCAACTTCAACGACAGCCAGTTCAACATCCAGGTCCGCGCTCGCGACTACTACAGCTTCTTCGCGATGACGATGCTGGCTGGCGGGCTGATCTTCCAGCTGCCGCTGGCGATCCTGGCGGTCACCCGGCTCGGGATCGTCAAGGTCGACCAGCTTCGGGCCAACCGCCGCTACGCCTACCTGCTGATCGCGATTCTCGCCGCGGCGCTGCCCGGCGTCGACCCGATCTCGATGCTCATCGAGATGGTTCCGCTGCTTGTTCTGTACGAGTTGAGTATCTTGCTCGCGCGGGCCTTTGGCCGGCCGGGAGAATCAGACGGGATGGCGGAGCCCTCTACCCAGGAGCATTGAGGAACCAATGGCAGACGACGAGCGCAGGATGCTTTTCGACATCCGGGGACGACGGAAGAACGTCGTCAGGGTCGTCTACGCCACCCTGGCCGTGTTGATGGGCCTCAGCCTTCTGCTCGTGGTCGGCCCGGCGCCGCTGCAGGACATCTTCGGCATCGAGAACAGCGTCAGCGACGCCTCCGAGCAGTTCGAAGAACAGGCGGAGCGGATCGAAGCAAAACTGAGGAAGGATCCGCAGAACGCCGACCTGCTGCTGAGCTTGACCCGGGCCCGGATCAACGCCGGCAACTCGCTGGTGGTCCCCAACCCGGAAACGGGGGGTATCGCCTACACGCAGGAGTCGCGCCAGCAGCTCGAAGCCGCCAGCGAATCCTGGTCGAAGTACCTGAAGGCAACCGACGAACCGAGCTCGGGCGGCGCCCAGGTTGCCGCCCAGGCACTCTTCGCGCTGGCTGAAACCTCCCGCACCACGCCCGAAGTCGCGGCCAACATCGCCGCCGCGGCCAAGGCGCAGGCGATCGTCGCCGCGCAGCGGCCCAGTCTCGGCAGCCTCAGCACCCTGGCCATCTACCGCTACTACGACTTCGATTACGACGGCGCCGAGCAGGCGCGCAAGCAGGCGACGACCTACGCCAACACGAAGTTCGACCGCGAAAACCTCGGCAACGAACTCGACCAGATCGAAAAACGCGCCCGCGAATTCGAAAAACAGGTGACGGAAATCGAAAAAGCCGCCGCGCAGGCACGGGAAAAAGGGGAACCGAGCCTGGCCAACCCGCTTGCGGAAAGCAACCCGCTCGCCTCCCCGTAGTGCGGATGGGCCGTGAAGGACTCGAACCTTCAACCTTGAGCTTAAGAGGCTCCTGCTCTAACCAGTTGAGCTAACGGCCCGCGGTCGGCAAGTATAGGAAGCCGCGCCCTTCGGAGGTACGGTCCGGAGCATTCCGGCTAAAGGGCTCGGCAGGGCTTTTCGACGCTGCCGTCGACGACCGTGCCCTCCTCGAAGGTGAAGCGACCGTGGGTGTGGAGGATTCCGTCGGAGCAGTGGGCGGATACGTAGCTGCGGCGCTGGCCGCCGACGCTGAAGCGGCGGCCGACGTCGACCTCGACCCGGGTGATGGCCCCGAGGCCGCCCGCGATCGCGGGAATGACAAGGGTGGCGCGGTAGCGGAACGGTCCCGGCCGCCGTTCGATCGGGACGACGACCGCGAGGGTCTGAGGGGCCGGCGCGGTGAAACGCGCGTGCAGGATCACGGTCGGGTTGCCCGCCTGGGACGGACCGTTGAAGATGGTCAATGCCGAGCCGGTCGGCACCGCCCCGCTGGGCAGCCCGATCAGCGCTTCTACCCGGCCCTTGCCGACGATCGCGCCCGAGCACGCCTGACGCGCCTGCGCCGGCCCAGTCGCTTGCAGCCAGTCGGGCGAGCAGGTCGGCAGGCCACCGGCACTGAGCCGGCCGTCGCGGTCGAAGTCGATCACCGCTTCCCGCAGTGCCACGGGCTTGCCTCCGCCTTTGGCGGCGATGTCGAAGTAGCCCTGAAAGTCGATCGGCGCGAACCGCTGCTTGGGCAACAGCCGCGGCTGGAACCCCCCATCGGCGCGGAGAATGATGCTGTTGACCTTGACCAGGGCACCGTCGGCGGCGGCGTGCGCGGCCAGCAGCCCGGCCAGCGCGCAGCAGAGGACCGCGACCTTGGTCAGCCTTCGACGCGGCATGGGGAGGTGAGGGTGCCGGGGAAGAAGCTGCCGTCGGTGAAGCTGAGCTTGCCGTGCACCTGGAGCCGGCCCCCCTGGCAATGGGCGTTCGTGTAGCCGACCGTCTTCCCCCCGCGCTTCCAGGTCTTGCCCAGGGTCGCCTGGGCGAGGGTCGCGGCGCCGTAGCCATCGGCGATCTCCGGTATCTGGATTTCGACCCGGAAGCCATAGCGCCCCTGCCGAATCCGTTCGATCGAGAACGGGACCAGCAGGGCCTTCGGCGCCGGCACGGTCTCGTAGGCGTGGGCGATCAAGCCGGGCTTTCCACCCGTGGGCGGGGCGTTGAAGAAGGTGAGCGGCGTGCTGATCGCAAGCGGCGGCTGACCCGGGAGACGGACGTCCGCCTCGCCGACGCCGGTACCGACGATCGCGCCACCGCAGCGCTTGCGCGCGACCGCGGTGGTCGTATCGGCGAGCTTGGCCATCGTGCAGACCGGCAGCCCCTTGGTGTCGACCGAGCCGTGCTTGTCGAAGACGAAGACGATCTTGCTCAGCTTCGGCGGCTGTGAGCCGTCGGTGGTCTTGATCCGGGTCACGCTGTCCACCTCGACCGGCGCGTTCGCCCGGGCCGGGAGGACACGCGGGGAGATGCCGGCGGTGGCGCTGACCACGGTCTTGTCGATTTCGATCTTCAGCGCGTAGGCGCTGGCGCATGCCAGCAGCCCGGCAAGGCCCGCGATCGACATGGCTCTGAGCAGCGTTCTCCGCATCTTCCCTCCAACCAGGCTAGCGCCGGTTGGGTGCGCTCCTCTGCCCCGCGGGTAATTACCGTGGAAACGCTCTTAACAGAGTCTTCTGCATCCGTTCGCCCCTCCTCGCTGCCCGGATCGCCAAACTACGGCGGGTGCCAAGGAGGAGTAGCAGGGGCCGACCGGATTCCGCGGGAACGGATTCGGGCCGGCGCCCCCCGTTGACGCTGCGTCATCCGCGAGCCGTTCTGGCCGTGGCGGCGCTGGTCCTCGCCGTCCTCGCCGTGATCGGGACCGGCGTCGAGCACAGGCTCGACCCGACCACGCTGAACGTTCCCGGCACCGACTCCTCCCGCTCCAACCAGCTGCTCCGCGATCACTTCGGCGACACCGCCCCGTTCCCGATCCTGCTGCAGGGCCCGGAGGCGGCGGTCGACCGCCAGGGCCCGAAGCTGGTCCGCGCCCTACGCCGCGACCCGAAGGTGACGACGCTCTCGCCCTGGGACCGCGGCCAGGTCCAGCAGCTGCGACCCGATCCGAGGCGGGCGCTGATCCTGGCCGACTTCCACGTCGACCCGAAAACGGCCGTCAACGACACGGTCGACGAGCTCAACGCCCTCCTCGAGCGGGAAATCCACGCTCCCGTCCGCGCCACCCAGACCGGTTACGCGACCCTTTCGCGGGCGATCCAGGACGAATCGATCGCCGCCAGCGAGCGCGGCGAGCTGCTGGCCTTGCCCTTCCTGCTGATCGTGCTGCTGCTCGTCTTCCGCTCGCCGGTTGCGGCCGCGATCCCGCTTGCCTTCGGGGCGATCACGGTGGTCGCCTCGCGCGGGATCCTCTACTTCCTCACCTCCTGGTTCGACATCGACGCCTTCGCCCTGACCGTCTGCACGATGATGGGCCTGGCGCTGGGAGTGGACTACGCGCTGCTGATGGTCTCCCGCTTCCGCGAGGAGCTGGCGGCCGGCGCCGATCCGCTGGACGCCGCCTGCCAGACCCGGCACACCGCCGGGCGCACCACGATCTTCGCCGGCAGCACCCTGCTGATCTCGATGATCGTGGCGCTGTTCATCGTCCCGGGGCCGCTGCTCGCCTCACTGGCCGGGACGGTGGCGATGGTCGTGATCCTCAGCGTCCTCGTCGCCACCGTCGTCGGCCCGGCCCTGCTGCTGCTAATCGGGCCCAACGTCGATCGCTGGCGGGTTGGCGCCGCCCCCAACGGGCGCTCGCGCCTGATGACCGTCGTCAGCGCGGCCCTGCGGCGCCCGGTACTGGTTTCGGTGGCGATCGGCGGCATCGTGCTGCTTCTGGCCGCCCCGGCGATCGCCCTGAAGCTGGGACCGCCCAGCCCCGACCAGCTGGCCGAGGACACCCCCGCCCGCCTCGACGCGGAACTGGTCGACCGGGCGATCGGCTCCGGCTTCGAAGCGCCGTTCCAGGTCGTCGCCGTCAGCAAGGAGGGCCCGATCACCGACGCCAAGAGCCTCGATGCCCTCACCCGCTTTCAGGATCGGATCGCGAAGCTGCCCGGCGTCCAGATCGTCGCCGGCCCGGGGGAGGTCGCCAGGCGCACCGACCGCCTGCGCGACCTCGGCAACGCCGTCTTCGCCTCCGACGGCAACATCGGCCCGGTCAGACAGCTCGGACGCCTCGGGCGCGAACTCGGCGTCGCGGCGGGCGGGGTCTCGGAGTTGCGCGGCGGCATCTCTGAAGCCAGTGACGGCGCCGGCTTGCTGGCGCAAGGATCCGATCGTGCCGCCGAGGGCGCCCAGATGATCGCCACCGGCCTCGGCCGGGCGACCAACGGCAGCCAGCGGGCGGTCCAGGCCCTCGACCAGTTCGCCAGCGGCGCCAAGCGCCTGTCGGAAGCGCAGGAACAGGCCGCGCTCGGAGCGCTGCAGCTGAAGTTCGGAATCCAGGCCGTCGGCGGAGCCAACCTGCGCTTCAACGCCTTGAACCGCTCGCGCAAACTCGAAAAGTCGCTGAAGTCGGATGCGAACTCGACGGTGCCGCGATTGCTGTCCGCGGCCAGGGTCGCCGATGAGCAGCTGAAAGCCGCGCTTGCCCAGCTGCAGGCGATGACGGTGGGCAAGGGCGACCCGGCTTACGCGGCCAGCCTGGAAGCGGTTCGCCGTGCCGCCGCCGCGGTCAGCGGCACGGACCCCGCCACCGGCGTGCCGTATGAGGCCGGGTACACGGGCCTTCCGGCCGAGCTCGAAGCCCTGCAGGCGCGCCTGCTCGAGGACATCGAAGAATCGAAGCACGTCTCCGACTGGCTGGGGTCGTCTCTGGTCAACCTCGAGAAACTCGCCAATGCCGCGGACCGGTTGACCGAAGGGCTGAACAAAATCTCGGCCGGTGGCAAGCGCCTGGCGGCCGGTGCCGCCCGCCTCGACCGCGCCGCCCGCAGCCTCGGCGATGGCCTGACCAGGCTCAGCGACGGCGCCGCGGCGCTGGTCGGGGGTATCGACCGGCTCAGCGGCGGCGCCGAAGCGCTGGAAAGCGGGCTGGCCGAAGCGTTCGACCGCTCGGCCCCGCTGCAGAGCGGCCTCGAGCAGGCCAGCGTCAGGGTCGTCGCCGGCAAGGAGCGTCTGAACCGCCAGGTTCGGCGGGTCAGCAGCGCCTCGCCGGGCCTCTTCAACTCCGGCTACTTCGTCCTCTCCGCGCTCGACGGAGCGCCCCCCGGTGCGCGCGAGGCGGCAGGTAGCGCGATCGACCTCGACAGCGGCCAGGCCGCCTCGATGCTGGTGATCTCGAAGTACTCCTTCAACACGCCGGGCTCGATCGCCTTGAACAAGCGCCTGAAAGAGGACGCGGCGGAGCTCGCCAAGGAATCGGGTCTGACCACCGGGGTTGCCGGTGGCGCCGCCGAGCTCAACGAATACAGCAAGGTCACCCGGGCTCGGATCCCGTTCGTGGTCGCGGCGATCACCTTCGTCACCTTCCTGGTCCTGATTATCGTCCTCAGGGCGATTCCGCTGGCGGCGATCGCCGTCGGCCTCAACCTCGCCACCGTCGGCGTCGCCTTCGGCGTCCTCACCCTGCTCGGCGAGCTGCCCGACGACGTGCCCCTGGGGGGGAACGCCTATGTCGACGCGGTCGGTGCGGTGATGATCTTCGGGATCATCTTCGGGCTCTCGATCGACTACGCGGTCTTCCTGCTCACCCGCATGCGCGAGCACTACGACCGCAATGGCGACAACGCCGCGGCGATCGAATTCGGGCTCGAGAAGACGGCCCGGGTCATCACCGGCGCCGCGGCAATCATGATGGCGGTCTTCGTCGTCTTCGCCGGCGCCCCGATCGCCACCGTCAGCCAGCTCGGCGTCGGCCTGACGGTGGCCGTGATCCTCGATGCGACCGTGGTGCGGATCGTGTTGCTGCCGGCCCTGATGCTGCTGATGGGAGACCGGGTCTGGTGGTTGCCTCGCAGTCTCGAGCGGATGCTGCCCAAGTTCGAGGTTTGAGCGACGCGTTGACTTCGAGTTAAGTCCCCGCCGCCAGCGCGCTTCTCCGGGGATGGCTCGGATACGATTCCCCCGCTCGTTCCGCCGGGTCGGAGGGCCGGGGAACGTACAAGCGATGACCCGTGGCTGCTAATTCGTTAGGCGAGGAGAAAAGCTCGGCGCCAAGCCGGGGGGTCACCCCCGCGCGAATCGCCGTTCTCGCGGCGCTCGTGCTCGCCGTGCTCGTGCTCGCATTCGTCTACTTCGGCGGCAATGGCGGGCACAAGTACACGCTCGTCTTCCAGAACGCCGCCCAGCTCGTGCCGGACAACCAGGTGCTGATCGGCGGCTCGCCGGTCGGCTCGGTCGAAAGCATTGAGCTCAGTGACGAGAACCTCGCCGAAATCCACGTCAACGTCGAACAGGAGTTGCACGAGGGGACGACGGCGGTGATCCGCGCCACCTCGCTCTCCGGGGTCGCCAACCACTACGTCTCGATCAGCCCGGGACCGAACAGCAACCCGCCCTTGGAGGACGGGGCGGAAGTCGGCCTCGGCTCCACCACCACGCCGATCGACATCGATCAGTTCTTCAACACCTTCCCGCCCTCGGTCCGCCGGGGGCTCAGCAACTTCATCAAGGGCAACGCCGCGATCTACGCGGGGCAGGGCGAGAACGCCAACGACGCCTACAAGTACTTCGGGCCGGCGCTCAACCGCACCGACGCCTTCGTCAGGGAACTGAACGCCGACGAGCGTCTCTTCGAGCGCTTCGTGGTCAACTCGGCCAAGCTCTCGACGACGATTGCCGAGCGCGGCGAGTCGCTCACGAGCGCGATCTCCAATGCCAACTCCGCCTTCAGCGCCATCGCCGCGGAGAACGTCGCCTTCGGTCAGTCGCTACGACGGCTGCCGCCGGTGATGCGCCAGGCGAACACCACCTTCGTCAACCTCCGCGCCGCCCTGGACGACCTCGATCCGCTGATCAACACCGCCAAGCCGGCGACCAAGAACCTGGCGCCGTTCCTAGCCGAGCTGCGGCCGGTCCTCTCCAAATTCATCCCCTTCACCCGCAACCTGCGCCTCACGGTCGCCAGGCCCGGCAAGGCCAACGACACGGCCGAGCTGCTGGCGGCGATGCCGATCGTGCAGCAGCGCGCCGCACGGGCATTCCCGCATTCCGAGGAAGCGATCGCCGCCTTCCAGCCCAATCTCAACTTCATCCGCGCCTACACGCCGGACCTCTTCAGCGGCCTCGGCAAGATCGGTCAGGTCGCCGGCTTCTACGACGGCAACGGCCATTACGTGAGGGCCGCGACGGGCGCCCAGAACGTCTTCGCCAATGAAGGCGGCAGGCTGAAACCGATCACGAAGGCCGAACAGTTCAACGCCTTCGGAGGATCCGCCGGGATCCGCCGTCCCTGCCCCGGCGGTGCCGCCCAGCCACCCGCGGACGGGTCGGCACCCTTCGTCAATCCCCCCCATGGCGGCAGCAGCGTCAGCTCTTCCGAATGCAACCCGGCCGACGCGCCCCCCGGACCATGATCAAGCGAGCGATAGTCGCGTTGGGGCTGGTTGCCGCGGTCGTCGCCGTGGTTCTCCTGGTGTCCGACGACGGCGGCGGCGAAGACGGCTACATCGTCCGCGCCGTCTTCGACAACGGCGGCTTCATGGTCAACGACGAGCAGGTGCGCGTCGCCGGCGCCAACGTCGGCGTGATCGAATCGGTCGACGTCTCGATGCCGGGCGAGACCGTCGCCTACCGCGACGGCGAGCCGGTCGCGGTCCCCGGCAAAGCGATCATCGTGATGAACATCACCGACCCCGGCTTCCAGGACTTCCGCAGCGACGCCAGCTGCCAGATCCGCCCCCAGTCGCTGATCGGCGAGAAGTTCGTCGACTGCCGGCCGACCCTGCCGCGGGCGCCCGGCTCGCCGCCGGCGCCGCCGCTGAAGCAGATCCCCGACGGCCAGGATGGCGCTGGCCAGTACCTGCTGCCGCTCGGCAACAGCGGCACCAGCGTCGACCCGGATCTGATCAACGACATCCAGACTCTGCCCTACGCCCAGCGCTTCCGTCTGATCTTCAACGAACTCGGCGCCGGCTTCGCCGGTCGCGGCGGCGATCTCGAGGTGCTGATCAAACGCGCCAACCCGGTGCTGCGCGACGCCGACCGCCTCTTCGGGATCCTCTCGGCCCAGCGCGACCAGCTCGCCCAGCTCGCCAGCGACTCGGACGAGATCATGCGGCCGTTCGCCCGCGAGCGCGCCCAGGTCGCCGGCTTCTTCGCCAACGCGGGTGCAGCCGCCGAGGCGAGCTCGGAGCGCGGCGAGCAGCTCGAAGCCTCGCTGCGGAAGTTCCCCACCTTCCTGCGCGAGTTCCGCCTGACGATGCGCAGCCTGCAGGGCTTCTCCGACGCCGCCAGG
>Ga0190275_10002682_pt1 | contig 12704 bp, 14 predicted proteins | sample Popmic550T_FD_133745 | JGI IMG/M metagenome (GOLD analysis project Ga0190275, IMG submission 133745) | Populus adjacent soil microbial communities from riparian zone of Yellowstone River, Montana, USA - 550 T | ecosystem: Environmental > Terrestrial > Soil > Riparian zone > Trees stand | place... | reverse complement strand
TGATCCGCAAGCTTGCTGACCGGCTGGTGTCGGTGGACCTGCTCGATCAGGCGGCCGAGCTGTTGCAGCATCAGGTGGACAATCGCCTGCAGGGCGCGGCACGCGCGCAGGTCGCAGTACGGCTCGCGGTCATCTATCTGATGGGGCGCAAGCCCGATCGAGCCATCCAGGCATTGCGCGCGAGTCGTACATCTGACCTTCCGGCCGAACTGCGTACTCAGCGCCTGATGATCGAAGCGCGCGCGCACTCCGACACGGGCCGGCCCGAGCTTGCGCTCGAAGTGACCGCGAACCTCCAGGGTCTCGAAGCCGACCGTTTGCGCGCGGACGTTCTCTGGAAGGCGCGGCGCTGGCGCGATGCGGCGGAGCAGATCGAAAAGATCTATGCGGACCGCTGGAATGAGCGCACGGCGCTTGCCGATGGCGAACGTGCCGACGTGCTGCGTGCGGCGGTTGGATATGCACTCGCCGATGATACGATTGGCTTGGATCGCTGGCGCAGCAAGTATGCGGCCAAGATGGCCGACGGTCCGGACCGGCGTGCGTTCGATGTCGTGACGACGCCGTTCAACATGAACGCACCGGAATTCGGCGAGGTCGCCAGGAAAGTTTCCACCGCCGACACGCTCGACGGCTTCTTGCGCGACATCCGGACGAAGTTTCCGGAAACAAGCCCGGCGCCCGCTGGCACAACGACCTCGACGCCGCCAAGCGCGCCCGCGCGCGGCGCGGGCGTCACGACGGGACGGCCGTCCTAACTCCCATAGCTCTGCACCAGGCTGCCTGCGACAAGGTGCCAGCCGTCGACCAGCACAAAGAAGATCAGCTTGAACGGCAGTGAGACGACGACCGGCGGCAGCATCATCATGCCCATCGACATCAGGACGGAAGCAACCACGAGGTCGATGATCAGGAACGGCAGAAACAGCAGGAAGCCGATCTCGAAGGCGCGCTTCAGTTCGGAGATCATGAAGGACGGGACAAGTACACGCAGCGACATGTCCTCGGGCTTCTCGGGCACGGGCTGGCCGGAGAGGTCCTGAAACAGCTTGAGGTCCTTGTCGCGGACGTTCTTTTGCATGAAGGCACGGAACGGATCGGAGGCGCGCTGGAAGGCCTGCTCGGGGGTGATCTCGTTGGCGAGCAATGGACGGACGCCGGCGTCGTAGGCGGTCGTGAACGTCGGCCACATCACGAAGGCAGTGAGAAACATCGCCAGCGAGATCAGCACCGCATTGGGCGGTGCGGTCGCGGTGCCGAGCGCGGTGCGCACCAGCGACAGCACCACCACGATGCGCGTGAACGAGGTCACCATCACGAGGATCGAGGGCGCAAGCGAGAGGATGGTGAGCAGCGCGATCAGCTGCAGCACGCGCTCGGTCAACCCGCCGCCCTGTCCGAAGTTGATGCTGATGTCCTGCGCGCTCGCGCCGTTCACGCCCGCGAGCAGGGCCGCGAGCACGATGCCGGCAAATGCCACGCGCGAGCTGCGTGCGTTCAAGCGTTGTTCCGCGAATCAGTGAGCCGCGGCGCGACTCAGTTGCGCCGACGGTACGCGCGAACGCGGGAAGGGGCTATTGCTTCTCGGGCTTCTCGGGCGGACGGCCGAGCAGGCTCGCCATTTCCTCTTCGAGGCTGTCGAGTACCGACTTCGATTTGGTCCCCGATTCGACGGGGCGCGCCGCAGGTTCGTCCGGCGCGGTCGGCGGCGGCTCACCGTTGGTAAACTCCGCCGGCTGGGCGGCCTGCAGCGGGGCGGACCGCGGCTCGGGCGCGCCGGGACGGCGCAACGCGGCTTCCAGCCGCTGCGCCATGTTGGCAAGCGCCGCGTCCGGCGGTCCCGCAGGCTCGGCGGCGGGTGCGATCGGTGGCGGGACTGGTTCGTAAGCACGCGGGGCCGGTTCGTGAGGCCGCAGCGCGGGTTCGGGTCCGCGCGGCGCGATGCTCGGCGGCAGCGGCGCACGTGCGAGCGGTTCGGCGCGCGGCACACGTGCGCCAGGCTCGGGCCGCGGGAAGGACGGACGCACCGGCGTTCCGGGTGGCGTCCAGCCGCCTTCATCGTCGAGTGCGCTTGCGGCATCGGCGAGCGGACGCGCGCCTTCCATCCGCGGTACCGGAACGTCGCGCGGCTGATTCACCGGCACCGCGCGCACGATGTTCTGCTCGACCACGAAATCGCTCGGGCCGCCGAGCATCAGCAGATGCTCGACATTGTCGCGCCGGATCAGCACGAGACGGCGGCGTCCGTCGACCGGCGCCGCGTCGATCACCGCGAGGCGCGGCTGGCGGCCTTTCTGCGGACCACTGCCGACACGCGCCCCACCGAAGCGGCGAATGAGCCAGAAGGTCAGGCCGATGAGGCCAAGCACGATCACGAACGCCACGACGAAGCGTACGATCAGTGATCCTTCCGCGCCGAACAAACTATCCATTGGCGGCCATACTCCACCGCTCGAGGAATTTACGCTCCGGCCCGAACTTGAGGGCCGGAATTCAACAGACTAACGAATTGTAAACGGAAACGCCCATTTCCCCCAAGGGGTCGGCGCGGCCAGCATTTTCTTGGTTAACAGAGGGTTAAAGACGGGATCGGCCGGGCTCCCTTAACGCGCCATTAACCATACGCCGGGCAAAGTTTGCCTACCGCGACAGGCCTGAAGGAGGCCCAGGAACGCGGGAGAAACCGCCATGGCGATATCCGATCTGCCGATCTTTTCGATGCTGCGCACCCGCATGAACTGGCACCAGGAGCGCCAGCGGCTGCTCGCCGAAAATGTGTCGAATGCCGACACGCCAGGCTACCGGCCGCGCGATCTCGCCCCGCTCGATTTCGGCCGCCAGGTGCAGCAGGCGAGCGGCCAGCTTCAACTGGCGCTGACCGCGCCCGGACATGTCACGAGCGCAGGCGCCACGGGCGGCCGCTTTGCGATGGAGCGATCGGGAAAATACGACGTGAAGCCAATGGGTAATGCGGTGAACCTCGAAGACGAGATGATGAAGGTCGCCGCCAACCAGATGGATCATCAGGCCGCGATCTCGCTCTACAGCCGCAGCATGGGGCTGTTGAAGACCGCGATCGGCAAGCGCTGAAGGAGCACCTCATGGATTTCCTGAAATCGATGGCGATCGCCGCGTCTGGCCTGAAGGCGCAGTCCAACCGCATGCGCGTCATCGCCGAGAACATCGCGAACGCGGATTCGACCGCGCAGCGCGTAGGGGGAGAGCCATACCGGCGCAAGATCCCGACCTTCCGCGCCGAGGTTGACCGTGCGCTCGACGTGCAGACCGTCGGGATGGGGCGCGTGCAGCTCGACCGGAGCGATTTCCGCACCAAGTACGAGCCGGCGCATCCAGCCGCCGATCGCAACGGCTACGTGAAATACCCGAACGTGAATTCGTTGGTCGAAATGACCGACATGCGCGAGGCGCAACGGTCGTACGAGGCGAACCTGAATGTCATCGGCGCGACGCGCCGCATGATCCAGCGCACCATCGAGCTGCTCAAGGCCTAAGCTCTTAAACAGGAGTGACATATGGCTTCGCCGATCACCGCCGCGAACGCCTACGCAAAGCTTGCGCGGCTTGCCGATCCGGGCGCCAATCCGCTGAAGGGGAGCACTGGCGATTCGGCTGGACCCAACTTCGGCGCGATGGTGAAGGAGGCGCTTGGCGCGGTCGTCGAGGCGGGACGCAAGTCCGACACGCAGGCGCAAGCGATGGTGGCCGGCAAAGCGAACATTGTCGATGTGGTCACGGCGGTGACCGACACCGAGGTTGCGGTCGAGGCAATGGTTTCGGTGCGCGACAAGGTGATCCAGGCCTACGAGGAGATCATGAGGATGCCGATCTGATGACCGGACCTGAAGTCCTCGATGTCGCGCGCGACGCCATCATCACACTGGTGCTCGTCTCAGCACCGCTGATGGTGGTGGGGCTCGTGGTCGGCGTAGTCATCTCGTTGTTTCAGGCACTGACGCAAATCCAGGAAATGACTCTGGTTTTCGTTCCGAAGATTCTCGCGATCTTCGTCGCCATGCTGGTCGCGCTGCCGTTCATGGGCGATGTGCTGCAGGGGCATATGACGCGGCTCGCCGCGCGCATCATCGGAGGATAGCTCCACCCCCAAAATGCAGCTCAACGTCTCATTCCTGCCCGCTTACGGCGCCGCTTTCATTCTGATGTTCGCGCGCATCGGCACCATGATCATGCTGCTGCCGGGGCTGGGCGAGATGAGCGTGCCGGCGCGCGTGCGGCTCACCATCGCACTGGTGCTTACCTTCGTGCTGTTTCCGCTGCACCGTGCAGGCTACACCATCGATCTGCGCTCGCCCGGCCCGGTCATCATCGCGCTCGGACAGGAGCTCGCGATCGGCGTGGTGCTGGGACTGACCGCGCGACTGACCATCTCAGCGTTGCAGGTCGCGGGCTCGGTCATTGCGCAGCAGTTGGGGCTGGGCTTCGTCACCGCGGTCGATCCCAGTCAGGGGCAGCAGGGGCTGATTGTCGGCAACTTCCTCACGCTGCTCGGCGTTACGCTGATCTTCGCCACCGACCTGCATCATCTTGTCATCGCCGGGCTTCATGACAGCTACCGGCTGTTTCAGCCGGGGGAGGTGCCTGTTGTGGCCGACGTCGCCACGCTCGTGACCAACACGGTCGCCGGCGCATTCCGGGTGGGGATCCAGCTTTCCGCTCCGTTCCTGGTGTTTGGTCTCGTGTTCAACATCGCGCTGGGCGTCCTGTCGCGGCTGATGCCGCAAATGCAGGTCTATTTCGTCGCCGTGCCGCTCTCGATCATGATCGGCTTCCTGATCCTGCTGATCGTGGTCGGCGCCATGATGACGACCTTCCTCACCTACGTGGGCGGCGTGCTGCGCCTGCTCGCGCCCTATTCGTAAGGCTCGCCCGTGGCCGACGAACGCGACGAGACCGAACGTTCCGAAGACCCGACGCAGAAGAAGCTCGACGAGGCGCTGGAGCGTGGCGACGTCGCCAAGAGCCAGGAGGTCAACACCTGGTTCGTGCTCGCCGCGGCGACCCTGATCCTTCTCTCGTTCTCCGGCTCGATGAGCGCGGGCATCACCAAGATCCTCGGTGGTCTGATCGGGCAGGCGCACAACATTCCGGTCGACGGGCGCGGCCTCTTGCACACGATGCAATCGCTCGGGCTGCAGACGATCGCAGCGATTGCGGTGCCCTTCGTGCTGCTCGTACTCGCGGCGATTGCCGGCAACATGATCCAGCACCGTCTGGTGTGGTCCGCCGAGCAGCTCAAGCCGAAGCTACACAAGATATCGCCCGGCGCCGGCTTCAAGCGGCTGTTCTCGAAGATTGCTGTCGCGAATTTCGTCAAAGGCCTGATCAAGCTCGGCCTGATCGGCGCCGTGATGACCGGATTGCTGTGGCCGAAGCGCGATCAGCTCGACGCGATGGTCACCATGGACCCGGCGGCTATTCTCGCGCTCACGCGAACGCTGTCGCTCGAAATGCTCGGAATGGTCGTCGCGATCCTCGCGATCGTGGCGGCGGCCGACTACTTTTTTCAATACCGCCAATGGTACGAGCGGCAGAAGATGTCGGTGCGCGAACTGAAAGAGGAGTTCAAGCAGACCGAAGGCGATCCGGCGATCAAGGCCAAGATTCGGCAGTTGCGGCAGACCCGGATGCGCAAGCGCATGATGGCCGCGGTGCCGAAAGCGTCGGTCATCATCACCAACCCGACCCATTATGCGATTGCCCTGCAATACGAGCGGGGAATGAACGCACCGGTCTGCCTCGCCAAGGGTATCGACACCATCGCCCTGAAGATCCGCGAGGTGGCGGCCGAGCACCGCATCCCGGTGGTCGAAAACCCGCCGCTGGCGCGTGCGCTCCATGCGACGGTCGAGATCGACGAGGAGGTGCCGCCCGAGCACTACAAGGCCGTGGCCGAGGTCATCGGCTACGTGATGCGGCTGCGGGGCGCCGTACGCCATTGAGAAAACGGGCGGAAACGGCGTTTTCGTCTCTTGCGCGGCGCGCGCGCAACGACACACTTGGCTCGTGGAGCGGATTTGACATTCGCAAGAGAGAGCCCGCCGCACAGGGATGCGAATGTTAGAATCGGACCACTAGTGATTCGCGCGGCGAAACGGGCGCACAATAGGACGCAGGCATGGCGGCGCAGGACGTGAGCGAGAATCGCAGGGCGATCGATCGGAGCGGGGAGCGGGGTGGCAGCATCGGACTGGTGCTCGCGGTCGCGCTGCTCCTGGTCGGCTCGGTGATCGCACTGCTCTTCATCGGGCGCACCAACGCGCAGCCCTACATTCTGACGCTGCTCTCCGCGCTGGCCGTAATCGGCGTGTTCTCGCTCTTTGCCGGCGCAGCCGGCATCTTGCGGATCTCCGGCCGCGAGACGCGCGATACCTTCCTCGACGCGCTGCCGGCGACCGCGCCGGACGGAATCGTGGTGACCGACCAGAACGGCCGGCTCGTCTACGCCAACCCCGCCTATCTCAAGCTCGTGGATGCGGTCGACGCCGACGATGTGCGCCCGGTCGAGCGCGTGTTCGTCGGCGATCCGCAGGTTTCGGAGGCGATCTACCGGCTCGCCAAGGCGTCCCGTGAAGGACGGCCCCTGCAGGAAGAGGTGCGGGTGCCTGGGCCAGAGGGCGGTGAAGCGCGCTGGCTGCGCTTCCGCGTGCGGCCCTTGCAGGAGGCGGGCCCCTACGCACGTTGGACGACCTGGACCGTCGGCGATGTAACGCGCGACCGTGTACGGCAGGAAGACTTCTTCGTCGAGCTGCGCGACGCCATCGATTTTCTCGATCACGCGCCGGTCGGTTTCTTCTCGGTCGATCCGAAGGGGAAGGTCGGCTACATCAACGCGACGCTGGCCGCCTGGCTCGACTACGACCTCGCGCAGGTCGGCTCGGGCGATCTGAAGGTCACCGACATCGTGGCGGGCGAGGGAGGCGCGCTGCTCGCGCCGATGCCGGGCGAGCCGGGCAACGTCAAGACCGACGTCCACGATATCGATCTCAAGACACGCGGCGGCCGCACCGTACCGATGCGGCTCTATCACAAGGTGGCGTTCGCGGCCGACGGAACGCCGGGCGGCTCGCGTACCGTGGTGCTGAGCCGTGCGCGCGAGGAGGTGGCCGATCCTGCACGCACTGCCGAGGTCCGATTCGTTCGGTTCTTCCACAACACGCCGATGGCGATCGCCACGGTGGACAAGGCGGGCAAGATCGCGCGCGCCAATGCGCCGTTCGTCCGGCTCCAGCACGGCGTGCTCAAGGGCGAGGCGCTGCCCTCCGAGGGACGCTCGATCCTCACCGTGGTCGGCGACGCAGACCGCGCCGCGGTCGAAGCGGCAATCCGCAAGGCGGCCGATGGGCAGGGCGACATCGCGCCGGTCGATGCGGGGCTGGCGGGCGAGGGCAACCGTTCGGCGCGCTTCTATGTCTCGGCGGTAGAGGACGATGCGGCGGAAGGCGAGGCGGCCATCGTCTACACGATCGAGACGACCGAAGTACGCGATCTCGAGAAGCAGGTCGCGCAGGTGCAGAAGATGGATACTGTCGGCCAGCTCGCCGGCGGCATCGCGCACGATTTCAACAACGTGCTCTCCGCCATCATGATGGCGACGGATTTCCTGCTCAATGCGCACAAGCCGACCGATCCTTCGTTCGGCGACATCATGCAGATCAAGCAGAACGCCAACCGCGCCGCGAGCCTGGTGCGGCATCTGCTTGCGTTCTCGCGCCGCCAGACGTTGCGGCCGCAGGTGCTCGATTTCGGCGAGACGCTGTCGGACCTCACGATCCTGTTGCGGCGTCTGCTCGGCGAGAAGGTGACGCTCGAGATGGTGCACGGGCGCGATCTCTGGCCAGTGAAGGCCGACGTGTCGCAACTCGAACAGGTGGTGGTGAACCTTGCGGTGAATGCGCGCGATGCGATGCCGAAGGGCGGGAAGCTCACCGTGCGCACCGCGAACCTCACCGCGGACGAATGCAAGGCGCTGCCCTACAAGCCGCTGCCCGCAGCCGAATACGTCACGGTCGAAGTCAAGGACACCGGCACCGGCATTCCGCGCGACATCATCGACAAGATCTTCGAGCCGTTCTTCACAACCAAGGAGACCGGCAAGGGGACGGGGCTCGGCCTCTCGACCGTCTACGGCATCGTCAAGCAGACCAACGGCTACATTTTCGTGGACTCGGCGGTCGGCGAGGGCACCACATTCCGGATCTTCCTGCCGCGCCATATCCCGGTTGCGGGCGAAGTCGCCGAGCCCGCGCAAACCGACAAGGCTACGCAGACAAAAGCCGCCGCCGATCTCACGGGCAGCGGCACGATCCTGCTGGTCGAGGACGAAGAGGGCTTGCGCGGGCTCAATGCGCGCGGCTTGACCTCGCGCGGCTACACGGTGCTGGAAGCGGGCAACGGTGTCGAGGCGATCGAGGTGATCGAGAAGTGTGGCGGCGATGTCGACCTCGTCGTCTCCGACGTTGTCATGCCCGAAATGGATGGGCCGACGCTCGCCAAGGAACTGCGGGCACGCAACCCGAACCTGAAGATCATCTTCGTGTCCGGCTACGCCGAAGACGCCTTCGAGAAGAATCTTCCCGAAGGCGCACAATTCGATTTCCTGGCCAAGCCCTTCACGCTCAAGCAGCTCGTCGCCGCTGTGAAGAACACGATGTCGGGCGAAGCGGCCTAGGCGGGCGTTAGACGCGTCCGGTCAGCGCCAGGATCAGCACGACAACAAGGACCACGCCGAGTAGTCCGGACGGGCCGTAACCCCAGCTACGGCTATGGGGCCAGCTCGGAATCGCGCCGATGACGAGCAGGATCAAGACGATCAACAGGACAGTGCTAAGCATGGGCCGCCCTCATGGGTTTACGCGCGCTTGGCGCGGGATCGCCCAGAGAACGCGGGAAGGGAACAGAAGTTCCCGAGCCAGCTCGGCTACAGCGCGACGAACGGCTGGTCCTTCACGTGCTGCTTGAAGCCCTCGAAGACCTCGTTCACCTGCGGCCAGCTCTTGAGCTTCTTCACGTTGTTGAGCCAGCGCACCACGTTCGGATAGGGCGTGAGATCGCAGCGGATCAGCTCGCCGAGCGTGACCAGGCCAGCGCCGAAATAGTCCGCGATCGTGATGGTGTTTCCGCCGAGGTACTGGTTGTTCGGTCCGATCCAGTGATCATTGAGCACCTGGAGCCAGCGCTTCGATTGTTCTTTGCCCCACTCGACGGTCGCCTTCTGGACGTTGTCGTCGGGTCGCTTCATGTGCGGGAAGAGCTGCGGATAGCACATTCCGTAAGCCCACTCGCGATAGAAGTTGGTGTTGAGCCAATCCATGATCTCGTTGACCCGCGCGCGCTGCTTTAGGTCCTTCGGGTATTCGGGAAGGTCGAACTTGTCGGCGAGATACTTGAGGATCGCCGAGCTCTCGGTGAGCTTGAAGCCGTCGTCCTCCAGCATCGGCACGAGCTTGTTCGGATTGAGCGAAGCATACGGCTCCTGAAAGTGGGCGCCGGTCATCAGATCGACCACTTCCTCGTCGGCCTTGAGGCCCTTTTCCGCCATGAACAGGCGCACCGGCCGGCTCGTCATCGATACCGGGTGCATGTAGAGCTTCATGAGATTCTCCCTTGGCTTGCTCGCCTCATCTTGACTTGGGGTTATCGGAAACTGCGCCTGGATTGGCAACTCGCGCGCGAGTGCCGTCTTGTCGTGCACGGCGCTGCGGCTTCAGGTTAGAAGGTCCGCATGAGTTCGACCAAAGACCCGGACGAAGAAAGCGAGAGCGACCGCCGCCTTGCGAACATCGTACTGGCGGTCGGCTTCGTTGTGCTGGTCGGCGCCGGTATCTGGCTTGCCAATGCGATGATCGACGCACGCAAGGCCGACGAATGCATCTCGTCCGGCCGGCGCAACTGCGTACCGATCCAGGTTCCTCAGCGATGATTGCGAGAAGAAATGTGAAGTGAAGGAACGCTTGTGCCGTAGAGGCATTTCGCGTTAGCCAAAAGTGTGGAGAGAAGAAGGACGGTCCGATCGACAGCCAGGGGGCAACCTGAAGCGATCGGGACCGCCCCCCGTCGGGGACAGAATACGCGTCGCCGACAGGTAAAAGGCTACGGGCGGTTTGTGGCGGCCGTTTTCGGAATTTGTGGCTTCAGACGGGTTTTTCGAAGGAATCCGTTGAAGTGTGAAGACGCAAGGACAAGTCCGCGCGGCGGCGAGTTTCTGCCGCGGCGAAGCCTCAATCAGAAGATTCCGAACATCGGCCGCATCCACCAGTCGCCGCGTCCAACCGGATCGTACCCGCGCGGGAATTCACAGGCGAAGCCGACATAGTCGCCGTAGCGCGCTTTCACACTCGTGATGCGGGCGACCTTCTTGTATCCGCGGCAATGATCCTGCGCGGCCTCGCGGTAGCCGTAGGCACGCAACGCCGGCGACCACGGAATGATGCCGCCGGTATCGTTGCCGTTGATGCCGTAGACGCTCCAGATTTCGGCTTGCGCGGGCAGGGCGGGCGCGAACAGAGAGATGGCCAACGCCGCGACTGGCAGCGGAGAAAAACGCATCGATCGCCTCCTCATTCACGTCCGACAGTGCCGCCCCGCCCGCGTACAGGTCAAGGTTCGCCGGGCAACACTGGCGCTCAATTCGTGCGCTTGAATTTCTGTACCCGGCGCCCGAATCCGACTTCAGCCGTGTACAGATTACCCTTCTGGTCGATCGCGATGTTGTGGATCCACTTGAACTGCCCCGGCTGGCGGCCGTGGCGGCCCCATTGGCCGAGCATCGCGCCGGTCTCGCGCGAGAGCGTGCTCACCTGACCGTTCGCGCCGTCGGCGACGAAGATGAAGCGCTGGTCCTTGTCCTCGGAGAGGACGAGGTCCCACACCGCGCCGTTCTGCAGCGTCGCTTTGTCGACCTGGAATTCCTTTACGAACTTGCCGTCCTTCTGGAACACCTGGATGCGGTTGTTCTGCCGGTCGCACACATAGACAAGCCCGTCGTTCGACACGCGCACGCAATGCACCGGATTGGCGAACTGCTTCGAGAGCTCGGCGGTTGGTGAGTAGGGCGCTTGCTTGTCGTCGTTCGGTGGGTTGCCGTAGGCGCCCCAATGGCGCTTGTAGGCGCCGGTCTTTGAGTCGAACACGATCACGCGCCGGTTGCCGTAGCCGTCCGCGACGAAGATTTCGTTGGCCCCATCGTCGGTGAACATGTGTGCCGGACGATTGAGCCGCGCAGTGTCACCCGAACGCGGGCCCTTGGTGCCGTCGTCCTTGCCGATCTGGTTGATGAATTTTCCGTCCGGCGTGAAGTGCAGGATCTGGTCGCCATCGTTGTTTCCGCCGACCCAAACGGTGCCGTCCTTGTCGACGTGGAGGCCGTGCTCGTTCTGCACCCACTTATAGCCGTCACCCGGGCCGCCCCAGTGGCGCAGCAGATTTCCGTCAATGTCGAACTCCAGGACGGGCGGTGCCGCCTTGCAGCATTTGGTCTCGGGCGGGTTCTTCTGCGCGCCCTTCTCGTCGTCGACCAGCGATGCCGGACGGTGGAGGATCCAGATGTTGCCGTTGGGGGCTGTCGCGATTCCGGCCACCTGACCGAGAATCCAGCTTTCCGGAAGCGGCTTGGGCCAGAACGGCTCGGGTTGGAACGTAGGCGGTGCTTCCGCCTTCGCGGGCTGCTGAGCCGTTCCAGAGGTGGCCAGGCTGGCCAAAGTCGCGAGCGAAACCGCCATTGTTGCGAAAACACGCCGCATCGTCGCCTCCCTGTTTTGACGGCGGCTTCACCCGCCGTTCACCATCATCCTAGCGCGATCGACCAAAGGCGGGGAGGCAGTCCCCAAGCCCTTGGAATACCAGTACCGCCGCGCGCTCACGCCGCAGGTTCCAGCCCTTCACAAAGCCTCTCCCGCCCACGATATTCCTGCCGCGCCCTATCGGGCACCTGGGAGAACCTAGATGAACCTTTTCCGTCCGCTACTTGGACTGGTTGCCGTCGCGGCGGTGTTCGCGATGCTGGCCGGCGATGCCGATGCGCGGCAACGCGGCAGCGTTGGCTCGCGCGGCTCGAAGACCTATTCGGCCCCGGCGCCGACCGCGACCGCCCCGAACACAGCCGCTCCGATCAACCGGTCGATGACGCAGCCGGGCGCGGCGACGTCCACAGCGGCGCGCCCGCCGGTCCAGCAGCCGGGAGGCATGTTCGGCGGCATGCGTGGCATCCTTGGCGGCCTCGCGCTTGGCTTCCTCGGCGCCGGCCTGTTCGGCATGCTGTTCGGTGGCGGCTTCCTCAGCGGGCTTGCGGGCTTCGCGTCGATCCTCGGGTTCATCGCCCAGATCGCGCTGATCGCGGGCGTCGTGTTCCTGGCCTACCGCTGGTGGCAGCGCCGCTCGCAGCCGCAGCCGTCCTACGCGGGCATGCCGCGCGAAACGACGAACGAGCAGCCGATGCAGCGCTCCGCGCTCGGTGGTTTCGGCGGATTCGGTGGCTCCAGCGGCAACGCCGCGCCTGCCATCGCGCCGCTCGAGGTCAAGGGCGAGGATTTCGACACGTTCGAGCGCCTGCTTGGCGAAGTCCAGACTGCGTATGGACGCGAAGATCTCGCCGCGCTGCGTTCAAGCGTGACGCCGGAAATGCTCTCTTACTATGCGGAGGACTTCTCCGAGAACGCGAGCCGCGGCGT
>Ga0190275_10002681_pt1 | contig 12705 bp, 11 predicted proteins | sample Popmic550T_FD_133745 | JGI IMG/M metagenome (GOLD analysis project Ga0190275, IMG submission 133745) | Populus adjacent soil microbial communities from riparian zone of Yellowstone River, Montana, USA - 550 T | ecosystem: Environmental > Terrestrial > Soil > Riparian zone > Trees stand | place... | reverse complement strand
GTGGCGGGTGCAGAGGATCTGCGGCGCCTCCGTCAGGCCCTTGATGGCGAGGACTACCGAGTGCTGCCAGGCCGTGTCTCTGAATATGCATTAGGGGCGGCTAGCCCCCGCGAGGCCGATCTCCTCGACCAGCCCCTTGGAGTGGAAGTGCCGGATGTTGGTGGACACAGAGGCCGGGCTCACCTTGAGCAGCTCCGCGATGGAGCCGAGCGCCAGCGGCTTCGGGGCCAGCATCAGCAGCCCGAGCATCCGCCCGCCAATCCGTGGGAAGCCCGCCCTGTCCTCGAAATGCAGCCCCAACGCTTCAATGAAGCGATGGTCCTCGGGCGTTAGAGAGAGCCCGTCCTTGTCACCATCCTCCACGGCAGCCTCCTTGGCGATGCATCGAATAGTTTCTTCGGTTCGTTCAGTCAAGACTGAAACATTAAGAAATATAAATGGTTCCGTTGACTTGAACGTAACAGACGAGGGGCGCCTCTGTAGGATGGGCTCAGGACGGTGGGACAAGGGCTCGAAAAGAGGGCTGCTCGGCGGGTAGACCTTTTTGGCGAGAGGTCCGTTTGAGGGTGGGCCCGGCCGCTGACAAACCGCGTGCCGACATCGTCCCCAACGGAGATCCCACCATGCTCAAGCGCTTTGCCCTCGGCCTCAGTCTGCTCGCCCTCCCCACCCTGGCCTTTGCTGGCGGTCCCCCGGCCCCCAACCAGGCTCAGCCCGCGAAGGAGCAGCCCAAGGCCCAGATGGCCGCGCCGGCCGCGGTGGATGCGGCGCACAGCGCGCCGCGGGTGCAGATCGCCCTGCTGCTCGACACCAGCAGCAGCATGGACGGGCTCATCGATCAGGCCCGGCGCCAGCTGTGGACCGTGGTGAACACGTTCGCGAAGGCGCGCCGGGGCTCGCAGCTGGCGCAGCTGGAGATCGCCCTGTACGAGTACGGCAAGAGCTCGCTGTCGGCCGAGGGCGGCTACATCCGCCAGATCCTCCCCTTCTCCACGGATCTGGACAAGGTGTCCGAGGAGCTCTTCTCGCTGAAGACCAATGGCGGGGACGAGTACTGCGGCATGGTCATCCAGAAGGCCACGCGCAACCTGGAGTGGAGCAAGGCCCAGGGGGACCTGAAGCTCATCTACATCGCGGGCAACGAGCCCTTCACGCAGGGCTCGGTGTCGTACCAGAGCGCCATCGCGGACGCGACGGAGCGGGGCATCACGGTGAACACCGTCCACTGTGGCTCGGCGCAGGAGGGCTCGAGCACGGGCTGGGCGGCGGCCGCGAAGCTGGCGAAGGGGCAGTCACTCAACATCGATCAGAACCGCGCAGTGGCGCACATCGCCGCGCCGCAGGATGACGAGATCGCCAAGCTGGGGCGCGAGCTGAACAAGACGTACCTGGGCTACGGGCGCAAGGGCGCGGAGGCCAAGCAGCGGCAGGAGGCGCAGGACACCAACGCCGCCGCGTCCGCGGGCAGCGCCACCACGCGCGCGGTGTCCAAGGCGAGCCGGCTCTATGACAACTCGGGGTGGGACCTGGTGGACGGGGCGAAGAAGGGCGCGGTGAAGCTCGACGAGATGAAGGATGAGGATCTGCCGGCCGAGCTGAAGGGCAAGAGCGCCGGGGAGCGTCAGGCCTTCGTCGACGCGAAGGCCAAGGAGCGCGCGGACATCCAGAGCCGGATCCAGAAGCTCCAGGGCGAGCGCGAGAAGTTCGTCGCGGAGAAGCGGAAGTCCGAGGCTTCCTCGGGCGCGGGCTCGCTCGACAAGGCCATCATCGAGTCGGCGGGCAAGCAGGCTGCGGCGCAGGGCATGGCGCTGGAGTAAGCCCTGGCGCTCCGGGCGGCGATGGACTCACCAGGAGGCTTGACCTCCTGGTGAGGAAGCTGTCCGGTAGAGGCTCACTTGCGAGGTCCCTATGCAACGCGGCTTCCTCTTCCTGTTCTTCCTGCTGCTGATCCCCCTGCATGTCCAGGCGCAGACTGAGCTCCAGGTGTGGCACGGCTACCGGGCCGCCGAGCGCGCGGGGCTGGAGAAGGTGGTCGCCGCCTACAACGCGGCCAAGGCGAGCTCGGGCGTGAAGGTCACCCTGCGCGCCATTCCTTCGGACGCGTTCACGGACAAGATCAGCGCCGCCGTCCCGCGCGGCGTGGGGCCGGACCTCTTCATCTTCCCGCAGGATCGGCTCGGGGGCTGGGTGGAAAGCGGCAACACGCTGGAGCCGCTCGACTTCTTCCTGGATGACGCCACCCGGAAGCGCTTCCTCCCCACCACGATGGAGGCGATGACGTACCGGGGCTCCGTCTACGGGCTGCCACTGAACTTCAAGGTCATCACCCTCATCTACAACAAGAAGCTCGTCGCGAAGCCGCCGAAGACCACGGGGGAGCTCGCCTCGGTCTGCAAGCAGCAGCGGGCGAAGGGAGCGGACTCGACCTGCCTCGTGTACCCATACACGGACTTCTACTACCACGCAGCGCTGATGAACGCGTTCGGGGGCCGGGTGTTCGATCCGGGCCCGACGCCGCGGCTGGACGCGCCCGAGAACGTGAAGGCGCTGGAGCTGCTGCTGCGCTGGGTGGACAAGGATCGGCTCCTCCCTCGCGAGCCCTCCACGGTGCTCACCACGTCCCTGTTCAACACGGGCCGGGCGGCCATGGTGTTCTCTGGTCCCTGGTTCCTCGGGGAGATCTCCCCGGAGATCGAGTACGGCCTGGCACCGCTGCCCACCGTGGATGAGGCCGGAGGCAAGCCGATGCGGCCGTGGATGACGGTGGAGGGTGTCGCCGTGGCCGCACCCTCCAAGCACAAAGAGGCAGCGTACGACTTCGTGAGCTTCCTCACGGGCCTCGAGGGGGCGAAGCTCATGGCGCTCGTGGGGCGACAGAACCCCGCGCTCGAGCAGGCCTACCAGGATCCGGACATCGCCAAGGACACGACGCTGGGGGCATTCCGCGCGCAGGCCGAGTCGGCCGTTCCCATGCCCAACGTGGCGGAGATGACGATGGTCTGGTCTCCGATGACCACGGCCATGAACGCCATCGTGCGCAAGGCCGCGACTCCGAAGGCGGCATTGCAGGAGGCACAGCAAGCGGTGCAGAAGGACGTGGCGAGCCTTCGCAAGAAGCGGTGATCAGCCCCACGAGCGTGCATCTCCGGCCACCGCCCCTGTGATGGGCCTGGGCCCCCACCGGCGAGCCGCGCGTCCCGCCAGCACGTCCGCCAGGGCCTCGGCGATGGGCAGGCCCGGACGCTGTGCCAACCACATGAACTCGCCGGCCGGGTTCACCTCGAGGAAGACGTGCCGTCCCTCGGGCGTGACGATGAAGTCGAACGCGCCATAGTTGAGCCCCAGGGCGTCCATGAGCCTCAGGACTCGCACTCGCACCGGCTCGGGCAGCGTGTAGGGCTGCCACGCATCGATGAGTGCCATGCCCTCGCGACGCCAGTCCTCACGCGCCCCAGGGAGCGCCTGCGAGTCGATGGCTGCGGCCATCACCCGATCCCCCACCACCGTCACCCTCAGCTCCAGCGCCTTGGCGATCCGCTCCTGGAAGGTCATCGGGCACAGGTCCAGCCCCTCCAGATCCTCCAGGTCTCCCGGGTCCAGCGGCGTGGTGAACACCACCTGCTCCTGGCCTCGCTCGTCGTAGACGGCGAACGAGGACATCATCTTCGTCACCACGCCAGCGGGGCACCGCTCGGCGAAGGCGTGCACCGCCTCCGGATCGTTGGTGGTCACCGTCCGCGGAACCTCCAGCCCCAGCGCACGCGCCAGCTCGAGCTGCAGCGGCTTGTGCTCCGCGCGCCGCACCTGCTCGAGCGCGTCCAGCTGGAACACCCCGAGCGCCGCCAGCATCCCGAACACCACTCGCCGGCTCTCCTCCACCGAAGGGTGGCGGAGCTGCGGATCGAGCTCCTGAGGAATGCGCGCTCCCGTGGCACTGCGGCGGTACCAGACGGCATCGATCTCCGCCAGATCCAGCACCCCCTCAGGCCCGGCGAGCCGTCCGCCGCCCCCTTCATCGAGCGAGAGCCGAAGGTGCGTGGGGAAGAGATCGGTGTCAAACCGGTAGGCGCGCTCGCCGCGAGCCTCGAGGGCACGTGCCACGGCGAGGGGCGCCTCGCTGTCCGAGGACCGGGTCACGATGAGGGTGGTCATAGGCTCTCCTGCATGGGCTGTCGGGGCAGACGGCTCTCGGCGACGAGCGTCTCGGCCAGCGCCGCGGCGATGGGCAGGCCGAGCTCGTGCTCGAGCATCCCCCACTCGCCCCCTGGGTTCACCTCGAGGAAGACGTGCCGTCCGTCGGGTGTGACGATGAGATCCACGGCGCCGTACACCAGCCCCAGCGCCGCCACCAGCTGCTCCAGGCGTGCGGCCACCTCCATCGGCAGCTCGCCAGGCTCCCAGTGACACTCCGTGGGCCCAGCCCGTCTCCAGTCCACCAGCCCTGTGACAGAGCGCGAGGCATCAATGGCTCCTACGAAGCAGCGCCCGCCCACCACGGCCACCCGCAGCTCGCGGGCCTTGTCGATGCGCTCCTGGAACACCATGGGGCAGTGCCGCAGCTCCTCGAGCGCCTCCAGGTGCTCGGGGCCGATCGCGCTCGTGTAGACGAAGGGCTGGCTCCCATCCATGGACTGGCTCAGGGGAGTCAGCAGCTTGGCCACCAGCCTGCCCCTTACCTGCTCGAAGAAGGCGCGCACTCGCGCCGGGTCGTTCGTCACCAGGGTCCGGGGCACCTCCAGCCCCAGCGCACGGGCCAGCCGGAGCTGGTACAGCTTGTTGTGGGCCGCTCGCTCTGCGTCGAGCGGGTTGATGAAGCGGCAGCCCGCCGCCTCCAGTCCATCGAGAAATCCCTCGAACGCTGCCTGTGACTCGCGCACACAGCCTTCTCGCCAGGCCGGCTCCAGTGCCTCATCGAGCCGGGGGAGGCCCAGCCGGCGCAACCACACTGCGCGGATCTCCTCCCCCAGCTGCTCGCCCGTGGCCGTGCGCAGCACCACCTCACTCCCCTCCTCCCCCAGCGCTGTCGTCACCTCCAGCTCCGAGGGAAAGCCGTCCGTGTTGACACGAAGCGGGCGTGCCCCCCGCCGCCACACCTCCTGTGCCACACGGTCGACCGTGTAGTGGTCACCGCTGTGGGTGAGGAGCAGGACGGTATCGCGGGTGGGAGGCATGGGCAGAGTGAGTTCCTGTGGTGGGGATGCGAGCTGCTATTTGCAGACGTCGTCGTCGTTGTCCGAGGGGTACTTCATGGTGACGAACTCGTCCGAGTCCGAGGGGTACTTCTTGGTCTGGGGTCTGGCACCGCCCGCGGCCTGCTCGAGCTCCTGCGACTCCAGCAAGCGCGCGAAGAAGGGCTTCTTGCCCTGCTGCGGTGCCTTGTCCGTGGCGTTCTTCTTCATGTCCAACCTCCTTGCCGCCTGGGGGACAGGCGGCGGCACGAGGACCGTGATCCACTCCAGATCTCATGTCCTCGACAGGGGTCGACTGAGCGGAAACCGGATGTGACAGACGCGGCTCACCCTCCTTCCAGCGCCTGCACCAGCGCCAGGCGAGGCAGGGAGGGCCCTCTACACCGTGTCGAGGAACGCAAGGACGCGCTGGGCGCACGCCTCCGGCTGCTCCAGCGGGAACAGGTGGGTGGTGCCGGAGAGATCCTCGGTGCGGACACCCGGGATGGTGCGCTGCGCGCGCGCCAGGGCTGCCCGGGTGAGCACGTCCGAGTCGCCTCCGCGCATCACGAGCGTCGGCACCGACACCGAGCGCAGCTTGCGCCACCCAGCGCGCGGTGACGTCTCGAAGACGCGAGCCTCCCAGTCCCTGGGGATGGTCAGGCGGAGGCCGCCTCCAGGTGCATCGGTGAACCCGGAGGCGAGGTAGTCCTGGAAGCACTCGGGGTCGAACCGCTGGAAGAGGGCCTTCTTGCGATAGCTGGCGGCGGCCTCCTCGCGGGAGCCCCAGGCCTCGCGGCGGCGCCGGGCCAGACTCGCGGGAGGAACCCTGCTCCGGAGCCCCAGCAGCGTCAGTACCTGAAGCGCCAGGAGGCGCGGGCCCGTGATGAGCACGGGATCCAGCGCCACCACGGCCCGAAAGAGCCCTGGGTCCTTCACGGAGGCGAGCAGCGTGGACACCCCTCCCATGCTGTGTCCCACGCCCAGCACACCCTCGAGCCCCTGTGCGCGCAGCGCCAGGGCCAGATCATCGGCCATGTCATCCCAGGCCCGCATCGTCAGCGGGCTCTCCCCCGGCACGAGGCACCGGCTCCGGAGGGTGACGACGTGATGGCGCGGCTTCAGCAGCTCGATGAGCTTGCGGTAGCTGCCGGGTGGGAAACCGTTGGCGTGGGCAAGGTGCAGCACCGGTCCGGTGCCGCCCCAGTCATCCATTTTCAGGGGGGCGCTCATCTCGTGGGCTTCAACTCACTGTACCGAGCGCTCCTGGAAAAGGACTTTTGTTAGGAGCTCTAACTGGTTGCCGTGGGTGTTCACAGCCTCTCGAATACAGCCCATGCTAGAGAGGGAACCCTCGCCAGCCCTCCAGGTGAAGCATGAAGCTCCTTGAGAATCCCTTCCACATCCTCGGGGCCTCCATTCGGGATGACCGGCGGCGCATCCTGGAGCTGGCGGAGGAGCGCAGCCTGTCGCTGGACCCCGCCCTCTGCGCGCAGGCGCGGGCAGATCTGACACACCCGCGCAACCGGCTCGCCGCCGAGGTGGCGTGGGTCCCAGGGCTGGACCCGGGCAATGCGGGCCAGGCCATGGAGTTCCTGCGGCACGACCCTTTGGCGGTCCTCTCGGCGCAGGGCCTGCCTGCCCTGGCCAAGGCCAACCTGCTGGCCGCGGCACTGCCCGCACTGGAAGGCACCTGGGTGGGCGGCGGACTGTCCACCGAAATCCTGGAGCTGGCTACGCTGGTAGAGACGTGCGACGCCGAGAAGGTCCGCACCATCATCAACCTGGAGCGTGCCATCTCTGGCTTCCCGGAGGTGCGTGAGACGAGCGCGGTGGAGGAGGCTCTGGCCGAGCGGCGCAGGCACTACCGCGCCACCCTCAAGAGCGCGCTGGATGCGCTTCCCCCCCGGGAGCTGGTGACCGTCGTCACCCGAGTGGTGACAGAGGCCACCGGGCGCGGCACCCGCAACGCCCCGGCGCTCATCGATGACCTGGTCAACACTTACGAGGTGGAGGCGCAGCACTTCCTGGACGCCGAGGTCCGCAACGTGGAGCTGCTCGCGGAGGCCGTGCGCCGGGGGTTGGCCCAGCAGCGTTCGCTCCCGGTCATCAAGCGCCTGCTGTCCCGTCTCGAGGAGGTGGTGCGCAACTGGGACAAGGTGGCGCAGCCCATCCAGCTCAGCGCCATGAGCCGAGGGCTGGACCATGAGCCCAGCCACAGGGTGGCGAACCTTGTCCGCGACCTCTCGCTGGAGCTCTACAATGAGCACGAGATGCTCGAGGCGTCTCAGGACCTCACGGCGCTCCTTCAGGACACCTTCGGGGAGGTGCCCCGGGTGGCAGAGCTGGCGAGCAGCGACGCCCAGGCGCTTCACGACCTTGCCCAGAAGCGGGAGGCCTCCCGGCAGGAGTGGGCGAGAGAGATCTCCTATGAGGCCCTGGTGGGCATCCAGCATCCCAAGCAGCTGCTCAAGATCTCGGCTTCGGGAATTGACTGGCAGGGCAAGCACTGGCCGCTTGAGACCATCACCCGCATCAGGTGGGGGGGAGTGACGGACGAGTCGAAGGGGCCCCCCCAGTTCACGATCACCCTCGGAAACGGCGATGCATCCGCCGACATCACCACCCTCAACTCGGACACTTTCTCGACCCTCACGAACAAGGTGTGGCGCGCCGTCGGGAGGCGCCTGCTCATCGAACTGCTCACCGAGCTGGGCAAGGGAACGCGCTTCCAATTCGGCGACGCCTCCGTGGACGACAGCGGGATCAACTTCGCCCGGCATCAATACCCAGGGGACAGCTCTCGTGCCCGGGGGGCCTGGAGCCAGATCCATATCGAGTCCTCCAATGGCACCCTGCTGATCCGGCACAAGGAGGACTTCGCGGCCTACACCGCACTGCCGTACCTGTTGGTGGACAATGTGCAGGTCCTCGAGACGGCCATTCGTGACCTTCTCGCGACGAAGTACCCCGTCCTGATGTCGGACATGCTGCGTGGTGCGTGACGCGAGCGCTCAACCCAAGGCCTGCCATGCAGAACAATCCGAGAGTTCCCAGCGTCCCCCCATCTAGAGGCTTCGCGAGCCTCATCACTCTTGTCTCTGATGTGTCCGAGGATCTAAAGGTCCTGGAGCAGAGCACCGCTGAGCCTTCCCCACCGGTGGAGCCTCCTGCGCCCGTGCAGCCTCCGCAGCCCGTGCAGCCTCCGCAGCCCCAACCCGTGCGCGCTCCCCCCGGGCCCAGGGGCTTCGCGAGCCTCATCACACTCGTTTCCGACGTGTCCAAGGACTTGGAGGCCTTGGAGAAGGACGTTGCCGTGCCTCCCCCGCCAGTGGAGCGGTCACGTCCCCCACCTGTGCGCCCCGCTCCCGGGCCGGCCGCTGCCAACCCTCCCGCCGCCGCGGCGCCCGAGCCGGCCTCCTCCTCACGTTCCGGATCCGTGGCTCAAAGGGCGGCACCTCGTAAGTCCACTGCACTCGCGAACGAGACACCAGCATGGCTCTATGTCGCCCTGGCGGTGGCCGGCTCCCTGCTCCTGTTCCTGGGCCTGCCTCATTGTCTGGGCGGTTGAGGCCCGGAAGCAGGCGAGGGGCAGGTGACCCTCCGGCAGCGAGCGGCAGAACGCCACCCACTCGCGCCGCGCTGCAGAAGCGGGTCGCCGCGGCTGAGAGCCGAAGCACAGTCCCACCCCTTTTTGCGGTGACCGAACCTCGCGCACGCTGGCAGACTCAGCGCGCTCATCGTGCCGGCGCAGCGGGGCGGTCACGAGTGATCCGGATCGCAAAGCCGGACGCAGTCGACGAAGGGATACCATGGGAGAACCTCAGGTGCTCGTGATCGACGAACTCTCGACCGGACTGCTCACCCATGCCTGCTGGGACGAGTCGCCACCGTGCCTGCTGGTCGAGAACCTGGGCTGGGAGTCGGGCTTCCGCGGTTCCGGCCTGCTGCCGGGCGACCGCATCGTCGCGGTCGACGGCGTGCCCCTGGCGCGCCCGCCCGATGGCGCCGCGCAAGGGATGCTGCTCGGTCAGTACCAAGAACCCCTGCACTGGCAGAAGAACCACCGCCGCGAGAACGATCGCGTACGCCTGACGGTGCGGCGCAAGCAGTCGCCGCAGGGCTGGCAGGCGCTCGAGGTCGAAGGCTCGCTGCGCGCCAAGCGCAGCTACCGCACCGCCGAGAATCGCGCGCTGGTCTGGGAGAACGGCCCGGACACCTACGAGCGCGACGGCTTCAATGATGCCTGGACGGCCTGGCTCGAAGCGCTGCAGAAGCGCGTGCGCAACACCTTCTGCCAGGCACGCTTCCGCGTCGGCCTGACCACACGCTACGAGTACAAGTCGCTGCTCGAGGAACGGCCGCGCGTCGAGCGCATGATCAGCCGCTACCCGGGCCCCTTTGCCGAGGCCGTGCGCAGCGACTTCGAGGCGACGCTCGAACGTTTGCGGGGGCCGATCTACGCGCTCGGCGAGGCGGAGCTCGCCTATCGCAAGGCCGATGAGGAGCGCGCGGCCGCGATCACCGAGCTCGCGAAGCAGGCCTGGACCACCGCGCTCGACACCGCGAGAACCGAGACCATCACCGCATTTCCGGCTCAACATCCGATTCACGGCCAGCGCGAAGCCGTCGCCGGCAAGTGCGTGGTGCTCGAACGTCTGCCGACACGGCAGTGGATCTCCGAGGCCGGGCACGGCTGGTTCTTTGCCGGCGATGCCAGCCAGGGCCGTTACTTCCTCGACATGGAGAGCCTCGGCTCGATCCGCATGCTGCGCGCGCTGCGCCGCTACACCAAGCTGGTGTCACCGATGATCCGCGAGGAGTACACGCTGCTCGGCCGTGTGCTACCCAAGCCGCGCCTGGTCATGGTCAATGGCAGCAGCACCTGGGGGCTGCAGATCGAGCTGCTCGCCGCACTGATCGGCGGCGCGCTGTTCGTTGATGTGCGTCAGGGCGAGGGCGAGATCTCGGCGTTCGCCGGTGAAGAAGGCCTGCTCAAGCCGCGCACCGCCCTGCCGGCGGACGATGCCACACCGCAAGCCGTGCTCGCCTGCATGATCGATTGCATCAAGGCCGGCGACCTGACGGTGTGGCGCCAGCTGTTCGCCGACTGGCTGGTGCGCGCCAATCACGACGGTACTCCGCAGGTCTGCTACCGCATGCAGCACGCCAGCGACGACGACTTCGAGCGTTCGCGCGCGAGTTTCGCGGGGCGTCTCTGGGACGCTCGCGTCGCCTGGATCGGCGAGCCACGTGTCATCACCAGCGGCAACGAGTTCGCCGGTGCCCCGCGCGTCGAGGAAGTCGAGGCGGAGATCGAGCACGTCGGCCAGTTCGAGGGTGAATACCGCGGCTTTCTCGACGTGACCGTGCACCGCTGGTGGGTGCTGCAGCGGATCGACAACGGACCGTGGCGAATCGCCACGCTGCAGGGGATCTGAACATGGCCTACGAAGCCCGCGCACAGGAACTCGAGCAGCGCTACGCCTTCTTCAAGACGACGCTGCCACAGGCCGACTACGACCGCGTCAGTCTCGCGCTCACCGCTCTGCTCAAACGCCGCGAGGAAGGCCTCGTCGCGCTCGCCGAAGTCGCGGCGGAGAAAGGCGATCGCAAGATCGCCGACAACTTCCGCAGCAAGCTCGACGATCTCTCCAAGCTCGTGCTCAATGGTTTGGCCAATCTGCTCGAAGGCTACAAGGAGCCGCCGCAGAACCTCATCGCCTTCCGCGACATCGCGGCAAGTGAGGAGAACAAGTTCTGGGAAGGACTGGCGCGCTGCAAGCTCGGCGAGACGCACGACGAGCAGATGCTGATCTGCAATCGGCTCGAAGAAAAGGCGGCGATCTACGGCACGCACTGGTCGAACCTGACGCAGACCGAGAAGGATCTGCTCGACAAGGAACGCTACGCGGCGGGCAAGCTGCGTGAGACCGTCGGCAAGATGATGGAAGAAGCCGTGCCTGCGCACTCCACCGGCATCCGCGATGCGCTCGACGCGGCGTCCAAGGTCGAGCAGCTCAAGAAGCAGATCAACGACAAGTTCAAGGAACTGCTGCGCGAGGCGGTGAAGCGGGTCGGCATCGATCCGAAGAAGGCCGACCAACTGCTCGATCTGATCGAGCAACAGCGCAAGAACATCAAGGATGCCGGAGAGCAGCTCGGCATCGACCCGGCGATCATGGACAAGATCCTCGAGTTCACCAAGCCGGGCAACGTCTTCGCCTCATATGTCTTCACCGTGCTGTCGCTGGCCTACAGCCCGCTCGGCGCCGCGGCGAAGCTGATCGGCAAGGGTGCCAAAGCCCTGCTGCCGGTCTCGCAGGCCTACGTCGATCAATGCACGTCAGAGATGCTCGCGTTCATGGGCGGTCGCAAGGGCGTAATCATGAGCTTCTCGACCGTGCGCCGCGAAGCCTCCGACTATGTGCTCAACAACGGCTACGAGAAGGCCAAGCAGTACCGCGCCGACGCGGTGAAGGCGATGGAGGACTGGCAGAACGCGCAGGCGACCGACGGCCTCAAGGCCAACGTGCGCACCTTCACCGCACGTGCCGACGAGGCGCTGACGTACTGGGTCGAGTTCATGCGCAAGGTCCATCAGGCCTTCATCGACAAGTACAAGGGCATCCTCGTTGAATCGATCAGCACCGAGACCATCGACGCGCTCGCGGACCGGCCGTTCTACGAGCAGTGGGCCAACGGCATCGACAGGCTCGATCTCGACCAGCAGTTGCAGCGTCTCTACGCTGGCCTCTACGAGATCCAGGGCAACGTCGACCGCGCCTTCGGCGCCTTCACCACCTTCAACGAGCTGCCGCTCGAGGGCCAGGCGCGCCTGCAGGAGACCGTCAACCAGCTCGACCGGGAGGTCCGCGCGCCGGCGACGCAGGAGATGCAGGAAGCGCTGAAGACCATGGATGCCGCACGCGGCCGTGCGCCGACCACGGTCGCCAAGGCAGCGGCGCGTGCCGCGCAGGAGATCGCCCAGCAGGCCGCCTCCGCAGGCCGCTAGAGCGCCAGATCCGCTCCGCGTAGCGTGGTCACGATCTTGGCGGCCCCCGATCCGCCTCCGATCCGTCTGTCTCCAACACCCGCTTTGCCAATGGTGCTTCCTACAACGGCCACAGCGCTCACCTGACCCACGTTCGCGGCCAGGACAAGCCTTGGTAGCGCCTCAAAAAAGATCCAGACCAACTTATAACTATTTGATTTTACAGATAAAAATGTCAATTTTATGATCTAGTTGATTAAGCTGTATAAAATGATTTATATGATTTCCGAACAAAATTTGCTGGCGGCTAAATCTCATGATTCCTTGTGGGGACGGATATTTCCGGGTTGACGCTTCTGTCGCTGCTCTCTTCAACCGGAGTGCAGAGACCACACCGGATGCACGGTGCATCGGGTCTGGGTCCCAGTCGTGGACCTATGCAGAACTCAGGGGGCATGCGAACACCGTGGCCGCTGAGCTGGCGGCGCGCGGGATGGGCTTGGAAACCGTGGTCGGGGTCTTCCTGCCCCGGGGCATGCACCT